>Ga0180221_1001712_pt1 | contig 13975 bp, 7 predicted proteins | sample eDN5th37CKraftMG_FD_151339 | JGI IMG/M metagenome (GOLD analysis project Ga0180221, IMG submission 151339) | Enriched Miracle-Growth compost microbial communities from Emeryville, California, USA - eDNA 5th pass 37_C Kraft MG (version 2) (version 2) ...
GAGGGACGATCAAGACCGTCTGGCGCCCCGGCAAAGGTGATCCCGCCATCATTCCGGCAACGCCCGGTCTGCAGCGTCTCGCTGTGCTCCGCATCAGTCGCTGACGCTGATCACCCAACGAAAGGAGGCGCCCACACAACAGCATTTCCTTCCATTTTCAGGTTCAACCCATCTTCAAAAGGAACATTCCATGCCTTCCATGCCCCTGACCGCGCGCCGCCGCCTCTTCCTTGGCAGCGCCATGGCCGCCCTGTCGGCAACCATTGCCACCCCGGCACTGGCCGTAGAGCCCTATGCCCCCGAAATCGATGCTGCCGGCGATCAGGTGATTGCCGACAACCAGATCGTCACCGATGCCCCCGTCAATGCTGCGGCATCCGACCCCATCATCAAGGTGATCGTCCTGCCGACCGAAAGCAGCGTCAGCCTGTCCGGCAATGAGGTGCGTGCCTCCGCCACCGCAAACCAGCAGAGCAATGCGCTCGAACCGGATGCACTCGACCTGATGCCCGCGACCGACAGCACGCATCTCGCGGTTTCCGGTGCGGACGTCACGGCCTATTCCCCGGCGGTGATCGCCGCCCGGCAGGTGACCGAGTATGCCCCCGTCTCAGCTGACACGGCTTTCAGCAGTATCGGCATGCTCGCTGGCGACGTTGTCGAAAGCCGGCTCGAGATTATGTCCAACCGGCAAGAGGCGCTGGCGACCGGCAATGATAGCGCAAATGCTCTCAATCTCTCGGGCGGGGATGGTAGCGTGGGGGCCGGCATCGCGGCCGCGCAATCGACCGGCTATGGTTCCAAAGTTTCTGCCGAAATGAGCGGCATTGCCCACATCCTCACGCAGGAGGTGGTCGGCAGCGATGTACGCTCGGAAGGAAATCTTCAGCGAGCCGTCGCTACCGGCAATCACGCCGCCAACCCGCTTTCAGCGGATGTCCTCGGCATTGAGTCTTTCGGCTCCTATGGGCCGCCATCGATGGTGCAGCCTTACGGCGAGGCAGAAGTGAACGCCGCCTATGCCATGCTCTCGGCTCAGCAAACCTCCAGCGACGTGGTCGCCGATACGAAAGGTGGGTTTCATACGGCGACGCTCGGATCCGTGGTCGACGCTGCGCTGAGCAGCGAGGCAAACACTCTGGCCGCCGCGGCCTATAGCAACGATGCGGACAATAAGGCCCGACTCACAGCCAACAGCATTGATGTCGGCTATAACGGTGGGGCTATCGCCAATGTGACCAATAGCCAGATTGCAGAGGGCGCGACGCTTGTTGACGCGCACGGTGGGACCGGCATGCTCGTCCTGGGCGATGCCGTCGGCGCGAGGCTGTCCGCCGAGGAGAACAGCGTCCAGACAGTCGCAATCGCCAACCGTGCGGACAACAATGAGCTGGCGGTCCGCGCCACGGCCATTCGCGCACCCGAAGGCTTCTATGGTGAAGAGGGCGAAGGGCCGAGGATTGTCGGGACGGCTCAGTATGATGACTTTGGTACGCTGAGCGTGTCCGCGCCGTTCAGCGTCCAGAATGGACAGCGGTTCGAGATGCCGGTGAGTGCGTCGGCCACCGGCAGCGCTACGCGCATCAAGACCACTGGCGATATCGTCGAAGCGCGCATTGCCGCGCAGGATAATATCGCGACGGTGGCGGCGACCGGAAACCGCGCCGCCAATGAACTGGTGCTCGATGCCAACAGCATTGCCACGGCCGCCGATCTTAATTCGGCCCAGACGGGTTATGGCGACGTCCAGGCCAGCATCGGTGATTATTATGACCGGGCTGGCGTGCGCGTTATGACGCACGGCGATGTCATCGAATCAAGTGTACAAGTGGCCGGGAACGATGTTCGGGCCAGCGCTATCGCCAATGACGTTTCCAACAGTTTGACTGTCAACGGCAATGAAATCAGCAACGCGAGCGGCCATTACGATGCGGTTGCCGGTCAGGAATATGCCGGCTTCCTCGCCTCCGCCGACTATGCGCTGGCGAACTTCCAGAACGTGGGGTCCGCAGGAGGCACCGGCGAGGAAGGTAGCGAGTCCAGCGGCTTTCGCTCTCTCATCTCCCCTGACGTCGTCGGTAGCTTTGTGGCTCGCGGTAACAGCCTGATCGATTCCTCGGTTGCGATCGAAGGCAACGCTCAGGTGGCGACCGCGCTTGCGAACCTGGCGTCGAACAGTCTCTCGATCGAGGCGACGTCACTAGGTGATTACAGCGGCTATGCCCCGGGGTCTGCGCTTTCCTCCGCTCAGATCGCCGGCGCAGATCTGGAGGCAACGTCGGATATGCGGATCGCGGCCACTGGCGAAGTCATCGACGGGTCGGTCGCCATCAGGGACAACAGCAATGTGGCACTGGCCCACATGAATGACGCCGTCAATCAGGTGAGAATTGGGGCTGTTCAGATTGGAGAGCTGAGCGGCGCCGATGCTGAACTGTTCACCGATCCGGGTTGGCCCGGTCTTGCCGTTGGCGACCATGTCCTCGCCAACAATCAGATGGCTGAAGGCAGCGTCACCGCGACCGCTTCGACCCATGGTTTCAATGGAGGCCTTGACGCCTTCCTTACAGGATCGCGTTACGCCATCTCCGAAAATGAGACCGGGGCCGAGGCCGTGGCCAACCAGGCGATCAACGATCTGACTGTGTTCGCCGGTTCGGCCGGCTATGCAAGTGCGGGGATGGCAAATACCCAGGAAAACCATGCCGGCGTTCTTGCCGATGCGGTCACACGGATTGGCTATGGCGCGTCAGAGGCATCCGATGCGCAGATGATCGTCGAGCGCAATACGACCACCGCGCTTGCACGCGGCAACAGCGTGTTGAACAATCTGGAGGCGTCGGGACTTCCGGTTTCCGACTTTACGCCCGCCAACGCCGAATTGACGGGGTGGGGCGAGGTCTCGGCGACAGCCGGACTTGTCAGCAGCCAGCTCAATACCGGCGAAGTCGTGGCCCGTAGCCAGCATGGCGCCCACGGCGTGGTTCTCAACGGCTTCGGTGCCGAAGGCAGCGCGCTGGCGTTGAACGGCAATGCGGTTTCGGCATCGGCCATCGGAAACAACGCGACGAATATCGTCACATTGTCCGCGCTCGGTCAGCTGCCGACCGCGGCCGTGGGGACCGTCCAGATCAACAATGGTCCCATCAGCGCCCATGTAAGCGGCGCGACCTTCGCTGCTGTTCCTGGCCACCTCACCGCGAGCAGGCTCGGCATTACCGGCAACAGCGTCACCGCATCGGCCGTTGGAAATAGCGCGGTCACTTCGATCGCATCCCTGCGCTGATCCGCCGCAGCGGTCAGCCGCAGCCCCCGGCCGGCCGCTAATGGCGGGAAAGGCCGTCACGCTCCCCCCAGCGTGGCGGCCTTTCAGTCGCACTTCATCAGGCGCGCGTTGAATGCAGTGTGCCATTGATACGTGAGCGACCTTTGCAAGCCTGACCTAGTCTCTTCCACAAGGAGGGTTCAGGCCGGACGCGTGTTCAGGGCCTCGTTCTACGACAGGCGCAGGTTGAACCAGTGTCTGGTCTGCCACCGCTTGATGAGCTCGCCATCGGGTCGCTTTCTGCCGCCCTGCAAATTGACTTCTGATCTCTCCGCGGTCCGGCTACATCACGGAGCATGAGTCATGCATTTCCCATGAGGCACAGCACTGGATGCCAGTGTGTTTGCGGGTTCGCGTGAATGTTGCCCGCGCCGATTTATCTCGACGGCTTCGCTACCCTGCCTCTCTCGCCAGAGGCCCGCACGGCAATGCTCGAAGTATGGGAACAGCCCGGCAATGCAGGCTCGCCAAATGCGTCCGGTGAACGCGCGGCCCACATTATAGCCGATGGCCGCGCACAGGTCGCTAATCTCATCGGCGCGGCATCCTCCGAGATTATATTCACCTCCGGTGCAACGGAAGCGAACAATCTCGCGCTTGTCGGCGTCGCACAGAGCAACTCGAGGTCAAGGCCTGATCGGAACCGTATCATCGTTTCCGCCATCGAGCATAAAGCTGTGCTCGAACCCGCACGCATGCTTGAGCACCAGGGCTTCCAGGTCAGCATCGCCCCGGTCGACGGTCATGGCCGGCTCGATCTCGGCCAGTTCGCCGCGCTTGTTGGAGACGATTTGCTACTCGCATCCGTTATGCTGGCGAACAACGAAACCGGCGTAATTCAACCTGTGGCCGAGGCGGCGGCGCTTGTGCACGCTGTCGGCGGTCTAATGCACAGCGACGCCGCGCAGGCAGTTGGCAAGATCCCTGTTGATGTCTTTGATCTGGACGTCGATTATCTCAGCCTTTCTGCTCACAAGTGCTACGGTCCCATGGGTATTGGCGCGCTGTACGCGGCAGCGCATGCACCAAAGCCCCTGCCGCTCGTCCATGGCGGCGGCCAGCAGGCCGCGATACGCCCGGGCACCGAACCCGTCGCTCTGATTGCAGGCTTTGGAGCCGCCGCCGTCGCGGCGCGGGAGCAGCTCACAGCAGATCAGGAACATGGCCGAGCGCTTATCGACGCGTTCGTCGGTAGCCTTGCTGCGCGGCAGCTCCGCTACCGGCGCCTTGGCGGGACGGCCGAGACACTGCCAGGAAGCATAGCACTGCAACTCATCGGCGTGGACGCCGATCGTCTCTGTGCTCTTGTGGCGCGAGAGGTATCGCTCTCGACCGGTTCGGCTTGCACCTCAGGCCAGATCAAGCAATCTCATGTACTTGAAGCGATTGGATTTTCTGAAGAGGATGCTCGTCAAGTCGTCCGGATTTTCTGCCATCGCTATCAAAATCTACGCGAAATCGAAACAGCGGCCGAGCGAATTGTTGCCGCTGCGGATCGATCACGCCTTGCAGCTGGAGAGCTTCGCCAGTAGCCTTTGCTCATGAGGCGGGGTTCTGTAAAATTTGATTCGAGGGGGCAGTTCGCAGGCCACGAGACCTTTCCGCTGCGGCTCCTGTGGCTGAAGAAGGCGTTCGATGCTGTCGGCGATGGCGCTGATTCAAGAACATTCCAGGAACAAAGCGCCATCGCACGGTTCGGGGTTGGGCGCAATATGGCTGCCTCCATGCGATATTGGGCCCTGGCAACTCGATTCTTCTCGGAGCAGGATCGAATGGTGGCGGCGACGGCGCTCGGCCGCGCCATACTTGCGGATGACGGGTTCGATCCCTTTCTGGAGCACGCCGCGACGGTCTGGCTCGCCCATTGGCAGGTGGCTAGCACACCAGAGATGACTACCACCGCATATTATGCATTCAACCACCTGAGTGCGATCGAGTTCGACCCGGCAATGCTGCTCGAGGAGCTGTTTTCCCTCGTCCAGGAAAATGGCTGGCGCGCCACGCGGGGCACGCTTAAGCGTGATATCGAAGTGTTCTTGCGCGGTTACGTGCGTCGCGGTGATACGCTCAACGAAGACGCAGCCGAGCCGCTGCTCGCCGAGCTGGCTATCATCAGAGAGGCACGACTCGGCGGCTGGTACGAATTTGTCCGCGGTCCCAAGCCGACCCTGCATGACGCCGTTTTTGCTTATGCCCTCGGCGATTTCTGGGAGCGAAGCGGTGGCGCGACGACGCTGACCGCCGAACAGATCTGCTATTCCCCTGGCTCGCCCGGACGCGTGTTCAAGCTCGATGAGGATAGCGTGGTCACGCGGCTAATGCACCTCGACGACCTGACGAACGGGGCCTGGCAATGGGTCGACACGGCCGGGCTTAGGCAGGTGCAGCGAGCTGGTGATTTCGATGCCATGACCACCCTGCACCTGGCTTATGGTCGTTACGCTGGTCTGAAAGCGGTAGCATGAGCACGCTCTCCGCCACAGTATCAATCGATCGGCGCTTCGCGCGATCCGCGCGACTCGACGCCGATTTGAACGGCACCCCACCGCTCGTCGGCTATGTCCTGCAAGCCAGCGTCGCCAAGGCGCTGAATACGCTGGCGATGAGCCAGTCTGAAAGTCTGCAAGGAGCCTATACTTGGACCGGTCCTTATGGCGGCGGCAAATCGAGCGCGGCGCTCCTCCTCGCCAATCTTGTCGCCGGCTCCAAAGGTAATCGCAAAATCGCCAGAGAAATTGCCGGCGATGCGCTGACAAAGCTCTTTGAAGCTGCATTTCCTGAGCCAAATGGGCGTTGGAACGTCGTCGCGGTGACGGGTAGCAGGGCTCGACTTCGCAATGCGATCGTCGACGCTGCTACTGTCGCACTAGGCTGGAGTGCGTCACAGGCCGCTGAATGTGAGGGGAGTGACGACAAGCTCATTGCCGCGTTGGTAGCCGGCGGACCTAAGGCTTCGAGCGGCACTCTCTTAATCCTGGACGAACTCGGCAAGCTACTCGAGCATGAAGCACTCGAGGGTGGCGACATCCATCTGCTTCAGGATCTTGCTGAAATTGCAACCCGGAGCAACGGGCGGCTGGTCGTGATCGGCATTCTACACCAGGCGTTCGATCAATATGCCGCGAGAGCAGCACGCGATGCACGCCAGGAATGGGCGAAGGTCCAAGGGCGCTTCCAGGACATCGCGTTCTTGTCCGGCGCGGATGAAACGGTCGCGTTGCTCGGCCGGGCGATAGCCTCTGAATGCCCCGAAAGCGCGAAAGAGATCGCGCTCAACGTCGCCGAGGCAGTGGCCCGGAACAAACCAACCGAAGTCGATGACTTGGCTTCGGCACTAGCCGAAACATGGCCTCTCAATCCGGTGACCGCGCTCCTCTTGGGGCCGGTGTCGCGCGCGCGCTTTGCCCAGAACGAGCGCAGCGTCTTCGGCTTCTTGAGCTCGGCCGAACCCGCCGGCTTTCAGGCATTTCTGGAGAGCACGACCGATGCCGGCGCGACATATGATCCGGCGCTCCTTTGGGACTATCTCGCGGCGAATTTTGGCATGGCGCTCGCTGGCGGAAACGAGGGCAATCGTTTCAGCCTGGCATATGAAGCGATCGAACGCGCGAGCGCCAAGGGCGGCGCGATCCACGCTGCGCTGACGAAATCAGCGGCGGTCATCGAGTTTTTTCGTAACGGTTCGGGGCTCGCCCTGTCCGAGGATTTCCTTCTCGCTGCGTTGCCGAAGCTGTCCGCAAAGGTGATCCGCGCCGCAATCAAGGATCTGCTCGACTGGGCGATCCTTATCCGGCAGCCGCGGCTTGGCGGCTACGCGCTGTTCGCAGGCAGCGACTTCGACTTGGAAGACGCGATCGGTCGCGCTGTCGTACCAGTCGACAGTGTGCAATTGGAAGGTATTCCCAGCCGAGTTGGGTTTGGTTTCGCGACAGCCAAGCGCCACTACTTCGTCACCGGCGCGCTTCGTACGTTCGAAATCGCGCTGCAAGTCCTTACCCATGATGATACCGCCGATAGCCTCGCGACGCGTATCATCTCCCGGCCGCTGCAGGGGAGCGGACTGCTGCTCCTCACCTTGGGGGACGGCGCCCTCGAGCGAGGGGCCATCGAGTCTATAGTGAAAGGTGCTGCTAAGCGCCTGAAGGAACGGGGGCGGGTCGTCGCGATCGGTGCCGCGAGCGAGAGTTACGCCTTACGCACGGCAGCAGCCGAGCTGATGGCGGTTGAACGGGTATTCCGGGAACATCCGCAACTCGAAGGCGACCGGATCGCGCGCCGCGAAATCGCGGCTCGCCAGTCGCGGTGTATCGACGAATTGCATCGCAAACTGGAAAGCGCGCTGGAAGGCGCCCGATGGTATCTCTCCCCTAATCCGGGGAGAGCGCACAGCGGAGCGCTATCGGTTATCGCAAGCACGCTTGCCGACGCAGGATATGCGAAAGCGCCGATTCTCAAGAGCGAATTGCTCCAGCGTGACAAGCCATCATCCAACGCGATGGCGGCATTGCGTGATCTCGCTCATGCCATGGTCAATGATTACCAGCACGAGCAGCTGGGAATGACCCAATATCCTGCGGAGCTTGGCCTTTATCTGACGGTGCTGAAACCATTTGGCCTGCACCGCGAGATCGAGCCGGGGCGTTATGATTTCGTCGAACCGGACGATCATGTGGAGGGTCGCTCGCTGCGGCCGGCTTGGGAAGTTATTGATGGCGCTGGCGACGAGCCACTTGATGCGGTCTATGATCGCTGGGCGGCACCGCCCTTTGGCATAAAGAAAGGGGTCATGCCGGCGCTCGCGATCGCTTACATGCTTGCCAACCGAGCAACCGTCGCTGTCTATATTGATGGTGTTTACCAGACCGCTATCGATGATGTCGTCGTCGACAAGCTGCTGCAAAAGCCAGCGAGCTTCCGTCTCAGGAAAATCGACAGGTCAGTCCGTGAGATGGCGTTCCTTAGCGGGTTGGCTCAACTACTTGACGTCGACCAGGACAACGCTTCACTTCCTGTCGCAGCCGCTCTTTTCCAGCGCTTCGAGGCTCTGCCGAACTATGCCAAGCGCACGACCCGGCTCGACGGCGAGGTTCGTACGATCCGCAGCGTGGTGACGAAGGCGGATGATCCAGAGCAGCTGTTGTTCGACGATCTACCTGCCGCCCTAGGCGAACGGTTGTCGCCACAGGCAATTTATGATGCGATCCTGGCAACCGAAGCTTGCTATCCTGCCTTGCTTCAGGAACTGCGCCTAGCGCTCGGCCGCGCCCTTGGCGTCGATCCGCAGGATTTCGGTGGCATCGCGGAACGGGCCAACCTCATTAAAGGGCTTACCAACGATTACAATTTCGATGCCTTCGCCGACCGGGCGGCGGCAATCGAGATGGGAACCGGCGACATTGAGAGCCTGGTGAGCGTACTGTTGCATCGTCCGGCGCGCAATTGGTCCGACCGCGACCGTGAAGAAGCGCTGACCGAAATCGCACGCTACGGGCGGCGCTTCCGCGAGCTTGAGGCGCTTGCAGTTGTGCGCGATCGCCGTTCCCATACCGAAGCATTAGCGCTTGTGGTCGGCCTTGATCCCAAGACTCCTCCACTGATGCGCAGTTTCGTCCTGAACGATAGTGAGAAGGCGGCGGCTGCGGGAATGGCTGATCGCCTCGTCAAGTCGCTCAGGGCAGATGACAAAACCGGGCACCTGCGTCTCGCGGCCCTGGCCCGTGCGGTGGCCATGCTAGCGGCGGAAGCCGATGAAATGGCAGATGTGGTATGAGGAATGAACGGCATATACTGGGACTGTCCGGCGGGCGGGATAGCGCAGCACTCGCAGTCTATATGCGCCAGCATCACCCCACGCTGCCGCTCGAATACTTCTTTACGGACACCGGCAAGGAACTTCCCGAGGTCTATAGCTTTCTCGATCGGCTCGAGGGCTTTCTAGGTCGACCGATCCAGCGCCTCAATCCCGATCGCGATTTCGATTTCTGGCTCGACGAATATGGCAATTTCCTGCCGTCCCCGCGCACTCGCTGGTGCACGCGCCAGCTCAAGCTTCGGCCGCTCGAACACTGGCTCAAAGCCGATCTCGACGCCGGTACAACCGTCCATTCTTATGTCGCCATCCGCGCCGATGAACCGAGCCGGGAGGGTTATCAGGCGACCCATGCAAACATGCGTGTCCATCTCCCTCTAAGAGAGGCGGGGATTGATCGTGCGGGTGTGCGGGAAATTCTGGATCAATCTGATGTCGGGGAGCCCGATTATTATCAGTGGCGCTCACGCTCAGGCTGCACATTCTGCTTCTTTCAGCAGAAGATCGAATGGGTCCGCCTCGCCGAGCATCATCCCGATCGCTTTGCCGAAGCAGTGGACTATGAGAAAACCGCCCTGCGTGACGGCTCGCCCTTTACCTGGAGTCAGGGCGAAAGCCTGACCGAACTGATTGCGCCAGATCGCGTCGCGCAGATCAAAGCAGATTATGAAAAGCGCCGGGAACGGCTTCGTCGTAACCGTCGCGTTAATCCCCTCTCTGCCAATTCCGGCGAAACGATCGATGACGTCTACGGAATTGACGAAGCATCAAGTAGCTGCGTGATCTGTCACAAATAGACTATCTACCAACGGCAGCTTCGATCGCTGCGGAAAAGGCACCCCCGTCAGCTGGCCTTCGCACCGACTTGTGCTGCAGGGCCTGATAGATCGGATCAAAGAGCCATTCAGGCCCCGTCCAATCATCCGGCGAGACGACGCCGCAAGGATGTCGCCCGGTGGCGACGTACCAAAATACAGACGCTAGCTGAAAAACATCTGACGCAGGACAGATATCGTCTGCATGTCCAAGGCGCCGATTATGTGCTTCCGGTGATAGCCAATAGCGCGGGCCGATAGCTTGGTCCGTGGGCGTCAGATCCAAATCCGGTTTGTCCGAAAAGCGGCACAGTCCATAATCGCTCAAAAGCCAGCGATCGCCTGCTACGAGAATATTCTCGGGCTTGATATCGCGATGCACAGCTCGTGCGTGGAGATCCGCCAGCCCCCGGGCCAGCCCGCGGAATTGGCCCACGTATACTTCCGGAGATATCCGCGACGACTGCGCTACATCGGACAGGCTGCTCTCCGCCATTTCCATTATTATGAACGGACATCGGATGCCGCGCGACTTACTCGCGGATCGGGTTCGCCCTGTTCCTCGGTAACGGACGAGATGCTCATGACGCAGTTCTTTTAGCAGCCGAACCTCCCGAAAGAACCGCTTCAAGATACGGCCTCTTGGTTGCATCAGGAACTTGATCGCATACTCGTCGCCGGAGCTTCGTTCGATGCATTTAAAGACAGAGCCGTTGCCTCCTCGCGCGATCCAGTCCGAGAGGACGTAAGTACGCCCATCCTCGGCGACTAATGTGTCGTCGATCTCGTGATAATTCCCCTTCTTGAGCTCCTCGGGATCAAAGTAGATCAGGCTGCTCATCAGACGTCTCGGTCGGGCGTCGAATTATGTGCCAGCCCTCGTTTTCAGTTGCGCATTCTTCGTGGAACCACATTGCGTTGCTGACCTGGAATGTAGTCTCGTTTGGGCCCCACCCCAACACACACTCCTTGTCAATATTGCCTATTAGGGCATTACATTCAGGACATTCATGTTCGGCGGGAGGGCAGAAGCCCGAGCTATCTGCTTGAGCGCAATCATCCATAATCTGATAGTAGAGCTTGATTCCCTCCCCACGCGGCGGGCAGCCGCGATACGTTCCGGCTAAAATTCCCTTTAGGAAATCAGCTCGCCAACGTCGGCTGGCCGCTGAATTGGCCTGTGAAACACATTTGATCGCGTATTCACTAAAGATGTCGACATCGGCTTCCGGTCGAATACCGAAATCCAGCATCCGAATATCGGAGATGAGGTCGGAAAGGTCCTTGCCATCAAGTGAAAGCCCTTCCGATTTCAGCTCATCAATCGCCACGAACAGACTATAAAAATCTGCCTTCTGGCGGAACCGCGTACTCTTCAGACCATCCTGAATTCCTTCAAATATATTCTCGATATCAAGGAGAGCATTTCTAAATCGAGATACTACGGATTTTCTTGCATCAGCGGGCCACTCCGTCAAATCGATATAGAAATCGTCGAGACCGGATTTCTTGTCCTGCACGCCATCAATCAGCGCCGCGAGAATCTCCGACACGTACTCGGCATCCGCATAGCGCCGGCGGTCGGTGGCGGTAAATACGCCGGCATCCTCGAAAAACGGAGCTACTGACAACTCCTCAGAGACGTCAAGAAAATCGCCCGGAAAATCTGCGCGCCGCAACTCCTGCTTCGTGAGTGGGACGGTATATTTATTGACGCGCATATAGACGTCGCGGACTTCGCGATCGGTCGGGTTGTCAGCCTCATTGAAATCGATCCGATATCTGAGGAAACGGTCGATTTCATCATCATCGAAATCCTCGAAACACTTGCCAGCAAGCGGGCCCGTATAGGGCGGATCAAGTGCGAAGTCGCCTCTCAGAAATCCAAGAATGGCCGAAATGCGTTGCTGACCGTCAATCACAACGCGATGCACGCTGCCGTTCTTGATGGTCTTGGCTAGGAAAATCTTTGGAAGGGGAATGTCACGTAGAATTGAGTCGATCAGCATGATCTTTGCACTCGGTGCCCACACTTCCCTGCGCTGGAAATCCGGCTGTAACTCGAGGCGACCGGCCTCGCTCCAGTCGCGAACGTCCGCGATGGGATGGGGGCTGATGTTCCAGTGAACCATATTCCTTGTGCCTATCTGTCCTTCGGGCGCCGTCAGGCCTGCGCGGACCCATTGGTTGCCCGGATCGCGTCAACAGCGGCGTCGATATCATCGTCCGAAAGGAACGGGGCCTGAGCGTAGATGATAGCTGGTTCGCCGCTAAGCCGCGCTGCTAGATGACCTAGTCCGAGCAATTGCTCCGCGCCCTTCGTTCCAAGCGCAATCTCCGAAGTCCCGACGCTGGCCACCTTGAGAATCAACCGATTGCCGAGATTGTCGCGCAGTTGCATCGGCATCACATTGGCATCCGGGCGCTGAGCCGCAAAGATCAGGTGCATGCCGGCTGCACGAGCTTTCACGCCGAGGCGGGAGACATTCGAAGTGACAGCCGCTTTATACTCCTCGGTCAACATCCATTCCGCGAACTCGTCGTGGACGAGGAAGACATAGGGCAATCGCTCCGCTTCGCTGACCCTCGTATTAAAGGCGCGAATGTCGCGGGCTCCATTAGCGCGGAACAGCTCGTACCGTCGTTCCATCTCGGCAACGAGACCTTCCATCACCTCGATGGCGCGGGCCTGGTCGACAATTACGCCCCCTTGGAGATGGGGGAGCCGCTCGACCGCAGCATAGTCGACTCCCATTTTGGGATCGATGAGGTAGATATGCGCGAGCGCACTCGGATTGGTCGCTGCGATGTCGAGCAGCAGCGCCTGAATCAGAACTGATTTGCCCGAGCCGGTGGCGCCGGCAACAAGGGTGTGGGGTTCGTGCTGCTGCCCGTCGGCGAACGGACCGCCGAGGTTCAAGTACAGAATGTCCCCGTCGAGCTCCTTGAGGCCCAAAATGAAAGATGTGTTCACGCCGGCTGCGTTGCGGTTCAGTTCCCGGCGCCCCCATACATCCCATAGCGACACGATCTGACGTTGCGGCCGCGCGACACCGACGACAATCTCGCCGGGCAAAGGCGAAACCGAGATCAGCCGCAGTCCATGCGTTGTGAGAAGCGCCGATTGCTTGGCTTCGATATCCTCCACGCGCAGCCTATCCGAGCCCATGAAGCGGACTAGCGCAGCGTTCGGCGTAAGACGCGTTCCCACGACCTTGGCCTGCAGATTGTAGCCCATGAGCGCCGATCGTAGCTTCTGTGCGGTCGCCTCGAGCCAGTTCTGCGCCTCCGCAGATTCGTCCTGCGCTTTTTCCGCTCGATTGTGAATGAGGCCATCGATCGTGCTGCCCGCTGGCGCAATTGGCACCCCAATCGGCATTGCAGCAGTAATCTGCGTAGGCGCGGCTGGTGACGGGACCGGTTCGTCGTCGGCGACTACTTCAGCGACTGGTGACGACACACCGGAGGAGGAAGACGTCGTAGCCGGCGCAACAGCCGAAAGTTCAACGCCGTCCGATATGCCGCTTGCGGGGGACAGGTCGATTCCCGCCTCTTCAACCACAATTCCGCCTTCGACATCCCCGTCGTCATCGTCCTCGTCATAATCATGGGCGATCGGGTTTGCGCCGACCGGACCGGTATGAGCCTCGATGCGCTTGGTCCAGTCTACGCGAGCCGCCGGGGCGCGAAAGCCGGTCGTTTCCCAACTGCGATCTTCGCCCAGGGCTGCCCGAACGACGGTAAGCGGCGAACTTGCCTCGTAGGCGGTGATGAGCGCACGCAGGCCTTCTCGTGTGAACGTCTCCTGCAGCCCGCCCTCAATATCCAAAAGCTTGGCCTGATCACCCGTGCTGCTTCCATCACCGGCCGGCCCGGAGATGAAGATGTGTGAATAGCCTCGCAAATCGATCGGCACGTTGCCACGCCGAATACCGTCGCGGACACGCTCGAGCAGATTTGGCTGACCGAGCGCTGCCGTGCCGTCGAGCAGCAAATCGGCAATACGCGATAGCCAGAGGTCACAGT
>Ga0180221_1001713_pt1 | contig 13972 bp, 10 predicted proteins | sample eDN5th37CKraftMG_FD_151339 | JGI IMG/M metagenome (GOLD analysis project Ga0180221, IMG submission 151339) | Enriched Miracle-Growth compost microbial communities from Emeryville, California, USA - eDNA 5th pass 37_C Kraft MG (version 2) (version 2) ...
GCTTGCCCGATGTCCCGCATCGCGCTGCGCCGCCCTCCGCGTGGATCGTCTCGCCGGACGAGAAACAGAATGATTCAATCTAGCCATGAAAGGCTCTAAAGGCCGGCACGCCCTCTGCCTGCCAGCCTCAAGTTCCAGTTTAGAAATTAACGCGATCTCCGCCCTTCAGCGAGAGAATTTCACGCGCCTCATCAGGAGTCGCAACTTCCAGCCCGAGCCCTTCGATGATCTTTCGGGCCTGCTGCACCTGCTGGGCATTTGATTCCGCGAGCTTGCCCGGGCCGATCCAAAGGGAGTCTTCCAACCCTACACGAACGTTGCCGCCCATGGCGGCGGCCATGGCGGCAATCGGAAGCTGGTTTCGCCCGGCACCGAGAACGGACCAGCGATATTGATCGCCGAACAGCCGATCGGCAGTGCGTTTCATATGCATCACATCCTCTGGGTGGGGGCCGATGCCACCAAGAATGCCGAACACGGTTTGAATGAAGAGTGGCGGCTTCACCAGGCCCTTCTGAAGGAAATAATTCAGATTGTAGAGATGGCCCGTGTCATAGCACTCGAACTCGAAACGAGTGTCGGCCTCCGATAATGCGCGGAGGGCGTATTCGATATCCTTGAACGTGTTCCTGAAGATGAGGTCTCGTGAGCCTTCCAGCGCCTCACGCTCCCATTCGTGCTTGAATTCCTTGAACCGGTCCAGCATCGGAAACAGGCCGAAATTGAAGGATCCCATGTTCAACGATGCGACTTCGGGCTTGTAAACGGCAGCCGGCTTGATCCGCTCTTCGACCTTCATCCACGGGGCGCCGCCGGTCGTGATATTGACCACGCAATTCGACCGTTGCTTCACGACCTTCAGAAATGGCGCGAAGCCTTCCGGCGTCTGGTCCGGCCGGCCGTCGGCAGGATTTCGCGCGTGAAGATGCACAATAGCGGCACCCGCTTCGGCCGCGCCGATCGCCGCTTCGGTAATTTCCTCGGCGGTGACCGGTAGATGGGGCGACATGGATGGCGTGTGAATTGCACCGGTGACGGCGCAGGTGATGATGACTTTGCTTGAAGCGGCCATGGTCCTCTATTCCTTTACCAGTATATCCTGTGATTGCTTGTGATGGCGGAGCGCTTCCAGCCTGCGGTCGCGCCATGCGCTTCGAGCGGTCAGTTCTTCCGGCGAAGGTGGCGTTCCCCAGCTTTCCAAGACGCGCCGGACGTTTTCCGGACCCCATACGTCCGGCGGAGGCGGCGTGGCCGTTATCCTTTGAAATGCACTGCCATATCGCTGCAGGTAGTCACCAATGCCGCCGGGCGCATTCAACTCGATGGTGCCGAATGGTCCGAGGAAGGACCACCGTAAACCCAAGCCTTCGCTGACCGTCTTGTCGAGATCGCCTGCGCTTACCACGCCGTCGCCAACCAAGCGCAGCGCCTCGGCCAGGAGCGCCGCCTGCAGCCTGTTGAGCACGAAGCCCTCGATCTCCTTCGTGATAACAATTGGTGCTTGTCCCACATCCTCGTAGATCGCCTTAGCAGCAGCGATGGTCTGAGGCGATGTCCAGGGCGCGCCGCAAAGCTCCACCAGTGGTGCCAGATGCGGCGGGTTTAAGGGATGAGCGATAAGGCAGCGGTGGCGGCCGAGTAGAACTTCAGTGAAGAGCGAGCAGACGATAGATGAGCTCGAGGAAGCAAGGATAGTGCCTTCCGGCGCAAATTGATCGAGGTCTGTGAAGATGTCTCGTTTTATCTGCACATCTTCCGGTCCGCACTCCTGGACCAGGTCGACTCCCGCGACGGCCTCTTTCAGCGTCGAGCAGAACTCTATCAGTCCTGCTTCGCGGCTACTCCTGTTGCCGTTGCGGCGCGCCCCGAGGTTCGTACGGGCTTCGTCGAGCTTGGCGGGATAAGCGTCGGTCAGATTGACCGAATAGCCCGCCCGTGCGAAAACCACAGCCCAGGATTGTCCGATCAGCCCCGCGCCGATCACTCCTATTTTTTTCACCATTATCTCCGGCTAATCTCACCTAACTTCTGTCGGCTGCTTGTCGTGATCACAGATCACAATTATTGTACTCCTTCTTGAAGCGGGATTTCTGGAGATAATTGTGCAGGACGGAACAGATTCTGCCTTGAAACAGATAGGCCACCTTGAACGCGTCACGCTTGGAGAGCGCGTTTATTCTGAACTCAGGCAGCTTCTGATGGCGGGCAAGCTGGTACCTGGCGAAAAGCTCTCGCTTCGCTCCGTGGCCGAAGCGCTGGGGGTTTCCATGATGCCGGTGAGAGAGGCGGTTGCGCGTCTCGTGGCGGAAGGTGCGCTTGTCGTTTTGCCGAACCGGGCCGTGAGCGTGCCGGCGATGACGCAGGGCAAGTTGCGAGAACTCATGCGTATCCGCATCGAGATCGAAGGCTTCGCCGCGCAGGAGGCTGCTTCCGTTTGCACTGCCACGGCCTTGAGACGCATCATCGAGCTCGACGATGCATTCCGGGCTGCGGTGTTGGCAAAAAGCGCCGATGTCGAAGAAGCCCTGCGGATAAACAAGGAGTTCCATTTCGCCGTCTATGAATCGACCAAGCTGCCGATCCTGGTTTCCATTATTGAGAGCCTGTGGCTTAAGGTAGGACCGGTCATCAATTTCGACCTTCGCGCTTCGCAACGTCTCGCTACAGGCGGGGCAGAGCGCCACCATGCCGCTCTTGTCGCAGCGCTTTCCGCGCGCGATGGAAAAGCCGCTCGAAAGGCCCTGGCCGGCGATATTCGCAGTTCCTCTGAATTCATTCTTGCTACCGGACGACTGCCGGACTGAAGAGCGTAAAGCCGAGACTGCCCGCAATGCATCACCGGCTGCTGAACGTCTCGAACGACTGATGCTGTCGGTCATCTCAGTTCAGCATCTGCAGATCGGCGTCAATATTGATGATCTGTCCTGAAGTGGTGGCAAAGCGCTTCGAGGCGAGACAAACAATGGTATCGGCGATCTGACGAGGCGAGACGAATGCCTTGATCGAGGCGCGCTCAAGCGCAATCTGCCGCATTTCATCAAGACTGATGCCGTGGAGCTTTGCCTTTTCGGAGAGGACAGCATCCTGGCGTGCGCCGGCGGTGAGCCCCGGAAGAATGGCGTTGACGCGTATCCCATAGGCGCCGAGTTCGATGGAAAGCGATTTCGTGAACCCGACGACCGCCCATTTCGACGCCGCATAGGGCGTACGGAACGCAAAGCCTAGACGCCCCGCGGCAGAGGAAAGATTTGCGATGCTGGGATTATCGCTTTTCTTGAGCTCGGCGACTGCGAGCCGCACGCAATTGAACTGCCCCGTCGTATTTACATCGAAGGTTTTTTGCCAGTCGGCCGGATCGATCTCCTCTACGCGCCCGGTTGGCCCGGCAATACCTGCGTTATTAACGAGACAATCAAGTCCACCCAGGGCTGACATGCCTTCAGCAAAAAAGGTCTCAACAGCACTTCGGTCTGAAACGTCGCAAACGGAATAGGTAAGCCGGCCGGCACCGATGGCTTTGATTTCATCCAGTTTCGAAGCGTCTATGTCGCAGACGTGAAGGCTAGCTCCTTCCTCCAAAAATGCCTTGGCGATTTCCAGTCCAATCCCGCTTCCTGCAGCGGTGATCATGACCCTCAATCCCTTTAGTCCCAGATCCATTCGCGCGTTCCCCTATCTCTTCGATCGCCTGCTGGGTCACCGCATGCCCAAAACGGGTGGTTCCCAGTTAACGCGCATGAGGGTTTCGGGGGCCAGGCCAGAGGCAGTCTGCGCCCAGCCATCGAGTGGCGCGAGCACCGAGAGAGCGAGGCTTCCCCCGATTGAAGCCATCGCATTGGGACGACTTATTCCTTTGGCCATGGTTTTCCTCCTCCAAACCGGCGCGCGGCCTGCACTGCTCCCCTGCCGGGACTGCTTGGCGCAGTTCCCCGAAAGGGTATGACCAAACTGTAATCTGTGATCACACTTGAAGTCAATCTGGTTTCAGAACGGTCTGGTGGAGCGAACTTGGGGAGAACTCTGTCCCGGTAAAGCGTTACCGCCCTGGCTTTGACCTCCGCCATGGGGGCCGCCGTTGTTGCGTGGCGGAACGCCGAAGCGAGCGGAAGATGGATAGCAAAAACGACTGACTACCAATCATTCTCTGTTCTGGACGGCAGGCGAAGAAAATCAGAGGGTCCCCCATCGCTGAAACCGGAGGGTGTTCAGTGACACCAGGGAGGAGATATCAATGAGAAAGCTGTTTACCACCACGACTCTTGGTCTGATGGTGGTTTCCGGCGCAGCGCTGCCGGCTCTGGCGCAGGGCGGTACCGTGGATGGTGTGCCTGCCGCGCTCGTCAACTATGCCGACGTCGTCCTGATCAACGGCAAGGTGCTCACCATCGACGCCAACAACACCGTCGCGGAAGCGGTTGCGGTGCGCGATGGCAAAATCCTGGCGGTTGGCACCAGCGAAGAAATCAAGGGCTATGCCGGCCCGGAGACGCAGGTCGTCGACATTGCTGGCCGCACAGTCGTTCCCGGCTTCATCGACAGTGATGGCGACAACGCGTTTGCCGGCGGCGATCTCTACAAGGACACGATGATCAACGGCAAGATCGGCAAGAAGATCAAAGGCAAGGACGTGCCGGAAATGCTCGACGCCGCCAAGGCGCTGCTCGAGATGGCGGAACCGGGTTCCAAGGTTTTCCTGCGCATGTCCGATGAGTTCATCAACGATCTCTCAAAGCTCAGGATCGAGGATGTCGACAAGCTCGCACCCAACAATCCGCTGATGATGGCCTTCAGCAGCTCGGAAGGCATCGTCAACACGCAAATGCTGGAACTGGGATTGAAGGCGGGCCTCGACCCTAACCATGTTGGCTTGATCCGGGACAACAACGGCAAATACACCGGCCAGGTAGCGAGCCAGGCCATGGGCTTCTTTGGCTGGAACCTGCGCGATTGGCCGGAACTCACCGAGGAGATTTATTCTGCCCAGGAGGACATCAACAACGATTTCCTCAAGGTCGGTGTGACCACCGTAACGGGCCATGCGAGCGGCTATACCGTGAGCATCATGAACCAGATGATCCAGAACGGCCGCCAGAATTTGCGCGTTCGGCCCGATCTCGACTTCGCCCGCCAGAACCCGATGGCGGACCAGATCCTGCGACGTGTTCCCAATCTCGTGGGGGCGGAGCTGGGCGACGGCATCCTGAAGATCGTTGGTGCGGCGATGGGCCCTGCCGATGGCGCCTCCGACGCCGGCGGCATTCTCACAAACGAACTCAAGGCGCAGGATCATCCGGAGGTGCGCGGTGGCGAATACGGCACCAACAAATGGGTCGGTTCGAACTTGAGCGGCATGCAATGGGACGACCTGACCGATGCCCAGAAGGAGCAGACAGAGTTTCACACGCTCAAGCTTCTGCGCAAGCATGGCTGGAACATCGGCGGCAATCATAACATGGGCAGCCTTGCCTCCGTGCTCGTCATGACGGGTCTTAAGGAAGCGGAAGCGCAGGAGGGCATCAAGGTCCATCCGATGCCCAACCGCAACGCGCTCGACCACAACCTGATCTGGGATGAGAAATCGATCGCGCTCGCGAAAGAGCTCGGCGACTCCATGGCCTTCGGTCTCAACTCGGAAATCTGGAGCCAGCGCATCGTCCGCGGCACGGAAATGCTTTCCTACCAATATGGCGACCGCCTGCACACCATGCAGCCCGTCAAGGACCTCATCGAGGCCGGCTTGAACGTCCACTTCGAGGGCGGCGACCCCAGCCAGCCGCCACTGTGGCGCATCGAGCGCTTCGTCACCCGCACCGATCTCAGCACGGAAGGCGAGGATGTGCCAACCGGCCGTGTGTGGGGCAAGGACCAGGCTATCGACCGTATGACGGCACTGCGTATGACCACCTACAACGCCGCCAAGTTCATCTCCGAGGAGGAAGCGCTGGGCTCGATCGAGCCGGGCAAATATGCCGACCTCGCAGTGATCGACGGCGATTACACGGCTGTAGCCGACGATCAGATCGACGAGCTTGGGATTGCCGCGACGCTGGTCAACGGCGAGATCGTCTACGATGCGGGCGTGCTGAGCACGACAAAAGGGTTGGCCTCGGCCAATTGAGGGTCGGCCGAGAAAAGCGGCGGCCGTGGGCAGAGGGGCGCCCACGGCCGTCTCGCACAGATTTGCGGGCTGAGCGGACGCGGGAGAATGCAGACAGTATCGAGATCGCTGGCGATGCTTACGATCGCCATCGCGTTAAGCGGCGTTATCCCCGCTCAGGCGCGAGCGGGGGATGATGATGGAAAGCCGGATTCCGACACGTGGGAACTCGAGGTCGGGCAGATTTTCGGCAAGACCATGGTGATCAATGCCTGGGATACGATCACGTTCAAGAACAGCTCGGCCGAGGATTACACGGTCACCTTTCTCGTCGACAGCGATCCTCTTCCCAACGAGCCGGCCAGCATGATCCCGACCCGCCAGAGGGGCACGTATTGGAATGGCACGGATGTGCTTAACTCGGGAAAGATCGGCAAGGACGGATCGTATTGGGTCACGATCCTGGAGCCGGGCACCTACGAGTTCTACAATATCCTCAAGCCTGAACAGAAGGGCTGGGTCGTGGCTGTGCCCGATACAAAGCATATCCCCAATGAGGGCACACCCGTCGATCAAGCAGCCATCGACGCTGATCCGGCTTTGAAGCAGCTGGTGGAGGCGAACCAATGAAGCGCGATGAGCATGAGCGCGCATCCGCCTGAACTTACGCAAGTCACCGCCGTGCTCCGGCGCGCGCAAAGCCGCCGGCGCGCTATGTTGGTGGGAGGGGCTATCCTTTGGGCAGGCAGCTCCGGTCTCCTGGCGCTCGTGGCCCTTCAGGCATTACGTCTACTCTGGCCGCAGGTTTGGGCCGCCTGGTTTGGCGATGCCACCTTTCCAATTACGACAGCCTGGATCGTTTGCGGTGCCGCTGCAGTGACACTCGCAGTGCTGCTGCCTTTGGCGTTGATACGGACTCCGACGCTTCTCAGCCTTGCCAAGGCGGCTGACGAGCGTTTCGGCTTGCAGGAGCGGCTTTCCACGGCCCTGGAACTCACCGCGGCGCGGAGCGGTCCGCAGAGTGCTGTCCGGGCGGCGCTTTTTACCGATGTTGCGCGGGAGGCCCGCGCGCTTGATCCGAAAGTGCTGGTGCCCGTCACGATTCCAAAACTTGGCTGGACCATGCCTTTTCTTGCCGGAGGGGCGATCCTGTTGGGATTCCTTCCGACGCCGCCCATGCCACCGGTTGCTGCTGGAGCTCAGCCGGCCCTCGCCGTATATGGCGACAGGGCGATGAGCCGCGAGGAACAGGAGGCGGTCGCCGCGCAGATCGAACGGGTTTCGAAGCTGGCCGCCGAGCGAGCAGAAGAGCACGCCGACCCTCTCATGCAGGCGGTGGCGCGCACGTTGGAGAGCCTTGCCGACCGAGTTCGCTCGGACGGATCTTTCGAGCGCGGTGAAATTCTCTCCGTGCTTCAGGACATGGCGGCCTATGCGGCGCAGGAAGCGCAGACCGGCCAGGGACAGGACGGCATTTCCGCGCTCCTGGAGGCGGCCGCGCGTCAAATCGCGCCGAACATGGTTGCCTTCGGCAGCACGGATGCGCGTTCGACCGGCGAGCGGGCATCTGTGCCTACCGCGCGCGCCGAAGGCGAAAACGATTCCGTCGCAACGCCCCAAACCACCCAGGGCGCTAAACAAGTCGCCGAACAAGGTCGCCAGGGGACGAAGAAAGGCCTTGTCGAGGACGAGCTGACCAAGCTCTCGTCCTCTGACGCCGGCATCGAATCGGGCGCGAGCGGCGGGGAGGGCACCCCCACTACAGCCTCTTCCAACAATTACTCCATGGTAGAGCGCCACGCACTGCGGCAGACGCAGCGGGCCGATATGGTCGGCGATTTCGAGCAGAGCCGGGACGGCAATTTTTCCAACCCGATGGACAATCCTTGGGGTGGAGAGACGACGCGGGAAAACGACAGTGTGCCGGGCGCGGCGGAAGAGGCCTCTGCTCCCGACGTTGCATTCGGCACGAATGCAGAGCTCATGCTGGAGGCGCGAGAAATCGGGGAGGGCCGCCGGGTCCGCAGGGACACGCCGCCCGTTGCCCGGTTCACGCCCGTGGAGGACCGGGCATCCGCCACGGGCAATCCGGCTTGGATCAGGCAGGATGAGGTGGAGGTCTCCCGTTCCTATCTCGGTCCGGATCTCCGGGATTTCGTGAGTGCCTATTTCATGAGCCGAACCAGACAGGTGGGCGAGTGAGTTTTCTGGCTCCCCTTTGGTTGACGTTCGCCGTTCTGGTTATTGCCGTCGCGGCATTTCACATGTTTCGCCGGCGGCAGATAGAAGTGCCGAGCACGATTATCTGGCGGGCGCTGAAAGGGGCAAACCGCTCGCGCCGGCGCCTACACCCGCCGAAGATAAGCCTGCCATTGCTTCTCCAGGTGGTGATCGTGCTTGCCGCGGCGCTCGCGCTTGCGGAACCGCTGCTCGGTGCGGGCGCGGGCCAGGCGCGGCATACGATCTATGTGCTCGACGCTTCCGGCAGCATGTGTGCTGCGGATATGGCGCCGAGCCGGTTCGCGGTGGCCAAAGGGAAGATCGAAGGCGATCTCTCCCGGTTGTCCCAGGACTCGGCGCACCGCTTCTCCCTAGTTGCCGTGGGCGGCCGGGCGGAATTGATGGCAGCTCGGCAGAGCGATGCCGGCACGGTCATAAAGCTGCTTGCGCAGACCTCGGCGGGCGACGGTGCAGGCGGTTGGGAAGAGGTGAACACTCTTCTGCGCAATATTGTCCGGGACGACGAAACCACGAAGATCATCCTGGTTAGCGATGGAGGCGAGGAAGCCGCGCGCAATGTCGGCGCGGACTTCCCGGGCGTTCCGGTCGAGCGCCGTATCGTTGCTGGCGGGGCATCTGCCAATGCGGGCCTCCGTGCCCATGTCTCGCCTGCACCGGGACCACCAAACTCATGGAGTGTCGAAGGAACAGTCACCTTTTCCGGACAGGCCTTGGACCAGAAGATTTCCGTCGCCTTCAGGCCCGAAGACGGCAGGAGTTTTCTGCAGTGGGCAACGATCGACGTAGCGGCGCCTGCCGAAAGTGGCGAGGCACCATTCTCTCAGGTTTTTGAGTTTCCCGCGGCAGGTGTCCTGACCCTTTCGCTTGCCGAGGACGCTGGCCCCGCCGACAACAGCCAGAGTTTCGTCCTGCGCGCCACGCCGCGCGCGATCCGCGTGCTTTATCTGGGCGACGGCAACGCGCCGGTGGAACAGGCGCTTCTTGCGATGCCCGAAGTCGAGTTGTTCACCGGCACCGCGCTTCCGGCAGATGACGGCAGCTTCGATCTCGTCGTGGCCGATGGCATCACGTTGCCGCGCCAGCCTTCGACCAACGTGCTCTGGCTCGGCTCAGCCCGGCTCTCGGGCGAGGCCGAACCGGTTCTCGTGGATGAGGCACCGACAGGCTGGACCGACGATCACCCGCTGGCGGCGAACGTCGATTGGCGGCAAGTCGGTCCGCAAAACGCCTATGCGTTTGCCCGGCTTCCGGGGGCGGCGGTGCTGCTTCAAGCCGGCGAGCAAGCGCTGGTGCAGGCACGCACCATCTCTTCTGGGCGTGAGGTGCGGCTGGCGCTGGATCTGGAAGCAGGCGATTGGCCAGAGAAGCCTGGCTTCCCGGTATTCGTGCACAATTTGCTCGGCTGGCTAGGCGTACAGGCGGGCACGCTCCTGGAACCAGCCTGCACGGCAGGGACTTCCTGCCCGCTGGAAGCGAGCGAGCTGGCCGCTCCCATCTTCGCTCTGGATGGAGAAGAGCTGTCGCCCGCCGCCGGCAAGGGCGGCGAATGGCTGCTTGACGGCGCAAACGAAGCCTTCGCTCCTTTGCGCGCCGGACTTTACGTCATAGGCGAGGGTGCTCGCGCTCGCACCATCGCGGTCAATCCGGCGGTGAGCGAATCCGATCTCGTTCCGCGACTTTCTCCGACGGAGGAAACCGCTTCCACGCAGGGACCGTTCGGCCTTTGGTGGTGGTTTGCCGGCGCTGTCCTCTTGCTGCTTATCGCGGAGGCGCTGCTGGCGGGCCACGGGTCCGACCAGTTTCTGCGTTCCCGGGCGCTACGGCGCGGCATGCCGCTGGCCGGCCGCCGACGTTTCATTCTGGGCTTGCGGCTTGGCGCGATTTGCGCCGCGGTGGCGGCCGTTCTGCTTCTGCCCGCACCGATGCACGATATATCCGAGCAGGTGGTTCTCCTAGCCGATCCGGCTATGAAGGACGGTGACCAGAGGCGTGACACGCTCCTTGCGGCCTTTGCAGATCAGGAATGCAATTCCGATCGCGGTATGGCTCTGGTGGCGCTTAACGGCCGCATCGAGGACCCGGGCTGTGATCTCACTGCGCCTGAGACCATGAGTGCGCCGGGCGCCGGCGCCAACATCCATCAGGCGCTTGAAACGGCGCTGGCCATGGCCCCGCCGGGCCGCCGCACCCGCATCGTCCTTGCGGCGGACGGCAACGAGGCGACCGGCAACCTCGCCCGCGCCATGCCTCTGCTTTCGTCTCGCGGCGTTAGCGTCGATGTGCTGCCGCTCGACGATATGAAATCGGGCGATGCTCTGGTGCACGGCTTGAGCGTGCCGCCGCGCGTCTTTGCAGGCGACAGCTTTCCGCTCGAAGCCGCGATTTTCAGCGACACTGACCAGAACGCCCGCCTCACGGTCAGGGCCGACGGTACCGTCGTGAGCGAGCGGGAGATTCGGCTTGCCGCGGGCCGGAACCAGCTCGAGACCGTAGTGCGCCACACAGCCGCCGGCCAAACCCGCTATGACGTGTTCATTGAGGCGGCCGGCGATCCCACGCCGGAAAACAACCGGAATGCCGTCGTGGTCCCAGCGGCGGCGCGTCCGCGGATCATCGTCGTCACGCCACAGGTCATGGCGGGCGAATATTTCGTCAATGCGTTGCGTATTCAGGGATTGTCGGCCGATGTGGTCGGTCCGGAACAAGCGCCCCGCTCCATCGAGGCATGGCTGGGCTATGACGGCCTCGTGCTGATGAACGTGCCGGCGGCCGCGCTCGACACACGCCAGCAACAGCGGATCGAGGAGCTTGTACGTGTGCATGGGCGCGGGCTGCTCATTCTCGGCGGCGAGAATTCCTTCGGGCCTGGAGGCTATTACGGCACGCTGCTGGAGGATTTGTCCCCGCTGTCCAGCCGCGCGCCCAGGGAAGAGCCGGTCGCGGCCATCTCCTTCGTCATCGACAGGTCGGGCAGCATGCATGCCATGGTCGACGGCGTGAGCCGGCTCGACATCGCCAAGGAGGCCACCGCGCAGGCGGTCGAGCTTCTCCCGGATGAAACTGAAGTCAGCGTCGTCATGTTCAACTCCACGGCTGATGCCGTGGTGCCGATCCAGCCACGCAAGGCGATCGCCTCCGTGGACGACATACTGGCGCCACTCCAGCCACTCGGCGGCACCTCGCTGGTGGGGGCCGTAGACGAGGCGCTGAACCAGCTCGACAAGGTCGAAGCGCCGGTCCGCCACGTCGTGGCGATGTCGGACGGCCTTTCCCAGCCCATTGCCTTCGAAGCCATCCTCAAGCGGGCGATAGATATGGGCGTGACCCTCTCCATCGTCGCCATCGGCGATGTGGCCGATTCCGAGCGCCTTGCCGATATCGCCGATCGGGGCGGCGGTGTATTCCATCAGACCCGCGATTTTCGCGCGCTGCCCGCCATCATGGCGCAGGAGGCGATGACGTTTGCCAGCGAGCCGGTCGAACGGCGCACCGTCACTCCCCACTGGGTCGATCGAGAAACTCCGTTCCTCACCGGGCTTGCTGACGCGCTGCCGCCCATCCATTCCTACGTGCGCACCACGGCGAAGCCGCAAGCCCGCTTGCATCTGGCGGCGGAGGAGGAAGACGGCGCGGTGGCGCCCATTTTGGCAAGCTGGGCCTATGGCAACGGGCGGGTGCTTTCGCTGGCAACGCACGGTGTGGGCGAGGGCACGGATGGCTGGGCCGAGATGCAGGATTTTCCTGTGTTCTGGGCGCAACCGCTTCGGCATTTTCTCTCCGCCGTCCAGGACCCCGGTCTACATCTGACGCTTCACCGCCTTGGCGACGAGGTTGTGCTTGACGTCGGCTTGCTGGATGAGAGCGGCCGCCCGGTCGATAGCAGCGATGTGAAGGCGGTCGTCAGAAACCAGGAAAAATCTGTCGCGGAAATTGAGTTTCAGCGGCTTGCTCCCGGTCACTACCAGGGACGAGCAGAACTGGCCGCGCCCGGCTCCTACGACGTGACCGTGACGGCCGGCGACCTTCAGGCGAGTGCAGCAATCGACTTGCCTTATCCTGCGCGTCTCGATTTCAGCCGTGCCAACCCCGACAAGCTGGTAGCCTTGAGCCAGGCGACCGGCGGCAGGGTGCTCGCCGGCAGCGAGCCGCTTTTCGACAGTGCCAGCGAATGGTCGCTCAAGCCGGCGTGGCGGCCTTGGCTGCTTCTGGCGATGGCGCTGCTCGTTGCCGAACTCGCCTTGCGCTATGCGCCGGGCATATTCGGTCGGCTAAGCCGCAAACCAGCGCCGCAGCGATGAGGATAGACAAGGGAGAAAACGGACCGATGGAGACACAGGCTGGGAGGGCGTTCGCCGTGGAGAAGGAACCCGTCGGTCAGGCGGCTTTGGAAGAACTAGAGCGGCTGCTTAATGCCATTCATCGCGCCCGCGAGGAGATTGCAAAGGCAGTTATCGGCCAGAAGGCCGTGGTGGACCAGCTTCTGGTCGGGCTCATCTGTGGCGGGCACGTGCTCCTGGAGGGTGCTCCCGGCGTCGGCAAGACGCTGCTGGTGCGCACACTGGGGCTCATCGCCGGCCTCACCTTCACCCGCGTCCAGTTCACGCCCGACCTGATGCCGGCCGACGTCACTGGCGGCATGGTGCTCGTTCCCGACGAATCCGGCCGTACCTCCATCAAGTTCCAGCCCGGCCCCATCTTCACCCAGCTTCTGCTTGCCGACGAGATCAATCGCGCGACGCCGAAGACGCAATCGTCGCTGCTCGAGGCTATGCAGGAGCAAACGGTGAGCGCGGCCGGTCGAAGCATGGAGCTTCCCAAGCCGTTCTTCGTACTGGCGACGCAGAACCCGATCGAGAACGAAGGCACGTATCAGCTGCCGGAGGCACAGACCGACCGCTTCATGTTCAAGAGCCTGGTCAACTACCCGGTCGAAGACGAGCTCGATGCCATCCTCGACATCACCTCGGGTGTGGCAGCGCCTCTGGTTGAGCAGGCGCTCACGGCGGAGGACATATTGAAGCTCCAGCAGGTGGTGCGTGAAGTCCCGATCGCCGCGCATGTGCGACGCGCCGTCGCCCGCTTCGCGCTCGCGACGCAGCCGGATCGTCAGTCCTCCGCCGAAGATGTCAGGCGCTATATACGTTTCGGCCTGAGCCCTCGCGGCGCCCAGGCGCTGGTGCTCGCGGGCAAGGGCAACGCGTTGCTCGAAGGCCGCTACAATGTCTCCTTCGACGATTTGCGGAAGATGCTCCTGCCGACCCTTCGCCATCGCGTCCAGCTCAACTTCCAGGGCGAGGCCGAGGGACAGGACATCGAGGCCATGCTGACGCGTCTGTTCGAGGGCGAAATACGGGCGGCCTCGTGATCCCGCCGCCGCACCTCCTGCAAAATCTCGCCCGTTCACGGCTTCTCGTGAGCCGGGCGGTTGCGTCGGTGGGCGTTGGCGAGCGGCGCTCGAATGCCAAGGGCGCGGGCATGGAGTTCGCCGCCCACCGGGAATATGCGCCGGGCGACGATTTGCGGCACCTTGATACCCACGTCCTTGCCCGTACCGGGCAGTACTATATGCGGCAATACGAGGTGCATATGCAGCTTCCGGTGACCATATTGGTGGACGGCAGCCGCTCCATGGGC
>Ga0180221_1001715_pt1 | contig 13963 bp, 13 predicted proteins | sample eDN5th37CKraftMG_FD_151339 | JGI IMG/M metagenome (GOLD analysis project Ga0180221, IMG submission 151339) | Enriched Miracle-Growth compost microbial communities from Emeryville, California, USA - eDNA 5th pass 37_C Kraft MG (version 2) (version 2) ...
CTTGCAGATCGTTGCGCATCAGCCACGCGTAAGCCGGCATCACCGACACCGCCACCACGTCGCGCGGATTGATGAGATGCGCGACGTGCCACTCGTCGGAATATTTCTCGCCGACGCGGGCGAGGTCCGGCCCGGTGCGCTTGGAGCCCCACAGATGCGGGTGGTCGTATTTCGATTCGACCGCCAGCGAATAGGGCCCGTAGCGCTCGACCTCGTCGCGCAGCGTGCGGATCATCTGCGAGTGGCAGGCGTAGCAGCCCTCGCGGATATAGATGTTGCGCCCGGCCAGCTCCAGCGGCGTGTAGAGGCGCATATTGGGTGCCGCCTCCACCGTCTGGTGGATGGTGAACAGCGGCGCGATCTCGACCATACCGCCGATCGAAGCAACGCCGACGATGGCGAGCGCCAGGCCGATGCTCTTGCGTTCCAGCCGATAGTGAAAACCGAAAACCGACATCGTCTTACTCCCCCGGCTGCAAAGCTGGGATGCTGGCTGTGGCACCGGCCGGGAGGCCGCCAGCAAGAACCGGATCGCGCTCGCCGGCAACGCTTTCGCCGGCGGTGCGCGGCGCGGTGCGGATCGTCATCCACATATTGTAGCAGCCGACCACGGCGCCGATCAGGAACAAGAGGCCGCCGACGGCGCGGGCGATGTAATAGGGACGCATCGCCACCAGCGAATCGATGAACGAATAAGCGAGCGTGCCGCTTTCGTTATAGGTGCGCCACATCAGCCCCTGGATGATGCCGGAGTTCCACATCGCGAAGACGTAGATGAGCGTTCCGGCGAGCGACAGCCAGAAATGCACCTCGACCAGCCGCGCCGAATACATGCTCTCGCGTTTCCACAGCCACGGCACCGCGGCATAGATCGATCCGAAGGTGATCATCGCCACCCAGCCGAGCGCGCCGGCGTGGACGTGGCCGACGGTCCAATCGGTGTAATGCGACAGCGAGTTCACCGAGCGGATCGCCATGAACGATCCCTCGAAGGTGGACAGGCCGTAGAACACCGCCGCCACCATCATGAAGCGCAGCGTGGCGTCGTCGCGCACCTTGTGCCAGGCGCCGTTGAGCGTCATCAGCGCGTTGCCGGCGGAGGCCCAGGACGGCACCAGCAGCATCACCGAGAAGGTCATGCCGAGCGTCTGCACCCAGTGCGGCAGCGCCGTGTAGTGCAGGTGGTGCGAGCCCGCCCACATGTAGAAGAAGGTGATGCCCCAGAAGCTGATGATCGACAGCCGGTAGGAATAGATCGGCCGGCCGGCGCGCTTCGGCAGGAAGTAATACATCATGCCGAGGAAGCCGGAGGTCAGGAAGAAGGCGACGGCGTTGTGGCCGTACCACCATTGCGTCATCGCGTCCTGCACGCCGGAGAACGCCGAGTAGCTCTTGGCGCCGGCAAACGACACCGGCACGGCGAGGTTGTTGACGATGTGCAGGATCGCCACCACCAGGATGAACGCCATATAGTACCAGTTGGCGACGTAGATGTGCGGCTCGCGGCGGCGCGCCAGCGTGCGCAGGTAGAGAATGAAATAGGTGACCCAGACGATCACCAGCCAGATGTCGGCGTACCATTCCGGCTCGGCATATTCGCGCGACTGGGTGATGCCCATCATGTAGCCGCTGACGGCGAGAATGCAGAACAGGTTGTAGCCGAGCAGCACGAACCACGGGCTCACCTGGTCCGGCAGCCGCGCGCGCGAGGTGCGCTGCATGACGTAGAACGAGGTGGCGATCAGCGCGTTGCCGCCGAAGCCGAAGATCACCCCGGTGGTGTGGACCGGGCGGATGCGGCCGAAGCTCGACCAGCCGGCGTCGAAGGTGAGGTCGGGGTTGACCAGGAGCCACGCCACCCAGTCGCCGATGAACAGGCCGAACACCGCCCAGATCATCGAGACGACGAGGCCGAACTTGATCGGGTCGTCGTAATAATGGTCGAGCCGGCTGTCGGAGGGTTCCGGCGAATAATAGCCGGAGATCACCACGAACAGTCCGATCACGCCGAACAGCAGGACGATCCAGCCTTGGGCGCCGAGGAGGTCATTGCGACCGGCAACCGCCATCAGCAGTCCGCAGAACGATACAGCGAGCAGAATGAGCAGGGCGGTCTGTCGTTCGCCCGTGGTAAGCTGGCCGATCATCGTGCGAACCCCATCGTGCTAATCCTCCGGTATGCCTGTTCCGGTGTGCTTATCCCATAGATCTAGGTCGCGGCGGGCGTGGATAGCCGGTCACGGTGGCGCTACACTATCTTGAACGGAACCGAGAACTTTGCGCTAGATCAATTCCAGGGAGCCTGCCCATTGATCTTTTGGTGTAATTGGCGTGCGGGTCTGCCATTTCCCGCAAGGGCCAGCCGATCGTCCCGTAAAAGCCCTGCACCCGGCAAAACTTGTGACCGCCCGTAAAAAGAGATATGATTAATATATCTTTTTTGGACGAAACGAGCTGATCGTTGCACGACCGATCGAGCCAGAACGGGTCTGAACGACCGCGCGGGACCAGCCGCGAAGGTGGCCGGATATCGCGCGTCGGCGTCCTGGTGCTGGCCGTCCTGTGGCTCGGCCTGCTGCTCGGCGTCTCCTTCCTGGCGACGCCGGCCAAGTTCCTGGCGCCCAGCCTGTCGCTGCCGGTGGCGCTCGATGTCGGCCGGCAGACCTTCGCCGTGTTCAACGGCGCCGAATGGCTGCTGATCGCGCTGCTTCTGGTGCTGCTGGCGGTCGGGACGCGGACACCGACGGCGGTCGGCGGCTTTATCGTCGCCGCGGCGGTCACCGTCGCGCAGGCGCTGTGGATGCTGCCGGCGCTCGATGCGCGGGTCGGTATCATCATCGCCGGCGGTCAGCCGCCGCCCTCCTCGCTGCATGAAATCTACCTCGTCGCCGAAGTGATCAAGTTGCTGGCGCTGATCGCCCTGTCGTGGAGCATGGCGCGGCTGCTCGCCGCCGACGGCCGCGGCGATGTGAGCCCCGGCGCGGACGATGCCGCCGGCGCGGCGTCGCACCATGCCTCGCCGCCGGTGCAGCCGCCGGCCGCCGCGAATCAGCTTGCCGACCATTTTGCCGACCCTCTTGTTGAACCTCTTGCCGATCGTGTCCCCATCCCCATCCCCATCGACCGGAACTGACCATGCGGCTGACCAATTTTACCGACTACGCGCTGCGCGTGCTGATGTATGCGGCGGTGCATCGCGACCGGCTGATCACCATCGAGGAAACCGCCCAGGTCTACGGCATCTCCCGCGCCCATCTGATGAAGGTCGCCAATCAGTTGACCCGTGCCGGCTTCCTTACCGCGGTGCGTGGCCGCTCCGGCGGGCTGAAACTGGCGATGCCGCCGGAACAGGTCGGCCTCGGCGACGTGGTGCGCGCCACCGAGCCGGATTTCACCATGGTCGAATGCTTCGGGGCCGACAACACTTGCGTCATCACCCAGCGCTGCCGTCTGCGCGGCATCCTCAAGGAGGCGCTGGGCGCGTTCGTGGCCACACTCGATCGCCATACGCTCGCCGACCTGATCCTCAATCCGTCGTCGTTCGGCGTCCGGCCGGCCGCCTGATGCGCGCCGCGCAAGGTCATCCCGACGTCAGCCGATCCAACGTCAAGCAATTCAACGCGAGGCTTTATCGCCAATGAGCTATCAATTCGAAGGCGGCCCCGATCGCCGCGCCGCCATGACCCGTGCGATCATGGCGGAAACCGGCATCGACGAGGAGATGATCGCCGCGCTGGTGCGCACCTTCTATGCGCGCGTGCGCCGCGACCCGCTGATCGGGCCGATCTTCGAGGAGCGCGTCGAGGACTGGGACGCGCATATCGAAAAGCTCTGCGCCTTCTGGTCGTCGGTGGCGCTGATGACCGGGCGCTATCACGGGCAGCCGATGCGCGTGCATCTGCCGCTGCCGGTGGGCGAGGAGCATTTCAACCGCTGGCTCGCCTTGTTCGAGGCGACGGCAACCGAACTGTGCCCGCCGGCGGCGGTCACCCATTTCATGGGGCGGGCGCGCCGCATCGCCGACAGCCTGGAATTCGGCATCGCCTCGACGCAGGGACGCATCGCCAGCCCGCGCCATCAGCGCGCACCGGTCTGAGGGCCTGCACAAGGGTCCGTATCGGGGGGCAAGGGCCTGCACCAGGGCCCGCACCAAGGGGGGCGTGCCAAGCCCGCGCCATGTCGACCGGCGCGCCGTTCCCCGTCAGGTTTTCAATGCCAGCGTCAGATCGCCTGTCCGAGCCGCTCCGGCAGAACATGGCCGGAGGTCAGCGCGTCGGCAAAGGCGTGATGGATATCGCGATGGATCGCCTCGTCCTCACGCATCGCCCGGATCATGTCCTTGATGCGGGCGTCGGGTCGCAGGTTCCAGTAGGCAATCGCGGTGGCCGGCGCCGGCCGCTCGTCGAGCGCGCCGGCCTCGATGCGCTCCAGATATTCGGAATAGCCGCGGACCGCCTGCTCGGAGAGATAGCCGGCCAGCCGGTGCGCCGTCCGCGCGGAGATCAGATAGAGCAGGAAATAGGCGTTGTAGAACACGCCCTGCGCCACCACGATCAGCAGCCGCTGGCCGATGCCCGGCTGCTCGATCGCCACGAACGACATCAGATGCATGCGCTGGTTCTCGGCCTCGTCCATGAAGGTGCGCACCCAGCCGCGGTCGTCGATCATCCGGCGCAGACATTTGAGATGCAGCAGCGTCGCGGCCACCATTGCCGGCACGGCAGCGATGGTTTCCAGAACGACGACGCGGTTGCCGTAGTGGCGGCCGCCGAACAGCACGTCGGCGATCGACACCAAGCTGCGCGCCGCCCCCGACGCAAACCGATCGGAGAGTGTGACCGGCTCGTGATGGCGGAAGATGTCGGTCTTGTTGACGTTGAGCATCGCTGCGATCGCGAACCTGTCGAACAGAGTGGGGCCTGGCGCTCACCGTGCAGGCTTCCGGGCGGACGGGCGGGACGAGCCGCCGCCCGGCGCAGCCGGTGCCGCAATTTCGGTTCCCAGCCACGATATCGCAAGACTTATACGCGGACTTTGTGCCAGCGCAAAAGGGTGCCCGGCCGGCGGCGGCCGGTGCTACCGAATGCCCGTCTTCCTTTGCCGGAACCGACAGGCTATTTGCGGGGTGGCGCGTTCACGGATACGGCGAGGGATGCCGGGCCGTGACGCCTGAGCCTGGTGCGGGGACGATGGATCGGCAACTGGATCTGGATATTCTCGGGCGGACCGAGATTTTCCGCGGCCTGCCGGCCTCGGCGCTGGCTGAGATTCGCGCCTCCGCGGTGCGCCGGCCGCTCGCCGCCGGCGACGTGCTGGTCCGCCAGGACGACCCGGCGACGACCTTCTTCGTGATTGTCAGCGGCCGCCTGCGCGTCACCCAGGCGACCGCCGACGGGCAGCAGGTGATCCTGCGCTATCTCGGTTCCGGCGAGATCGCCGGCTATACGGCGCTCTATGGCGGCAACGGCCACCCGGGAACCATCACCGCGCTCGACGTGACGGAACTCCTGGCCTGGAATGCGACGACGATCGCCGAGTTCCTGGCGAAATATCCGAAGGCGGCGCTCAACGCGGTGGCGATCCTCGGGTCGCGCTATCACGACATGCAGGTGCGGCTGCGCGAACTATCGACCGAGCGGGTCGAGCAGCGCATCGCCCACACCATCCTGCGGCTGGCGGAGCAGGCCGGCCGGCGGACCGCGCGCGGCGTCGAAATCGCCTTCCCGCTGTCGCGCCAAGACCTCGCCGAGATGGCCGGTACGACGCTGCACACCGTCAGCCGCACCTTGAGCGGATGGGAGGAGCAGGGCGTCATCGACAGCGGCCGCCGCCGGGTCATTGTCCGCGACGCGCGGGCGCTCGGCGTGATCGCCGAAGACGAGGTCGAGTAGAGCATGATCCCGAAAAGTGGGTACCGGTTTTCGGAAAAGATCATGCTCGAACGAAAGACAAGCGATGGGTCTGACTCGAGGGAGCGAGGACTACGAGCCGTTGTCGGCACTCAGTTCCTCGCGCAGGATTTCCAGTTCCAGCCAGCGGTCCTCCGCCGCCGACAACTGCGCCTGCGCCTCGCCGAGCGCGCGCGAGGCGGTCTCGAAGCCGGCCCGGTCGCGCGTGAAGAAGGTCGGATCGTCGATCTTGGTCTGTAGCGCCTGCACGCTGGCTTCCAGCGTCGCGATGGTCTTCGGCAGCGTCTCCAGCGCGTGCTTGTCGCTGAACGTCATGCGCCGCTTTCTGGCCGGCGGCGGTGACGCCACGCCACGCGCGTCGCCGGCCGGCTTCGCCGTCTTCTGCGGCCGCGCCGCGCGCACCAGATCGCTGCCGCGCTGCGCCAGCATGTCGGTATAGCCGCCGGCATACTCGGTCCAGCGGCCGTTGCCCTCCGGCACTACGACGCTCGACACCAGCCGGTCGAGAAAATCGCGGTCGTGGCTGATCAAGAGCACGGTGCCGGGATAGTCGCCGATCATCGCCTCCAGCACGTCGAGCGTTTCCATGTCGAGATCGTTGGTCGGCTCGTCGAGCACAAGAAGATTGGAGGGCTTGGCCAGCGCCTGCGCCAGCATCACCCGGCCGCGCTCGCCACCCGACAGCTTGCCGAGCGGCGTGCGCGCCTGTTCGGCGGCAAACAGGAAATCCTTCATATAGCCGACGACATGCCGCGGCGCGCCGCCGACCATGACCGTGTCGCCGTGGCCGCCGGTCAGCGCCTGCGCCACCGTCGTGTCGGCGGCGAGGCTGTCGCGATGCTGGTCGAGCGTCGCCATCTCGAGATTGGCGCCGAGCCGCACGCTACCGGTATCCGGCGCCAGCGCGCCGGTGAGCAGCGACACCAAAGTCGTCTTGCCGGCGCCGTTCGGCCCGACGATGCCGATGCGGTCGCCGCGCAGCACGCGCATCGAGAAGTTGGCGACGATGGCGCGTCCGTCGTAGCTCTTGCCGATGTCGCGCGCCTCGATGACCAGCGCGCCGGAGGGCGCCGCCTCGCTGGCGCTGATCGCGGCATTGCCGACGGCGCCGTGATGCGTGCGCCGTTCTTCGCGCAGCGCCCGCAGCGCGTCGAGCCGGCGGACGTTGCGCTTGCGCCGCGCGGTGACGCCGTAGCGCAGCCAGTGCTCCTCGGCGGCGATCTTGCGACCGAGCTTGTGCTGCTCGCGCTCCTCCTCCGCCAGCACCGTGTCGCGCCACGACTCGAAATCGGCGAAGCCGCGCTCGATGCGCCGCGTGTGGCCGCGATCGAGCCAGACGGTGCTGCGCGACAGATTGGCGAGAAAGCGCCGGTCGTGGCTGACGATGACCAGCGCGGCGCGGCTCACGTCGAGTTCGCGCTCCAGCCACTCGATGGTGGACAGGTCGAGATGGTTGGTCGGCTCGTCGAGGAGCAGGATGTCGGGATCGCCGGCGAGCGCCTGAGCGATGGCGGCGCGGCGGGCCTCGCCGCCGGAAAGTTGCGCGGGGACCTCGTTGCCGGTGAGGCCGAGATCGGCGAGACGCTGACGCGCGCGGTGCGCGGAACTTTCCGGCCGCAATCCCCGCTCGACGTAGTCGAGCACCGTTGCCGCATCGCCGAAGTCGGGCTCCTGCGCCAGATAGCGCAGCACCGCCCCCGGCTGCACGAACACCGTGCCGCGGTCGGGCGCGACGGCGCCGGCGGCGATCTTCAGGAGCGTCGATTTGCCGGAGCCGTTGCGGCCGACGAGGCAGACGCGCTCGCCCGCCGCCACCGACAGCTCGGCGCCCTCGAGCAGCGGCGTGCCGCCGAAGGTGAGTGCGATATCCTTGAGCTGGAGAAGCGGTGCCGGCATTACGGGATCGGATGCGTCCGTGGTGAAGAGTGGACCGCCTTGTATCCGCCGCGGCGCCGGAAATCCAATGCCTCCGGCACGCATGAAAAAGCCCCCGCATCGTCGATGCGGGGGCTTCTGGTCTTTTTATCCGCCGGTCGTGGCGCCGGCGCCTGTGTCGGTTAGTGGATCACCGGCAGCCGGTTGAACTGGTGGAACGGCGGCGGCGAGGACAGCGTCCATTCCAGCGTCGTGGCACCCACGCCCCACGGATTGTCGCCGGCGACGCGCTTCTTCATGAACGCCTCGATCATCGCGATGAAGAAGATCAGCAGGCCGATGCCGGTGATGTAGGAGCCGACCGAGGCGACGTAGTTCCAGCCGGCGAACGCATCCGGGTAATCGACATAGCGGCGCGGCATGCCGGCATTGCCGAGGAAGTGCATCGGGAAGAACGTAACGTTCACGCCGACGAACACGAAGAAGAAGTTCAGCCGGCCGAGCGTCTCATTGTACATGTAGCCGGTCATCTTCGGGAACCAGTAGTAGATGCCCGCAAAGATGCCGAACACCGCGCCGAGCGACAGCACATAGTGGAAGTGCGCGATGATGTAATAGGTGTCCTGGAAGTAGCGGTCGATGCCGGCATTGGCCACCACGACGCCGGTGACGCCGCCGATCACGAACATCAGGATGAAGCCGATCGCCCACAGCATCGGCGTCTTGAACTCGACCGAGCCGCCCCACATCGTGGCGATCCAGGAGAATACCTTGATGCCGGTCGGCACCGCGATCACCATGCTGGCCGCGGCGAAATAAGCCTGCGAGCCGGCGCTCATGCCGACGGTGAACATGTGGTGCGCCCAGACGACGAAGCCGATCAGGAAGATCGCCACCATCGCATAGGCCATGCCGAGATAGCCGAAGATCGGCTTCTTCGAGAAGGTCGAGATGACGTGGCTGACGATGCCGAACGCCGGCAGGATCATGATGTAGACTTCCGGGTGCCCGAAGAACCAGAACAGATGCTGGTAGAGCACCGGGTCGCCGCCGCCGTCGCCGGCAAAGAAGGTGGTGCCGAAGTTGCGGTCGGTGAGCAGCATGGTCAGCGCGCCGGCGAGCACCGGAAGCGCCAGCAGCACCATGAAGGCCGTCACCAGCAGCGCCCAGGCGAACAGCGGCATCTTGTGCATGGTCATGCCGGGGGCGCGCATGTTGAAGATCGTGGTGATGAAGTTGATGGCGCCGAGTACCGAGGAGGCGCCGGCGACGTGCAGCGACAGGATGAGGAAGTCCATCGCCGGTCCCGGTTCGCCGGTGGTCGACAGCGGCGGATAGGCGGTCCAGCCGCCGCCGTGGCCGATATCGCCGGGCGGGCCTTCGACGAACATCGAGATGATCAGCAGGACGAACGACGCCGGCAACAGCCAGAACGAGATGTTATTGAGACGCGGAAACGCCATGTCGGGCGCGCCGATCATGATCGGCACGAACCAGTTGCCGAAGCCGCCGATCAGCGCCGGCATCAGCGCGAAGAAGATCATGATCAGGCCGTGGCTGCTGACCACGACGTTGAAGATCTGCGGGTCGCTGAACAAATCGAGGCCGGGATGCTGCAACTCGTAGCGGATGGCGATCGACAGCCCGAAGCCGACCAGTCCGGAGACGACGGCGAACAGCAGGTACAGCGTGCCGATGTCCTTGTGGTTCGTGCTGTAGACCCAGCGCTTCAGGAACGACGGCTTATGATCTGCGCTGTGATCTGCGACGACGGCTGCGGTCATGGCGGGCCTGCTAAATCTGATTGACTGGATTGCTGGGTTTGCAGCAAAGACACATTGACAATATATCTTTGTGCGTCAAGATAATTCCGTATCGGCAAAAAGTCGTTATCAGGGATGAAGCGTTTGCAAGGGTCGGGTCTGTCGACCATCTGTCTGTCGACTCTTCCAGCGACGGGCCGACGGCCACTTGCGAGCGGATCATGACATTTGTCGTCACCGACAACTGCATCAAGTGCAAATATATGGACTGCGTCGAAGTCTGTCCGGTGGACTGCTTCTACGAAGGCGAGAACATGCTCGTCATTCATCCCGACGAGTGCATCGATTGCGGCGTCTGCCAGCCGGAATGTCCGGCCGAGGCGATTTATCCGGATACCGATCCGGGCCTCGAAGCGTGGCTCAAGCTCAACGCCGAATACGCGCCGCAATGGCCGAACATTACCATCAAGCGCGATCCGCCGCCGGATGCCGCCGAGTTCGACGGCAAGCCGGACAAGCTCAGCCAGTATTTCTCGCCGAAGCCGGGCGAGGGCGACTGAGGTCCGGGCGTTCCGGCGCTCGGGAACCCCTTAATTCCGGGTATCGCCGGCGCGAGGGGCTCCCATTCCGCTTTCGTCTTAAAAGATATATTGACAATATATCTTTTTGAAAAGATGCTGGCGTCGACCGGCCGGTTTCCGTCGCGACCCGGCGGCACGTCGATACGACGCAACATCACACGCAACGTCAGCGAGACGGGACAAAGGAAGATCGCAATGTCCGACGCATCCTCGAAGGTCAGTGAAATCGACGTACGCAGCCTCGTGCCTGCGCAACGTCACGCCAAAATCTTCCAGCTTGTCGGCGAATTGTCGCCGGGCAGCTCATTCGTGCTGGTCAACGATCACGACCCGAAGCCGCTCTACTACCAGCTCGAGGCGGAATATCCGAAGACCTTCTCGTGGACCTATCTCGAACGCGGACCGCAGGTCTGGAAGGTCGAGATCGGCCGGCTGGCGCAGGCTGCCTGAACCGCGGCCCGACGCGCGGCGTAACACGATGCGCCGACCGCTGTCGGCCGGCGCATGTCGATCGAAGGATTTTGTGTCGTGGCCGGTGTCACGCTCTCCCGCTGGACGATGTCGTATTTCGCGCTGGCGCTTCTGGCGCTGTTGAGCGCGGAGGGCCTGATGGCGACAGGCTTCGGCTTTCCGGCGGCGGCGCTCGAAGCCCCGGAGACGCTGGTCCTCGTGCATGTCGTCGCCATCGGCTGGCTCAGCCTGCTGTTGTGTGGCGCGCTGTTCCAGTTCGTGCCGGTGCTGATCGCGCGACAGCTTTACAGCGATCGCCTGCCGTTGCCGACGCTGGTCTGCCTTGTCGCCGGCCTCCTCGCACTGGTCTGCGGGTTCCTGCAACTGGCCGGCCGCGTATCGCCCGACGTGCCCTGCTTTCCGGCAGCGGCGCTGCTGCTGTCGCTCGGCTTCGCGCTGACCGTCTGGAACCTCGGCCGTACCTTGTGGGCGGCGCGGCCGCTGTCGCTGCCGGCGTATTTCGTCGTCGTCGGACTGTGCGCCCTGGTGGCGACCGTCATCCTCGGCGTCATATTCGCGCTAACGCTCGGCGGTACGACGACGAACGCCACGCTCGTCGATCTCACCGCCGCCGGCTTGCCGATCCATGCCGTCGCCGGGCTCGGCGGCTGGCTCACCTTCACCGCGATCGGCGTCAGCTACCGGCTCTTGGCGATGTTCATGCTGGCGCCGGAACTCGAAGGCCGCACCACGCGCGGCGCGCTCGCCTTCGGCACCGTGGCGCTGGCGGTGGCGATCCTCGGCGGCACCGTGGCGATCTGCCATGCCATCGGGCCGGAGAACCGGGTGGGCATCGTGCTCACCGTCGCCGGCGTGCTCGGGCTCGCGGCGCTGGCGCTCTACGGCCATGACATCCGCCACCTCTATCGCGAGCGCCGCCGGCGCAAGATCGAGCTTAACAGCCGCATGGCCGGCATCGCCGTCGCCAATCTGGCGGCAGCGGCCGTCGGCCTCGCGATCCTCGCCGCGACCGGCCTCCTCGAGCGCTATGTCGGCGCCGTCGTGCTCTTCGTCGGCTTCGGCTGGCTCACCGGCCTCGGTCTGGCGAAGCTCTACAAGATCGTCGCCTTTCTCACCTGGCTCGAATGCTACGGCCCGGTGCTCGGCAAGACGCCGACGCCGCGCGTGCAGGACCTGGTGGTCGAGCCCAGCGCCGACAAATGGTTCTTCCTGTATTTCGCCGCGGTGTGGGCGGCGACGCTGGCGCTGCTCGTAGAATTTCCGCCGGCGTTTCGCGTTGCTGCCGCGGTGATGCTGATCGCCACCGCCGGCATCGTCGCGCAGATCGTCCGCACCCGGCTGCTCGCCAATGTCGCGAGCGAGCGGCGGCTGCCGGCGGGGGCGCAGATGCCGCGGCTTCTGGTGTCATCGCCCAAATCCACCTGAAAAAAGGAGACTGTCTCATGACGACAGCATTCGTCGATCTCGATGTGCGGCCGGTGCTCCGTGACGGCGGCGAGCCGTTCGAGGCCATCATGAACGCGGTCGGCGGCCTCAAGCCGGGCGAGGGGTTGCGGCTTCTGGCAACGTTCAAGCCGACGCCGCTCCTGCATGTGCTCGGCGCGCGGGGCTTCACCCATACCGCCAAGGAGATCGGCGGCGGCGACTGGGAAGTGCTGTTCTCGCCGGCGCTCGACGCTCCGCCGGCCGGAACGACGGCAAGCCCTGAGAGCGCAAATCCCGCGGCGGCTGACAACGGCGCCTGGCCCGAGCCCAGCCAGCACATGGACAACCGCGAACTCGAACCGCCGGAGCCGATGGAGCGGATCCTGGCGGCGGTCGAGGCAATGGCGCCGGGCGAGGTGCTCTCGGCGCTGCTGTGCCGTGAGCCGATCTTCCTGTTCCCGCAACTGGCCAAGCGCGGCCACCGCTGGCGCGGCGCGTTCGAGGACGACGGCAAGAGCTACAAGGTGCTGGTCCGGATCGGCGCGCCGACCAAAGGTGCCTTATGAGCACCGAGGCCACCGACGATCTCGCCGCGATCGTTAGGGAGGCGCTGCGCGTCGTCATCGATCCCGAGCTTGGCTACAACATCGTCGATCTCGGCCTGATCTATGACGTCGCCGTCGAGGACAGTGGCAATGGCGGCATCGCCCATGTGGCGATGACGACGACGACACGCGGCTGCCCGGCGACGAGCTATCTGCAAACCGGTGCCGAGGATGCGGCGGCATCGGTGCCGGGCATCGCCTCGGTCGATGTCACGCTGACCTACGATCCGCCGTGGACGCCGGAGATGATGACCGACGGCGCCAAGGAGCATCTCGGCATCGGCACGGGAAGCGGCTGGTGACGGCGCCGCGTCCCGATGACGGCGCTGGGCCGCCCGTGGCCGCCGGGACGGATGCGCTCGCCGGCGTACTGCTGAGAAGCCTTGAAGCCCTGGCAGCGGCGGGGCACGCGGAGGAGGCGTGCCGGCTTGCCGGGCATGCCTGCGCCGCCACGCGTCAGACCGATCTGCGGGCGTGGAAAACGTTCAACGCGCTGCTGCACCGGCTGGCGCGGCACGTTTCATAACCGTTGCCCTCACGCCGCCGCAGCCGTTTACGCTCCGCTGTGACCGAGATAGGCGCGCACCACGTCGGGATGGCGCAGCACCGCCTGCGGCGCGCCTGCGGCGATGGTGCGGCCGTAATTGAGCACATGGATGCGGTCGGCGAGATCGGCAACCATCTGCATGTCGTGCTCGATCCAGATCATCGCGATGCCGAGATCGTGCTTGATGCGCAGGATGAAGCGGGCGAGGTCCTCGCGCTCCTCGCGGTTGAGGCCGGCGGAGGGCTCGTCGAGCAGCAGCACCGCCGGATCGAGCGCCAGCGCGCGGGCAAAGCCGACGATCTTCTGCGTGCCGAACGGCAGGCTGCCGACCGGCGCATGCCGGTAACGCTCCAGCTCGACGAACTCGACGATCTCCTCGACGCGGCGGCGCTGGCGCATTTCCTCGCGCCGGACGCCGGGCAGGAACAGCATCTCCGCCAGCGGATTATAGGCGATGCGCGCGTGCCGGCCGGCGAGCAGATTGTCGATGACGCTCATCTGCGGGAACAGTTCGCCGTGCTGGAAGGTGCGGGCGATGCCGAGCCGCGCGATGGCGTGCGGTGCGCGCCCGGCGATGTTCTCGCCGCGGAAGCGGATCGCGCCGTCGCCGCGATAGATGCCGCTGATGCAGTTGAAGACGCTGGTCTTGCCGGCGCCGTTCGGCCCGATCAGCGCGAACAGTTCGCCCTTGCCGACGGCAAACGACACGCCGTCGAGCACCACCAGCCCGCCGAAGTTCAGCCGCAGCGCCTCGACGGCGAGTTCGGCGGCAGATTCGGCGGCAACC
>Ga0180221_1001720_pt1 | contig 13916 bp, 13 predicted proteins | sample eDN5th37CKraftMG_FD_151339 | JGI IMG/M metagenome (GOLD analysis project Ga0180221, IMG submission 151339) | Enriched Miracle-Growth compost microbial communities from Emeryville, California, USA - eDNA 5th pass 37_C Kraft MG (version 2) (version 2) ...
ACTCGGGCTGTTCGGCGCCGGCATCGCGACGACGCTGGTCAATTCCGGCATGTGCATCGTCTGCGTCTGGGTCTGCTACCGGCAGCGGCCGTTCCGCAAATACCGCGTGCTCGGCCGCTTCTGGCGTGCCGATTGGCCGCTGATGTGGAAACTCATCGTCGTCGGCCTGCCGATCTCCGGCTCGTTCCTGCTCGAATACGGCCTGTTCGCCAGCGCCGCGATCATGGTCGGCTGGATCGGCACGGTGGAGCTTGCCGCGCACCAGATCGCGCTGCAGACGGCGGCGGTTGTCTTCATGGTGCCGTTCGGCATCTCGATGGCGGCGACGGTGCGCGTCGGCCACGCGGTCGGCCGCGTCGACCGCAACGGCGTGCGCAATGCCGGCATCGCCGCGATCGTGCTCGGCGCCATCTTCATGGCGGCGATGGTGATCGTCATCGTCGCGGCGCGCCATCTGATCCCGTGGGCGTTCCTCGGCACCGCCGACGCCGTGAGCGAGGCGACCGCCGCGCTGGTCGCGACGCTGCTGGTGTTCGGCGCGACCTTCTTCATCGCCGACGGTATCCAGACGGTCGCGAACGGCGCGCTGCGCGGGTTGAACGACACCCGCGTGCCGATGCTGTTCGCAGGTCTAAGCTTCTGGGTGGTCGGATTCAGTTGCTGCTACGCGCTCGCCTTCCACTGGGGCTATGGCGTCGCCGGCATCTGGGCCGGCTTCACTATCGGCCTGCTGCTCTATGCCGTGCTGCTGGTGTGGCGCTTCGCGGTGCTGACGCAACGCGGCACCATGCCGGCCGCGCCGCACGCCCCGCCGCTGCACTAGGGCATGATCCCGAAAAGTGGGATCCGGTTTTCGGACAAGATCATGCCCCTCGCCAGAACTCCGCATCGCTGCGGTTCGTGGTAAAGCCGGGGCATGACCGAACGTCTCGTCATCTCCCGGCTCGGCCAGCGCGGCGACGGCATTGCCGACACCGCCGCGGGACCGGTCTTCGTGCCCTATGCCCTGCCCGGCGAGACGGTGACGGTCGAGGCCGTGCCCGGCCATCCCGACCGCCGGCATCTGCTCGCCGTCGACACCGCCAGCCCGGAGCGCGTCGCGCCGGTCTGCAAGCATTTCGGCGTCTGCGGCGGCTGCGCGCTGCAGCACTGGCGGTTCGACCGGCAACAGACGTGGAAGCGCGAATTGGTGATCGAGGCCCTGCAGTCAGTCGGCCTCGATGCGCCCGTCGCGGAGACTGTCGACGCCCATGGCGAGGGCCGGCGGCGCGCGACGCTGCATGCCAGGCGCGGCGCGCACGATATTCTCGAGGTCGGCTTCGCCGCGCCGCGCGCGCATCACGTCATCGCCATCGACGAATGTCCCATTCTCGCACCCGGCCTCGGCGGCGTCATCGACGCCGCCTGGGCCATCGCGGAGGCTGTCGCGCCGGCCCGCAAGCCGCTCGACATCCAGGCGACCGCGACTGCCAACGGCCTCGACATCGACGTGCGCGGCTCCGGCCCGCTCGATACCGCGATGCGCGCGGCGCTGGCCGCCCTCGCCGGCAAGCATCGTCTCGCCCGCATCACCCGGCATGGCGAGCTGGTGATCCAGCGCGCGCCACCGTCACTCGCGGTCGGCCCCGCCACCGTGACGCTGCCGCCGGGCGTGTTCCTGCAAGCGACCGCCGCCGCCGAAACGATCCTCGCCGATCTGGTGCGCGCCGGCGCCGGCCGCGCCAAACGTGTCGCCGACCTGTTCTGCGGCGTCGGTCCCTTCGCGCTGCGGCTGGCGGAAAAGGCCCGCGTCACCGCCGCCGACAGCGCCGCCGCCGCCATCGCCGCGCTCAAAGCGGCGGCGACGAGCACCAAGGGCCTGAAGCCGATCGAGGCCACGGCCCGCGACCTGTTCCGCCGGCCGTTCGTCGCGAGCGAGTTGAAAGGCTTCGATGCCGTGGTGTTCGATCCGCCGCGTCAGGGCGCCGAGGCGCAGGCGCGCGAGCTCGCCCGCAGCACGGTGCCGGCCGTCGTCGCGGTGTCGTGCGACCGCATGACCTTCGCGCGCGACGCCCGCATCCTCGCCGATGGCGGCTACCGGCTCGACGGCGTGACGCCGGTCGACCAGTTCCGCTATTCGCCGCATATCGAGATCGTCGGCGTTTTGAGAAAAGACTAAGGGAGGCCGTAGCCTCCACCGCCCCACCGCTCCTGCCACAGCCGCTCGCCGATGGTGCAGGACACCCGCGGCTTGTCGGACTTCGCCGGGATCATCTTCGCGTCCGGCTCGCGGCCCGCGATTTCCAGCACCAGCTTGGTGCGGGTCGCCTCGATGAATTTTTCCCGCTCGCGGATCGGCACCACGAAAGCGCCGGGACCGCCGATCACGCAGTCCTCGTAATAGATGTCGAGAATGTCGATATCCATAGTGTTCGGGTTCGGCCGCTTCAGCATGATCGGCAGGCCGTTGATGGTGATGCCGGCGGCCACCACCTCGTCGCGCGTCGGCGCGACCAGCGGGCCGCTGTTGTTGGCGCCATCACCCGACACGTCGATGACGCGGCGCAGCCCGCGATAGCCGCTGTCGTCGAACAGCGGCTTGGCGAAACGCAGCGCGCCGGAAATCGAGGTGCGCGTGGCGCGGCGGATCGGCGCCATCGCAAGCTCGTTGGCGACCGCGTCGGCGCTTTCCGGCCCGTCGATCAGCCGCCACGGCATCACGACCTGCTGCTGGTGCTCGCCGGCCCATTCGACATAAGTGACGGCGATCTTGCCGTTCGGCCCTTCGCGCAGCGCCCGCATCAGCTCGCGCGAGCGCAGCGCCTGCACATAGCCGTCGCGCTGCAGCGCCTGTTCTTCCGGATCCATCGAGAACGAAATGTCGACGGCGAGCACCAGCTCGACATCGACCGGAACCGCGTTCGGGCGCTTGTCGGCAAAGAGCTGCGGGGTCGGTGCGGCAAGACCGGCGGCGCAGCCGAGCGCCGCGAGGCCGAGCAGTCCAACGAGAGCAGAACCGCGCGCAAGCATGGCCGCCTCCATGCGCGAATGGTGGCATGCCGGTATGGCGGGCGGAAGGCCCGGCGATCAGCTGTCCAGAGACTCGTAGGAGGTAATTTCGATCCCGAAACCGCCGAGGCCGACATAAGTGCGGCGGCTTGTGGTCAAAAGCCGGATCGAGGAGATGCCGAGATCCTTCAGGATCTGCGCGCCGACGCCGATCTCGCGCCACTGCTGCGTGCGCGCCTGCTCGGTGCCGGTCGCGCCCTCCTGCGGGATTTCGGCGACCGGCACGCCGGCGGTGCCGTCGCGCAGATAGATGATGACGCCGCGCCCGTCCGCCTTGAAACGCTGCAGCGCCGCGCGAATGGTCGCCGCGCCGCCGAACACGTCGCCGATCACGTCGGCGCGATGCAGACGGGCGAGCACGTTCTCGCCGTCGCCGATGCGGCCGTAGACGAAGGCCATGTGATGCACCTTGTCGAACGGCGTCACATAGGCATAGCCGTTGAGCGGGCCGATCTCCGAGGTCAACGTGAACTCGCCGACGCGCTCGACGAGCTTCTCGCGCGCCTGCCGATAGGCGATCAGGTCCGCGATCGAGAGCTGCTGCAGCTTGTGATCGGCGGCGAATTTCGACACCTCCGGCCCGCGCATCACGGTGCCGTTCTCGTTCATCAGCTCGGCGAGCACGCCGACCGGCTCGAGACCGGCGAGCCGGCACAGATCGACGCAGGCCTCGGTATGGCCGGTGCGCATCAGCACGCCGCCCTGCCGCGCGATCAGCGGAAACACATGGCCCGGCCGCACGAAGTCGCCCGGCCCGCTGTTGTGGTTGGCCATCGCGCGCACGGTGTTGCTGCGCTCCTCGGCCGAGATGCCGGTGGTGAGGCCGTGCTTGACGTCGACCGACACCGTGAAGGCGGTGCCGAGCGGCGCATCGTTGTGCGCGACCATCGGGTCGAGATGCAACCGGCGCGCATAGTCGCCGGACACCGGCGCGCAGACGATGCCGGAGGTATGGCGGATGATGAAGGCCATCTTCTCCGGCGTGCAGGCGGACGCGGCGACGAACAGGTCGCCCTCGTTCTCGCGATCGTCGTCGTCGGTCACCACGACCATTTCGCCGCGGGCGAAGGCGGCAATGACGGCATCAACGCGCTTGTGGCTGTCGGACACTGGGAAACGATCCTCGAAAACGGGTTCAGACGGCCGGCTTCGGCCATGGCGCCGGTTCGCCGACCTGGCCCCGGTGACGCAGATAGTGATCGGCCAGCACGCATGCCAGCATCGCCTCGCCGATCGGAACGGCGCGGATGCCGACGCAAGGATCGTGACGGCCCTTGGTCATCACCTCGGTGTCGTTGCCGCGGCTGTCGACCGTCCGGCGCGACGTCAGGATCGACGAGGTCGGCTTCACCGCGAAGCGCGCGACGATAAGCTGACCGGTCGAGATGCCGCCGAGGATGCCGCCGGCATGGTTCGACAGGAACACCGGCTTGCCGTCGTTGCCCATCCTCATCTCGTCGGCATTGTCCTCGCCGCTCATCGCGGCGGTGGTGAAGCCGTCGCCGATCTCGACGCCCTTCACGGCGTTGATGCCCATCAGCGCCGCGGCGATGTCGGCATCGAGCTTGCCGTAGACCGGCGCGCCGAGGCCGGGCGGAACGCCGTCGGCCACCACCTCGATCACCGCGCCGACCGAGGAGCCCGCCTTGCGCACGCCGTCGAGATAGCTCTCGAAGAACGTCGCCTGCTCGGCATCCGGGCAGAAGAACGGATTGCGGTCGACCTCGTTCCAGTCCCAGCGCGAGCGGTCGATCTTGTGCGGGCCCATCTGGACGAGTGCGGCGCGCACGACGAGACCGGGCACCACCTTGCGCGCCACCGCGCCGGCCGCGACGCGGGCCGCGGTCTCGCGCGCCGAGGCACGGCCGCCGCCGCGATAGTCGTGCAGGCCGTATTTGATGTCGTAGGTGTAGCCGGCATGGCCGGGCCGGTACTTGTCCTTGATCTCGGAATAATCCTTCGAGCGCTGATCGACATTCTCGATCATGAGCGCGATCGGCGTGCCGGTCGTCACCTGTCGGCCGGTCGCCTCGTCGGTGAAGACGCCGGACAGAATCTTCACCGCGTCCGGCTCCTGCCGCTGGGTCGTGAAGCGCGACTGCCCCGGCCGGCGCCGGTCCAGCTCGCGCTGGATGTCCTCGGCGGTCAGCGGAATACGCGGCGGGCAACCGTCGACCACGCAGCCGATGGCGGGGCCATGGCTTTCGCCGAAGCTCGTGAAGCGGAAAAGCTGGCCGAACGTATTGAAGGACATGGAGGTTCTGCTGTTGGCCCGTCTGGTAGCCCGCGCGCCGGATAGCGTCAAATAACCCGGGGTGAAGGCCCGGCGAAACGGCAGGCATCGGCAGGCCGGCCGCGCGCCGATCCCGCCCCGGCACAGCGGCCTGAACATTCATTCAGATCGCTGAACGCCAGTTAATGAATAGCTGAATGCGCGTTAAGCTGCAGAAATATAACGAGAATTTCTATTTTTGCGATTGCCCGCTGCGACGACTTGTCCTATCTCGGATGCGCTCTGACAGGAGCGGAGAAGGGCCGGGCAACCGACACCGTCTACCGGACAGATGATCTGTCGTTCCTGCCGGTTCAATGGATCCAACGAGGGCTCATCATGCTCAAGATCACTGCGATCGCTGCGGCGCTCGGCTTCCTCGCCTTCACGACCCTGCCGGCCACCTCGGCCCCGGTCACGAACGGCGTCGTGAAGACCGACCTGTCGGCCGCGAAGAAGAAAGCCAAGAAGGCGAAAGCCAAGAAGGAAAAGAAGTCGGAACTGACTTCGGACCTCTCGGCCGCCAAGAAGAAGAAGGCCAAGGCCAAGAAGGAAAAGAAGTCCGAGCTGACCTCCGACCTCTCGGCTGCCAAGAAGAAGAAGGCCAAGGCCAAGAAGGAAAAGAAGTCCGAGCTGACTTCCGACCTCTCGGCCGCCAAGAAGAAGAAGGCCAAGGCCAAGAAGGAGAAGAAGTCCGAGCTGACTTCGGACCTCTCGGCCGCCAAGAAGAAGAAGGCCAAGGCCAAGAAGGAAAAGAAGTCCGAGCTGACCTCCGACCTTTCGGCCGCCAAGAAGAAGGCCAAGAAGGCGAAGGCCAAGAAGGAAAAGAAGTCCGAATTGACCTCCGACCTCTCGGCCGCCAAGAAGAAGGCCAAGAAGGCGAAGGCCAAGAAGGAAAAGAAGTCGGAAGTGATCTACCAGATCGCTGCCTGATTTCCGATCGACGGAATGAGCGCCCCGCGGGCGCTGCAGCGGCCGGACCTCGGGTCCGGCCGTTTTGCTTTTAGTCGTTGTTGTTGCCGTTGACGGCGATATCCGGCGCGTCGGGATGCTTCATGCCGACGATGTGGTAGCCGGCATCGACATGCTGGACCTCGCCGGTGACGCCGCGCGACATGTCGGACAACAGATACACCGCCGAGGAGCCGACCTCCTCGATCGACACCGAGCGGCGCAGCGGCGCGTTGTGCTCGTTCCACTTGAGGATATAGCGGAAGTCGCCGATGCCGGAGGCCGCCAATGTCTTGATCGGCCCCGACGAGATGGCGTTGACGCGGATGTTCTTCACGCCGAGATCGGCCGCCATGTAGCGGACGGATGCCTCCAGCGCCGCCTTGGCGACGCCCATCACGTTGTAATGCGGCAGCCACTTCTCGGCACCGTAATAGCTCAGCGTCAGGATCGAGCCGCCATGGGTCATCAGCTTCTCGGCGCGCTGCGTCACCGCGGTCAACGAATAGCAGCTCACCAGCATGGTGCGGCTGAAATTCGCCTCGGTGGTATCGACATAGCGGCCGGTCAACTGATCCTTGTCGGAAAACGCGACCGCGTGGACGAGGAAGTCGAGCGAGCCCCAGGTCCTGCCGATCGTCTCGAAGATGGCGTCGATGGTCGCCGGGTCGGTGACGTCGCAATGGCCGATGATGGTGGCGCCGACCTCCCGCGCCAGCGGCTCGACCCGCTTCTTCAGCGCGTCGCCCTGATAGGTCAGCGCAAGCTCGGCGCCCTGCTCGCGGCATGCTTTGGCGATGCCCCAGGCGATCGAGCGCTGGTTCGCAACCCCCAAGATCAGTCCACGCTTGCCGTCGAGCAATCCCGGCGAGTTCGGCATTCACTGTCTCCACCGTGCCGGATCGAATCCGGCCGCTCCCTATGGCACAGGCCCGGGGCGGCCAGCAAGCGCGGCCTGCCGAAAAAGCCCCTGTTAACGGGGACTTTTGGGAATAACGTGAACGCGCCGGTGTTGTTCCGCGTACAATCAGGTCGCCCTCGCCGCGACATCGCGTGACGCGGACGGCACAGGGGAGTGGTTAACGGGCCGATGCCGAGCTTTGGTCAGAACGTCGAGGCGACGATCCCGGCGCTGCGCCGCTATGCGCGGGCGCTGACGCGCAATGCCGACATCGCCGACGATCTCGTGCAGGACACGCTGGTCCGCGCCCTGCGGTCGGAACACCTGTTTCACGGCGGCGACATCCGCAGCTGGCTCTACACCATCCTGACCAACCTGAACCGCAACCGGCTGCGCGGTCTGGCGCGGCGGCCGATCTTGTCGCCGATCGAGGACAACGACGCGCCCGACATGGCGGGGCCGGAATCCGGCGCCCGCGACATCGAGCGCGCGCTGGCGACGCTGGTCGACGAACAACGCACGGCGCTGCTGCTCGTCGTGCTCGAGGGATTGTCTTACCGCGAGGTCGCCGAGATCCAGGGCGTGCCGATCGGAACCGTGATGTCGCGTCTGGCGCGTGCCCGCAGCCAGATCAAATCCTATCTCGACGGCGAGCGCCCGGCGCTGCGCCGCGTGAAATGAGACGAAGGTGAGCCCATGACTGCCGACCATTCACCCGTGACCGAGGATGAGCTCCACGCCTATGTGGACGGCGAACTGCCTGCCGACCGCATCGACGCGGTGACGGCGTGGCTTTCGACCAATCCGGACGCCGCCGCGCTGGTGACGGCATGGCGCGCGCAGGCCGACGCAATCCGCGCGCGCTACGGCGCGACCGCGCAGGAGCCCGTGCCGCAGCGCCTGAAGGTGGATCGCCTGCTGCAGCGCCGCCGGTCGTGGACCGCGCTCGCGGCCGCGGCCTCTGTCGCCGCGTTCCTTGTCGGCGGCGCGGCCGGCTGGTTCGCCCATGGCGCGACCGCGGCGCCGTCCAACGGAATCGCCACGCTGACGATGGAGGCGCTCGATGCGCACAAGCTTTACGTCGTCGAGGTCCGCCACGCCGTCGAGGTGAGCGGCAACGAAAAGCCGCACATCACCACCTGGCTGTCGAAGCGGCTCGGCTATCGGCTGCTGGTGCCGGACCTGCAGGACTTCGGGCTGAAGCTGGTCGGCGGCCGCCTGCTGCCGGGCGCGACCGGCGCGGCGGCGTTTTACATGTACGAGAACGCGGCCGGCGAGCGCTTCACGATGTACTGCGCCAAGGCGACGACGCCGGCCTCCGCCCTGCACTACAAGGGCGAAGGCAATGTCGCGGCGTTCTATTGGGTCGACAAGGACGTCGCCTATGTGGTGAGCGGACCGGCCGACCGCGCCAAGCTCGAAAAGATCACTCGCGCGATCTACGACCAGGTCGAGAAGGCCGACGTGCGCAAGCTGTAGGCGCGCTTACTTCAGGTCCATTACTTCAGATCCTTGCGCGGATCGTAGGGCCTGGTGTCGCGCCACGTCTGCATCAGCTCGGTCAGCGCGTCGTCGCCGCCCTCGGGCAACACGATGCGCACGGTGGCGAGCAGATCGCCACGTGCGTTCTTTTGGCCGGACTTGGAGCCGCCCTTGCGCTTCAGGCCCTTGCCCTTGAGGCGAAAGGTGCGGCCGGCATTGGTCTTCGGCGGGATCGCGAGCTCGACCGCACCGTCGAGCGTCGGCACCCGCACCTTGCCGCCGAGCACCGCTTCGTAAAGCGTCACCGGCAGATCGAGCCGCAGGTCGTCGCCGTCGACGGTGAAGAACGGATGCTTCGCCACCGTCACGGTGATGAGCACGTCGCCGGCGCCGCCGGGGCCGGGCATGCCCTGCCCCTTCAGCCTGATCTGCTGGCCGCTCGACAGGCCGGCGGGAATCTTGACCTCGAGGTCCTTGCCGTTCGGCAGGTGGACGCGGCGCGTGCCGCCCTTCGCGGCCTCGTCGAGCGAGATGGTGACCGACGCGGTGACGTCCTGCCCGGACGGCGCCGGACCGAAATCCTGCGCCTCGAACGGATCGCGGGTGCCGGCCGCGCCGCCGCGCGCGCCGCCGAACATGCTGCGCAGCACGTCCTCGAAGGCGCCGCCGCCGCCGAAGCCGGGCCCGCCCGAGCTGTGACGCTCGCGCTGGAAGCCGCTCGGCCCCCAGGTGAAGGATTCGAATTGCGAGTCGTGCGGACCGCCGGCGCCCGCGCCGGGCCGCGCGCCGAAGCCCTGGAAACGCGGCTTGCCTTCGGCATCGATCTCGCCGCGATCGAACGCCTTGCGCTTGTCGGTCTCGCCGAGAATTTCGTAGGCCGAATTCAGCTCGGCAAACCGCGACGCCGCCTTCGGATCCGACTTGTTGGCATCCGGGTGCAATTTCTTCGCAAGCTTGCGATAGGCCGATTTGATCTCGGCCTCGGTCGCAGTCTTCGACACCCCCAGAACGTCGTAGGGGTCACGCATTCAGGCCTTCTCCGGTTAAAACCCCAGGCAAAATCCACGAGCCGCCCGCGCGGCGACTCGCCAAAACCGCCTTCAATGTGGGGGGATCGGGCCCGCGATGCAACGTCGCAGGCCGCGATAACGGCCGGAAAGCGGCGTCAGGACCGCTTCCAGGGCTTCATATTGCGGATTTCCCAGGCGCCCCGCGTTTCCTTGCAGGCTTCGCCCTGCAGCCAGGATTCGATGCCGGAGAACACGTAGCTCGCGAGGAAGTCGCGGCAGGTCGCGCCGTTATGGGTGTAGGCGGTGGCGAGCGGGGTCACCGTGCCGCGCGCGCCGGTCCTCGGATTTTCCCACGGCAGGCTGGAGTCCTTGCCGCCGCGCGTCAGCACCTCGCGGGCCGCCGCGCGCGTGTAGACGAGATCGTGCTCGGGCGGCAGCGCGTCGGCGGACTTCGCGCCGGGCGGCGGCATGATCGAGGAGGTGGTGGCCGGCTCGCTGGTCTCCTTGCCGAACAGCGTGTCGAGCTGCCAGGACAGGCTGCAGCCGCCGCAGGCGAAGCCGAGCGCCAGCACGCCGGCCAGCGGCGCGTAACGCGACACCCGCCGCCATAGGCTTGACCCCACCGCTGGACTATAAAGACGCGGCCGGCCGATACCGGTGACGAGACCGTCCAAGAAAGCGTGCTCCGAATGTCCCAACCCGGACCGATTGAACACCCAAGCTGGTTAACGACTGGTGATTTCACGCAGGCCGAAGAGCCCTTCGCGCTGTTTTCCGCCTGGCTGAAGGAGGCCACCGCCTCCGAACCGCGCGACCCCACCGCCATGACGCTGGCGACGATCGGTGCCGACGGCCTGCCCAATGCCCGGATCGTGCTGCTCAAGGGCGTCGATGAGCGGGGATTCGTCTTCTACACGAACACCACCAGCCAAAAGGGGCGCGAGTTGGGCGCGGCGAAGACCGCCGCCCTCGTCTTCTACTGGAAATCGCTGAACCGGCAGGTCCGGGTCCGCGGCACGGTCGAGCCGGTGACGCCGGCCGAGGCCGACGCCTATTTCGCCAGTCGCGCCCGCGGCGCGCAGGTCGGCGCCTGGGCGAGCCAGCAGTCGCAGCCGCTGGAGAGCCGCAAGGTGTTCGAACAGGCGGTCGCCGACACCACCGCCAAGTTCGGCGACGCGCCGGTGCCGCGCCCGCCGCACTGGTCCGGCTACCGCGTGGTGCCGCGGCAGATCGAGTTCTGGCAGGACCGGCCGTTCCGCCTGCATGACAGGATCGTGTTCGCGCGCGAGGCTGCGAGCGAGCCGTGGCGCAAGACGCGGCTCTATCCTTGAGCTAGCATCGACACGACATTGACTTCATCTCGATCCTTCGAAAGAGCACGGCCAATGCCGACCGCCGCCAGCAACCAGCCACGCCGCACGCTGCTCCTGACCGGGGCAAGCCGCGGCATCGGCCATGCCACGGTGAAACGCTTCTCGGCCGCGGGCTGGCGCGTCATCACCTGTTCGCGCCACCCCTTCCCGGAGAACTGTCCGTGGGAGGCCGGGCCCGAGGATCACATCCAGGTCGATCTCGGCAATGTCGCCAACACGGAAGAAGCCATCGCCGAGATCAAGCGCCGGCTCGAAGGCCACGAGCTGCACGCGCTCGTCAACAACGCCGCGATCTCGCCGAAGACGGACGGCGGCAAGCGGCTCGGCTCGCTCGAGACCACGGTCGAGGACTGGCATCGCGTGTTCCAGGTCAACTTCTTCGCGCCGATCATGCTGGCGCGCGGACTGGTCGAGGAACTGAAGACGACCCGGGGCTCGGTGGTCAACGTCACCTCGATCGCCGGCTCGCGCGTGCACCCGTTCGCCGGCACCGCCTATGCCACCTCGAAGGCCGCGCTCGCCGCGCTGACCCGCGAGATGGCCGCCGACTTCGGCCGGCTCGGCATCCGCGTCAACGCCATCGCGCCGGGCGAGATCGACACCGCGATCCTGTCGCCGGGCACCGAGAAGATCGTCGAGCAGATTCCGCTGCAGCGGCTCGGCACGCCCGACGAGGTCGCCAAGATCATCTACGTGCTGTGCACCGAGACCGGCTCCTACGTGAACGGTGCCGAAATCCACATCAACGGCGGCCAGCACGTTTAGAATCCACCCCGGTTCGGAAACAGGCATCGACCCGTCATCCTGAGGTGCGAGCCGCATGATGCGGCGAGCCTCGAAGGATGAACGGCCAAGCTCTTATGGCCAAGCTCTTCAGGATTCTGGCCGTCACCCTTCGAGGCGCGGCTTCGCCGCGCACCTCAGGGTGACGAGATACGTCACGGCCGCGGCGGACGCCGCCGCTCGTGGAACCAGGGCCGGTACTGCGCCATCCTGGCCCGCTGCGCGGCCGGCGCATGCAGCCGGCAGGTCGCGGCTTCCTGACTATTGGCCGGCGCGCCCCAGCGCAGCTCGACGCAATCGTTCGGATTGTAGGCCATCTCCAGCGCCTGCGCGCGGTCGACCACGTCCTTGAGCGACAGCGTCCAGGGCGAGCCGTCGCTGCGCGGATAGGAGAACTTGCGCGTCGCGAGCTCCTGCAGCAGCACGTCCTGCAACTGCGCCTTGACGTCGGAGGCGCTGCGACCGGCCGGCATGGCGTAGCGGTCGGTGCGCCGCGCGACGCGGTCCGGGAAATGCGTCACCACGTCGAGCGCGATGAGAATGCGCAGGTCGCGCGCCGGCGTCGAGAAATCCTCCCACGGGCCGATGGTCTCGAAGATCGTCGCACCGTTCGGCATCGCGATCTCGCCTTTGGCGCGAGCCTGATATTTGCGGCCGTTCTCGACCGAGTTGACGCGGGTGCGGACCTGCTCCTCGAACGAGGTGATCGCCTCCTTCATCGCGCCCAGGGGATCGAGCGGCGACGGCGACATCACGTCGTCCATCCTGTCGTAGAAATCCTCGACCGACAGTTTGGTCTGCTCGAGCGAGAAGTCGCCGTAGTCGGCGCTCTTCGCGATCTCCTGATTGGTCAGCGGGCGCAAGGCGCCGGAGCGGTCGCGCACGATCGGGCGGAACCGCTTGAAGCCGGGGCTGCCGAGCGCGGGATCCTGCGCAAACAGGAAGTTGCCGCGCCAGAACCGTTTGCGCGCCACGGTGCCGTCCGGCTGGCCGTCGACGGCGAGGAACACGCCGGCCGCGCCTTCGGTCTGCGGCACGCGGCGCGTCAGCATCAGGATATGGCCGTAAGGATCGGCATAGATGGTGCCGGGCCGCAGCGTCTCCTGGCTGAGCGGAACGGGATAATAGTCGGTCTTGTTGCTGGCGGCCGGCGTGCGGCCGGTGCCGGAATGCACGGCGTCGGCGAGCTTGCGGGTGAAGGTGCCGAACGAGGCCGCGAGGTTCGAGGAGGCCGGCGCGCCGCTCTGGATGCTGTCCCAGGCGAAACACTGCGGCGGCTTGCCGCCGCCGCCGCGCGAACACTTCGAATAGCCGAACGGCAGGCCCAGCTTGAAGGCGAAATAGGCGCGCAGGAAATACGGCAGGTCGGCGCAATCGGGCCGCAGCACGATCTTCATGCGGTCCTCGCCGAGGCCGAGATGATCGAACAGGAAATTGCGCGAGGCATCGCGCAGTCCGACATGCAGCGCCGGCCACGACAGCTCCTGATCGAGCGGGGCGTCGAACAGCTTCTCGATCCAGGCCGAGAACAGGTTCTCGGTGGCGCGGTTCCAGTTCTGCCGCACCGGCCAGACGCTGCCGGAGGCGGCGCCCGGCGACGCCGGCTTGTCGGCGGCGACCGCGACGGTCCAGGCCACCGCGCCGCAGCCCGTGCGGGTGAGCCGGGCCTGCCAGTTGCCCGGCGCGGGCGACTTCACCTCCGCGTACCAGACATAAGGAATGCCGGCATAGCGGCGCGGCGCGGTGACGGCGACGCTGCCGTCCGGCGCGACCAGCGACAGCTCGCCGTTCGCCGGCTGCTCGAGCGCGACGACGACGCGCAGCGGCGCGCCGTGCCAGGGCGCGACCGGCGACGCCAGCACCGCGATGTCGGCCTGGTTCTCGCAGGTCTGTGCCCGCGCGGCCGGCGACGCCAGCACGGCGGACATGACGGCGCAGCAGGCAACGAGCAGAGCGAGCGGACGGTTCATCATCGCGGTCCTTCCTTCCCCCGGCCCGAGCCTAGCACAATCCGGCGGATGCAGCCCGAGGCCGCGGGTTTCATCGCGCGTCCTTTTCTGTCCGGACTTGCAGCAGCACGAACCAGTTCCTGTCGT
>Ga0180221_1001721_pt1 | contig 13913 bp, 14 predicted proteins | sample eDN5th37CKraftMG_FD_151339 | JGI IMG/M metagenome (GOLD analysis project Ga0180221, IMG submission 151339) | Enriched Miracle-Growth compost microbial communities from Emeryville, California, USA - eDNA 5th pass 37_C Kraft MG (version 2) (version 2) ...
GCAGGTCGTCGTCGAGGTCGCCGGCGAGGGCGAGGGCGTCGTGCCGGACGACGAGCAGCACCTCGTCGTGCAGGCGCTGCGCGCCGGTCTGGACCACGTCGGCGCGCCGCAGTCCGGCGTGCACCTGGTGTGCCGCAACCGCATCCCGCACGGTCGCGGGCTCGGGTCGTCGGCCGCCGCGGTGGTCGCGGGGCTCGCCGCCGCCCGCGGGCTGATCGCCGAGCCGGAGGCGCTCGACGACGCGACGGTCCTGCGCCTGGCCACCGCCATGGAGGGCCACCCGGACAACGCGGCCCCCGCCGTGCTCGGGGGAGCGACCGTCGCCTGGACCGACGGCGACGACGCCCACGCGGTGCCGATCGCGGTCCACCCGGACGTCGCGCCGGTGGCGATCGTCCCGGCGACGCACCTGTCGACGAAGGCCGCTCGAGGTGTGCTGCCGCCGACCGTCCCGCACCGCGACGCGGCGTTCCAGGCCGGTCGTGCGGCCCTGCTCGTCGAGGCGCTGGGCCGGCGCCCCGAGCTGCTGCTCGACGCGACGGTCGACCGCCTGCACCAGGACTACCGCCGCCCGGTGATGCGCGACTCGCTCGCCCTCGTCGACGCGCTGCGCGCCCGTGGCGTCGCGGCCGTGGTCTCGGGCGCGGGCCCGACGGTCCTCGCGCTCGCGCGCCGCCTGCCCGCCATTGACGACGACGCCCACGACGGCCCGGGGCCCCTGCGCACCGACGCCGACGAGGCCGTCGCCGAGGTGTTCGGCGGCGCGATGGGCGGCTGGCGGGTGCTGCCGCTCGCGGTCGACCACGAGGGCGTCCGCACCCGCACGGGCTGACGGTCCTCGCGGCGGGCGCCGGGCGGACGGTCCCCGGCGGCGCTCGGGTGAAATCTCCGCGCCCCGGCGCGAGCGGCCCGGCGACCACGCGAAACGCCCGTCGGCGCGCCCCGCGGTGGTACGATCGGCCTGTTCCCCGGACAACTTTCTTCCGGGTTCCGCGCCGTCCACCGGCCGGGTCCGCAGCGAGACGACGACCCGGGAACAGCTCAGCCCACGCGACGTGACGTCATCGACGTCGTCGTACCCGCGTGCGGCTCCACAGCCGCCTCGAGACCACAGCACGAGGCGAGGCCGCAGCCCGCACGGCGGGTCGGCCATCGACGAGGGGGAAGGGTCCTTCGTGACAGACACCATCGACACCGCCGCACGCGGCGGGTCCGGCTCGATCTCCGCCCTGCGCCTCCCCGAGCTGCAGGCGCTGGCCGGCGAGCTCGGCGTCAAGGGCACGTCGAAGATGCGCAAGGGCGACCTCGTGCAGGCGATCACCGCCGCGCGGGGCGGCTCGCGCCCGCGCACGCTCGAGGAGCGCCCGGCGCAGGCCGTGGCGGTCGCCGACGCCGAGGCGCCCACGCGCCGGCGCGCGACCCGGCCGGCGGGCGACGCCCAGCAGCCCGACGCCGCGCGTGCCCAGGACGACGAGCAGCCCGTGGCACCCGCCCGCTCGCGGCGCCCCCGGTCCGACGCGGACGCGGCGGAGAACGGCTCCGAGGGTCGCGAGGCCCAGCCGCGGCGCGACCGCGACGTGCTCGCCGGGCTCGAGGCGGCGCTCGACGCGCGCGCCCCCCGCGAGCAGGCCGGCGGGGACCGCCGGCCCCGGCGCGCGGCCCGCACGGAGGGTGCGCCGGAGCAGGACGAGCGCCAGCCGCGCCAGGACCGCCAGGCACGGGACGAGCGTGCGCAGGGCGACCGCGCGCAGGCCGACCGCGCCCCGCGCGCGCAGCAGGACGAGGACGCCGAGGGCGACGAGCGCGGCGGGCGGCGCCGCCGGTCGCGCGACCGCTACCGCGACCGGGACCGCAAGCGCGGCCGTGGCCGCAGCGGCCAGCCGGACCTGGCGGGGCTCGACGAGATCGAGGTCAGCGAGGACGACGTCCTGCTGCCCGTCGCCGGCATCCTCGACGTGCTCGAGAGCTACGCGTTCGTCCGCACCTCCGGGTACCTGCCGGGCCCGAACGACGTGTACGTCTCCCTCGGCCAGGTGAAGAAGGCCGGCCTGCGCCGCGGCGACGCGATCACCGGCGCCGTGCGCCAGCCGCGCGAGGGCGAGCAGGCCCCCCAGGGCAGCGGCAACCGGCCGAACAAGTTCAACGCGCTCGTGCGCCTGGACACGGTGAACGGCCTGACGCCGGAGGAGGCGCGCGAGCGCCCGGACTTCACCAAGCTCACGCCGCTGTACCCGCAGGAGCGGCTGCGCCTGGAGACCGAGCCCACGCGCATCACGCCCCGCGTGATCGACATCGTCGCGCCCATCGGCAAGGGTCAGCGCGGCCTCATCGTCGCGCCGCCCAAGGCCGGCAAGACGATCATCATGCAGCAGATCGCCAACGCGATCACCGCGAACAACCCCGAGGTCCACCTCATGGTCGTGCTCGTCGACGAGCGCCCGGAGGAGGTCACGGACATGCAGCGGACCGTGAAGGGCGAGGTCATCGCCTCGACCTTCGACCGGCCCGCGTCGGACCACACGATCGTCGCGGAGCTCGCGATCGAGCGGGCCAAGCGGCTGGTCGAGCTCGGCCAGGACGTCGTCGTGCTGCTCGACTCGCTGACCCGTCTGTCGCGCGCCTACAACCTGGCGGCCCCGGCCTCGGGCCGGATCCTGTCCGGTGGCGTCGACGCCTCGGCGCTCTACCCGCCGAAGCGGTTCTTCGGCGCGGCGCGCAACATCGAGAACGGCGGCTCGCTGACGATCCTCGCCTCGGCCCTGGTCGAGACGGGCTCGAAGATGGACGAGGTCATCTTCGAGGAGTTCAAGGGCACCGGGAACATGGAGCTGCGGCTGTCGCGCTCGCTCGCGGACAAGCGGATCTTCCCGGCGGTCGACGTCAACGCGTCGAGCACCCGCCGCGAGGAGGTGCTGCTGTCCAACGACGAGCTCAAGATCGTCTACAAGCTCCGCCGCGTCATGGGCGCCCTCGACCAGCAGCAGGCCATCGAGCTGCTGCTCGGCAAGCTGCGCGAGACGAAGTCGAACGTGGAGTTCCTGCTCCAGGTCCAGAAGACGACGCCCGGGGGTGTGCTCGGCGAGGAGAACGCGGGCCGCACGGTCTGACGTCCCGCCACCACGGCCACGACGGCCCCGGCCCTGCGAGGGACCGGGGCCGTCGTCGTCTCCGGCCGGGTCGCGGGGGACGGCGCGTCAGGTGGCGTCCCAGACGCGCCGGTAGAAGCCGGTCTTCGCCTCGTCCGGGTCGATGCCGTAGGCCTCGAGCAGCGGGCGGTCCCAGCCGGGGCCGAAGTTCCACTCGAGCGACCAGGTCGCGACGGCGAGGTCCGCCCAGCGGTCGGCGACGCCCAGGCTCCCGGCGTCGACGTGCCCGACGAAGCGGCCGTCGTCGTCGACGAGGGTGTTCGGCGCGCACGCGTCGCCGTGGCACACGACGAGGTCGAGCGGGGGGACGGCGTCGCGCAGGGCGGCGGCCTCGGCCGCGTCGTCCGCCCGCGTGAGCCGGTCCTCGACCGCCCACGTGTACGGGCAGCGGTCGACCGGCACGGCGTCGTGCCAGCGCCGCAGCCCGGCGCCGATCGCGCGGACGGCGGACGCCGGGTCGTCGCGCCACGGTGCGTCGATCGCCGAGCGGCCGGGCAGGGCCCGCGTGACGAGCCACGAGCCGTCCTCGTCCCGGCCCTCGTCGAGGACCTCCGGGACCGTCGCGTACGCGCCGACCCAGCGGGTCCGCGCGGCCTCGTCGCGCAGGTCGACCGTGCCGGCGGGCGACCACTTCACGAAGCGGTCGCCGTCGCGGAACGTCAGCCCGCCCAGCTGGTTGAGCCACACCGCCTCGGGCTCGTCCACCAGGCGGCGGACGGCCGGCGGCACCGCGGTTCCCGGTGGCGGCGGGGCTGCGACGACGCGCTCGGTGAGGCGCTCGGTGAGACGCTCGGTCGGGTTCGTCACCGGCCCGACGATACGGCGCCGGCGTCGTGTCGGCGGTGCGCCGTACGGTCGGGACGAGGGGCTGGCGAGGGGCGCCGGGGCACCGACGGCACCGACGGGCATCGGGCGAACGTCCGGCGACGACGGCCGTCGCGGCCCGCGCCGTCGGCGGTCCGCACGAACGGGGGAGGCGACGTGTACGACGAGACGCTCGCGCAGCGGGTCCGGGCGGAGCTGGGGTCCCGCACGGACGTGACGGAGAGACGGATGTTCGGGGGCCTCGCGTTCCTGGTCGACGGCAGCATGGCGGTGTGCGTGAGCGGCCGCGCCGACGCGCTCATGGTGCGGGTGCCGCCCGAGTCGACCGGCGACCGCCTGGCGGAGCCGGGGACGAGGCCCATGGTCATGTCGGGCCGCGAGACCCGCGGCTGGGTGTACGTGGACAAGGCGGTCGTCGCCGACGACGACGAGCTGCGCCGCTGGGTGGCGGAGGGCGTCGGCACCGCCGAGGCCGCCGCTCGGGCCTGAGCCCGGTCAGCAGCTCGACCGGACGTCGGCCGACGTGATCGCGACGCCCGGCCGGCGGTCGTCGAACGGGTCGCCGTCCGACGCGCTCACAGGGTCGTCCTGGCCGCCGTCGCCGCCCGTGCCGCTCGTGCCGCCCTGCGCGTCCTTGTCGCCCGCCGCGCCGGTCGCTCCGCCCGACGGCTTCCTGACGAGGACCGGCTGGTCGCCAGCGACCCGTGCCCAGAGCGTGTCGGCGGCCGACGTCCACACCACCCGGGCGTTGTTGCGCGGGTCGGGGCCCGAGGGGGTCGTGACGAACGTGACGTCCTCCCCGCGCACCGAGCGCAGCGCGTAGGCGAGCCCCACCGGGTCCACGTCCTTGCTCAAGGTGAGGCTGCGCGTCACGGCGTCGGCGAGCCGGATCAGCTTCGGCGGGTCGGTGAGCACGCCGCCGTGCAGGACCTTCGACGTCATCGCCGCGAGCAGCGCCTGCTGCCGGCCCATCCGGTAGGTGTCGGAGCCGTCGGACAGGTCGTAGCGGGCACGGGAGAGGGCGACGGCCTCCTTGCCGGTGAGGACGTGGGTGCCGGCCGTCAGGTGCAGCTTCGCCTTGTGGTCGTCGAGATCCCGGGGGATGCACACGGGCACGCCGCCCATCGCGTCGACCATGTCGACGAACCCGGCGAAGTCGACCGCGACGAACCCGTCGAGCCGGACACCCGTGAGGTGCTCGACGGTCGTCGCGGTGCACGACGCGGCCGAGACGAGGTCGTGCCCGGCGTCCCAGCCCCAGGCGAACGCCTTGTTGAACTGGGCGTAGGGGGAGGCCGCGGTGGTGCCCCCGCCGGTCACCCGGCACGAGGGGATCTCGACCATGGAGTCGCGGGGGATCGAGACGAGCTCGACGCGGGAGCGGTCCGCGGAGACGTGCACGACGATCGCGACGTCCGAGCGGCGGCCGGCGAACGTCCCGCCGATCGTCGCGTTCTCGCCGTCGCGCGCGTCCGAGCCGAGGAGCAGCAGGTTGACCGGGACGCCGGCGTCGGGGTCCTCCGGGTCGGGCGTCGCGGCCGCCGGGCGGGCGCGGTCGTCGGCCATGAGGTCGCTCTCGTCGACCCGCGTGACGTTGCCGCCCCAGTGCAGCGCGAGGGCCGCCGCGGACGCCGCGGCGGTCACGACCGAGACGGCGACGAGCAGGAGCGCGCCGCGGGCCACCCGGCGCCCCGCGACCGGACGGCCGTGCCGGGGCTGGGGGTCGCCCGCGGCGGCTGGAGGCTCGGGCTCGCCCGCGTCCGCTCGTCCGGACCCGGGCGTCTCGTGGTGTCGTCGCACGTCAGCAGGCTAGGAAGCCCCGCAGGGACGGCGTGGCGACTCGTGTGCGCGGCGCGGGGAGGATCCGTGCAGGTCCGCGCACGCGCCCGGAGGCCCCGGTCGGAAGCCCAACCGGCCGCTGCGGGAAGATTTCGGGGCTCCCAGCCGTTCTGGCACAATGGTTCGCTGGTCTGCGGTTCACCGGCACGCACCCGTGTCCGGACCCGGAGGCACCCCACCCGAGGAGTTCCCGTGAAGTCTGACATCCACCCGGAGTACGTGGTCACCGAGGTCACGTGCACCTGTGGCAACACGTTCGTCACCCGCAGCACCGTGACGAGCGGCAAGATCCACGCCGACGTCTGCAGCGCCTGCCACCCGTTCTACACGGGCAAGCAGAAGATCCTCGACACCGGTGGCCGCGTGGCCCGGTTCGAGGCGCGCTACGGCAAGAAGGCCAACTAGCGCCTCCGGAGCGCCGGTGCGCGGCGCGGACGACTGCCCTCCATGGCAGTGTCCGCGCCGGGCACCGGCGCTCCGCGCATGTCCGGGGCCGGTGCCGCCGGCCCGACACGGGCGACCCGCGAGCGACGCGCTCCGGTCGCCGACGAGGGAGGCCGAGCCGTGAGCGACCAGGACGCGGCAGCGGAGCAGTTCGAGGCGGCGCAGCCGCTGCTCGACGAGCACGCACGGATCGAGGCGCAGCTCGCCGACCCGGCGGTCCACGCCTCCGGGCTCGCGCGCCGGCTCGGCCGCCGCTACGCCGAGCTCGCCCCCGTCGTGGCCGCGTACCGGGCGTGGCGCTCCGCGGCCGACGACGCCGCGGCCGCCGCCGAGCTGGCCGAGGTGGACGCGTCGTTCGCCGCCGAGCTGCCGGCGCTGCGGGCCGTCGCCGACGAGGCGGCGCACCGTCTGCGCGACGTCCTCGTCCCGCGCGACCCGGACGACGCGCGCGACGTGATCCTCGAGATCAAGGCCGGCGAGGGCGGCGAGGAGTCGGCCCTGTTCGCGGGCGACCTGCTGCGCATGTACACGCGCTACGCCGAGCGCATGGGCTGGCAGACCCAGCTGCTCGAGGCCACCGAGTCCGACCTCGGCGGCTTCAAGGACGTGCAGCTCGCCGTGAAGGCGCGCGGGGACGTCGCGCCCGCTGACGGCGTGTGGGCGCACCTGAAGTACGAGGGCGGCGTGCACCGCGTCCAGCGCGTGCCCGTGACGGAGTCGCAGGGGCGCATCCACACGTCGGCCGCGGGGGTGCTCGTGCTGCCCGAGGCGGACGACGAGGGCGAGGTCGAGATCGACCCCAACGACCTGCGCGTCGACGTGTTCCGCTCGTCGGGCCCGGGCGGGCAGTCGGTGAACACGACCGACTCGGCGGTCCGCGTCACGCACCTGCCCACCGGCATCGTCGTCTCGATGCAGAACGAGAAGTCGCAGCTGCAGAACCGCGAGCAGGCGATGCGCGTGCTGCGCGCCCGCCTCCTGGCCGCCCGTCAGGAGGAGGCGGCGGCCGCCGCGAGCGAGGCGCGCCGCAGCCAGGTCCGCACGGTCGACCGGTCCGAGCGCATCCGCACCTACAACTTCCCCGAGAACCGGGTGGCCGACCACCGGACCGGCTACAAGGCGTACAACCTCGACGCGGTGCTCGACGGCGACCTCGGGCCCGTCGTGCAGTCGGCGATCGACGCCGACGAGAAGGCCCGCCTGGCGGCCGTCGGCGCGGACGCGGCCGACGACGAGGCACGGGCCGGCTCGCGATGAGCGGCTCGGCCGACGGGGCGCCGGGCCTGCGGGCGCTCGTCGAGGGCGCCGCGCGGGTCCTGGCCGAGGCCGGCGTCGCCTCGCCCCGGGTCGACGCCGTCGCCCTCGCGGCGAACGTGCTCGGCGTCGACCGTCTCGAGCTCGCGCTGCCTCCGGCCCTGCCCGACGACTTCGCGGCGCGGTACGCCGACGTGGTCGACCGCCGCCGGCGCCGCGAGCCGCTGCAGCACATCGTGGGCACCGCCGCGTTCCGCTACCTGACGCTGGCCGTGCGACCGGGCGTGTTCGTGCCGCGCCCCGAGACGGAGGTCGTCGCCCAGGTCGCGGTCGACGAGGCACGCGGCGCGGTCGACGACGCGCTCGCTCCGCTCGTCGTCGACCTGTGCTGCGGCGCCGGCGGCATCGCCCTCGCCGTGGCCACGGAGGTCCCGCAGGCCGACGTCGTCGCGGTCGACCTCTCGCCGGAGGCCGTCGCGCTCACCCGGCACAACGCCGAGCGGGTCGGCGCCCGCCTCCGTGTCGAGGAGGGTGACGTCGGCGACCCCGGGTTGCTCGCCGACCTCGCCGGGCGGGTCGACGTCCTCGTCTCGAACCCCCCGTACATCCCGCCGGACGCCGAGCCCGTCGACCCGGAGGTCCGCGACCACGACCCTGACCTCGCGCTCTACGGGGGCGGCACGGACGGCCTCGAGGTGCCGCGCCGTGTGCTGGACGCGGCGGTGCGCCTGCTGCGCCCGGGCGGGCTGCTCGTCGTCGAGCACGCCGAGGTCCAGGACGCCGCGCTGCGCGCGGAGGCGGCGGCGCGCGGCTTCACCGCCGTCGGCTCCCGACCGGACCTGTCCGGCCGGCCGCGCATGCTCGTCGCGCGCCGGGCGGCGGACGCCTCGCCGGCGCACACCGGCACGACCAGCCCGCCGCGCGTGGAAGACTCGCAGCCGTGAACGAGCGGATCCGCCCGGCGCACGACGCGGGCACGTGGGGCGAGGCGATCGACGAGGCGGTCAACGTGGTGACCCGCGGCCGGCTCGTCGTCCTGCCGACGGACACCGTGTACGGGATCGGCGCCGACGCCTTCACTCCGCCCGCCGTGCAGGCGCTGCTCGACGCGAAGGGCCGGGGGCGCCAGATGCCCCCACCGGTGCTCGTGCCCGAGCTGCGCACCCTCGACGGGCTGGCGCGCGACGTGCCCGACGCCGCACGCGCGCTCGCGGAGGCCTTCTGGCCCGGCGGGCTGACGCTCGTCGTGCTGGCGCAGCCGTCGCTCGCGTGGGACCTGGGGGAGACCCACGGCACCGTGGCGCTGCGCGTGCCCGACCACCCGACGGCGCTCGCGCTGCTGCGGCGCACCGGCCCGCTGGCCGTGTCCAGCGCCAACCGCACGGGCGCCCCGGCGGCCTTCACGGCGGCCGAGGCGTACGAGCAGCTGGGCGACTCCGTGGACCTGTATCTCGACGGCGGGACCGCGCCGGGCCAGGTCGCGTCGAGCATCGTCGACGCGACCGGCGAGCGGCTGCGCCTCGTGCGCGCCGGGGCGATCTCGCTCGAGCGGCTGCGGGAGGTCGCGGAGGTCGACGACGTCGAGCCGCCGGGCGGCCCCGCGTGAGGGTCTACCTGCTCGTCGCGCTCGTCGCCGCGGTCGTCGCGTTCCTGCTCACGCCGCTCGCGCGGTGGTGCGCGCTGCGCTGGGGGGCCATCACCGCCGTCCGGGACCGCGACGTGCACGCCATCCCGACGCCGCGGCTCGGGGGTGCCGCGATGTTCGTGGGCCTGCTGGTCGCGATCCTCATGGCCAGCTCGATCCCGTTCCTGGCGCGCGTCTACGACAACCCGCGGCCGCTCATCGGGATCGTCGGCGGGGCGGCGCTCGTCTGCCTGCTCGGCATCGCCGACGACATCTGGGACCTCGACTGGCTCACGAAGCTCACCGGGCAGGTGCTCGCCGCCGGCTTCCTCGCGTGGCAGGGCGTGCAGCTCTACCAGCTGCCCCTGGGTGACGTGATCCTCGGCTCGACGCGCATGTGGACGTTCCTCACGATCCTCATCGTCGTCGTCGCGATGAACGCCGTGAACTTCGTCGACGGCCTGGACGGGCTCGCCGCCGGCGTGCTCGCGATCGGCGGCGTCGCGTTCTTCCTGTACTCGTACCTGCTCACGACCCAGACCAGCCGGCTCGACTGGGCCAGCCTCGCGTCGCTCGTCATGGCGGCCCTCGTGGGGGCGTGCGTCGGCTTCCTGCCGCACAACGTGTACCCCGCGCGGATCTTCATGGGCGACTCGGGCTCGATGGTGCTCGGGTTCGTGTTCGCCGCGGCGGGCATCGTCGTGACGGGCCAGCTCGACCCCGAGCAGGTCTCCGAGCGCCAGGCCCTGCCGGCCTTCCTCCCGATGCTGCTGCCCGTCGCGGTGCTGGTGCTGCCGCTGCTGGACATGGCGCTCGCCGTGATCCGCCGCATCGGCGCGGGCAAGAGCCCCTTCCACCCCGACCGCATGCACCTGCACCACCGGCTGCTCGCGCTGGGCCACTCCCACCGCCGCGCCGTCGCGATCATGTACGTCTGGACGGCGGTCTTCGCGTTCAGCGCCGGCGCGCTCGTCGTGGTCTCGACGACGACCGTGCTGTGGATCTTCGCGGCCGGCGTCGTCGTCGCCACCCTGCTCACCCTCGGCCCGTTGCGCGGCCGCAGGCGCTCGCCCGCGGCCGCCCCCAGCCCCGCGGCGGCCGCCGCCCCGACCCCGGAGGACGTCCGATCATGACCGACCCCCGCCCCCAGCCCGACGGGACGCCGGCCCCTCGCGTGACGGAGGCCGAGGCCTCCGCGGCCCTGCGCACCGCGCTGCGCGACATGGTGGTGCTGCTCGCGGCGCTGCTCGTCGTCGGCGTCGTCGTCGGGTACCTCGTGGCCGGGCTGCCCGGCGTCTGGGGCGCGCTGCTCGGCGTCGCGCTCGCGCTCGTGTTCTCGGGCACGACCGTGGTCTCCGTCATGCGGACGACCGGGGAGGGCCCCGCCCGCACGACGGCGGTGATCGTCGGCGCGTGGCTCGTGAAGATGGTGTTCGTCTTCGCCGCGCTGCTCGTCCTCGGGCGCATGGACTTCTACGACCGGACCGTGCTCGGGCTCGTGCTGCTCGCGGGCGTCATCGGCTCCGCTGTGCTCGACCTGCGGGCCGTGCAGCGTGCGCGCGTGCCGTACGTCGAGCCGACCCCGGACGGTGGGCCGGAGGGCCGTTGACAACGGGCCGTCCCGGCCGCCGCGAGGTCGGAGCACGCCCGAACGTAGGCTAGGCTTCCAGCCACAACCACGACGGCCAGGTGCCGCTCGCATGCCCGCATCGCCGCGGGGAGCGTCGCCCTCGACCTTCAGGAGACCGCCCTGTCCAGCCTCGCGACGATTGTTCCGCTCGCCGCGGACGACCACGGCAGCAGCAGCGGGTTCCACGCCCCGTCGCTCGCCGACTTCTTCCCGCCCGCGGTGCTGTTCGAGGGCACGCCGTTCGAGATCAACCGGATCATGATCGTCCGGTTCATCGGTGTCGCCGTGGTGGTCCTCGTCTTCTGGCTGGCCGCGCGCAGCGCGAAGCTCGTGCCGGGACGTTTCCAGAACACGGTCGAGATGGGCCTGGACTTCGTCCGCAGCCAGATCGCCGTCGAGATCCTCGGCGAGAAGCTCGGCCGCAAGTACTTCCCGATCCTGGCGACGATCTTCTTCTCGATCTTCGTCTTCAACATCACCGGCGTGGTGCCCTTCCTCAACATCGCGGGCACGTCGGTCGTGGGCCTGCCGCTGATCTTCGCGCTGTGGGTCTTCGTCCTGTACATCGGCGGCGCGGTGCGCAAGCTCGGCGTGGGCGGCTTCCTCAAGAGCAGCCTGTTCCCGCCCGGGGTGCCCAAGCCGCTGTACGTGCTGCTGACGCCGATCGAGGCCCTCCAGGTGTTCCTGCTGCGGCCCGCGACGCTCGCGATCCGGCTCCTCGCGAACATGATGGCCGGGCACCTGCTGCTCGCCCTGTGCTTCTCGGCGACGTCGTTCTTCTTCTTCCAGGCCGCCGGCGGGATGAAGGTGTTCGGCCTCGTCACGCTGCCGGCGGGCTTCGCGTTCTTCGGCCTCGAGGTCTTCGTCGCGCTGCTGCAGGCGTACGTGTTCTCGATCCTCACGGCCGTGTACCTGCAGATGACGCTCGAACCGGAGCACTGACCGACCACGCACGACCGCGGAGGTCGACTCCGAGCTCCGCCCCGGACCGTCGCGTCGCACGACGCGCACACGAAAGGAACCACCTCAGTGGAGATCACCGGCAACCTCGCCGTCATCGGTTACGGCCTGGCGACCCTCGGCCCCGGCATCGGTCTGGGCTTCCTGTTCGGCAAGACGATCGAGAGCATGGCGCGCCAGCCCGAGATGGCCGGCCAGCTGCGCACGACGATGTTCATCGGTCTGGCGTTCGTCGAGGTGCTGGCCCTGCTCGGCATCGTGACCCCGTTCATCTTCCCGTGATCCACGCGCTCACCGGCTCTCTGATCGCAGCGGAGGAGGGCGCCGCGACGCCGAACCCGCTGCTGCCGGAGACGTACGACATCGTCTGGTCGCTCGTCATCGTCGTCGTGCTCGGCTTCTTCTTCACGAAGTACGCCATGCCGAAGTTCACGGCGATCCTCGACGAGCGCACCGCGAAGATCGAGGGCGGGCTGGCCAAGGCGGAGTCCGCGCAGGCCGAGGCCGCGGCGGCGCTGGAGCAGTACAACCAGCAGCTGCTCGAGGCGCGCACCGAGGCGGCGCGCATCCGCGAGGACGCGCGGGCCGAGGGTTCGGCGATCGTCGCCGAGTCGCGCACGCGTGCGCAGGCCGAGGCCGCGCGCATCGTGGAGAACGCCCAGCGCCAGATCGACGCCGAGCGCCAGCAGGCCGCGGTGTCGCTGCGCGCCGAGGTCGGTGCGCTGGCCACGGAGCTCGCGTCGAAGATCGTCGGCGAGTCGCTCGCGGACGAGGCGCGCCGGTCGCGCGTCGTCGAGCGGTTCCTGGACGACCTCGAGGCGAGCGTGGCCGCGGACGCAGGTAAGGGGAACTGATGCGTGGGACGAGTCGGGCGTCGCTGGCGAGCGTCGAGGAGCGGTTCGAGCCGGTCCTGACGCGCGCCGGGACGAAGGCCGCGGCGATCGGCGAGCAGCTCTTCGCGTTCGTCGACGCGCTCGACCACTCCGGCTCCCTGCGCCGGACGCTGGCGGACCCGTCGGTCCCGGGCGACCCCAAGGCCACGCTCGTGGCCCAGCTGCTCGCGCAGGCGGACCCGGCCACGGTCGCTGTCGCCCAGGACCTCGTGCGCGCACGCTGGTCCGCCGACAGCGACCTGGCCGACGCCGCCGAGCGGCTCGCGTTCCAGGCCCTGCTCGCCGCCGCCGAGGCGGCGGGCTCGCTGGAGCGCGTCGAGGAGGAGCTGTTCCAGCTCACGCGGGCCCTGGCGGGCCAGCGCGAGGTGCGGCAGGCGCTCTTCGACGACGCGGTGCCCGGCGCGGCGCGCGCCCAGCTCGTCGACTCGCTGCTCGCCGGTCGTGCGGACGCGGTCACCGCGACCCTCGCCCGTCGCGCGGCGCAGGCGCCCCGTGGTCGTCGCTACGTGGCGACGCTCGGCCACCTGGGCGACCTCATCGCCGAGCGCCGGCAGCGGTCGGTCGCGACGGTGACGACCGCGACCCCGCTCTCGGCCGCGCAGCGCAGCCGCCTCGCCGACATCCTCGCCCGGGCGTACGGCCGCCAGGTGCAGATCAACGAGGTGCACGACCCGCACGTGCTCGGCGGGCTGCGCATCCAGGTGGGCCCGAACGTCGTCGACGCGACGGTGCTCGCCCGGCTCGCGGACGCACGCCGACAACTAGCCAGCTGACCTGCACACCGCGCGCCCAGCGCGCACCACGGACCACCCGCACGCGACCCGTGCGGTAGATGAGGAGAAAGAGCGATGGCTGAGCTCACGATCCGGCCGGAGGACATCCGGGCCGCTCTGGACAGCTTCGTCAAGTCGTACGAGCCGACGGGTGCCGTCTCGGAGGAGGTCGGGCGCGTGACGCTCGCCGCCGACGGCATCGCGCAGGTCGAGGGCCTGCCGGGCGCGATGGCGAACGAGCTGCTGAAGTTCGAGGACGGCACGCTGGGCCTCGCGCTCAACCTCGACGTGCGCGAGATCGGTGTCGTCGTCCTCGGCGAGTTCACCGGCATCGAGGAGGGCCAGGAGGTCCGCCGCACGGGCGAGGTCCTCTCCGTCCCGGTCGGCGAGGGCTACCTCGGCCGCGTCGTGGACCCGCTGGGCAACCCGATCGACGGCCTCGGCGAGATCGAGTCCGAGGGGCGCCGCGCGCTCGAGCTCCAGGCCGCCGGCGTGATGCAGCGCAAGAGCGTGCACGAGCCGCTG
>Ga0180221_1001725_pt1 | contig 13905 bp, 15 predicted proteins | sample eDN5th37CKraftMG_FD_151339 | JGI IMG/M metagenome (GOLD analysis project Ga0180221, IMG submission 151339) | Enriched Miracle-Growth compost microbial communities from Emeryville, California, USA - eDNA 5th pass 37_C Kraft MG (version 2) (version 2) ...
CCCGCGCGCGCGCCGAACTGCCGGACGCCGGCGCGCCGCAATGGCTGGCGCCGGGCGAAGCCGCCGACCTTCCCTTTAACGCAGAGCGCGGCGCGGACCAAAGCGCGCTGCACAGTAACCTTGCCGGCCGGTTGCGTGCGGCGCTGGGCGGCGGCATCGACGCCGTGGTGCAGCGCCCGGACAACCGCCGCAAGCGGCTGTTCCTCGCCGACATGGATTCCACCATGATCGGCCAGGAATGCATCGACGAGCTTGCCGATTTCGTCGGGCTGAAGGACCACGTGGCGGCCATCACCGAGCGGGCGATGCGCGGCGAGATCGCCTTCGAGCCGGCCTTGCGCGAGCGGGTGGCGCTGTTGAAGGGCCTGCCGGCCTCGACCGTCGACACCGTGATCGCCGAGCGCATCACGCTGACGCCCGGCGGCCGCGTGCTGGTCGCCACCATGCGCGCCGCCGGCGCGCGCACCTGCATGGTGTCCGGCGGCTTCACGCTGTTCACCGACCGCATCGCCGCGATGATCGGCTTCGACGAGAACCGCGCCAACCGGCTCGAGGTCGCCGGCGGCACGCTGGCCGGCACCGTGGCCGAGCCGATCTTCGGCCGCGACGCCAAGCGCACCGCGCTGATCGCGCTGCGCGGCCAGCTCGGCCTCGACAATGCCGACACCATGGCGATCGGCGACGGCGCCAACGACATCGCGATGATCGCGGAAGCAGGCCTCGGCGTCGCCTTCCACGCCAAGCCGAAGGTCGCGGAGCTCGCGCCGGCGCGCATCGACCACGGCGACCTGACCGCGATGCTTTACATTCAGGGCTATCGCAAGGACGAGTTCGTCGGCGACTAGCGCAGCGCACCTGCCGCTCACCCCCGCGAAAGCGGGGGTCCAGTTTTCCTAGACTGGATTCCCGCTTACGCGGGAATGAGCGGAGTTAAAGGCGGCGTCTCGAACAGCTCTTACTGCAAGCTCAACGCCACGAAGGTGGTGTCGCCGTCCGGGTTGGAGACCAGCAGCACCGCCGCCTTCTTGCCGTCCTTCTTCAGCTTCTCGACGCGCGTCTTGAAGTCGGCGGCGGTCGAGACCGCCTGCTGCTGCAGTTCGACGATCACCATGCCCGGCTGCAGGCGCTTTTCGGACGCGGCCGAGCCGTTCTCGATCTCGGTGATGACGACGCCCTTCACCTTGTCCTTGATCTTGTAGCGCTTGCGCAGATCGTCGGTGAGGCCGGCAAGGCCGAGGCCGAGCGTCTTGGTGACGGTCGTCTTCGCCTCCGGCGGGTCGTCGTCCTTTCTGGTGAGCGAGGCCTGCTTCTTGTCGGTGTCGTCGAGACGGCCGAGCGTGACGGACTTCTTCTCTTCCTTGCCCTTGCGGATGATGGTGACGTCGACCGCCTTGCCGACCGGCGTATCGGCGACGATGCGCGGCAGGTCGCGCATCTCCTTGATGGTCTGCCCGTCGAACTGAACGATCACGTCGCCCGGCTCGATGCCGGCGGGCTTGGCCGGGCCCTTCTCGTCGATGCCGGCGACCAGCGCGCCGCGCGCCGGCTTGATGTTGAGGCTTTCGGCGATCTCGTCGGTGACCTGCTGGATGCGCACGCCGAGCCAGCCGCGGCGCACCTCCTTGAACTCGCGCAGCTGCGAGATCACCGGCACCACGGTCTTCGACGGCACGGCGAAACCGATGCCGATCGAGCCGCCGGACGGCGAGATGATCGCGGTGTTCACGCCGACCACCTCGCCGTCGAGATTGAACAGCGGGCCGCCGGAATTGCCGCGGTTGATGGCGGCGTCGGTCTGGATGTAATTGTCGTAGGGGCCGGAATTGATGTCGCGGTTGCGCGCCGAGACGATGCCGGCGGTCACCGTGCCGCCGAGGCTGAACGGGTTGCCGATCGCGATCACCCATTCGCCGAGCCGCAGCTTGTCGCTGTCGCCGAACTTCACCGCCTTGAGCGGCTTGGTCGGCGTCACCTTCAGCACCGCGAGGTCGGTCTTCTGGTCGCGGCCGATGATGTCGGCTTTGAGCGTGGTGCCGTCATTGAGAATGACGCTCACCTCGTCGGCGTCGGCGATGACGTGGTTGTTGGTCACCACGATGCCGGACGCGTCGATGATGAAGCCGGAGCCGAGCGAGTTGACGCGGCGCGGCGAGCGCTCGTTGTTGCCCTCGCCCGGTCCCTGACCGCCGTTGGGACCGCGGCGGTTCTTGAAGAACTCCTCGAAGAACTCGTTGAACGGCGAGCCGGGCGGCAGCTTCGGCATCTCGCCGTTGGTGACGTTGACCTTCTGCTTGGTCGAGATGTTGACCACTGCGTCGATCACGTTCTCGGCGACGTCGGCGATGCCGTCCGGTCCGCGCGCCGCCGCAGGCTGCGTCAGGACCGGCAGAACGAGACACGCACAGGTCGCGGCCACCGCAGCAGCGCGCCGCGCCCGCCATGCGTTGCGAACGAAAATGCCAGCCATCGGGCAAATCTCCAGAATCCGGTTGGCCACGACACTGCCCCCGCCATTCGGGGGTTTCAAGGGCGCGGCGGGTGCATCGCACATCAACAGAATGCGAGTTGATGGCGGATCGAAGGCATTATCCCCGCATCAGCCATACCAGCACGACGCCGAACACCGCCGAGGCGATGCCGACGATGCGCAGGGTGGAATCCGGCGTATCCAGCACGGCCACCACGGCCTTTTTCGCCGAGAGCGGAAAGGCCGCGAAAATCAGGCCTTCGATGACGAAGACCAGTCCGATCGCGACCAGAAAATCGTCCATCCGCGCGCCGCCGCGACGATCAGCGTGCCGCCGGGGCGGTTCCGCCCGGCTGCGCCGGAGCCGCCGGTCCCTGCTTGCCGCTCGGATCGCCGAAATAGCGGAAGAAGCTGCTGTCCGGTTTCAGCAGCAGTTTGGTGTCGTTCGGCTTCAGGCCGGTCTCGTAGGCCTGCATCGAGCGGTAAAACGCGAAGAAGTCCGGATCGCGATTGAACGCGCTGGCGAAGATCTGGTTGCGCTGGGCGTCGCCCTCGCCGCGGATCTGCTCGGCCTTCGACTGCGCGTCGGCGATCAGCACGGTGACCTCGCGGTCGGCGCGGGAGCGGATTTCCTGGCCGCGCTGGCTGCCCTGGGCGCGGAACTCCGCGGCCTCGCGCTGGCGTTCGGTCTGCATGCGCTGGTAGACCGCCTGGCTGTTCGCCTCCGGCAGGTCGGCTCGGCGAATCCGCACATCGACGACCTCGATGCCGTAATTGCCGGCTTCCTTGTCGACCAGCTCGCGAATGCGGTTCATCAGCCCGGCGCGCTCGTCGCGCACCACATGCGTGAAGGTCGCCTCGCCGAGCACGCGGCGCAACGCCGAGTTCAGGATGATCGCGAGCTGCGAATTCGCCGCGAGCGAGGAGCCGAGCGTCTGGTAATAGCGCAGCGGCATCTTGATGCGGTAGCGCGCGAAGGCGTCGACCACGAGACGCTTCTGGTCGGAGGCAATGACCTCCTGCGCCGGCGCCTCGAGATCGAGGATGCGCTTGTCGATATAAACGACGGTGTCGACGATCGGCATCTTGAAATGCAGGCCGGGCTCCGTGCGCGGCTGCTGCGGATTGCCGAGCCGGAGCACCAGCGCCTGCTGGGTCGGCGACACGGTGAAGACCGAGCTGTAACCGAGGAACAGCAGAACGGCCAGGATGACGACGATCACGCCGCCGGCGACTCCGAGTTTCATGGGCGCCGTCCGTTCTGCGAAGATGTGGGAGCGGCCGGGTTCGCCGGGCGCTGGTTGCTCAATTCATTGAGCGGCAGATAGGGCACGACGCCGCTGCCGCTGGAATCGAGAATGATCTTGTTGGTGCCGCCGAGCACGCGCTCCATCGTCTCGAGATACATGCGCAGGCGCGTGACGTCCGGCGCCTTCTTGTACTCGTCATAGATTTTGAGGAAGCGCGCGGTCTGACCGGTCGCCTCCGCCACCGTCTGCTGGCGGTAGGCTTCGGCGGCCTGGGTGATCTGGGCGACGCGGCCGCGGGCTTCCGGCACCACGCGGTTCGCGTAAGTCTGCGCCTCGTTGACCGAGCGCTCGAGGTCGGCGCGGGCGGCCTGCACGTCGCGGAAGGCGTCGATCACCTGCGTCGGCGGGTCGACCTTCTGCAACTGCACCTGCTGGACGATGATGCCGGCGCCGTAGTCGTCGAGCGTCTTCTGCATCAGGTCGTGCACCGCGGTCTCGATGGTCTGGCGGGCGCCGGTCAAAATCGGCTGGATTTCGGAGCGGCCGATCACCTCGCGCATCGCGCTTTCGGCGACGGCTTTCACGGTGCCTTCCGGGTTCTGGATGTTGAAGAGGTAATTGCCGACGCCGGTCGGCTGCACCTTCCACAGCACCGAGAAATCGACGTCGACGATATTCTCGTCGCCGGTGAGCATCAGGCTTTCTTCCGGCACGTCGCGCACGATGCTGCCGCGGCGGGCATCCTCGATCTGGCGCATGCCGATGTCGATCTTGTTGACGCGCAGCGCCTTGGGCGTCAGCACGCGCTCGATCGGATACGGCAGATGATAGTTCAGGCCGGGCTGGACCTCGCGCACCTGCTTGCCGAAGCGGAGCACGACGCCGAGCTCGTCGGGCTCGACCCGGAAGAAACCGGAAAAGCCCCACAGCGCGACGACCGCGAGCGCGAGCAGCGCGAAGCCCTTGTTGCCGAGGCTGCCGCCCGGCAGCACGTCACGCAGCTTGTCCTGGCCGCGGCGAAGCAGGTCTTCCAGATTGGGCGGCGTCGGTCCCTGCGACTGCGGTCCGGATCCCCACGGGCCGCGCGGTCCCTGGCCCCATGGGCCGCCACCGCCGCCCTGATTGCTCCACGGCATGAAGTGCTTCTCCCTGCGCGCGCGTTCCGCCGCGCCTCGTGACGACCGTATATAGGGGAGCCGCCCGGACGTGACAACGCGGCCAACGCCTTAAAACGTGGCGTTTTGCCGCTATTTACGCTCGTAAACCGCAATCGCGAAGGCCGCGGAATCCTCCGGGCCGGCGGGATGCTCGGTGCGCGAGACCTGCCGCCACACCGCCGGGTCGATCGGCGGAAAGAACACGTCCCCCGGCGGGGCGGCGTGGACATGGGTGATTTCGAGGCGCGCTGCGCGCGGCATCAGCGTCTCGAACAGGGCGCCGCCGCCGATCACCATGATGTCGTCGACCTGGCGCTTGCGGGCATCCTCCCGCGCCATGCCGAGCGCGGCCTCCAGCGTCGTCGTCATGATCGCGCCGGGCGCCTTCAGGCTGAAGTCGCGCGTCAGCACGATATTGGTGCGATGGTCGAGCGGCTTGCCGATCGATTCAAACGTCTTGCGGCCCATCACCACCGGCCGGTTGAGCGTGACGCGGCGGAAATGCTGGAGGTCGGACTTCAACCGCCACGGCAGCTGGCCGCGATAGCCGATCGCGCCGTTCTCGCCGACCGCGGCGACCAGGACGATCTTGAAAGGGTTGCTGGTGATGACGCCCATTCGCCTACCCTCGCGCCGCCAGCGACGTCAGCGCGTCGCCGGTGACGCGGCAGATCTTCCACTCGTCGAGAATGCCGGCGCCGAGCGACTTGTAGAAGGCGATCGACGGCGCGTTCCAGTCGAGCACCGACCATTCGAACCGGCTCCAGCCGTTCTCGACGCAGCGCCTGGCGAGATTGACCAGCAGCGCCTTGCCGACGCCGCGGCCGCGATGCGACGGCCGCACGAACAGGTCCTCGAGATAAATGCCGTGGCGGCCGCGGAACGACGAGAAATTCATGAACCACAACGCGAAGCCGCACTGCTCGCCCTGCCATTCCGCGATGTCGCAGAACACGCGCGGCTCGGCGCCAAACAGCGCGCGCGCAAGAGAGTCTTCGGTCGCGTCGACATCGCCGAGCAGTTTCTCATACTCCGCCAGCTCCCGCACCAGGGCGAAAATCAGCGCGGCGTCCCCGGGACGCGCCGGCCGCACCAGCGCGCTCACACCGCGACCTCGGCCTTGATGTGCGGATGCGGATCGTAGCCTTCGAGGCGGAAGTCCTCGTAGCGAAAGCCGAAGATGTCCTTAACATCCGGTTTCAGATGCATGGCCGGCAGCGCGCGCGGCGCGCGCGAGAGCTGCAGATGCGCCTGTTCGAGATGATTGAGATAGAGATGGACATCGCCGAAGGTGTGGACGAACTCGCCCGGCTCGAGGTCCGTCACCTGGGCGACCATCAGCGTCAGCAGCGCATAGGAGGCGATGTTGAACGGCACGCCGAGGAAGACGTCGGCCGAGCGCTGATAGAGCTGGCAGGACAGCCTGCCCTCCGCGACATAGAACTGGAACAGGCAGTGGCACGGCGGCAGCGCCATCCTGTCGACGTCGGCCGGGTTCCACGCCGTCACGATCAGGCGGCGCGAGTCCGGGTTGCGGCGGATCATGCCGACGACATTGGCGATCTGGTCGATGGTCGAGCCGTCGCGGGCGGGCCACGACCGCCACTGGTGGCCGTAGACCGGTCCGAGGTCGCCGCGCTCGTCGGCCCACTCGTCCCAGATGCGCACCCCGTTGTCCCGCAGGTATTTGACGTTGGTGTCGCCGGCCAGGAACCACAGCAGCTCGTGGATGATCGACTTCAGATGCAGCTTCTTGGTGGTCAGCAGCGGAAAGCCGGCGGCGAGATCGAACCGCATCTGGTGGCCGAACACCGAGCGCGTGCCGGTGCCGGTGCGGTCGTGCTTCTCCACGCCCTCGGCGAGGATGCGTTCCATCAGGTCGTGATACTGGCGCATATCTCTGCCGCGTCTGCTGCCGTTTTTGGTTTGTCGCGTTTTCTTAACGCGAACCGGTTCCCACTTCGCTTGAAAACGCTCCGGTCGAGTCGGAACATGGGGAAGTTTACCCCCAGCGGCAACCGGGGTGCAGAGGCAATTCACGGGCGATTGATGCCGAACCCCGTGCCGGAACGCGGCCTCGTTGACAGAAAGCAGGCCAAAAGGCCGGCTTTCCTTACGAATGTCAGTACGGCGAGCTGCCGTCACTCCTCGACGAATACCTCTTCGCGACGCTTGCGGATGCTCGGCAGCACCGCGAGCACCAGAAGGCCGAGCGCGATCGCCAGCAGCACCGCCGAGATCGGCCGGGTGACGAAGACGGTGGCGTCGCCGCGCGCGAGCAGCATGGCGCGGCGCAGGTTTTCCTCGATCAGCGGGCCGAGCACGAAGGCAAGCACCAGCGGCGCCGGCTCGAATTCGTGCTTCGCCAGCCAGTAGCCGAACAGCCCGAACACGCCGGCGATGATCACGTCGGACGGCGAATTGTTGATCGAGAAGATGCCGATGCAGCAGAACACGATGATCGAGGGAAACAGCAGGCGGTACGGCACGCGCAACAGGCTCACCCAGACGCCGACCAGCGGCAGGTTGATGACGATGAGCATGAGATTGCCGACCCACATCGAGGCGATCATGCCCCAGAACAGATCGGGCTGTTTCACCATGACCTGCGGACCGGGGATGATGCCCTGAATGGTCATGGCGCCGACCATCAGCGCCATCACCGCGTTCGGCGGGATGCCGAGCGTGAGCAGCGGAATGAACGAGGTCTGCGAGGCGGCATTGTTGGCGCTTTCGGGCGCGGCGACACCCTGGATGATGCCGTGGCCGAACCGCTCCGGCGTTTTCGAGATGCGCTTCTCGAAGGTATAGGCGGCGAAGGACGACACCACGGCGCCGCCGCCGGGCAGGATGCCGAGCAGCGAGCCGATCACCGTGCCGCGGGCGATGGCGCCCGAGGAATCGATCAGGTCCTGCCGGGTCGGCATCAGGCCGGTGATCTTGGCCTTCACGATGTCGCGGCTCTCCGCCGACAATTCGAGGTTGCGGATGATCTCGGCGAAGCCGAACACGCCCATCGCCACGTTGGTGAAGCCGACGCCGTCGGACAGCTCGATGAAGCCGAAGGTCATGCGGTCGACCCCGGTCTCGATGTCGGTGCCGATCATCGCGAGCAGCAGGCCGAGCATGATCATCGCGACCGCCTTGAGCACGGAACCGCGCGCCAGCACCACCGCGAAGATCAGGCCGAGCGCCATCAGCGCGAAGTATTCGGCCGGGCCGAACAGCAGCGCCAGTCTCGTCAGCGGCGCGCCGAGCGCGGCGACGAGCACGGTGGCGACGCAGCCGGCGGCGAACGAACCGATCGCGGCAATCGACAATGCCGCGCCGGCGCGGCCCTGCTTCGCCATCTCGTGACCGTCGAGACAGGTGACAACCGACGTCGCCTCGCCCGGAATATTGACGAGGATCGAGGTGGTCGAGCCGCCATACTGCGCGCCGTAATAGATGCCGGCCAGCATGATGAGCGCGCCGACCGGCGGCAGCCCGAAGGTGATCGGCAGCAGCATGGCGACGGTCGCCACCGTGCCGATGCCCGGCAGCACGCCGATCAGCGTGCCGACCAGCGCGCCGATCAGGCAGAACGCCAGGTTCAGCGGGACATTGGGAACGACGTATTGCGTGCCGAAGAAATTGACCTTCCAGTCGACAAGCTGGAAGACCACATGCATGCCGAGCCCGAGATTGGCGAAAAGATCGTGCATCGACGCGTCCCCTAGATCCGGATCGAGGGCCAGAGCTCGAACGGAAGCTCCAGAAGGACAAAGAACAGCACGATGCAGAACAGCGTCATGGCGGCGGCCGCGATCAGGCTTTCGACGAGCCGCATCTCGCGCGAGCCGAAGATCGAAATCATGAAGGTGAGATAGGTCGTGATGATCAGTCCGAGCGGCCGCACCATCACCGCAAAGCCGAGAATGGCGATGAAGACCAGCGCGGGCCCGCGCAGCGCGTAGGAGTCGATCTTCGGTCCGTCGGTGAAAACGCCGGTGATGGCGACGACGACGCCGGCGAGACCCAGCAGACCGGCGGCGATCCGCGGCGCCGTGCCGGGACCGAACTGGAAGCCGTCCATGCCGGCCAGATCGCGGCTCGCATACAACGCGATCAGAGCGATCGCGACCAGAACGATACCGCCCCAGAATTCACGCGGCGCGCGAATCCGAAAATGAAAACCGGATCCGCCCGCGGAGGTTTGTCCCCCGTCGGTCATTGATCATCCTCCCTGCCCCACTGCCCCCGCGTCCGTCCCTAGCATGGTCGCAGGAGTGCCGAAAGTGACCTCCAGAAATAGCGTCGTCAGAGCCCGCCTGCCAAGCCCAGAATCGCACCGCCGGCAAAAACCCAGAGCGGATTGAAACGTCCGGTGTAACCGGCAATCGCGGCGGCAAGCGCGACGGCGATTGCGATCAGACCGGGATTGGCCGCATCGGCGACGACATAGATGCTCGCCGCCATCAACCCGAGCGCGACGGGAACGAGACCCGCCTGAATGGCGATCCGCCATTTCGCCGTGCGAAAGCGATCCCAGATCAACGTCATCACATATGCGGCGATGCATGTGGGTCCGACCATCGACGCGGTCGCGACCAGCGCGCCGGGAAGGCCGGCGACATGAAAGCCGATCAACGCGACGATCATCACATTCGGTCCCGGCGAGACTTGTGCGATGGCGAAAACATCGGAGAACTGCCGGTCGCTCATCCAGTGCATGATGTCGACGGCGACACGATGCATTTCCGGGATCGCCCCATTGGCGCCGCCGATGGCGAACAGCGACAGGATCGCGAAGTTCACCATCAACGCCGTGAGGGGACTGTCGTCGTTCACGGCCGCACCCAGGCGAGCGCGATGCTGATCGGCGCGAGCACGATCGCCACCAGCGGCAGCGACCAGTGCAGCAGGCCGACGGTGACGAAAGCGGTCAGCGCGATCAGCGGCGACCAGTGCAGGCCGCGGGCGAACAACGGCTTCGCCATCTTGATCATGGTCGCGACCATCAGCCCGATCGCGGCGGCGAGAATGCCGGTCAGCATCCGCTCGATGAGGTCGGCGCCGCCATAATTGTCATAGAGCCAGGCGAGGATCGTCACCAGGATCAGCGGCGGCCCCATCAGGCCTGCGAGCGTGACGATGCCGCCCGCCGCGCCGCCGAACCGGGTGCCGAACACCACCGAGAAGTTCACCACATTGGGTCCGGGCAGGAACTGTGCCAGCGCGAAGGCCTCGTTGAACTCCTCCGCCGTCATCCAGCGCTTCTGGTCGACGATCTTGCGCCGCGCCCAGGGCAAGGCGCCGCCGAAGCCGGACATCGAGACCATCGCGAAGGCGACGAACAGTTCGGCGAGGCTCGGCCGCGCGAGCGTCGGTTGCGTTGGCGTGGTGGCATCTGACATGCGGAGGCGGCTTTTTATTTGGCGACGCCGTGCGGAACGAATCTCCGGCCGATCATTTTGCCTGCTAGACTACCGTACCCTCACGAGGCAAGGCCCAGAGATGCCGTTCACCAGTCTCCTGCTCAACGTGCTGTGGATCGTCTTCGGCGGCTTCTACATGGCCGCCGGCTGGCTGATCGCCGCCCTGGTCATGGTGGTGACCATCATCGGCATTCCCTGGGCGCGCGCGGCGCTGACCATCGCGCTCTATACGCTGCTGCCGTTCGGCCATCGGGTGGTCGAGCGGCCGTCGGGGATCGGCACCGGCCCGCTCGGCTTTGTCGGCAACGTGATCTGGCTGGTGCTGGCCGGATGGTGGCTGGCGCTCGGCCACCTGATCACCGCCCTGCTGCTCGCCGTGACGATCATCGGGATTCCCTTCGCCTGGGCGCATCTGAAGCTGGCCGGACTGGCGCTCTGGCCGGTCGGCCGCGACGTGGTCCCCGTTTGAGGGACGGGCGCCGCAAGCCCCTTTTTTCGTCAAGGTTTGAGGACTATATTCAACCCGCCGGAGCAATCCGGCTATGGCGATAAACGGGCGTCGTAATAAACCCATCGGACCCGGGGGCAGTACCCGGCGGCTCCACCAGAACCCGGCGAGAACGGGTTGTGGCGGGGCCGAAACAGGATCGACGAGGGCGTAAAGGGCGTGCTTTTGCTCGGCATGGTTCCGCCGTTATCGGGCCATTCCATAGTTGCCAACGACAACTATGCTCCGGTTGCTCAGGCTGCGTAACGCAGTCTGAAAGACCGACTTAAAGCCCTGACGGGTTAAGCTCCGTCAGGCGGGGTCCGGAGGCACCTGGCAACAGAAGCCTCCACTTCCCTTTTTTGCCGCAAATCGCCCGTCAGATGCGCCGGTGTGCACATGACGCGCCGATGGCTCCGCCGGGGATGCCTTTCGGCACCGACGGCGCTAGCATTGCCCCTTCGCGAATCTCCGGAATGACCGGGCTGTCGATGGCTGACCAGATCCGTTACGACCTGCTGACCCAGAAAGCGCTGCGCGGCGTCGTGCGCAGCGTGCTCGCCGAGGCGGTGAAGAAGGGTCTGCCGGGCGAGCACCACTTCTACATCTCCTTCGACACCCAGGCCGACGGCGTGAAGCTGTCGCAGCGCCTGCGCGCGCAGTATCCGCAGGAGATGACGATCATCCTGCAGCACCAGTTCTGGGATCTCGCCGTCGACGACGACGGCTTCGAGGTCGGCCTCTCGTTCGGCGGCGTGCCGGAACGGCTCGGCGTCCCGTTCGACGCGATCAAGAGCTTCTTCGATCCGTCGGTGCAGTTCGGCCTGCAGTTCGAGGAGATCGTCGAAGGCCAGGAGAACGCGCCGGCCGCCGAGGCCGGGCCGCGGCGGCCGGCGCCGGGTTCGCCGCAAGGTTCGCCGCCGACCGCGCCGACGCAGGCCGCCAAAAAGCCGGTGCCGACGCCGGCCAACCCGGAGGCCGACGCCGCCGGCGCGCCGGAACCCGCGCCGTCCGGCGATGGCGGCGCGCAGGTGGTCCAGCTCGACCGCTTCCGCAAGAAGTAACGCTCCGTGGCGCGCGTCCGCAAAAGCCGCACGGCATCCTCGCGCACGCGGATCGAAAGCGACGCCTTCGGCGACATCGCCATCCCCGCCGACCGGCTGTGGGGCGCGCAGACGCAACGCTCGCTGGAGAACTTCCGCATCGGCACCGAGCTCATGCCGATCGGCATCGTGCATGCCTTTGGCGTCATCAAGCAGGCGGCGGCCGAGACCAACCGCGACCTGAAATCGCTCGACGCCCGCCGCGCCGCCGCGATCGTCCGCGTCGCCCGCGAGATCGCCAACGGCAATCTCGACGCCGAATTCCCGCTGAAGGTCTGGCAGACCGGCTCCGGCACCCAGACCAACATGAACGTCAACGAGGTGATCGCCAACCGCGCCAATCTCGCGCTCGGCGGCAAGCTCGGCGCCCGCGCGCCGGTGCATCCGAACGATCACGTCAACATGAGCCAGTCGTCGAACGACAGCTTTCCGACCGCGATGCACATCGCGGCGGCGCTCGACATCGCCTACCTGCTGCTGCCGGCGCTCGCGCATCTGCACGAGGCGCTGGACCGGAAGGCCAGAGAGTTCGCGAAGATCGTCAAGATCGGCCGCACCCACACGATGGACGCGACGCCGCTGACGCTCGGCCAGGAATTCTCCGGCTACGCCGCGCAGGTGAAATCGAGCCTGCATCGCGTGCGGCTCGGCCTCAAGGAGCTCTATCCGCTGGCGCAGGGCGGCACCGCGGTCGGCACCGGGCTCAACGCGAAAAAGCAGTTCGCGGCGATGTTCGCCAAGCGCGTGGCGAAGATCACCCGCCTGCCCTTCGTCAGCGCGCCGAACAAGTTCGAGCACATGGCCGGTCACGACGCCTATGTGTTCGCGCATGGCGCGATCGCCTCTGCCGCGACCGCGCTGTTCAAGATCGCCAACGACATTCGCTTCCTCGGCTCGGGGCCGCGTTCCGGCCTCGGCGAGCTGATCCTGCCGGCGAACGAGCTCGGCTCGTCGATCATGCCGGGCAAGACCAACCCGACCCAGAACGAGGCGCTGACCATGGTCTGCGCCCAGGTGTTCGGCAACCAGACCACGATCATGACCGCCGGCTCGCAAGGGCACTTCGAGCTCAACGTCTACAAGCCGGTGCTCGCCTATTGCATGCTGCAGTCGATCCGGCTCACCGCCGACGCCGCCCGCTCCTTCACCGACAACTGCGTCGCCGGCATCAAGGCGAACGAGGCGCGCATCAGGGAACTCACCGAGCGCTCGCTGATGCTGGTGACCGCGCTGTCGCCCCATATCGGCTACGACAAGGCCGCGCAGATCGCCAAGGCCGCGCATGCCAACGGCACGACGCTGCGCGAGGAAGCGGTCCGGCTCGGCTTCGTCTCCGGGCGGGACTTCGACCGCATGGTGCGGCCCGACAAGATGACCGGGCCGCGCTGAAACGCCGCCGGAGACGGATTTTTCCCGTCGGCTGCCAAAAGCGCCGGTTTCGGGATGAATTTTACCTCCACCCCGCCGCGGCCGATCACCGAACCGTGTGTTGAACGAACCCGGAATCGGCCCCAATTCTTGTGCATAGAGAGACGGTAACTTTTCGTCGCGGGCGACGGGCGCGACGGAATAATCGACGATTTGCGGTGATTATCTGTCATGGCCGATATCATCAATCTGCGGACCGCCCGCAAGCAGGCGGAACGGCAAAAGAACGAGAAGCGCGCCGAGGCGAACCGGCTGGCGCACGGCATTTCGCGCAACGACCGCACCCGCGCCGACGCGGACCGCGAGCTGGCGGTCCGCCGCCTCGACGGTCATCGCCGCGACGACGGCAACGATGGAGGCGCGGCATGAAATCGCCCGTCGTCAAGCGATCCATCGTGATCGCCGGCCACAAGACCAGCGTCAGCCTCGAGGAGGCGTTCTGGAAGGGCCTCAAGGAAATCGCGGTCAGTCAGGGCACCACGCTGTCCGACCTCGTCGCCTCGATCGACAAGGGCCGCAAGCAGGGCAACCTGTCCTCGGCGATCCGGCTCTATGTGCTGGATCACTACCGCGCGCTCGCCGGCCTGCCGCGCGAC
>Ga0180221_1001726_pt1 | contig 13895 bp, 8 predicted proteins | sample eDN5th37CKraftMG_FD_151339 | JGI IMG/M metagenome (GOLD analysis project Ga0180221, IMG submission 151339) | Enriched Miracle-Growth compost microbial communities from Emeryville, California, USA - eDNA 5th pass 37_C Kraft MG (version 2) (version 2) ...
ACGAGCGCGAGCGTGTGCTCCGTGACGGGGCCGTCGTGCAGGCCGCGGCCCGACGCGAGCGCGACGTCCGGGCCGAAGCCCGCGGCGACGAGCGTGTCCGGGCCGGCCATGAGGCCCTGGACGAGCCGCAGCCGCGTGAGGCGCTGCGCGGCGTCGGCCAGGTTCCGGCGGCCGTTGCCCCACGCCACGAGCACGTCCGCGTCCTCGGACCCGTCCGGGAAGGCGGCGCGCACGGCGTAGCGCACGACGACGTCGTCCGGCGCGGTGCGGAGGTCCAGGGGGATGGTGTCGGGCACGAGGATCTTCACCCTCGTGACCCTAACGGGGTCGCGGGTTCGGCGCGCCGACCTGCGACGACGGCGCTACCGTCGGGCTGGGACGGGCGCGCGGCGCCGGTCCGGAACCGGGGGCTCTCGCAGGAGGTTCTGATGTCCGACGCCGTCGCCGGAGGAGCGGGGTCCGCCGCTGCTCCCGCCTCGCGAAGCCGGGTCGCGGCCGTGCCGCGCTCGGCACGCAGCTACATCACGTGGGTCACGCTCGCGTTCATGATCACGTCGTCGGTCGCGAGCCTGCGGGCTGCGCCGACGATGGCCGTCTACGGGCTCGCCGCGGTCTTCCTCTACGTGGTGCCGGCGATCCTGTTCCTGCTCCCGACGTCGCTCGTCTCGGCCGAGCTCGCGTCCGGGTGGTCGGGCGGCGTCTACCGGTGGGTGGCCGACGGCCTGTCGAAGCCGCTCGGCTTCCTCGCCGTCTGGTGCCAGTTCGCGATGACGATCTTCTACTACCCGAGCCTCCTCGGGTACGTCGCGAGCACGTTCGCGTACGTCATCAACCCGGCGCTCGCGAATAACGGCCTGTACGTCGCGATCGTCATCGTCGTCGTCTACTGGGCGGGCGTGTACATCTCGTCGCAGGGGACCAAGACGGTGGCCGGCCTGTCGAGCGCCGGGCTGATCATCGGGACGCTCATCCCGGCCGCGATCCTCGTCGTCCTCGGGATCGTGTTCCTCGGCCAGGGCAACACGTCGGCCGCCCCGATGGACTCCAGCCACCTGCTGCCGCAGTGGACCGGCATCGCGTCGCTCGTGCTCATCGTCAACAACTTCCTGTCCTACGCGGGCATGGAGATGAACGCGGTGCACGTCACGAGCCTGCGCAAGCCGGGGCGTGAGTTCCCCCGCGCGATGTTCCTCGCCATCGGTCTCGTCCTGGTGATCTTCATCCTCCCGGCGCTCGCGATCTCCTGGGTGATCCCGGCCGACCAGCTCAGTCTGACCGCCGGGGTCATGCAGGCGTTCGACGCGTTCTTCGCGAACTTCCACGTCAGCTGGCTCACGCCCGTGATCGGGCTCATGCTCATCGCCGCGTCCGTCGGCGGGATGCTGACGTGGCTCGCCGGGCCGTCCAAGGGCCTGCTCGAGGTGGGCCGCGAGCAGGGCTACCTGCCGCCCTACCTGCAGCGGCTCAACAAGCACGGCGTGCAGCAGAACATCCTCGTCTCGCAGGGCGTGTTCACGACGATCATCGCGCTGCTCTACGCGTTCATCCCCGACGTGTCGAGCGCCTACTGGATCCTGTCGGTGATCACCACGCAGGTGTACCTCATCATGTACCTGCTGATGTTCGTCGCCGCCGTGCGGCTCCGGCGCATCAAGCCCGACCATCCGCGCGGGTTCCGCGCGCCGTGGCTGACGGTCCTGTGCGCGGTCGGGTTCCTGGCGTCGGTCGCGGCCCTGTTCATCGGGTTCGTGCCGCCGGCCCAGTTCTCGTCGGGGAGCGTGGGGCTGTACGTGCTGATCGTCGGCGGTGGGCTCGTGCTCGTCGGCCTGGTCGTGCCGTGGCTGTTCTACGTGCTGCGCAAGCCGTCGTGGCGCCTGCCCGACGCCGCCGGCGACGGCACGCCCGACGCCGCCGTCACCGACGCGGGAGCCGCGTCGTGAGCGCGCACCACGAGCCCGGGCCCGCGCACGAGCCCGTCGAGGCGCACCGCGGCTGGGTCTTCTACACGACCGTGGGGCTGCTCCTGGCGGGCGTGCTCGTCGTGATGCTCGTCGTCTTCCAGAACCACCGCCACAACCAGGACGCCCGCAAGGCCGACCAGCTCGCCCAGACCCTGCAGACCCAGCTCGACGACGCAGGCATGACCGTCCCCGACCAGGACACGATCGTGCGGGTCCTCGGCTCCGACGGCGGCGCGGTGTGCGCCGACCCGGGAGGCAGCCTGCAGTCGCTGCGGGACCTCAACGGGGTCAGCGGCGCGGCCGGCCCCGGCCTGCGTCCCGGGCCGGTCGTCGAGCGGCTCGTCGACGCGGAACGCCTGGTCGTGCAGGTGTACTGTCCCGACGAGCTCGGCAGCTTCGACGACTACGTGGACTCGCTGAACCTCGGCGACTCCACGACCACCACCACCGACCAGGAGTGATCGACCATGCCCGCGCCCGTCCCCGCCCCCACGCTCGACGACCTCCGGGGGGCCGTCTCCGGTCTCATGCCGCGCGCGCTCGACGACCTCGCGGCGCTGGTGGCGATCCCGTCGGTCGCCGACGAGCGCGTCCAGCCGCGCAGCGAGTGCGTGCGCGCGGCGCAGTGGGTCGCCGACGCGTTCCGTGCGGAGGGCGTCGAGGACGCGCGGCTCGAGCGCACGCCCGACGGGTCGGACGTCGTGATCGGCCACGTGCCCGGCCCCGACGGGGCGCCGACGGTCCTCCTGTACGCGCACTACGACGTGCAGCCCCCGCTCGACGACGACGCCTGGGTCAGCCCGCCGTTCGAGCTCACCGAGCGGGACGGACGCCTCTACGGCCGAGGTGCTGCCGACTGCAAGGGCAACATCGTCGCCCACCTGACGGCGCTGCGGGCGCTGCGTGCCCTGGGCGGCGGGACGTTCCCCGTCGGCATCCGGATCGTCATCGAGGGCTCGGAGGAGCAGGGCACGGGCGGCCTTGACGACTGGGTGCGCGAGCACCCGGGAGAGCTCACGGCCGACGCCATGCTGATCTGCGACACCGGCAACGCCGCGCTCGGCGTCCCGACGCTCACGGTCGCGCTGCGGGGCGCGTCGAACGTCGTGGTGACGGTCGAGTCGATGCGCAGCGAGGTCCACTCGGGCATGTTCGGGGGCGCCGCGCCCGACGCGCTCGCGGCCCTCGTCGCGATGCTCGCGACGCTCCGGGACGAGAAGGGCGACACGACGATCCGCGGCCTCGACGCGACGCAGACCTGGGACGGCGTCCAGTACGAGCCCGACGCGTTCCGCCGCGACGCGGGCGTGCTCGACGGCGTGGGGCTGCTCGGCAGCGGCAGCGTCGCCGACCAGCTCTGGGCACGGCCCGCGGTGACGATCCTCGGCATCGACGCGCCCAAGGTCGTCGGGTCGTCGGCGGCGATCCAGCCGAAGGCCGCGGCCCGGCTCAACCTCCGCGTCCCGCCCGGCACCGACACCGCGGCCGCGGTCGCCGCGCTCGAGGACCACCTGCGCGCCGTCGCACCGTGGGGCGTGCACGTCACGCTCGAGCACGACACCCCCGGGCAGCCGTTCCAGGCGCGCACCGAGGGCGTCGTCTTCGACACGCTCAGCCAGGCGCTCGCGGACGCGTTCGACGCCGACAGCACCACGACCGCCGGGCAGGGCGGGTCGATCCCGCTGTGCAACGTCCTCGAGGCGTCCTACCCGGACGCCGAGATCGTGCTGCTCGGCGTCGAGGAGCCTGCGTGCCTCATCCACGCGCCCAACGAGAGCGTCGACCCGCACGAGCTCGAGCGGATCGCCGTCGGCGAGGCGCTGTTCCTCGCGCGGCTCGGCACGACGGCCTGACGCCTACCGCCACGACGAAGGGCGGCCGGCTCCCCTCGGGGAACCGGCCGCCCTTCGTCGTGCGGACTCAGCCCTGGGCGATCGAGAAGATCCGGGCCTGGTCGGTCTTCGGCAGGGTCACCGAGACGACCGCCGTGCCCGCGGGGGCCGTGTACGGCGTGGTCGCGAACACGTACGCGCCCGGCAGCGACGACGACGCGTTGCGCACCGGCGTCCAGGCCACGACCGAGTTCCCGTAGACCGGCTGGAGCGAGCCGTCGTTCACGTCACCCGTGCTCGACGGCAGGACCCAGTCGCCGAACGAGAAGTCGGCGGTGGCGGTCGAGCCGTCGCTCAGGGTCACGGTCGCGGTGTTCTTGCCGCCGCCGTTGATCCCCGAGCCGACGAACGAGATCGTCCGCGCGGGCTTCGCGAGCGTGATCGACTGCCCGGCGGGCACGATCGTGTCGGGGAAGCCCTCGGGCGCCGACGGCCAGGTGAGCGTCGTGCCGTTCGCGAGCTGCGTCGCGTTGCCCGGCTTCAGGCCCACGGAGGCCAGCGAGTCGCGCGAGAACGTGTTCTCGGCGCGGTCGAAGTTCCCGTTCACCGAGTGCTCCGAGGAGGTCCCGACGAGGGTCGTCGCGGCCAGCAGGCCGCCCTCCTTCGCGACCCGCACGGTGAGGCCGCTGCGCACCGTGTCCGGACCGACGGCCGCGACGAGCTGCACCGGGTAGTAGCCGTCCGGGACCGTCGAGGCGACCTTGAGCGTGAGCGTCGCGTGCCCGGCGCCGGTGGCGTCGAGGTGCGTCGCGCCCGACGTCACCGTGATGCCCCGGGTGTCGCTCGTCGCGCTCAGGCGCACCTGCGGCGAGGTCTTCTCGAGGCGCTGCACGTCGACCGTGAGCGTCGTGGACGAGCCGGGCGTGACGTCCAGGTTGTCGGGCGTGGCGTGCACGGCCACGGCCGCGGATCCCTCGCCGTACGACGGCGGCGCGGACTTCGCGCCCGTGCCCCACGAGGTCGCCTTCGAGGCGAGGGTGAAGCTCACCGCGGAGGACGAGCCGCCGCCGCGCGTGAGGGACGCGAGGTCCGTCCACGTGGCGTCGGTCTTGCTCCCGCGGACGGCGAGGCCGGCGACGTAGCGCTTGCCCTCGTTGGCCCCGGGGGCCGTGACGTCGATCGTGCGACCCGACGCCAGGTGGATGCGGGCCGCGTCGAACGCCGGGGCGTTGACCGTGAGCACGTCCGTGCCGGGCGTCGCGGGGAACAGGCCGAGGGCCGCCCACACGTACCAGCTCGACTGGGCGCCGAGGTCGTCGTTGCCGGGCTCGGCCTTGTCGGGCTGGGTGCCGAACAGCGTCGTGCGGATCTCGTCGACGACCTCCGACGTGCGCCACGGCCGGCCGACGTAGTTGTAGTACCACGGCACGTTGAAGTCGGGCTCGTTGCCGGCCCACATGTAGGGCTCGTTCGCGCCGACGTTCAGGCCGTGCGTCATGAAGGCGTCGAGGCGGTCGGCGAACACGTCCTTGCCGCCGAGCGCCGTCACGAGGCTCTCCACGTTCTGCGGGACGAGCCACACGTACTGCTCGGCGTTGCCCTCGTCGTAGCCGACGGACCCGAAGCCCGTGATGCGGCCCCGGTAACCGAAGTCGGACGGGATGTTCAGGCCGTCCCCGGTCGGGAACGCGCCGGACGCGTCTCGCAGCGAGACGTAGCGCGTGGTCGGGTTGAAGAGGTTCTGCCAGTAGCTCGACCGCGCCTGGAACGTCGTCGCGACGTCCTTCTGCCCGAGCGCGTCCGCGAGCTGCCCGATCGCGAAGTCGTCGATCGAGTACTCCTCGGTGATCGACCCGCCCGTGACCGCGTGGTCCGTCTGGAACTCCTTGGTCTGCGGCGCGTAGTGGCGCTCGTTGTAGACCTGGGCGCCGAACCGCTCGACCGACTGGTCGTTGGTGCCGCCGGTGTTCTTGCCGGCGTCCGGCCCGACCGCACCCTTGACCATGTAGTCGAGCGCCGTGCGCACGTCGAAGTCGCGCGCGCCGAACGCGTACGTCTGGGCGATCAGCGCGGCGGGGTTGTCACCGCTCATCTGGTTGGTGCCGGCGTTCGCGAACGCCCAGCGCGGGTAGGACCCGCTCTGCTCGGCGTCGTTCACGAGGGACTGCGCCATGTCCGACGCCTCGTCCGGGAACAGCATCGCCTGCAGCGGCGCGAGCGTCCGGTACGTGTCCCAGTCGGAGAAGTACGCGTACTGGTGACGCTGCCGGCCGCCCGCGGCCGGCTTCTCCGACACGTCGTGCACGACGGGGCTCTTCTCGAACCCGATGTACTGGCCGTTCACGTCGTCGAACGTGTTCGGGTGCAGGAGCGACCGGTACACCGAGTGGTAGAACGTCCCGGTCTCGTCCGCGGTGGCGGTGTCGCTCACCTGGACCTTCTCGAACGCGTCGTTCCACGTGTCGTGCGCGGCCTTGCGGACGCCGTCGAACGCGGCGCCCCACGACGCGTACGCGTCGGTGCCCGGGGCCGCGGCGCCCGGCGTCGGGACCTCGGTGTTCATGTTGAGGATCGCGTTGTCGGTGCTCACGTAGGACAGCGCGATCTTCAGCCGCACCGTCGTCGTGCCCGCGGGGAAGGAGACGTAGCCGCCCGCCTTCGTGTTCGAGACCTCGGCGTCGTGCGAGCCGTCACCGACGGACACGGTGCCCTTCGACTCGTCCCACGCGCCGTACGACGTGAACGCCTGGTCGACCTTCGCCGCGAAGAACGCCGTATAGCTGTTGTTCTTGCCGCAGAAGTTCCCGGACTTCGTCCAGCCCGTGATGATCCCGGTCTTCGGGTTGACGTTGAGCGAGCCCGAGCGCGTCGAGCTGTTCGAGACGCCCGAGCGGAACGTGATCGACGGCGTCGTGCCCGAGGGGAACGTGAACGTCGCGACCCCGGTGCGGGTGCTCGCCGTCAGCTCCGACGTGATGCTCGAGCCCGCCGCGTCCTTGGAGACCAGCTTGTAGTAGCCCGGCGAGCCCTCCTCGCCGTCGTGCGTGTACGACTCCGTCTTGGTCCACGGCGAGGCGCTCGCGGCCATGCTCGTCGTCGTCGGCAGGACGGGGAAGTCGCCGAGCGCACCGCAGCCCTGGGAGGCGTGGTCGAGACCGAAGCCCCGCAGCGTGCTGTTCGCGTAGTAGTAGCCCTGGCCGGTCCCCGGGTTGTCGGGGGAGAACTGCACCATGCCGAACGGCACCGACGGGCCGGGGAAGTTGTTGATCGACCCGACCGTCGAGCCGCCCGTGCCCGTACCGGCGAGCGTGCTCACGGTCGACGCCGGGTCCGTCACGAAGGACGGGTCGTCGCCGTGGGCCTGGGCGGGGACCGCGAGCGTGAGCGAGGCCGCCGTCGTGGCGGCGAGGGCGAGCGTGCCCACCGCGAGCGCACCGCGTGGCACGCGTCGTCGGGCGGGCAGGGGGATGCGTCTCATCGCATGGACTCCTTCGTCGTGCGGGTACGGATGCTGACATCGTTGTCAGTTTCTTTCGATCCGTCAAGCGGTCGGGGTCGGGTTCGGCGTGGGCGCCCGGGAGGAGCGCGCGGTTTTCCAACCGGCCGCTCGTCCCTCGCGGCCTCCCGCCCACCCGACCACGACCGCGGGCTCCTCCCGGGCGCGCCCACGCCTCGCGGTCCGGTCGCGTGCTGCTCGGGTCCCCGTACCGCCTCGCGGCCCGGCCGCCCTACGGCGCCGCGACGTGCGCGTCGTCGAGGGTGAGGACCGCGTCCGCGGCGTCGAGGGCGCTCCGGTGGTGGGTCGCCACGAGGACGGTTCGGCCGTGCGCCGTGAGCCCGAGGATCATCCTGACGAGCGCGTCCGCGCCCGCCGGGTCGAGGTGCTCGGCGGGCTCGTCGATGACCAGGACGGGGGCGCGTGACACGAGGGCGCGGGCCACGAGGAGGCGGCGGCGCTCCCCGCCCGAGACGGCGTCGCCGCCCGTCCCGACGACCGTCTCGAGGCCGGCCGGGAGCGCGGCGAGCCACGGGCCCAGGCCGACGGCGTCGAGGGCCTCCCAGGCCTCCGCCTCGGTGAGGTCGCCGCGCGCGACGCGGAGGTTCTCCAGGACGGTCGTGTCGAAGAGGTGCGCGTCCTCCGCGGTCCACGACGCCGCGGCGTGGCGCTCGAGCCGGCCGCTCGCCGGGGCGAGCAGGCCGGCGAACGTGAGGAGGAGCGTCGTCTTCCCGGCGCCGCTCGGCCCGACGACGGCGAGCGACCTGCCCACGGGCACGGCCAGGTCGAGCCCGGTTACGGCCGGCGCGGGGCGCGACGGCCACCCGCACGCCAGGTCCTGGGCGACGAGAGCCGTGCCGTCGTCCGAGGTGGTCACCGCCACGGGTGCTGGCGTGCCCGGGGAGGGAGCGGCGTCGTCGAGCAGGGCCATGATCCGCGCCGCCGCGGCACGCGAGCGCCGCAGCTGGACCGCCGCCGCCGGCAACGCGCCGACGCCCTCGAAGGCCGCGAGCGGGGTGAGGACGACGACAGCCAGGTCCTCGGGCGACAGCCGCCCCGAGGCGACGGCGGGCACCCCGAGCAGGAGCGCGACCACCACGGCGACCCCGGTCGCCGCCGTCTGGATCGCCTCGGACGTCGCCGAGGTGCGCGCCCCGACGTCGGTCGCGGAGGTCAGCTCGCGGTCGGCGCGGCGCAGGTCGTCGAGGCGCGAGCCGAGCGCGCCGGAGACGGCGAGCGACCCGTCGTCGCCCAGGACGTCGAGGGTTGCGGCGGTCATGTCCGCGCGTGCCCGGACCGAGCGGCGCTCGGTCTCACGGGCCGCCCGGTCGGCGAGCCACGGCGCACCGACCCCGACGACGAGCAGGAGCAGCAGGAGCGCGACGCCGGCCTCCGGCAGGAGTGCGCCCACGATCGCGACCGCCAGGAGCGACACGACCGCCGCGACGCCCGCGGGGACGAACGCGCGCACCACGACGTCGCCGACGGCGTCCGCGTCCGCCCCGGTCCGGGCGAGCAGGTCGCCCTCGCGCAGCGCCGCGACGGCCTCAGGTCGGCCCGCCGCGAGCCGCGCGTACAGCGTGGTGCGCAGGGAGACGATGCCGCGCAGGGCGACGTCGTGCGAGATGAGCCGCTCGGCGTAGCGCAGGGTCCCGCGCCCGACGCCGAACGCCCGGACGGTCACCGCGGCGACGGAGAGCACGAGCACGGGCGGCTGCTGCGAGGCGCGCGCGATGAGCCACGCGGCGACCGCCGCGAGCCCGACGGCGCAGCCCAGCGCCAGCGTCCCGAGCGTGACGGCGCCCGCGACCCGGCGCCACGGGACGTCGAGCAGGGGCACGGCCCGCCGCAGCGGGTCGCGGCGCGCGGCGCTCATGCGGGCACCTCCGAGGCGGCGACGACGTGCGGCGCGGGCGCCGAGCGCACCTCGACGATCCGGTCGCACGCGGCGACGAGCGCGGGCCGGTGCGCGACCACGAGGACCGCACGGCCCTCGTCGCGCAGGGCGCGCACGGTCCGGACGACGGCGTCCTCGCTCGCGTCGTCCAGGTGGGCCGTCGGCTCGTCGAGCACGACGACGGGCCGGCGCGAGACGAGCGCGGCCGCGAGCGCGACGCGCTGGCGCTGGCCGACCGACAGCCCCAGGCCGCCCCGCCCCACGCGCGTCTCCCAGCCGTCCGGGAACCCCTCGACGACGCCGTCGAGGGCGGTGAGACGGGCGGCCTCGACCAGGCGGGCGTCGTCGTCGTGGGAGGGGGCCGAGGCACCGAGGACGGCCTCGCGGAGCGTGCCCGGGGCGAGGTGCGGGCGCTGGGGCACCCACGTGACCTGGGCCCAGAACGCGGCGGGATCGAGGTCGGCGAGCGCGACGCGGCCGCCGTGCGCGTCGGTGACCCGGGCCGCGCCCGCGGTCGGTGCCACGAGCCCGAGCAGCACCTGGACCGCGGTGGACTTGCCCGCGCCGTTCGGCCCGACGAGCGCGACCGCCTCGCCGGGCGCGAGCGCGAACGAGAGGCCGGCCGGCGCCAGGACGCCGCGCCCGGGCGCCTCGACCGAGACGTCCTCGAGCGTGAGCCGCGCCCCCGCGAGGTCCGTCGTCGCCGTGCCGCGCGCCGGGAGCGGCTCCTCGAGGACCTCGAACGCGGCCCCGGCCGCGGCGATCCCGTCGGTCGACGCGTGGAACTGGGCACCCACCTGCCGCAGCGGGAGGTACACCTCGGGCGCGAGGACCAGGACGGTCAGCCCCGTCACGAGGTCCATGCGGCCGTCGACCAGGCGCAGCCCGATGCTCACCGCGACGATCGCGACCGACAGCGTCGTGAGCAGCTCGAGGACCATCCCGGACAGGAACGCGATCCGCAGCGTGCCCATCGTGGCGCGCCGGTTCGCGTCGCCGAGGGCTCGGACCCGCTCGCGCGGCCCCTCGGCGCGGCCGAACGCCCGGAGCGTGGGGAGCCCGGCGACGAGGTCGAGAAGCTGCGCACCGAGGCGCTGGAGGGACGCGAGCCGTCGTTCCGCCACGCCCTGCGTGAGCCGGCCGACGAGCACCATGAACAGCGGCACGAGGGGGAGCGTCACGACCACGACGAGCCCGGACACCCAGTCGAGGCCCAGCACCACGACGATCAGCAGCGGTGTCACGACCGCGGTCAGCAGGAGCTGCGGGACGTAGCGCACGAAGTACGGCTCGAGGGCGTCGAGGCCGGTCGTCGCGAGCGTCGTCAGGCGGGTGCCGCGCGCCGAGCCCCTCCACCGCGGGCCGAGGGCCGTCGCGTGCCCGACGAGCGCCTCCCGCAGCTCCGCGACCGTGCTCGCCGCCGCGCGGACCGCGAACCGCTCCTGGCACCACGCCACCGCGGCACGCGCCGCGACCACGGCGACGAGCCACGCGACGCGCGGGCCCAGGACGTCGAGCCGGGCGCCGTCGTGCACCGCCCGCCCGAGCGTCTCGCCGATCAGGACGGCCTGCGCCACGACGAGCCCGCCGGCGAGCACGCCCAGGACCGTCGTGAGCGCGAGGTACCCCCGCGCCGCGCGGGCGTGCCGCAGCAGGCGCGGGTCGAGCGGCTTCACGGGCGCGGGATGCCGTCGCCCTCGGCCGCGGGCACGGGCGCCGCGGGGCGGTCCGAGCGCCGCAGGCTCAAGCCGATCGGGTCCGGGATGGACGACGCCGTGAGCCGCTTGCGGAAGACCCAGTACGTCCAGCCCTGGTAGAGCAGGACGACCGGCGTCAGGATCACCGCGACCCACGTCATGATGACGAGCGTGTAGTGGGTCGAGCTCGCGTTGGTGACGGTGAGCGAGTTGGCCGGGTCGGTCGCGGGCATGACGTCGGGGTACATCGAGCCGAAGATCAGCACGACGGCCGCGACGATCGCGATCGCCGAGAACGTGAACGCCCAGCCCTCGCGCTCGCGCCAGGCGGCACCCACGACCCCGAGCAGGGCGACCGCCGCGACGGCCACCGCGGCCCACGTCCAGCCCGTCCCGTACGCGACCTGCGCCCACACGGCCCACGCGCCGGCGACGACGAGCGTCGCCACGGAGAACGGCTTGGCGAGGCGCAGGGCGCGCTCGCGGACGACGCCGGTCGACTTGAGCCCGAGGAACACCGCGCCGTGCGTGAGGAAGACGGCGAGCGTCGTCAGGCCGCCGAGCAGGGCGAAGGGGTTGAGGAGGGCCCAGAACCCGCCCACGTAGTCGTGCTGCCCGTCGAGGTCGACGCCGCGCACGAGGTTCGCGAACGCCACGCCCCACAGGATCGCCGGCAGCCACGAGCCCACGACGATCGCGCGGTCCCACCAGCGTGCCCAGCCGGGGTCGGACACCTTGCCGCGGTACTCGAACGCCACGCCGCGGACGATCAGCGCGAGGAGGATGAGCAGGAGGGGCAGGTAGAACCCCGAGAACAGGCTCGCGTACCACTCGGGGAACGCCGCGAACGTCGCGCCGCCCGCCGTGATGAGCCAGACCTCGTTCCCGTCCCAGACGGGCCCGATGGTGTTGATGACGAGGCGCCGGTTCCGGTCGCGCTCCTTCGCGTCGGCGCTCCGGCCGACGATCGGCAGCAGCATCCCGACGCCGAAGTCGAAGCCCTCGAGCACGAGGTACCCGGTCCACAGGACCGCGATGATGACGAACCACAAGGTGGTGAGCTCCATGGCTGGCTCCTTCCCGTGCGCGGGTCAGTAGGCGAACGACAGGGGACGGTCGGCGTCGTCGGGGGTCCGTGCCTCCGGCGAGTCGTCGTGCACCTCGTCGGGCGCGCCCTCGATCGTGTACCGGTGCATGAGCCGGTACCAGACGACGGCCAGCACCCCGTAGACGACCGTGAACGCGATCATCGACGTGAGCACGAGGCCCGAGGACACGTTGGTCGACACGCCCCGCTCGGTGAGGAGGCGGACGTCGTCGAGCCCGGTCGGGTTGGGGGCGACGACCCACGGCTGGCGGCCCGCCTCCGTGAAGATCCACCCGAACGAGCACGCGAGGAACGGGGTGGCGAGCGAGACCAGGCCCAGCCTGCTGAGCCACCTGCTGTCGCTGACCCGGCCCTTGCGGGTCGCCCAGTACGCGAACACCGCGAGCGCGAGGGAGAACGCCGCCCAGCCGATCATGAGGCGGAAGCTCCAGTACGTGAGCGCGAGGTTGGGGGAGTAGTTGATCGGGTTCCCGTCCGCGTCGGTCGCGCCGAACTTCTGCTCGTACTCGGCCTGCAGCTCGGGAACCGACTTGATGGGCGCGGTGAACGAGCGGTCGGCGAGGAACGACGTGGCGCCGGGGATCGAGATGACGCGCGTGACGCTCGCGCAGTCGTTGTTGAGGTTCCCGATCGAGAGGATCGAGAACGCGGCGCCGTCGGGCGCGGGCTCGCACAGCGCCTCGGCGGACGCCATCTTCATGGGCTGCTGCTGGAACATGAGCTGGCCCTGCACGTCGCCCGAGTAGATGACGCCGGCACCCGCGACCACCATGACGAGCACGCCGAGCCGCACGGCGGGCCGGTAGACCTCGCGGGCCTTCTCGAGGTCGTCGGTCTTGCGGGTGCGGGCCAGGCGCACCATCCACCACGCGGCGATGCCGGTCACGACGGTCCCGGCGGTGAGGAAGGACGCCGTCACCGTGTGGGGGAACGCGGCCCACAGCGTGGAGTTGCCGAGCACGTCACCGATGCTGTTCATCTCGGCGCGGCCGGTGTCGGGGTTGTACGTCACGCCGACCGGGTGCTGCATCCACGAGTTCGCGGCGAGGATGAAGAACGCGGACAGGTTCGTCGAGATCGCGACGAGCCAGATCATCGCGAGGTGGACCTTCTTGTTGAGCTTGTCCCAGCCGAAGATCCACAGGCCGAGGAACGTCGACTCGACGAAGAAGGCGGCCAGCGCCTCCATCGCGAGCGGGGCGCCGAACACGTCGCCGACGAACCGGGAGTACGCGCTCCAGGTCATCCCGAACTGGAACTCCTGCACGATCCCCGTCACGACGCCGATGGCGAAGTTGATGAGGAAGAGCTTGCCGAAGAACTTCGTCAGCCTGAGCCACCGGTCCTTCTTGGTGACGACCCAGGCGGTCTGCATGATCGCGACGATCGGGCCGAGGCCGATCGTGAGCGGGACGAAGATGAAGTGGTAGACGGTCGTGATGGCGAACTGCCATCGCGCGAGATCGAGCACGTCGGGCATGGTTCGAAGCTCCTGGCCGGTCGACGCGGGCCGCTTGAGGCACGCGATACGAGCACCGTAGGCCCGGACGAGCGAGCCGGACAGCCGAACGGCGGGCGTCGTGAGCCATGCCACTGGGGTGCGGTCGTACCTCACATTCCCGGTGCGTCGGAAAGCGCGCGCCACCTGCGACGACGACGCCCGGCCCGCGGCTCCGGCGAGCGTCGGGCGCGGTGCCCCGGCGGCGGCCACGGGGCGGCCTCAGCGGCGAACCCGGTGCGAACGGGAGATGTCGGGCGCGTGTCGTCCGGCGGCGTCCCGTGGCGCGTCGTCGTGACCGAGTCGTGACCTCGTGTGCGATACTTCTCATGACTTCGGGGGTGCCCGTACGCCCCCGACGCACGGCCCGCAGCACCCCGCGACTCGCGGCTCGCGGAGCGGCCGC
>Ga0180221_1001730_pt1 | contig 13860 bp, 12 predicted proteins | sample eDN5th37CKraftMG_FD_151339 | JGI IMG/M metagenome (GOLD analysis project Ga0180221, IMG submission 151339) | Enriched Miracle-Growth compost microbial communities from Emeryville, California, USA - eDNA 5th pass 37_C Kraft MG (version 2) (version 2) ...
CAATAAAGTCTCTGTTCTAGTTAGCCAATGTCGAAACACGCCGCAGCAATATCCTTGAAGAAAAAAGCACTCCTCGCGAGTTGCTTTGTTGCGGCTGCCTTGCAGCCGGTGATTTCGCGCGCGCAATCATCGCTGCCGACAGATATCCCGACTCCGTTCGCGCCGACCACGACACATCAGTCGCCGATGAATCTGGTAACGCCGAAACCGCGTCCGGCTACACCCGACCCCGTGGTGACATCCGCAGTCAGCCGTATGGAAAACCCGGCCGCCATCGGCGGAACGCTGAAAAGCGGGCTCGATGCTCTTTCCTCTCGCGATGCTGCAAATGCAATAGCGTTTCGCAATGCCATGCCCCACGGGTCGCTTGACCGACAGATTCTGACCTGGGCGATCGCCACTTCAGGCCTCGACGGCGTACCGAGTGCAGAAATTGCGGCTGCGGCGACAGATCTGCGTGGCTGGCCGGGAATGTCGGCTTTGCGCAGCAATTCGGAAAGAGCCCTGTTCAGGGAAAATCCGGCTCCCGCGGTCGTAATCGCCACCCTTGGCAACAGGCGTCCACAGACGACCGAAGGCATGATCCTTCTTGCCCGCGCCTATGTCGGCACCGGCAATGCAGCCAAAGCGCGTGAGCTGCTTTCGCCGTGGTGGTCCACGCAACGTCTTTCTGCCAACGACGAACAGAAGATTCTGAAAGAGTTCTCTGGCGTCCTGACCCGCGAGGATCATCAGCGGCGTCTTTTGCGCTCCCTCTATAATGACCGCATGCAATCGGCAAAATTGCTTGCAGGCCCGGCGCAGGCCCAATCACTTTACAACGCCTTTGCGGCGGTTGCACAAAAATCTCCGAACGCTGCCAAGGCCATAGCGGATGTCGATCGCAGCTGGCAGGGCAATGCCGCCTATCAGTTCCTGAAGATTCGCTATCTGCGGCGCGCCGAACGCTACAACGAAGCAACGGACCTTATGCTGAAAGCTCCGCGTCAGGCATCGGCGCTCGTCGATCCCGATGCCTGGTGGGTGGAACGGCGTATCCTGTCGCGGGAGTTGCTTGACCTGGGCAAGCCGCAGCTTGCCTACAAGCTGGTTTCCGTCCATGCGGCTGAATCCTCCACAATGGCTGCAGAAGCTGAATTTCATGCCGGATGGTATGCGCTCCGCGCCCTGAACCAGCCAAAGACGGCTGCCCCGCATTTTGCCAGGATCGCGGAAATCTCCTCACGCCCTATTTCCGCATCCCGGGCCTTTTACTGGCTTGGCCGGGCGGCTGAAGCAGGTAGCGGCGGCAATGCGCGTGACTATTATCGTCGCTCCGCTCATTTCGGCACAACCTTCTACGGACAGCTTTCAGCCGCCAAGCTGAACGAAAAGGCGCCGGAACTCATCTATCCGAAACCGACCGATGCGGACCGCACGCGCTTTGCTGGCCGCCCTGCCGTCCAGGCGATCAAGCGGCTGGAACAGGTCGGCTACAGCAATCGCGCAACAACGCTCTACAATCAGCTTTCGCAGGAACTCGACAGCGTGGGCGAGCTCGCCCTGCTGGCGGTCATGGCCGAACGCAACGAAAATCACTATCTGGCGTTGCGCGTCGGCAAAACCGCCGCACTGCGCGGGCTCGACGTAGGCGCCCTGTCACATCCGCTCGGGGCAATTCCTGCCACCGCCAACATAAGCGGATCGGGCAAGGCACTCGCCTATGCAATCGCCAGACAGGAAAGCGAATTCAACGTTGGGGCGGTATCCAAGGCAGGAGCGCGCGGTTTGCTGCAATTGATGCCCGCAACAGCGAAAAGTGTGGCAACCCGTAACGGCATGAGCTTCTCCGCACCGCGTCTCACGACGGACGCGGGGTATAACGCGACGCTTGGCGCCCACTTCCTCGGCGAACAGCTCGACCGTTTCAATGGATCCTACGTCCTCACCTTCGCCGGATACAATGCAGGCCCTCGCCGCGCATCGGAATGGGTTGAGAAATACGGCGATCCGCGAGGCAAGCCAATCGATCAGGTCGTGGACTGGATCGAACGCATCCCCTATTCGGAAACGCGGAATTATGTTCAGCGCGTGATGGAAAACTATGAGGTATACAAGGCCCGACTGACCGGCAGCGCCGATATCCAGACCGATCTGATTTACGGTCGGCGTTAAGCCAAAATCTCCAAGACAAGAAAAGGCTGGTTATTCGTCTGCTTTTTTTGTCCGTCGCGGTTTGGGCTTGGCAGCTGCCTTACGGGGTTTTTCCACCTTTCCGGTACGGGCTTTGCTGGCGGCATTTGCCAGTTTTGTGGCTTGTGCGATCCAATCCTCGCGCTCGACGCGACGCGGAAAACCAATATTTCGCTCGATCCAGTGCGACTCTTCATCGTTCCAACCGGCAATCTGATCGTAGTGAAACACGCCGATACCGTTAAGCAATTGCTGAACGGCCTTGCCAATACCCTTTATGGCGGTGAGATCGTCAGGTTTTCCAAGGCGCGCCGCCTCAAGAAGCTCCGGACGGCCTGGATCAAGAACAAGTTGCGTTTCTTCACCCGAATTTTCGTCCTGCGAAGACCAGTTTCCGACCACTTCCGCTTCGGGTACGACCGTCAGAGGAAGCTTTTCCGGCTTGCTTGGCTGCGGTGAAGCCCCGAGTTCCTCGGTTTCTGCCGGTGCTTCGGTTTCCCTGGGCGCCTCGGGCATTTCCTCGACGGGCAATGTGGCGTGCGCTGCGGCAATGATTGTGCGCTCATGGTCCGAGATCGCAGCACTTCTTCGCCTTACAAAGCGGCCCAAAAGGCAGCCTGCAACAAAAGCGATGGCAACAAGAACAGCCAGTTGGACAATCAGCAACGGCATATGGTTTCCTCGTACTCCAAATTACTCAAGTCCGACGAACATATTCGCCGTCAGTTTTCCCGGCCCCACTTTGCCACCGCTACTTCGGACTGGTCAGCCAGCCTACGATCAAGCCGATCAGAACCGCCAAGACGAGGACCGGCCAAAACGATACGGCTAAATAAAGCATTGTCAGGTCCGCTTTCTATTCCGGAAACGGAGCATATGCTCCGCTATGCCTATTCATAGTGCGAAAGGAAAGGTCCGAACAGGCGGGCTGTCAATTCCGAACAGAAAACTGACGGACACGAATTCCAAATCGGGAGAGCCTTTATCACTGTAAAAGCTCAGGTTCGCCAATCTCAACCCGCTCGGCTTTCAAACCGAAGGGAAGCGGAGAATTCAATTGGGAGCGGAGCCGCTGGTAGCTTGCCCCGTCCGCTGCCCTGCCCTTGATCGAAATATTGAGATCTGAAACCTCGACCTCCCCTTCCCGCAGGCCAGACAAAAGCTGCAAGGCAAATTCCACCGAATCAGCGAAGTTCGGCGGGCTGCCTCTGCCCACTGCCATTTCATCGTCGAGCGGAATGCCCGGAGCCGCATTTTCAGCAGCAGTCATGATTCGGTCCCTGACATCATTATCCGGGACTGAACCGGACAGGATAATGACGTCGGCACTCTTCTTTATCTGCAATGCATAGGGCGATATGAGCGGCAAAACACTCGTCAGGTCGGTGACTTCCCGAATCCCCCATACCTTTTCCAGCGCATCTTTCGCGGCAGATTGCGCCTCTGGATCGGGGGCAATGCCTTTCAGCGTAACGTCGCGGCCCTCCACATCGAAGCCCGCCCACACGAATGGAGAAAGTGATTCGCCGGTGCGCGTTGCAATGTCTGTCTCGACCCGATCGGCTCCGAACCAGAGTGCAAGCGCCGTCAGCGCTGCGGTCCATGTCAAGCCGGGCCAAAACCATTTGAACATGTCGCCTCCACGCTGGAAATGATTGGAACAAAGCGGCCAATATCCGCCGCGTCTTACTCGTACAAAGACCGAGTTTTCGGTGAAAGCAAGGTCGCAACTGTGAAAATCGACAAACAAAAAACCCGGCAGCGATGCTGCCGGGTTCTTTTTGAACAATCCCTGAGGGATTAGAACGAGCGCTGGAAGCGAACCATGCCCTGCCAAGCATCTTCACCCTTGAGTTCGGAGTGCTTGTCGTTCCACTTGGTGTAGGAAACTTCCGGGGTGATGGTGAAGCCAGGAACCAGTTCGTAAGCAACGTTGGCGGTTGCTGCGAAGGTTTCTGCATCTTCGTAAGCGATCTGAACGTTGAAGGTAGCCTTTTCGGTTGCCTTGAACGCTGCGCCGCCCCAAACGGCCCAATCGCCGCCCCAGGTGCCGTAGAACGAGTCGATACGACGGATACCGCGCCAGCTGCCGTCAGCAAATTCCTGCGTGACGTAGTAGTTGTCGTCGTTGGACTTGTAACCACCCATTACCCAAACCGAGAAACGGTCGGTGATGTTTACGTCGGCGCGGACCTTACCAGCCCACTCTTCGTTACGAGCGTCGTAAGCTGCAACAGCTGCGATCGAACCCCAGCCACCAGCGTACTTCAGACCGCCAACAACGTGCGGCATGTAGTCCTTGAGCGTAACATCAACGTCAGCGTCGCCATTGCCGCCTTCTTCGAGCGACAGGATGGCCGAGAAGCCGTTGCCGCCGGTGAAGGTGTAGCTGATGAGGTTGGTGCGGTAACCACCAGCGAGGATCACGTCGTCGTTGATGACGTTGCCGAGGTAACCAGGGAAGGTCACGAAGGCCGATTCATCGAGACCGACGCGCAGGCCGCCGAGCTGAATGTAAGCGTAACGCAGCGAGCTGTTTTCGCTCGAGCCGTATGCTTCTTCTTCGCCGTCGCCGCCGCCGTTCCAGTTGTAACGCAGTTCGGTAAAGGTCTTCAGGGTGCCCAGCTCGGTTTCCGAAGCGGTCGAGAAACGAAGCGTTGCGCGGGCGTTCTTGCCCCAAGTGTCGCGCTCGATGTCGTCCAGCGAACGAGCGTAAACGCGATCGCCGCCCTTGGCGTCGTAACGAACGTAGCCATGGATGCGCAGGCAGGTTTCGGTGCCTGGGATGTAGAAGTAGCCAGCGCCGTAAGCATCGCAGACGCGGACATATTCAACGGCTTCTGGCTCTGGCGCGACGATTGCGTCGGCAGCCTGAGCGCCGGAAGCTGCAACCAGAGCTGCAGCGGAGCCAAGGAGAAGGCTCTTGATGTTCATTTCTGACCTCCAGTCAAAGTTAAAAATGGGTCTGGGCATTCTGATTTGGCTGAAGGACAACCTGTCCCCATCCCCTTTTGAAAAAGTCACCCCGAAGCGCTCCTTCTTCTGGATGTGAAGATACTCGCCCGCTTTCTCGTTTCAACATCGAATGCACTCTCCCAACCTTTCTGGTGCTTCTATGAGGGAGCTCTGTTGCAGAAAAGACACGAAATTGCCCGTTTCTAAATTGGATATTCAGACTTTATTAACAGAAGTAAATTCGAATTAACCGGTCTTAACGCTTGAAAACATGCAACATTTGGCATCGGGCTCGCTCCGGTTAAGCGAATCCGCGACTGCCCTCGTTTCAGGTGGAAAATATGCCTGACTATCGCCATCGCTTGCCACATTGGCCTAAACCAAGGCGAATCCTTCTTTCTTCTGCGCATCCGCAAAACAGCACCCTCATCCCTGATGAAGGCTCTGATTCCGCGTCTCATTCCGGAGCGTGCATATATAAAGTGCGATAATTCGCAGGAAATTTTACCAGTTGGCGCGCAATTCGCTTGAAATGACAAAGCGTACCGGCTATCTCGCCCTTACCGGAGAGGTGGCCGAGTGGTCGAAGGCGCTCCCCTGCTAAGGGAGTAGACCTCATAAGGGTCTCGTGGGTTCGAATCCCATCCTCTCCGCCAGTTGCTTCACGCACATTTCCTCGCAGATTCTGATTATTGACTGACGTACGGCGTGCGATTCTGCCTGTTTGCGCGCCAGCTTCCGATTTCGTGACTTTTTGCACTGTGAATCCGCGAAACAAGCAACCAATTGAAATAATTATACTATTTCTGAAATCTCCGATTCTTGACTGGAGGTCAGAAATGAACATCAAGAGCCTTCTCCTTGGCTCCGCTGCAGCTCTGGTTGCAGCTTCCGGCGCTCAGGCTGCCGACGCAATCGTCGCGCCAGAGCCAGAAGCCGTTGAATATGTCCGCGTCTGCGATGCTTACGGCGCTGGCTACTTCTACATCCCAGGCACCGAAACCTGCCTACGCATCCATGGCTACGTTCGTTACGACGCAACCGGTGGTGACAACGTCTACGGCCGCGGCTTCACCGATCGTAACGGCGACGTCGATACCGACCGCGACACATGGTCCAAGCTTGCTCGTTTCGCTCTGAGGGTTTCGACGGCTTCTGAGACCGAACTCGGCACTCTGAAGACCTACTCCGAAATGCGTTTCCAGTGGGCTGACGGCGCTGACTCCGGCTCGACCGGCACTCTGCGTTTCGGCTACATCCAGCTCGGCGGCTTGCGCGTTGGTCTTGATGAATCGGCTTTCGTGACCTTCCCTGGTTACCTCGGCAATGTCATCAACGACGACGTGATCCTCGCTGGCGGCTATCGCACAGGCTTGATCAGCTACACCTTCACCGGCGGCAACGGCTTCTCGGCCATCCTGTCGCTCGAACAGGGTAACACTGTTGACGTTGACACCGGCACGTACACCAATATCGACACGGGTGCCCAATATACCATTTCCGGCAAGATTGATGACTACATGCCGCACGTTGTGGGTGGTCTGAAGTATGCTGGCGGCTGGGGCTCGATCGTCGGTGTTGCAGCGTATGACGCCTACAACGAAGAGTGGGCTGGTAAGATCCGCGCAGACATCAATGTCACCGACCAGTTCTCGGTCTGGGTGATGGGTGGCTACAAGTCCAATGACGATACCTATGAGTACGTCTACACGGACGCCAACGGTCGTTATCGCGGTATCCGCCAGATCAACAGCTTCTACGGCACCTGGGGTGGCGATTGGGCTGTTTGGGGTGGCGCTGCTTACAAGGCAACCGAAAAGGCTACCTTCAACGTTCAGCTCGCCTACGACGACTCCGAAACCTTCGCAGCAACCGCAAACGTTGCTTACGAACTGGTTCCTGGCTTCACCATCACGCCAGAAGTTTCCTACACCAAGTGGGAAGACAAGCACTCCGTCCTCAAGGGCGAAGACGCTTGGCAGGGCATGATTCGCTTCCAGCGCTCGTTCTAATCAGATCGACGCTTGAGCAAGAATGCGCCAACGGGAAACCGTTGGCGCACATCCATTTAGAACAGTGCTCACAAATGCGTGATTTTGATCCTTCAGAAATGGGGATTTCGAAGAGGATCGAAAACCGAGGGGAGTAGCGGGGGACGACAGAAAGCTGGGGGCAAACACGGTCTTTTAGAAGGATCTAAAGATGTCTCCGCATAAAGTTAGCTCACTTATCTTGTGTTCCGTGAATTATTTCATTAGTTGTGCGTCTCATATAGCTATGGGGGGCGTGCAATGATCGTCGTTGGGGAAACGAAGATCGACATGGGCGAAAAGTTTGCGCCTATAGTCGACTACAACTTAAAATACACATCCAGCAAAAGTCCGAACCACCGAGTCGTCGAGCAATTTTCGGTGGCGGAGCTGGCGGGGAAATACATCAACATCCTGTGGGATGATGGGTCACACAAGTATAATGTGAGGTCGTTTCTCGGAGAAATTGACGAGATTCTGAAAGGCGAGCGCTTTTCAGGTTTCGATCAGGAAATGCTCGACTCCGTCATCGGTTCGCTTCGTGAGCGCGGCAACAGCAATGCAACCATCAATAGAAAGATGGCTGCGCTGAGCAAGCTGCTGCGAAAGGCGCACAAGATGGGGGATATCTTCAATTTACCGGAATTCATCCGGCAGAAAGAGCGAGTCGGACGCATTCGTTTCCTCGAATATGAGGAAGAAAAGCGGTTGTTCGCTGCGATCAAGTCACGCTGTGAAGATAGCTACCGGCTTTCCCTGTTCCTTGTCGATACAGGCTGCCGTCTCGGCGAGGCAATTGGCGTTACCTGGAATGACATTCAGGATCAACGAGTTACATTCTGGCTCACCAAATCGAATCGCAGCCGGACTGTTCCCCTCACCCGGCGCGCGCGAAAAGCAGCACACATCCCACATGAGAAGCTCAAAGGCCCCTTCTCGATGCTCAATCAAGTCCGGTTTCGGCAGATCTGGAATGAAGCAAAGATGGAAGTGGGGCTCGGCACGGACGATCAGGTCGTGCCGCATATTCTGCGTCATACCTGCGCATCTCGTCTCGTCCGGGGCGGAATCGATATTCGTCGTGTTCAAATGTGGCTGGGTCACCAGACCCTGCAGATGACCATGCGTTATGCGCATTTGGCGACACACGACCTCGATTCATGCGTAAAGGTGCTCGAAGGTCACTAGAGCGGTTCCTGTTTAACGGAATCGCCGGAACCGCTCTAACTATTTGTTTTGTCGCATTTTCCGACGTAAAACCATTCCACACTTTTGCTGGAACTGCTCTAAAACACGTCCCGCAACCTGCGAACGGTAGCTGTGCGAGGCAAGCGGTCGGAAAAGCGCTCGACTTTCGAAATGCGTCCAAAGCAACTCAACACGCCCAAGATTTGATCGCCAATTTCGGTTGTGTGGCTCTAATATGAGCGATTTTAATATTCGTTCTTGCATGCGGATCAATCCAGCCTAGCTGGATTGTCGTTTGCCCCAATTGACCGGCTGCTAACCCGATTCTCTGCTCGCATTATTGAGCCGACACAGAATCATTGGGATGGAACCGGCCAGTACAAGTTGCTATGCCTTTCTCATCAGGACAGGCAGAGGCGACTGACACTATCACCGGTCGCTCGACCTATCCGCATCTACAGGACCGAGAATCGACTGGAAATCGTCATGGGATCGCCTCGCCTTACGCCGCTTGTTGCAAACCTGCCTTCTACCGTTCCTTTTACCGGTCCCGAGACGCTGGAGTTGCAGCGCGGGAAGCCTTTCAAAGCCCGAATCGGCGCGAATGAGAGCAGCTTTGGCCCGGCGCCCTCTGTCCTCGAGGCTATTCGCGCCGAAGCACCTGAAATCTGGAAGTATGGCGATCCCGAAAATTATGAATTGCGTCAGGCAATTGCAGCGCATCATGGTGTAAAGCCGGAAAATATCATGCCGGGAGCCGGCGTCGATGCTTTGCTTGGGCTTGTTGTTCGGCAATATGTTCGGGAAGGCGATAGGGTTATCAACTCACTTGGTGGCTATCCGACTTTCAACTACCACGTGGCCGGTTATGGCGGCAAACTGGTCACTGTTCCCTATATCGACGACAAGTCTGACCTTGATGGCCTGCTTGACGCGGCGCGCGAGCAAGATGCTGCAATTTTGTATCTCGCCAACCCTGATAATCCGATGGGAACCTGGCATGAGGGTTCGGATATCCAGTCCTTCATGGAACGCGTGCCGGAAAACACGCTGCTCATTCTCGATGAAGCTTATTGCGAAACAGGGCCCGCTTCGGCCTTTCCTCCCTTTGAGACCGAACGCCCGAATATCCTGCGGATGCGTACTTTCTCGAAAGCCTATGGTCTTGCCGGAATCCGGTGCGGCTATGTTGTAGGCGCTGCCGAAGCCATCAAATCCTTCGATAAGGTTCGCGATCATTTCGCAGTGAACCGGCTTGCGCAGGCAGCAGCAGTAGCAGCGCTCGAGGATCAGGCCTACCTGAACGACGTTGTTGTGAAAATAAAGGCCGGTCGGGACCGTATCGCTGCAATCGCTGAGGCGAATGGCCTTAAACCCATTCCATCCGCCACGAATTTTGTCGCCATCGATTGCGGCAGGGACGGAGCGTTCGCCGCGGCAATTCTCAACGGGCTGATTGCTCGCGACATTTTCGTCCGCAAACCCGGAGCTCCGGTGCTGGATCGCTGCATTCGTGTGAGTGTCGGCATTGATGAACAGCTCGATCTTTTTGAGGCTGCCCTTCCCGCAGCTTTGGCGGATGCCCGCAAGAACGCAGACACCCGCGAAACTGTCTGAACGGTGGAGATCCAATATGCAGATTCGTCCCGATAGCCGACCTCAGAATATTCTTTTCAGCACGCTCGCCGGATTGTGCGGCGCACTTGCGATTGCCGCTTATGCAGGTGCTGCCCACGGCGGAGAGAATCATCTGGGGAGTATTGCCCCGCTGCTTCTCGGCCACGCGCCTGCATTTCTCGTGCTATCGCTGATCGTACCGGGCAGCCGCGTCGCTTATCTGGGCGGAGCATTGCTCATGATCGGCCTCGCCTTGTTCTGCGGCGATCTCTTCATGCGAGACATGACGGCCGACCGGCTCTTTCCGATGGCTGCGCCGACGGGCGGATCATTGATGATTCTTGGCTGGCTCGTCGTCGCAGTTGCGGGTTGGTTCTCCAGAACCGAATAAAAAGGGGCCCGCAGGCCCCTTCAGATTCACGTGCGTCAGACAAATCAGGAGTTGCCCTTCAGGCGCGCATTGCAAAGGCTGTAATAACCACCGCCCTTCTGCACCCACTTCAGGCCACCCAGCGCATTGGCGTCCTTCAAAGCGTGGTATTGATCGAGACAGGTGTGCATACGTGCCTTGCCCGCGGATTCACTGGAATACTTCGCCGACACGGCGGTCGGGAACTTCACACCCTTCGGCGCGGCAATCGTCGGAGCAGCAGGTTCGGAATTGCCGTCCGTGCTGAGCGCAACCGGATCGGCGCCCGGACCACACTCGGCCTTGCGGAAATCGTTCCACTTCGCACCGTTGTCCGTACCAGCGTCCTTCGCTGCCTGATACTTGGCACTGCACTGCTTCATCGTCAGGCCCTTGGCGCTGTCATCCGCTGCAGGAGCAGCGGCCTTCTTGGCTGGGGCAGCAACTGGGGGCGCAGCCGGGGCTGCAGCAGCAGATGCGTCGTCACCGCACTGAGCCTTGCGGAAATCGTTCCACTTCATGTTGCCAAGCGTGCCGGCATCCTTGGCCGATTGATACTTTGCGCTACATTCTTTCATCGTCAGCGCATTGGCAGGCGATGAAAAAGCGAACGCGGCGGCACTCATGATAATGGCTGTGCCGGCCATGGTTGTGATGGATCGAATAGACATCTTGTCACTCCTGTCGAATGCAGCTCTTGCAATCACCCGGCATGTTTCATGCCTTGCGATCTTGCTAATATAGAAGAACGGCAGACGTAATCGTTGCTCCAACCCGTTCCGCTTATACGTCAACATTGCGCCTCGCGAAGTTGACTGTCAATCATCTTCGCAATATTAACCTCGATTCCAATACAAATTTTCTAACGAACTTTCTTTGCTCGTTATGGTCATGCGGGCGTCGTGAAGTAAAATTATAGTACTTCGCACCTCATGTCCGATTTTTATTCGAACAGAGTTAAAATCCGGAAACGAGACAGGTGATGAAGCGGATCATGATCATTGGCGGCGCCGGTTCCGGAAAATCGAGCCTCGCGCGTGCGCTCGGCGGCATTACCGGATTACCGGTCGTTCATATCGATACCCTCTATTGGCAGCCTGGCTGGGTCATGCGGCCACGCGATGAGATCGGCCGCCTCACCGTCGAAGCGGCAGATCAGGATGCATGGATATTCGAGGGCAATCATAGCGAAACTATGAATTATCGAGCCTCTCGCGCGGATATGCTCATTTTTCTCGATATATCAACCGGGCGGCGACTATGGCGGGTCCTGAAAAGAACCGCAATGCATTATGGCTGCTCTCGTCCGGATATGGCGAAAGGCTGCGTGGAGCGTTTCGACTGGGACTTCCTGAAATGGGTGGCGGGCTATCGCAAGAACGGTCGTATTCGCGCGCTCGCCTTCCTGGACAAGGCACCTCGGCATCTCGTCAAACACCATTTGCGCAGTCAGCGTGACGTGAAACGCTTTCTCTCGCAGATGAGGCGCGAAATAAAATAAAACAATCGCCCCCTCCGGTTGCGATAAATCCACAAAGCGGACCGCGAAATAACAATATTTCAAGCGGTGCGGAGGACCAAAGCGGCTGTTATATTAGCTCGTCTCCCAAGACTTTACGCTGCGTGCTCTGGTCTCCCCATCTGCACAGCGCGAACGCATGCACGCCGGATTTCTTTCCGGCATAGTAATCTTCTTGCCGGTCCGCCGGCTTTTCGCTGTTCTGGAGCTTACCCGTGGCCGATATCGCTGATAACGCCGCCCCACTCATCGATGCGTCAAAATCCGCCGCCCTCGACCGTCACCACCTCTATGAAGATGCCATGGCGATGCTGATCGGCACATCGTTCATCGCGCTGGGCATTACGCTTTACAGCCAAGCCGTGCTGATGACGGGCAGTACTGCGGGTATTGCCCTGCTCATCCAATATGCGACGGGCACCGAATTCGGTTTGCTCTATTTCCTGATCAATCTGCCGTTTTACTACTTCGCGGTGCGTCGAATGGGCTGGGCATTCACAATCAGAACCTTTGTCGCAGTAGCGATGATGTCCGGTTTTGCACGATTCATGCCACTGAGCGTTGATTTCTCAAGCGTCCATCCGCTTTTCGCCGCACTGATGGGCGGCACATTGATGGGTATGGGCGTGCTGGCGCTCTTCAGGCATCGTTCCGGCGTCGGCGGCGTCAACATTCTGGCGCTCTATCTACAGGACACCTATGGGATAAGAGCCGGCTGGTTTCAGCTCGGCCTTGATGGACTGATCATGCTGGCGTCGCTGTTTTTTATCCCGTGGGAAAATATGGCGCTTTCCCTGATCGGCGCGATTGCGATGAATCTGATAATCGCGATCAACCACAAGCCCGGTCGCTATCTCGGCATAAGCTGAACAACAAAAAGCCGCTCAACGGCGGCTTTTGTCACTCGCAGACGAACTCGTCAGTGGGCGGTCATCCACTCGCGTGCGCCGCGCAGGGCTGCGGCCAGCTCGCCCTTGCTCATCGTGGCCGCCACCTGATTGCGCATGCGAGCAGCCTTCTCGCTGCCGCGGATAGCCGCAATATTCAGCCACTTGTGCGCTTCCACCACGTCGATCTCGCAATCACGGCCAATGGCGAATTTCATACCCATTTCCAGAAGAATGCGATCCTGCGCGATTGCGTTGTTCTTATTCGTAAAGCTCTGAAACTGTGCCATTTTCTTTGTCCCTGTTAAATCCCGAGAACCGTCCGGTCTTTGTTTTCAAAGCCTGATTTTCCTGCTTTGAAACCGCCGTCTCTGTCGCTCCGTTCATGCTCTCAAATCTACGGGAAAGGGTTGAAATGCGCGTTAAACCAGATGCTTAACGAGCAACCAACAAAATCCCAACAAGGGGTAAACTTGGGATTTTGTTAAACATGCAAGCTCTGCGGATTGCTGGATTTTCACGAAAATTCGATTCAAATCCGCTTCGTCGAATGAAACCAGTTGCTAACTATAGACAACATTCGAGTGCGGCCCTGCGTATAGAAAGCAGGCTGTTCGAAGAGGCTGGAGAGCGCAACTATCCTCTTCCGCTCGGTTCAAAACTGTATTACGTTTACGTTTGCGTAAGTTTGAGTGGTCGTGGAGGCTTCCGGCTCAAACTTCAGAGCGCAGAACAGCGGTTTCATCGCTGCGAGCGGCAAAGCCCGGACCGCGGCGACTTGGGAGGAAAGAATGATCCGCAGACTAATTCTTGGAATGACGCTTGCAGCCACTTTTGCCGCGCCTGCCCTTGCCGAGGAAGGTATTGTCGGCACGTGGAAACGTCCGAACGGTACGATCATCAGCTACGCGGCCTGTGGCGCCAACAAGTTTTGCGGTACGGTGCAGACCGGTGAATACAAGGGCAAGTCGATCGGCACGATGTCGGGTACCGGCGGCAGCTACAAGGGCGAAGTCAACAAGCTCGACGAAGGCAAGACCTATACCGGCAAGGCTAGCGTCAAAGGCAACACACTTTCGCTTT
>Ga0180221_1001731_pt1 | contig 13843 bp, 14 predicted proteins | sample eDN5th37CKraftMG_FD_151339 | JGI IMG/M metagenome (GOLD analysis project Ga0180221, IMG submission 151339) | Enriched Miracle-Growth compost microbial communities from Emeryville, California, USA - eDNA 5th pass 37_C Kraft MG (version 2) (version 2) ...
AACCAGCGCCTCGAACACGCCGAGGCTCTTGAGCGCCCGCACGGCGTTCGGCGTCAGGTTGATGTCCGCGCCGACGCGCCGGTAGTCCGCCGCCTGCTCATAGACTTCGATGTCGTGGCCGGCTGCCCGCAGCGATATCGCCGAAGCCAGCCCGCCGATGCCGCCGCCGTTGATTCCGATTTTCATGTGACGCCCGCGCCCGATCGCCTAGTGCATGGAAAAACCGCCGTCGACGGCCAGCGTCTGCGCGGTGATGAATTTCGCATCGTCCGAGAGCAGGAAGGCGACGACGCCGTCGAGGTCGTCCGGCTGTTGCGTCCGCTTCAGGATGGTGCGCGACGCATAATCGTTCCAGCGGTCCTGCGGAATGTCCTTGGTCGCCTCGCCCATGGTGAGGCCGGGCAGCAGGCAATTGACGCGGATCATCCGCTCGCCCAGCTCCCGCGCCAGCGCGCGCGTCATGCCGACCAGCGCCGACTTGCTGGTGACGTAATGCAGCAGCCTGGGCGGTCCCCAGTAGATCGTGTCCGACGACACCGTGACGACCGCGCCGCCACTACGCATCAGCGGGCCGAGCGCGCGGATGGTCAGCCAGGTGCCGCGCACGTTGATCGCCATCATGCGGTCCCAGACCTCGGCCGCGATCTCGTCGTAGCGCTTGCCGCCGACATTGTTCGCCCAGCCGGCATTGGCAACGACGCCGTGAATGCCATCGCAGCCTTTGGCGGCTTCCGCCGCCATCGCGGCGACCGACTGTTCGGACGAGATGTCGGTTTGCACGAAGCGGGCGTCGTGACCGGCAGCCTTCAGCCGGGCTTCCGCCGCAGCGCCGAGGCCGGCGTCGATCTCGGCGACGATCACCGACGCGCCCTCGCGGCAGAGCCGCTCGGCAAAGGCAAAGCCGAGGCCGCGGCCGGAGCCGGTGACGACGATGCGCTTTCCGGAAAATCGTGCGGTCATCGCGGCGCTTCCCCTCAGATGCCGTCAGCCTCGGTGCCGACCGCGAACTGGAAATAGTCTTCGCTGCCCTGCTCGTAGAGCGTCACCGACGCACCGCCGCCGGCCCGTCCGGTGAACGGCTCGCCGCCACGAACGACGCCGTCGAAACGGACATCGTCCGTCATCGCGAGCTCGATCGGCCCGCGCCCATCCGACAACACGATCTGCCGGCCGTCGAAGCGCGCGACGAGCCCGGTGGCGAGGTCGCGAAACCCGCCCTCGGCCGGCGCGATGTCGTAGGTCTCACCGGTGCCGAGCGAATGCACCCGTAGCGGATAGCGGCCGCACCGACGCCGGTGTGCCTCGACAGCGATGATGCGGCGCAGGTCCGGGCTCATCGTTTCGCGCCTCAAGGATGCCCGCGGCCGCTCTTGTCGAAGCCGGCCGCCTGACGCCGCGTGTTGCCATCGATGCCGCCGACGATCGCCCATTCGGCGAACAGCTCCGGCTTGCGCTCGAAGGTCTGCGGCTTCCAGTCCTCGGTGCAGAAGTCCTCGTCCGCATAATATTCAAGCGGCGCGGCGAGCGGATTTTCGAAGTACCAGAAATAGGCCGACGAGATCGGATGCCGGCCCGGACCGATCTCGGTCTTCCAGCCTTTCTTGCTCATCGCGATGCCGCCGCCAATAAGCTCGTGAATGTCGGTGACGGTGAAGGCGACATGGTTGATGCCGGGCTTGCCCGGCCGGTTGAGCACGAAGGTGTTGTGATGGTCGCCGACGCGCTGGCAGCGCATGAACACGCCGTGGTTGGGATATTCGTCGCTGATCGAGAAGCCGAGCTTCTCGGTATAGAACGCGCGCATCGCCGCGAAGTCCGAGCCGAACAGCACGATGTGTCCGATATTGATCGGGTGCGCCTGCGTATGGATCGGCGAGCGCGTATTGACGCGCTGATGCGAACCCGGCGCGTTCGGCATCGTCGGCGCGACCTTCATCGGCGTGCGCTTGCTGACGCGGAACGCGAGGCTCATGCCGTTCGGGTCCCTGACCCGCGGCAGGCCGTCGGCGCCCGTGGTAAAGCTGTCGAGCGAACGCAGGCCGGCAAGCGTCTTCTCGAGCTCCTGCTCGTCGGCCGCGCCCCAGATCACCTCGCGCACGGTGTTGCCTTCCTCGATCGGGGCCGGCAGGTCTCTCGCATCCTTCGGACGCACGATCACCTCGGCGCCGTCGCGCGTGCGGTAGACCAGTCTGTCGGCGTTGCCCGATACCGGTGCAACCCCCCAGTCGTCGAGGAAGCGTTTTGCCTCCGCCATATCGGCCACGCCGAACACGACGGCATCGATACCCATCAGCGACATGATCGCAACTCCTGTTATCCGGCGTCGTCCGCCGCCGCGAGAAGCAAACGGCGCGCCACTACAATAGCGGCGCGCCGCCAACCATCAACGCTTGACCTTCGACAGCGGGTGCTCTGGCGGATAGGTCGGCGTGACCGGCTTCGGCGACCCGATCATGACCATCATGATCGCGTCCTCGTCGCCGACATTGATCTCGCCGCGATAGACGCCGGGCGGAACGGACACGCAATCACGTTCGCCGAGGATCGTCTCGAAATATTCGCCGTCCTTTTCCACCATCACCTTGACCTTGCCGCGCAACACGAAGAACACCTCCTCCGCGTCGACGTGCAGATGCATCGGGCCTTCGCCGCCCGGCGGGATGATCATGTTCGACAGCGTGAAATGCTCCGCCGGGATTACGTTGGCGTCCTTGGCGACGCCGGTGCCGCCGGTGCCGATGAAACGCTTCTGCGCGCGGCGATACTTCGGATCGAAGTCGGCCTGGAACTTCAGCGCGTTCCAGTCGTACTGACGCTCGGACACGCGCGCGACGCGGCTCTTCATCCACTGCTCGAAGGTCGCGCCTTCCGGACGGTCCCAGGACCTTTTCGTGACGTCATCCATGTACCTACTCCTTCGTTTTGCGACAGACGCGAACGCCGGCCGCAGTTGGTCTGTCAGCCAGTTGACCGCCGGGAGACGGCGGCATTGTCGAACGTGTCGGGCTGATGGCCGAGATCGCGCGAGATCGCCTGCGCCGCGGCGATCACGTCGGTCTTGAGCGGGCCATACAGTTCGGAATCGTTGGTCAGCAGCGCGACCGTCGAGATATTGATCGCAGCCACGATCTGTCCGGCGACGTCGCGGACCGGCGCGGCGATGCTGGCAACGCCGGGCTCATAGCCGGACTTCTGCACCACGACGCCGGCCGCACGATCCTCCGCGAGCTGCTCGAGCAGGCTTTCCAATGTCGCGCGCTCGTCGCTGCGCGAGAAGGTCTCGTTCCGATAGAGCTCCCTCACCTCGCTCGCCGGAATGCCGGACAGCAGGATACGCCCCATCGTGGTCAGCCGCGCCGGCAGGCGCGTCCCGACGTTGACGATGCTGGCGATGGTACGCCGCGTCGCGATCCGCGCGAGGTATACGACGTCGCGGCCGTGCAGCTCGCCGAGATGCGCGGACCAGCCGGTGCGGTCGCGCAAGCGCACGAGGTGCGGCGTCGCGATCTCCACGATGTCGCGCGACGCTAGATAGCTGTAGCCGAGCTGGAGAACCTGAGGGCCGAGCGTGTAGGTCTTGGTCTCGGCGTCGAACGTCACGAAGCCGAGATGACTCAGCGTGTAGAGCAGCCGATAGGCCGAAGAGCGCGTGATCTTCTGGTCGGCGGCAACGTCCGACAGCGACAGCGGCGACCGCGCATCGGAGAACGAGCGCAGGATCGACATGCCGCGCATCAGCGCCGGCACCAGATAACGGGCCGCGCCGTCATCGACAGAGACGGCCGCCTTCTTCTTGCGCTGGGACAAAGCGTCACTTCGCTTGGCCATCGGAGAACCGTCGCGCGTTTGTTTCGTTGGTGTTTTATTAGCGAAACTACGTATAGTATACGAACTTACAGCCTCTCCGTCAAAGCGGAAATTCCGCAACGATTTCCGATACCGCACGGCGCTGCACAAATTTTCGCTGCGTGTTTCGTGCGTATGGTTCGCGGCAATTCGTGTGCGCGGCTTTCGCTGTGGACGCATCTCACTTCGTTTCGCCGGTTGACTCTCCTCCTCCGTTCAGATTTGAATTGTGCAAAATACGAACGATCTGTTCAATAATGAATAGACAAACGGGAGCGCGACGTGTCAACGGGAACACCAAGTGTTTTGCATTTGCAGGACGTGGCCCGGCAATTTCCGGGACGCGCGGTCGGCGCATCGCCGTTCGTCGCCGTCCGCGACCTGACCTTCGCCATCGACCAGGGGGAATTCGTTTCGATCGTCGGACCGTCCGGCTGCGGCAAGAGCACGCTGCTCAACCTCGTCGCCGGTCTCGATCATCCGAGCCAGGGCACCGTCTCGCTCAACGGCGTCGAGGTCACCGGGCCGAATTCCAGCGTCGGCTTCATGCTGCAGAAGGATCTGCTGCTGCCGTGGCGCACGGTGCTGCACAATATCGAGTTCGGCCTCGAGGCGCGCAACATGAGCGCGGCCGAACGGCGCGAGCGCGCGATGCGCGAGTTGAAGCGCTGCCGGCTCACCGATTTCGCCGACCGCTATCCCTACCAGATATCCGGCGGCCAACGGCAGCGCGCGGCGCTGGCGCGCACGCTGGCGATCAATCCCGACGTGCTGCTGCTCGACGAGCCGTTCTCCGCGCTCGACGCGCAGACCAAGCTCGTCCTGCAGAAGAGCTTCGCAGAGACCATCGCCGGATCAAGCCTGACCACATTGCTGATCACGCACGATCTGTCGGAAGCGGTCGCGATGTCGGATCGCATCCTGGTGATGAGCGACCGGCCCGGCCGTATCGTCGAGGAAATCGACGTCGGCCTGCCCGACCGCGACAATCCGATCGCTCGCGTCGCGACGCCGCGCGCCAGCGAGATCGTCGCCCATCTGTTTCATTCGCTGCACATTGAAGACCGTGTCGATGTGTGATCGCGGCTGCGCCGACGCCACCGATCGAACGGAAAAGTGTTTCGCAAGACGACTTACTCGCAACGGCCCGACGCCTCGCCGCGTTCGCGCCTCAACAAAGGGGAGACAATGACATGAGGATGACACGCCGCGCGGCCCTGGGAGGCCTGATGGCCACTGCTGCATTCCGGCCGGCGCTCGCCGCGCCCGAAGCCGTGACTTACCTGTTTCCGGCGCCGGCTTTCCTGCCCGCGTTCATCCCGTTCCATGTCGCCAAGAAGCGGGGCTACTATGAGAAGAACAATCTTGCCGTGACGTTCCAAACCGGCCGCGGCGGCGCCGACGTTGCCAAGCAGGTGGGCGCCGGTAACGTCGATCTCGGCGGCGGCGTGGGCGAAACCTCGATGATCGTGCGTCCGAACGGACTGCCGGTCCGCGCGGTGGCGCAGCTCGGTTCCCACCCGCTGTTTCAGCTCGTGACCCGCAAGGAAAGCAACGTCAAGTCGTTCGCCGACCTGCGCGGCAAGAAGCTCGGCGTCATCGGCTATCAGGACACCGGCTACTACGCCCTGCTCGCGGTGCTGGCCTCGGCCGGCCTCAAGCGTTCCGATCTCGAAGTCCAGGCGGTCGGCCCGGCCGGCGTGACGCAGCTGATGATCGCCAAGTCGCTCGATGGCATCATGGCGGTTCCGGAATGGGCCTTCGCGATCGAGGGCGCCGGCGTCGCGCTCGATCATTACTCGGTCGAGAAAACCTTCCCGGCGATGGCGCAGGCCATCCTCACCTCCGACAAGCTCGTCAAGGAGCGCCCCGCCGCAGTCGGCGGCTTCGTCAAGGCGGTGATGCAGGCCCTGCGCGACTGCATGAACGACCCGGCTGCCGCGGCTGCCGACTTCGTTGCCGAGGTGCCGCAGCACAAGGGCAAGGAAAAGGTGATGGAGCAGATCCTGCGCCGTTACGTGGACCTCGTCTACAAGACGGAGCCTGCCTCCGCGCTCGGCAAGTACGATCCGGCGCGGATCAAGACGGTGCAGGACTTCTACCTGAAGAACGACATCATTCAGTCCGCCGTCCCGGTGGAAGACCTGTACACCAATCAGTTCATCTGATCGGGCCGAGGAGACGACGACCATGTCAGACCGCGCAAACGGCGCTGCCGTATCCGAAAGCCTGCCGACCCGCGCCATCGCGGCACGGCTTCCATGGCGGCGGAATGCGATCGTGCCGTTTGCGAGTCTCTTGCTCGCCGTCGTCGTGCTGCTCGCCTGGCAATACATCCCGCCGATGCTCGGCGTGCCGAAATACATCATCCCGCGCCTCTCCGATCTCGGGTCGGAGATGGCGCGGATGTGGTACCGCGAAAATCTGATCGCTCACTTCATGTCGACGGCGTCGATGTCTATCCTCGGCTTCTTCCTGGGTGGCCTGCTCGGCGCGGTGTTCGGCTACACGCTCGGCCTGCTGCCGACCTGGGAGAAGGTACTGTCGCCCTACATCCTTGCGCTGCAGATCGCGCCTAAGGTCGCCTTCGCGCCGCTGTTCATTCTCTGGTTCGGCTACAACGCCTGGCCGAAGCTGATCGTCACCATCCTGGTGGTGTTCTTTCCCATCCTCGTCAACGTGCTGCAGGCGATGCGCGTCATGGACCGCGACCTTGTCAATCTGGCGCGCGCCTACAACATGTCCAAGGCCAAGATCTTCTGGAAGGTCATGCTGCCGTTCTCGATGCCGAACCTGCTCGCCGGCCTGCGGATCGGCGCGACGCTCGCCGTGATCGGCATCACGGTCGGCGAGTTGGTCGGCGGCGAGATCGGCCTCGGCTATCTCATCAGCTTCGGCCAGGGCCAGGCCAACACCGCGATGGTGTTCGACGCCATTGGCCTCCTCACCGTGATCGGCATCGTCATGTACTGGGCGGTCACTGCGGTCGAGTCGCGGGTGCTTCACTATGTCCCGCGCGCGACGGTCGCGCCGCAGGCGCAACCATGACCGCAGTCGCCGACATCGCCCGCGTGATGCCCGGCAACGCCGCCGGCATCTGGTTTCTGCGCCGGACGGGGCAGACGGACGGGGCCACCGTCATGCTGCTGCATGGCATCGGCAGCAATGCCACGTGCTTCCAACCGCTGATCGCCGCGCTGCCGGCCTCATGCGACGTGATCGCATGGAATGCGCCGGGCTATGCCGGTTCGAAACCGGTGACCGCCAAACAGCCCTCGCCCGCCGACTATGCCGATGCACTGGACGCGCTGGTGCACGCGCTCGATCTGCCGCGGCTCGTGCTGGTCGGCCATTCGTTCGGCTGCCTGTTCGCGGCCCGATACGCGGCGAGCCGACCGGATCGCGTCCGCGCGCTCGCGCTGCTGTCGCCGGCGCTCGGCTATCGCGTCGCGCCCGGCGCCACGCTGCCCGCGAGCGTGCAGGCCCGCATCGACGATCTCGTGGCGCTGGGACCGACCGCGTTCGCCGCCAAGCGCGCCGCCCGGCTCCTCCACGATCCCGAGCGCAAGCCGCAGCTGCTCGCCGCGGTGCGCGATGCGATGGCGGCGGTCGATCCCGCCGGCTACACGCAAGCCGTCCACGCGCTCGGCACCGGCAACCTCATCGCCGACGCGGCGCGGATCGGAGCGCCGGTCACGGTCGCTGTCGGCGCCGAAGACGTCGTCACGCCGCCGGAGAACGCGCGCGCGCTGCATGCCGCGCTGCGCCGTCCCGTCGGCTTCCACGAAATTCCCGGTGCCGGCCACGCGCTGCCGCAGGAAAATCCCGCGGCGGTGGCCGGCCTGCTCGTCGAACTGCTGGAGCGTCACGGTGGCTAAACGGTCGTCCAAGCCCGAGCCAGTCGAAGATCGAAACGGCGACATCTACATCTCGCCGCCGGTGCAGCGCGCCGTCCTGCTGCTGCGCCACATCGCCGAGGGCGATCAGGTCACCAACATGTCGCGCACCGCGCGCGAACTCGGCATCAACCGCACCACGCTGCTACGCCTGCTGCATACGCTCGAAGCCGAACGGTTCATCGAGCCGCGGCCGGAGGGCCAGGGCTGGCGCATCGGCCTCGGCCTGATCGGGCTGGCCGCGCAGTCGTTCTTCTCGGAAGACCTCGTGCAGATTTCGGTGCCGGTGCTGACGCGGCTCGCGGACACGCTGCGGCTGTCGGCGCATCTCGGCGTGCTCGACAATCTCGAAGTGGTCTATCTGGTCCGCCGCGTGCCGAACCACGTCTATGCCAGCAATATCCGCGTCGGCAGCCGCCTGCCCGCGCATGCCGCCAATATGGGCCGCATCATCCTCGCCCACATGCCGCCGGACCGCGTCGATCGCCTGTTTTCCGGCACGGTGCTGCGGCGGGTCACGCCGCACACCGCGGTCACGCTGACGCAGCTTCACACCCAGCTCGCGAGCGACCGCGCCGCGGGCCTCGCCTGGAGCGACGGCAATTTCGAGGCCGGCATCAGCTCGGTGGCGGCGCCGATCTTCGACGCGACCGACATGCCGGTGGCCGCGCTCAATGTCAGCGGCCACGCCGCGGATTTCGCCGGCCCGGCGCGGCGCAGCCTGATCTCCAACAACATGAAAGAAGCGGCGATCGAGATTTCCCAGCGGCTTGGCTGGCGCGGAACGCAATTGCCGGTCGAAGGCGGCGCGCCGGTCAAGACCGCGCGGCGGCGCGCGCGGGAGACGGCTTAGGACAGCGGCATGGATCTCGGACTGGCCAATCGCGTCGCAGTGGTCACCGGAGGCAGCTCCGGCATCGGCCTCGCGACCGCGCGCATCCTGCTGGAAGAAGGCGCGCGCGTCGTCATTTGCGGACGCGACGCCGATCGCCTCAAGGCGGCGCAGGATGCGCTCGAGCCGGTCCGTCCCGGCCACCTGCTCGCGCTGCGCTGCGACGTGCTGAAATCCGATGACGTCGCGGCGCTGGCGGACAAGACCCGCGCGTGGGGCGGCGGCCATGTCGACCTGCTGGTCAACAATGCCGGCCAGGGCCGCGTGTCGACCTTTACCGACACGACCGACGCGCAATGGCGCGAGGAGCTGGAGCTGAAGGTCTTCAGCCAGGTACTGCCGATCCGCGCCTTCCGGCCGCTGCTCGACGCCTCGTCCGCGCCGGCCATCGTCGCGGTCAATTCGCTGCTGTCGCTGCAGCCGGAACCGCACATGGTCTGCACCTCGGCGGCGCGGGCCGGCGTGCAGAACCTGCTGAAGTCGCTCGCCAGCGAATTCGCGCCGCGCATCCGCGTCAACACCATCCTGCTCGGCCTCGTCGACTCCGGCCAGTGGCAGCGCCGCTTCGAGGCGCGCCCGGACAAGACGGTGTCGCGCGAGCAGTGGTTCACCACGCTCGCCAAGACCAAGCACATTCCGCTGGCCCGGCTCGGCATGCCGGACGAGCCGGCGCGGGCCATCGTGTTCCTCGGTTCACCGGCCGCAAGCTACATCACCGGCGCCAGCCTCGAAATCTCGGGCGGCGTTTCGCGTTTCATCTGACGACCACTGAAAGTACGAGCAATGACCGTATCCGCCGCCGTTGCCGACCACGCCAGCCGCGAGGCGCTCGCGCCCGCCAGCGAGACCGTCGGCGACGCCATCGCGCGCGCCCTCGCCGATATCGGCGTGACGACAGTGTTCGGCGTGATCTCGATCCACAACATGCCGATCCTCGACGCCATCGCGCGCCAGGGCCGCATCCGCTTCGTGCCGGCGCGCGGCGAAGCCGGCGCCATGAACATGGCCGACGCCTATGCGCGGGTGTCGCGCTCGCTCGGCGTCGCCATCACCTCGACCGGCACCGCGGCCGGCAACGCGGCGGGCTCGCAGGTCGAGGCGCTGACCGCCGGCTCGCCGGTGCTGCACATCACCACGCAGGTCGACCGCGAATTCGTCGACCGCGACCGCGCCGCGATCCACGACGTGCCGCGCCAGCCCGACATGCTGAAGGCGATCAGCAAGACTTATCTGCGCATCTGGGAGCCGGCGGCGGCGGTCGATACGCTGATCGCGGCCGCGCAGAGCGCGCTTGCCGCGCCGACCGGCCCGGTCACGCTCGAAATCCCGGTCGATATCCAGCGCGTCAACGTGGCGACGCGCCGGCTCGCCGGCCCGCCGGCCGTGCCGCGCGCCGTTCCCGATCCGGCGCAGCTCGATGCGCTGGCCGAGGCCGTCCGCAAGGCGCGGCGGCCGATGCTGTGGCTCGGCGGCGGCGCGCGCGGCGCGGCCGATGCCGCGACCGCGCTCGTCACCCGCGGCTTCGGCGCCGTCACCAGCACCAACGGCCGCGCCACAGTTCCGGAAGGCCATCCGCACAGCCTCGGCGCCTTCAACATGACGCCCGACGCGGTCGATATCTATGGCCGCGCCGACCTGATGATCGTCGTCGGCTCGCGGCTGCGCGGCAACGAGACGCAAAACAACAAAATGCCGCTGCCCGCGCTCGTGCAGATCGACGCCGACACCGGACAGGCCGGCCGCAACTATCCGGTCCAGCAGTTCATCGCCGGCGATGCCCGCCTCGCGCTCGAGGGCTTGCTGGAGCGCCTGCCGGCGCGACTCAACATCGACGCGGATTTCCTTGCCGCGATCGGCGCGGCACGCACCAGATCCGAAGCCACCCTGCGGGCGGCGCTCGGCCCCTACACGGCCGTTGCCGACGCGCTGAACGCGCGCGTGCACAAGGCCGGGCATCCGTGGGTTCGCGACGTCACGATCTCGAACAGCACGTTCGGCAACCGCTATGTGCGGATCGCCGCGCCGCATCTCGGTGTCCACGCGCTCGGCGGCGGCATCGGCCAGGGCATCGCGATGGGCATCGGCGCCGCGCTCGCCGGCGTCAAGGCAAAGACCATCGTGCTGGTCGGCGACGGCGGCGCGCAACTGATGATCGGCGAGCTTGCGACCGCGGTCGAGGCGCGGGCGGACATAGTCTTCGTCATGATGAACGACAAAGGCTATGGCGTCATCCGCAACATCCAGGACGCGCAATATGCCGGCCGCCGCGTCTATGCGGACATCCTGACGCCCGACTTCGCGCTGCTCTGCGCGTCGGTCGGGCTCCCGCATGAGCGGGTGACCGCCGCCGCCGCGTTTGAAGAGGCGCTCGACCGCGCGCTGACGGCAGCGGGGCCGAAGATGATCGAGATCGACATGACGGCGATCGGCTCATTCGCCCGCAGCTTTGCCGGCCCGCCGGCGGGCGCCGCAGGCAAACCGGAATAAAGCGCCGATGACACGCGTTGCGGTGAAGGAGCGTCCGATGGATCAGCAGATTACGCCGCAGGACAAGCTCTATATCGGCGGCGAGTGGCGGCGCGGCCGCGGCGCCGACATCACGTCGAATTTCCCGGCCGACGGCTCGCTCAACGCGGTGCTGCCCGGCGCATCGCTGGAGGACGTCGATCTCGCCATCGAGCGCGCGCAGGACGCGGTCAACCAGCCGTCCTGGCGCAAGCTGCTGCCGCACGAACGCGCGACCTATCTCTACCGGATTGCCGAGGGCATCGCGCGCAATGCCGACCGCATCTCGCATATCCAGTCGCGCGACACCGGCAAGACGCTGAGCGAAACGCGCGCGCTGGCGATGAGCGCCTCCGGCACCTTCCGCTACATGGCGGCGGCGCTGGAGACCAATGAGGACGCGCTGACGCCGTCGCGCGGCAACTACCTCACCATGTCGGTCTACGAGCCGCTCGGCGTCACCGCCGGCATCACGCCGTGGAATTCGCCGATCGCATCGGATGCGCAGAAGGTCGCGCCCGCGCTCGCGGCCGGCAACGCGATCCTGCTCAAGCCGTCGTCATGGAGCCCGCTGGTCTGTCTCGAACTCGCACGCGTCATCGAGGAAGCAGGCCTGCCCAAAGGCCTGTTCTCCACCCTGCCCGGCGCGGGTTCGATCGTCGGCGAGCGGCTCGTCACCCATCCGGCAATCCGCAAGGTGTCGTTCACCGGCGGCACCGCGACCGGGCGCGATATCGCCCGCAAGGCGGCGGAAAAATTCATGCCGGTGTCGCTCGAACTCGGCGGCAAGTCGCCGACCATCGTGTTCGCCGATGCCGACCTCGACGTCGCCTGCGCCGGCGTGATGTTCGGCGTGTTCTCCTCGACCGGTCAGTCCTGCATCGCCGGCTCGCGGCTGTTCGTCGAACGCTCAATCTTCGACGCCTTTGTCGCCAAGCTGGTCGCCGCGACCAGCCGGCTGCGGATCGGCCACCCCTTCGAGACCGGCACCCAGGTGGCACCGCTGATCCGTCCGCAGCATCGCGACGAGGTCGAGGCGCATGTGCGCCAGGCCCGCGACGACGGCGGACGTATCCTCACCGGCGGCGAGCGGCCGGCCGGCAGCGACTATGCCGGTGGCACCTATTACCGGCCGACCATCGTGGCGGGCCTCGCCAATGACAGCCGACTCTGCCGCGAGGAAGTGTTCGGCCCCGTGCTTGCCGTGCTGCCGTTCGACAATGAAGACGATCTGGTCCGGCAGGCCAACGACAACAGCTACGGGCTCGCCTGCGGCATCTATACCCGCGACTTTCCGAAGGCCTGGCGCGTTGCTCGCGCCATCGACACCGGAACGGTGTGGATCAACACCTACAAGCAGTTCTCCATCGCGACCCCATTCGGCGGCACCAAGGACAGCGGCCTCGGCCGCGAGAAGAGCCGCGACGGCATCCGCGCCTGGATGGCGCAAAAATCGATCTACTGCGATCTGAGCCAGACGCCGCATCCGTGGTCGGCGCCCGCGCTCGCGGACAAGGCTTGAGACGATGACCGACACTGCGACCCTCGCTCCGACCTTGAACCCGCGCGGCGGCGAGCAGACGCTCGAAGTGCGGCTGCGCGCGATCGTCTGGGAGGTGCCCGGTGTGGTGTCGCTCGAACTGACCGCGCCGGACGGCAGCGCCCTGCCCGCCTTCGAGCCCGGCGCGCATATCGACCTCAAGCTGCCGAACGGCACGATGCGGCAATATTCGCTGTGCGGCGATCCCAACGACCTCACGCGTTACCGCGTCGGCATCCGCGCGATCACCGGCGGGGCGTCATCGAGCTTCATCCACCAGAAGCTGCGGCCGGGCGACCTCGTCACCGTCAGCACGCCGCGCAACAATTTCCCGCTGGTCGACGCCAAGAATTACATCTTCGTCGCCGGCGGCATCGGCGTCACGCCGTTCATCCCGATGATGCGGGAAACGAGCGCCAAGGGAAAAAACTGGACGCTCGTCTACTGCAACCGCCGCAACGAGGACGCGCCGTTCCTCGCCGAGATCGAGGCGCTCGGCAACGGCACGGTGTCGCTGCATTCGACCGAAGCCGGCACCCGGCTCGACGTCGCGCAGCGGTTCAGCACCGTCCAGGCTGATACCGTCGTCTATTGCTGCGGCCCGGAAAAGCTCATGACTGCCGTCGAGGAAGCGACCGCGAACTGGCCCGAAGGCAGCATTCATTTCGAGTGGTTCGCGCCGCGCAGCCGGCCCGCCGACGAGACGAGCGGCGCTTTCGAGGTGATGTGCCAGCAATCCGGCGTCACCGTCACGGTACCGCCCGACCGCTCGATCCTGTCGGTGCTCGGCGATGCCGGCGTCAACGTGCCCTGCTCCTGCGAACAAGGCATCTGCGGCACCTGCGAGACCGCCATCGTGTCCGGCGAGGCCGATCACCGCGACAGCATCCTGTCGTCGAGCGAACGCGCGGCGAACAAGACCATGATGATCTGCGTGTCGCGCGCCAAGGGCCCGCGGCTGGTGCTCGATATCTGACGACGAGGACAAGGACGATGGGCAAAACGGTATTGCAACTCTGCGGCCTGGCGCTGATGGCGGTGGTTGCGGCAAGCTCGTTCGCTCCGCATGCGAACGCGGCGGAGGGCGACTTCCGCGTCACGCTGCTCGGCACAGGAACGCCGGTGCCCTCTCCCGAGCGTTTCGGCCCCGCCACGCTGATCGAG
>Ga0180221_1001736_pt1 | contig 13816 bp, 10 predicted proteins | sample eDN5th37CKraftMG_FD_151339 | JGI IMG/M metagenome (GOLD analysis project Ga0180221, IMG submission 151339) | Enriched Miracle-Growth compost microbial communities from Emeryville, California, USA - eDNA 5th pass 37_C Kraft MG (version 2) (version 2) ...
TTGTGTGCCGCCGTCCGCGCCACGTCTCGCGCGAAACGGCGACCACCGCTGCCCGCCCCGCGTCCGTGACGATCGCGATACGCCCCTGTCGGTGGGGCGGGATGCATTAGGAAATAAATCCTTTGCGCGGGTTTGTCAAGCGCGGCGAACGCCGTCCCGCTATGGTGCGCCGGCCATGCGCCCGCCCGTGTTCTGCGCACCATGACCGAAGCCGACCGCGACGCCATCGCCGTGCTGGAAGCGCGGATCGAGCATCTCGCCGGCACCATCGAGCGCTGCGCCAAGATCGCGACCGGCGCGCGCGTGCTGATCTGGGGTGGCGTCGCGCTGCTCGCGCTGACCCTGCTCGCGGTGCTGCCGATGACGGCGACGCTGTTCTTCGGCGCGATCACCGCGGTCATCGCCGGCGTGGTGCTGGCGGGCTCGAACCGCGCCACCCGCGACCAGGCGCAGGCGCAGATCGATGCGCTGAACGACGAGCGCGACGCGCTGATCGACGCGCTGGCGCTGCGGCGGGTCGAGCAACGGCCGACGCTGCATTGATCGGGGTTCGTCATCCTGCGGTGCTCGGCCTTAGGCCGAGCCTCGAAGGATGACCGTGCAACACAATCGCCACCCTTCGAGGCTCGCCGCTCACGCGGCTCGCACCTCAGGGTGACGTTTGAGTGTTACTCCGCGGCCTCGCGCTGCGGCTCGATCTTCTCGACGCGCGCGGCGCAGTACTTGAACTCCGGAATCTTGCCGAACGGATCGAGCTTCGGGTTGGTCAGCAGGTTCGCCGCCGCCTCGACATAGGCGAACGGGATGAACACGACGCCGTCCGGCACCGAGTCCTCCTGCCGCGAGTGCAGCTCGATCGCGCCGCGCCGCGTCGTCACCCGCACCATGTCGCCGGGCTTGATGCCGAGCTTCTCGATGGTGCCGCGCGAGAGCTGCGCGATCGCCGAGGGCTCGATGGCGTCGAGCACCTTGGCGCGCCGGGTCATCGAGCCGGTGTGCCAATGCTCGAGCTGGCGGCCGGTGGTGAGAATGAACGGATAGTCGTGGTCCGGCACCTCGTCCGGCGGCTGAAGCTTGGCGGCGACCAGCTTGGCGAAGCCGCCCGGACGCGGGAAGCCCTTGTCGAACACGACGTCATGGCCGGGCTTGTCGATCGCATCGACCGGATAGGTGACGGCGTCCTCGCGCTCGAGGCGATCCCAGGTGATGTTGGCGAGCGAAGGCATCACCGAGGCCATCTCGGTGAAGACCTCGCCGACGGACTTGTAATTCCAGTTGCAGCCGAGCCGGTTGGCGATGTCCTGGATGATCCAGAGGTCCTGGCGCGCCTCGCCGGGCAGCGGCAGCGCGGCGCGGCCCATCTGCACCTGACGGTTGGTGTTGGTGACGGTGCCGTCCTTCTCCGGCCAGCCGGAGGCCGGCAGCACGACGTCGGCGTACACGGCCGTCTCGGTGAGGAACAGGTCCTGCACCACCAGATGCTCGAGATGAGCGAGCGCCTCGCGCGCGTGGTTGAGATCGGGGTCCGACATCGCGGGGTTCTCGCCCTCGACATACATGCCCTTGATCTCGCCCGCGTGGATCGCGTGCATGATCTCGACGACGGTCTTGCCTTTCTTCGGCGGCAGCCTGACGCCCCAGACCTGCTCGTATTTGCCGCGGATCTCCGGGTCCTCGACCGACTTGTAGTCGGGGAAGAACATCGGGATCAGGCCGGCGTCGGAGGCGCCCTGCACGTTGTTCTGGCCGCGCAGCGGGTGGAGACCGGTGCCGGGGCGGCCGATCTGGCCGGTGATCAGCGCGAGCGCGATCAGGCAGCGCGCATTGTCGGTGCCGTGGGTGTGCTGCGACACGCCCATGCCCCAGAAGATGATGGCGCTTTCGGCGCGGGCATAGGCGCGCGCGACCTCGCGCAGCGTGTCCGCCTCGATGCCGCAGATCGGCTCCATCTCCTCGGGCGTGAAGTCCTTGATGTTGTCCTTCCAGGCCTCGAAGCCCTCGACATAGGTCTGGATGTACTGCTCGTCGTACAGCTTCTCGGTGACGATGACGTTGAGCATCGCGTTCAGCATCGCGACGTCGGCGCCGTTCTTGAACTGCATCATCCGCCAGGCGTGACGCTTCAGCGCGGTGCCGCGCGGATCCATGATGACGAGCTTGGCGCCGCGCTTGGCCGCCTGCTTGAAGAAGGTGGCCGCGACCGGATGGTTCTCGGTCGGGTTCGAGCCGATGACGATGATGACGTCGGAGTTCTTCACCTCGTTGAAGGTGGCCGAGACCGCGCCGGAGCCGACGCCTTCGAGCAGCGCCGCCACCGACGAGGCGTGGCAGAGCCGCGTGCAGTGGTCGACATTGTTGGTGCCGAAACCCTGCCGCACCAGCTTCTGGAACAGATAGGCTTCCTCATTGGAACCCTTGGCCGAGCCGAAGCCGGCCAGCGCATCCGGGCCGTCGCGGTCGCGGATTTTCTTCAGGCCGCCGGCGGCGCGATCGAGCGCCTCCTCCCAGGTCGCCTCGCGGAAATGCGTCCACGGATTGCTCGGATCGATGAACTCGTGCGGCACCTTCGGCACGCCGTCCTTGCGGATCATCGGCTTGGTCAGGCGCTGCGGGTTGTGCACGTAGTCGAAGCCGAAGCGGCCCTTGACGCAGAGCCGGTTCTGGTTGGCCGGGCCGTTCTTGCCCTGCACCGCGATCAGCTTGTCGTCCTTGATCTGATAGACGAGCTGGCAGCCGACGCCGCAATAGGGGCAGACGCTCTCGACCTCGCGGTCGGGGAATTCGGTGCGCACGTTCTGCTCGTTGAGCAGCGTCGAGGGCATCAGCGCGCCGGTCGGACAAGCCTGCACGCATTCGCCGCAGGCGACGCAGGTCGAGGCGCCCATCGGATCGTCGAAGTCGAACACGATCTTCTCGCCGATGCCGCGGCCGGCCATGCCGATGACGTCGTTGACCTGCACTTCGCGGCAGGCGCGGACGCAGAGATTGCAGTGGATGCAGGCGTCGAGATTGACCGCCATCGCCGGATGGCTGCGGTCGGGCGCCGGCGTGCCGCGCGCGGCGAAACGCGATACTTCGACGTCCATGCGCTCGGCCCAGGCCCAGAACTTCGACTGCGAGTCGTGCGCCTGTGTCTCGCGGTCCGGCTGGTCGGCGAGCAGCAGCTCGAACACCATGTTGCGCGCCGCCTTGGTACGCTCGTTGGCGGAGGTCACCTTCATGCCGGGCGCCGGCTTGCGGATGCAGCTCGCCGCCAGCACGCGCTCGCCTTCGATCTCCACCATGCAGGCGCGGCAATTGCCGTCGGGCCGGTAGCCCGGCTCCGGCGAATAGCACAGATGCGGTATCTCGGTGCCGAGGCGGTTGGCGACCTGCCAGATCGTCTCGTCCGGACGCGCCTCGACCTCCTTGCCGTCGAGGACGAATTTCACGGATTTGCCAGCGCCGTTGCTGCTCATCGTCTCGCTCTCCAGCCGCCTACCATTGCTTCAGCGGCTTCGTGAGGTCCTCGGGGAAATATTTAAGCACGCACATCAGCGGATTCGAGGCCGCCTGGCCGAGACCGCAGATCGAGGCGTCGCGCATCGCGGTCGACAGCTCGGTCAACAGGCCGGCGTTCCACGGCCCCTGTTCCATCAGCTTGACCGCCTTCTCGGTGCCTACGCGGCACGGCGTGCACTGGCCGCAGCTCTCGTCCTCGAAGAACTTCATCAGGTTGAGCGCGACCGCCTTCATGTCGTCCTGCTCGGACAGCACGACGACGGCGTGCGAGCCGACGAAGCTGCCGTATTTCTCCAGCATGCCGAAGTCGAGCGGGATGTCGGCCATCGACGCCGGCAGGATGCCGCCCGAGGCGCCGCCCGGCAGGTAGCCCTTGAAGGTGTGGCCGTCGGCCATGCCGCCGCAGAACTCGTCGATCAATTCACGCATGGTGATGCCGGCGGGGGCGAGCTTGACGCCGGGGTTCCTGACGCGGCCCGACACCGAGAACGAGCGGAAGCCCTTGCGGTCATGGCGGCCCTGGCTGGTCGCCCATTCGACGCCCTTCTCGACGATGTCGCGCACCCAGTAGAGCGTCTCGACGTTCTGCTCGAGCGTCGGGCGGCCGAACAGGCCGACCTGCGCGACGTAAGGCGGGCGATGGCGCGGCAGGCCGCGCTTGCCCTCGATCGACTCGATCATCGCCGACTCTTCGCCGCAGATATAGGCGCCGGCGCCGCGGCGGATCTGGATGCGGGTGTGCGGCGACAGGCCGGCCTTCTCGGCCTTGACGATCTCGTCGGCGAGCATCAGCCGCAGCTCGGGATATTCGTCGCGGATGTAGAGGTAAGTGTCGCGCGCCTCGACGACCCAGGCGGCGATCAGCATGCCCTCGATGAAGCGATGCGGATCGCGCTCGAGATAATAGCGGTCCTTGAAGGTGCCGGGCTCGCCCTCGTCGCAGTTGACCGCGAACATGCGCGGCGCGGGTTCGGCGCGCACCAGCGACCATTTGCGGCCGGTGGGGAAGCCGGCGCCGCCCATGCCGCGCAGGCCGGCGTCGCTGACGATCTTGATCAATTCGTCGCGCGTGCGCTCGTCGGACAGGCAATCCCTCAGGAGCTTGTAGCCGCCCTCCTGCCGGTAGGCGGCGAGATCCTTGTGATCGTGCCAGGCATGCGCGTGCGGCTTCGCCTTCACCGCGGCGGCGACCGTGTCGGGGGTCGCCTTGAAGGTCTGCACATGACCCACCGCGGCGACCGGCGCGCGGTCGCAGGCGCCCATGCAGGGCGCGTGGACGACGCGCACATCCTTACCGAGAATGCCGGGCAGTTTCTTGAGAAGCTCCTCGGAGCCCGCCATCGCGCAGGACAGTGAATCGCAGACCCGCACGGTGACGGCCGGCGGCGGCGTCTCGCCTTCCTTCACCACGTCGAAATGCGAATAGAAGGTCGCGACCTCGTAGACCTCGGCCTGCGCCATTCGCATTTCGGCGGCGAGCGCGGCGAGATGCGCGGCGGACAGATGACCGTATTCGTCCTGGATGAGGTGCAGGTGCTCGATCAGCAGGTCGCGGCGGCGCGAGCGGCCGGTCAGAAGGCCGCGCACCTCTTCGAGTGCAACCGGATCAACCTGGCGGCCCTTCGGCGTGCGCGGCGGCCGACGCCGGCCGACGCCGCCTCCGCGCCCGGGCGGCGGAACCTGCATGTTCATTGAACGTCTCTCCCTCGTTTAGAATTGATCTGAGACGCCTTTCCCGACAATCCCCTCCTCCTGATGGTTTGATAGATGAAATCTATCGTAAGAATATGCTTTAATGGGATAATGCCCGCCAGCGGCTCATGCTGCGCGGTAAGATATTGATATAAAGGAGCTATTTTGCTCGACAAGCTCGACTACATGCTGGCGCTGGCCCAGGAGCGCCATTTCGGCCGCGCCGCGGAAGCCTGTGGGGTGACCCAGCCGACGCTGTCGGCCGGCATCAAGCAGCTCGAGCAGCAGATGGGCGTGCTGCTGGTCAATCGCGGCTCGCGGTTCCGCGGCTTCACCGTCGAGGGCGAGCGGATGCTCGACTGGGCCCGCCGCATCGTCGGCGACACCCGCGCGATGCGCGAGGAGATCGTGTCGCTGCGCCACGGCCTGTCCGGCCGGCTGCGGATCGCCGCGATCCCGACCGCGCTGGCGATGGTCGCGGCGCTGACGACGCCCTATCGCGAGCGCCATCCCAACGTGCAGTTCACCGTCTATTCGCGGACCTCGGTCGAGATCCTGCACCTCTTGGAAAATCTCGAGGTCGATGCCGGCATCACCTATGTCGAGAACGAGCCGGTCGGCCGGGTCGGCACCGTACCGCTCTACCATGAGCGCTACCGGCTGCTGACCGCGGCGGACGCGCCGCTCGGCAACCGCGACACCGTCACCTGGGCCGAGGTGGCGCAGGTTCCGCTCTGCCTGCTGACGCCGGACATGCAGAACCGCCGGATCATCGACCGGCTGCTGCGGAGCACCGGCACCGAGTCGCGGCCGACGCTGGAATCGGACTCGATGATCCTGCTCTATTCGCACGTGCGCACCGGCCGCTGGGCGAGCATCATGCCGGCCAAGCTCGCGGAAACGCTGGGCCTGACCGAGACGATCCGCGCCATCCCGATCACCGAACCCGATGCGGTGCAGACCATCGGGCTCGTGGTGCCCGCGCGCGCGCAGATGACGACGCTGACCGCCGCGCTGGTCGATGAAGCCAAGCGGTTCGCCCCGGCGCTCGAGCAGCTCGACCTGCTCGCCCGCCGCCTGTGATCCGGTCCGCGGCGGGGTCCAGGAGCGTCCCCAAAGAGCTATGCAGCGGCGCCAAAAAGGCCGAAGATTGCGGCTTGCCAATGCTGCGACCAATTGTCATACCCTATCATTCAATAAGCGAACGTCCTCGCAGCGTCTTGCGTCTTTCAGCGATGGGACTTCCGACATGATCGAGAAACTCGAATATCTGCTCGCGCTTGCGCAGGAACGCCATTTCGGGCGCGCCGCGGAAGCCTGCTCGGTGTCGCAGCCTTCGCTGTCGCTCGGTCTCAAGCAGCTGGAAGAATCGCTCGGCGTCATGCTGGTCCAGCGCGGCTCGCGCTTCATCGGACTGACCAGCGAAGGCGAGCGCGTGCTGGAATGGGCGCGGCGCATCGTCAGCGACGCGCGCGCGATGCGCCAGGACGTCAAGGCGCTCAAGCACGGACTGAACGGACGGCTTCGCGTCGCCGTCATTCCCGCGGCGCTGCCGATGGTGACGACGGTGACCCGCCCGCTGTCGGCGCGCTATCCCGCCGTGCAGTTCACCATCCTGTCGCGCCCCTCGACCGAGATCCTGACGCTGCTGGAGAACCTCGAGATCGACGCGGCGATCACCTATATCGACGAGCCGCTGGCGCGGGTGACGACGATCCCGCTCTACCGCGAGCGCTACCAGCTGCTGATGGCGCAGGATTCGCCCTTCGCGAACGGCAACGCCGCGACCTGGAGCGAGGTCGCGGAGATGCCGCTCTGCCTGCTGACGCCCGACACGCAGAACCGGCAGATCGTCGACGGGCTGATGCGCAGCGTCGGCGGCACCGCGCGGGTGACGCTGGAATCGGATTCGCTCACCGTGCTGCTCGCGCATGTGCGCTCCGGCGAATGGCTCACCGTCATCCCCGAGCGCGTCGCCGAGGTGTCCAATCTCGGCCAAGAATTCCGCATGGTGCCGATCATCGAGCCCGAGATCGTGCACACGATCGGGCTGATCATGCCGGTGCGCGAACCGAACACGCCGCTGGCGGCCGCCTTCGCCAGCGAGGCGCGCCGCGCCGCCGTCGCGCTGCTGTGACAGCCGATAGGCTGTGATTATCGCTCGCGGGCGGAACCCCTGACCCGGCCGGGCGAATCCCCCGCGCCGGCACTTTCAGCCGCCGCCGGACGGCGCATTTCGGACCGTTTCAGGATGGGCAGAGCCCGCCGCCCGCTCCGATCGAATAGGCAATACCTATTACCCCATAGGGACAGTTTTATTGAATTCTGATCTCCCCCTTCGCAGTGTCGAAAACGGTGAGGCGCGACGTCAATCGACGGACGGATGCCGAACAAAAACAAGGCAAAGGGGGAGAACGCCGCAATGAGTCTATTATCATTCCTCGACCGCGAACGAACGGTGGCCGGTCCGGGCTTCAGCCGGTGGATGGTGCCGCCGGCAGCGCTCTGCGTGCATCTGTGCATCGGCCAGGCCTATGCGCTGAGCGTGTTCAACCTGCCGATGACCAAGCTGATCGGCATCTCGCAATCAGCGCCCGATGACTGGAAGCTGACCGATCTCGGCTGGATCTTCTCGCTGGCAATGCTGTTCCTCGGCGGCTCCGCCGCCGTGTTCGGCCGCTGGGTCGAAGAAGGCGGCCCGCGCCGCGCCATGTTCACCGCCGGCTGCCTCTGGGCGGGCGGCTTCCTGCTGTCGGCCTTCGGCGTCTCGATCCATAACCTGTGGCTGATCTATCTCGGCTACGGCGTGATCGGCGGCTGCGCGCTCGGCATCGGCTACATCTCGCCGGTCTCGACGCTGATCAAGTGGTTCCCGGACCGCCCCGGCATGGCGACCGGCATGGCCATCATGGGCTTCGGCGGCGGCGCCTTCATCGCCTCCCCGCTGTCGGTGTGGCTGATGGGCAAGTTCACCACGGCGACGCATATCGGCGTGATGGAAACCTTCATCGTCATGGGCCTGATCTATTTCTGCTTCATGATGGTCGGCGCCGCGATCGTTCGCGTTCCCGCGCCGGGCTGGAAGCCGGAGGGCTTCGTCGCGCCGAAGGAAAACAAGCTGATCAGCAAGAACGACGTCTACGTCTACGACGCGGTGAAGACGCCGCAGTTCTGGCTGATCTGGTGGGTGCTCTGCCTGAACGTGACCGCCGGCATCGGCGTGCTCGGCCAGGCCTCCGCCATGAGTCAGGAGATGTTCCCCGGCAAGATCACGCCGATCGCCGCCGCGGGCTTCGTCGGCCTGATGAGCCTGTTCAACATGGGCGGCCGCTTCTTCTGGGCCTCCACGTCGGACTATATCGGCCGCAAGAACACCTACTTCGTGTTCATGGTGCTCGGCTTCGTGCTGTATTGCACGGTTCCGTTCGCCGGCGCGACCAGCAACGTCGTGCTGTTCGTCTGCTGCTTCCTCATCATCATCTCGATGTATGGCGGCGGCTTCTCGACGGTGCCGGCTTATCTGAAGGACATGTTCGGCGTCCGCTACGTCGGCGCCATCCACGGCCTGTTGCTCACCGCCTGGTCGGCGGCGGGCATCTTCGGCCCGGTCATCGTCAACTATCTGCGTGAGTACAACATCACCCACGGCGTGCCGAAGGCGCAGGCCTACAACAACACCATGTACATCATGGCCGGCCTGCTGGTGATCGGCTTCATCTGCAACTTCCTGGTTCGCGCGGTGAACGAGCGCTACCACATGAAGGCGGATAACGACACGCTCGGTTCACCGGCTGCGGCCCGCGGTTAAGGAGACAGTATCATGGCAACGCAAGCTCAAGACCCGTCGATGACGACGAAACTGGTCCTTGCCTGGCTGTTCGTCGGCATTCCGCTTCTTGCCGGCGTCATCCAGACGCTGATCAACGCGATGAAGCTGTTCCAGTAAGAGGGGAACACGCTTTCACTGGCTGCGCCGCTTCTCCTGGGCGGCGCAGCCTTTTTTATGCGCCCGGCTTGCGCGCCCCCGTGGAACTCCGCCCTCGCGACATCGTTTCCTCAAAGCGGCCTGTCGTCCTTCAAGGGCATGATCTTGTCCGAAAACCGGTTCCCACTTTTCGGGATCATGTCCCTAGTCCGGAGAGTTCCCCATGGCGCAACGACTGAAAGCCCTCGCCCTGAATTGCTCGCTGAAGGCCTCGCGCAGCAAGGACCCGTCGTCGACCGGCGCGCTGACCAGGCTGCTGCTCGACGCGCTGGCGGCCCATGAGGTCGACGGCGAAATCGTGCGCGTCGCCGACTTCGACATCAGGCCCGGCGTCAGCGCCGACGAGGGCGACGGCGACGAATGGCCGAGGCTGCGGCGGAAGGTGCTCGGGGCCGACATTCTGGTGATCGGCTCGCCGATCTGGCTCGGCCAGCCCTCGAGCCTCACCAAGCGGGTGCTGGAGCGCATGGACGCCTTCCTCGGCGAGAAGGACGAGCGCGGCCGGATGCCGACCTATGGCAAGGTCGCGTTGAGCGTGGTGGTCGGCAACGAGGACGGCGCCCACCATGTCGGCGCCGAGGTCGGCCAGGCCTTGTTCGAGGTCGGCTTCACCATCCCCGCCGGCGGATCGACCTACTGGGTCGGCGAGGCGATGCAGAGCAGGAATTTCGTCAACCTGCCGGAGACGCCCAAGGTCGTGGCGCAATGGACGACGATGCTCGCCTCCAACACCGCGCATCTCGCCCGGCTCTTGAAAGCCTCGCAATATCCGGGCATCGACGGCGGACGGTAAAGCCGGGCACGCTTTCCAGCTCCGCTCACGAAAGCGGGGGTCCAGAAGCCAAATTATCAATTGGTGCAATTCTGGATTCCCGCTTTCGCGGGAATGAGCGGAGAGTAACTGTCAGCGCCAACGACAAACGGGCGGCCGAAGCCGCCCGTTTCGCATTTCAGGTATTTCTCATCCTTCGAGACGCGGTCCACGGCGCGTCGCAGACGCGCGTAAACGCGCTGATGGACCGCTCCTCAGGATGAGGAAACGATCAGAACAGCCCGACGATCTGGCCCTGCGCGTTGACGTCGATCGCGTCGGCCGACGGCACCTTGGGCAGGCCCGGCATGGTCATGATCTCGCCGCAGATCGCGACGACGAACTCCGCGCCGGCCGACAGCCGCACCTCGCGCACCGGAATGGTGAAGCCGGTCGGCGCGCCCTTGGCGTCCGGATTGGTCGAGAACGAATACTGCGTCTTGGCGATGCAGACCGGCAGCTTGCCGAAGCCCATGTCTTCCCATTGCTTGAGCTGGTCGCGGACCGACTTGTCGGCGACCACGTCGTCGGCGCGGTACAGCTCCTTGGCGATGGTGCGCACCTTGTCGAGCAGCGGCATGTCGTCGGGATAGAGCAGCTTGAGGTTCGCCTTGCCCTCGTCGATCACCTTGACGACGGCCTTGGCGACGTCGGCGGCGCCCTCGCCGCCCATCGCCCAATGATCGGCCATCAGCGCCTCGACGCCGAGCGCCTTGCACTTCTCCTTGACCAGCGCGACCTCGGCCTCGGTGTCGGCCGAGAAGCGGTTGATCGAGACCACCGCCGGCAGGCCGAACTTCTTCACGTTCTCGATGTGGCGCTGCAGGTTGGCCATGCCGGCCTCGAGCGCCTTGAGGTCTTCCTTCTTGAGGTCCTCCTTCTTGACGCCGCCGTGCATCTTCAGCGCGCGGATGGTGGCGACCACCACCACGCAGTCCGGCTTCAAACCGGCTTTACGACACTTGATGTCGAGGAACTTCTCCATGCCGAGATCGGCGCCGAAGCCGGCCTCGGTGACGACGTAATCGGCGAGCTTCAGCGCGGTGGTGGTGGCCATCACCGAGTTGCAGCCATGCGCGATGTTGGCGAAGGGGCCGCCGTGGATGAAGGCCGGCGTGCCTTCGAGCGTCTGCACCAGGTTCGGCGTCAGCGCGTCCTTCAAGAGCGCGGCCATGGCGCCGTGGGCGTTGAGGTCGCGGGCGCGGATCGGCTTGCGGTCGCGGGTATAGGCGACGATGATGTTGCCGAGCCGCTCTTTCAGGTCGTTGAGGTCCTTGGCGAGGCAGAAGATCGCCATGACTTCGGAGGCGACGGTGATGTCGAAGCCGGCCTCGCGCGGATAGCCGTTGGCGACGCCGCCGAGCGAGCAGACGATCTCGCGCAGCGCGCGATCGTTCATGTCCATGACGCGGCGCCAGGTGACGCGGCGCGAGTCGATGCCGAGCGCGTTGCCCCAATAGATGTGGTTGTCGATCAGCGCCGACAGCAGGTTGTGCGCCGAGGTGATGGCGTGGAAGTCGCCGGTGAAGTGCAGGTTGATGTCCTCCATCGGGATCACCTGCGCATAGCCGCCGCCCGCCGCGCCGCCCTTCATGCCGAACGAGGGACCGAGCGAAGGCTCGCGCAGCGCGCACATCGCCTTCTTGCCGATGTGATTGAGCGCGTCGGTGAGGCCGACCGTGGTCGTCGTCTTGCCCTCACCCGCCGGCGTCGGCGAGATCGCGGTGACGAGGATCAGCTTGCCGTCCTTCCTGCCGGCCAGCGACTTGATGGTGTCCATCGACACCTTGGCCTTGTAGTGGCCATAGGGCTCGAGGTTCTCCGGCGCGATGCCGAGCTTTTCCTTGGCGACCTCGAGGATCGGCCGCTTCTTGGCGGACTGCGAGATTTCGATGTCGGATTTCGGGTTCTGGTGCTGCGAGGCGGGCATAGGGTTCAATCCGGTGTGTGACGTCTTTTGCGATTGTCATGGCCGGGCTTGTCCCGGCCATCCCCGACTTTGCTTGCTGCCAAGACGTGGATGCCCGGCATAAAGCCGGGCATGACGGCGGGAAATCAGGTGAGAATGGCTCCTTTGGCGAGGTTCGCCGCCTTGATCCACTCGGCGGCGTCGACCTTCTTGCCGTCGGCCGGCTGCACGCGGGTGATCTTGAAGCGGCCGTCGGCGCAGACGACGGTGAAGCCGTCGGCATCGACCGCGACCACCTCGCCGAGCTTGCCGCCGATCCCCTTCGGGTCCTTGGCCGGCAGCGGCCTGGCGTCGAAGATCTTGACCGTCTTGCCGTCGAGCGTGGTCCAGGCGCCGGGCGCCGGGTTGCAGCCGCGGATCAGCCGGTCGATCTGCTCCCAGGGCTTGCCCCAGTCGATCCTGGCGTTGCCGGGGCCGCAGCGGCCCTCATAGGTCGCCTTCGCCTCGTCCTGCTTGATGCGCGGCGCCTTGCCGGCCTTGACGAGATCGACCGACTCCAGCATCGCCTCGACGCCCATCGGGAACAGGCGGTCGAAATAGACGGTGCCGAGCGTGTCGGTGTCGGAGATCGGCGTCTTCTTCTGCAAGAGGACATCGCCGGTATCGAGGCCGTTGTCCGGCCAGAAGATCGACAGGCCGGTTTCCTTTTCGCCCTTGATGATCGGCCAGTTGATCGCGCTCGCGCCGCGATAGGCCGGCAGCAGCGAGGGGTGGTACTGGATCGAGCCGTGGGTCGGGATGTTGAGGAATTCCTCCGGCACGAACAGCGTGACGAAGGCCATCACCTGCAGGTCGGGCTTGAGCGCGCGGAACTGCTCCTGCACCTCGGCCGAACGATAGCTGTCCGGCTGGTAGACCGGCAGCTTGGCGGCGAGCGCCGCCTCCTTCAGCGGGTCGGCCTTGGCGCCCGGCTTTTCCGGCGCGACATAGACGGCGACGACGTTCTCGCCGCGCTTCAACAGCGCCTCCAGCACGGCCTTGCCGAACGCCTGCTGGCCATGAACGACGATACGCATGATCAATCACTCCCTTCATCCGCTCATGCCCGCGCAAGCGGGCATCCAGCGTTCATTGAAAACTGGACCCCCGCTTTCGCGGGGGTGAGCGGCTCTTATTACGCCGCTTTCTCTTTCTTCTCCGGGGCGCTGAGGGCGCCCGAGCTCTTGATCTCGGCGATGTCCTTCGCCGAGAGCTTCAGCACGTCTTTTAGAATCTCGTCGGTGTGTTCGCCAAGCAGCGGCGAACGCTTCACCTCCGACACCGAGTCCGACAGCTTGATCGGATTGCCCACCGTCAGATACTTCCCACGGGTGGGATGATCGACCTCGACGACGGTGCCGGTCTTGCGCAGCGACTCGTCCTCGGCGATTTCCTTCATCGACAGGATCGGACCGACCGGGATGTCGAGCGCGTTGCACAGCTCCATGACCTCGAACTTGGTCTTGGTCATGGTCCACTGCTCGATGCGATTGAAGATCTGCTTGAGCTTGGGCAGCCGCGCGCGCGGCGTGGCGTAGTCCGGGTCGGTCTTCCAGGTCGGCTCGCCGATCAGGTCGCAGATCGGCTCCCACACCGGGGCCTGGGTGATGAAGTAGATGTAGGCGTTGGGATCGGTCTCCCAGCCCTTGCACTTCAGGATCCAGCCCGGCTGGCCGCCGCCGGAGTCGTTCCCGGCGCGCGGCGTCGCCTCGCCGAACGGGATGCCCTCGCCGTACTGGCTGTATTCGGTGAGCGGGCCGTGCTTCAGCCGCTGCTGGTCGCGCAGCTTGACGCGGCAGAGGTTCAGCACGCCGTCCTGCATCGCCACCGAGACCTTCTGGCCGCGGCCGGTGCGCGAGCGCTGATAGAGCGCGGTCAC
>Ga0180221_1001739_pt1 | contig 13807 bp, 11 predicted proteins | sample eDN5th37CKraftMG_FD_151339 | JGI IMG/M metagenome (GOLD analysis project Ga0180221, IMG submission 151339) | Enriched Miracle-Growth compost microbial communities from Emeryville, California, USA - eDNA 5th pass 37_C Kraft MG (version 2) (version 2) ...
GGTGCGGGACGGGGAGACCGGCTTCCTGGTGCCGCCCGGCACGGTGGAGCCGCTGGCCCTGGCGCTCCGCCGGCTGGCCGGGGACCCGGCGCTGCGGGCGCGGCTGGGCGCCGCCGGCCGGGCGCTGGCGCTGGAGCGCTTCGATGAGGCCAAGGTGGTCGGCCGTACGCTGGACCTGCTGGGGTTGTAACCGCCGCGCGCTGGCCCGGGCGTCCTTTTGTGTCTATAGGAGCGCGCCATGCATGCTCCCGTCCTCCCGCCCGCCACGGTCACGGTGCGCTTCGACGCCGCCGCGCCGGATCGGCTCCGCCGAGCGATCGACGACATCCGTCAAGGCTTCGTGCAGTGGCGGCTGGCGCTGGCATTGGCTTGGCTCGACCTGCGCAACCGCTATCGCGGATCGGTGCTGGGGCCGCTCTGGCTGACCCTTTCCACCGGCGTGATGCTGGGCAGCCTGGGCTTCCTGTACTCGGCCCTGTTCAAGATCACCCTGGCCGAGTACCTGCCCTGGCTGGCGATCAGCCTGATCATCTGGAACGTGATTGGCCAAGTGGTGAACGAGGCCTGCGTCAACCTGACCAGTTCCGAGGGGATCGTGCGGCAGATGCCGCTGCCCTTCACCGTGCATGCCCTGCGCTGCGTGCTGCGCAACGCGCTGGTGGCGGCGCACAACCTGCCGCTGATCCTGGTGGTCTGCCTGCTGTTCTGGATCATCCCGGGCTGGGAGGCCCTCCTGGTGGTGCCGGGGCTGCTGCTGCTGGCGGTGAATTCGGTGGCGGCCTCGCTGCTGCTCGGCATGGTCTGCGCCCGGTTCCGCGACATCGCCCCGATCGTCGGCAGCGTGCTGCAGATTGCCTTCTTCATGACGCCGGTGATCTGGAAGCCGGAACTGCTCTCGCCCCCGTATCAGGCCTTGCTGCTGCTGAACCCGTTCTATGTGGTGATGGAGACGATCCGCGCGCCGCTGATCGAGGGCGGCGGGAGCTGGGCCGTCTGGCTGGCCGCGCTGGGCTACACGCTCGTCAACTGCGCCCTCAGCTTCGCCTTCTTCGTCCGCTTCCGCGGCCGCATCGCCTTCTGGGTGTAGCGCCAATGGCCCATATCATTGCGCGCGGGCTCTCGATCGAGTTCCCGCTCTACCACATGGGCGCGCGCTCGCTGAAGAAGCGCCTGCTCGCTGGCACGCCGCTGCGGCTGCGCGCGGACGATGCCAATCGTATCGTCGTCTCCGCGCTCCGCGACCTCAACTTCGAGATCCGCGACGGCGAGCGGGTGGCGCTGATCGGCCACAACGGCGCCGGCAAGACCACGCTGCTGCGCACCCTGGCGGGCATCTACGAGCCGGTCGCCGGGGTGCTGGAGGTGGCGGGCGAGATCGGCTCGATGATCGATCCCTCCGCCGGGCTCGACATGAACGCCACGGGCCGGGAGAACATCGCCCTGCGCGCGCTCTACCGGGGCGACAGCCGCGAGCGCAGCCAGGCCCTGGCCGAGGAGGTCGGCGCCTTCGCGGGCCTCGGCGAGTTCCTGGATGTGCCGGTGCGCAACTATTCCTCCGGCATGTCGGTGCGGCTTTCCTTCGCCATGGCGACGGCGATCGAACCGCAGATCCTGCTGATGGACGAGTGGTTCCTCGCCGGCGATGCCGAGTTCATGAGCAAGGCCGAGGAGCGGCTGACCCGGCTGGTCAGTGACGCCGATATCCTGGTGCTCGCCACGCACGACATGGACATCGTGCGGCGCTGGTGCACCCGGGCCATCCGGCTCGATGGCGGGCGGATCGTCGCGGACGGCCCGGTCGAGGAACTTCTGGGCCCCAAGGTCGCGGTGGAATAGCGCGGCGTTCCGGCCTTACAGGAGGGAGCGGCCTCGGAGGCGGAGCCCGGCAGGCGGGCCTGGGGCGGCCGGTTGCAGCCATCCCGGGCTTCACCATTCCAGGGTGTTCCGACCCCCTTCGCATGTGCAATATGGTCCCATGTTGCGCGCTTGGCGCGAGAAGGAGGCGGCCACTGTCATGACTTCGAACCCCGTTCAGCTGATCCGGCCGCGTCGCTTCGGCGATGATCGCGGCTGGTTCGTGGAATCCTGGAACCGGGACCGCTTCGCCGCCCTCGGCATCGACTGCACCTTCGTGCAGGACAACCATTCCATGTCCGCCACCCCCGGCACCCTGCGCGGGCTGCATTTCCAGCTGCCGCCCTTCGCGCAGGACAAGCTCGTGCGCTGCCTGCGGGGCCGCATCTTCGATGTCGCGGTGGATGTGCGGAAGGACTCGCCGACCTATGGCCAGTGGGTGGGCGCGACGCTGACGGCGGCGGGCGGCGAGCAGCTTTTCGTGCCGGTCGGCTTCGCCCATGGCTTCGTGACGCTCGAGCCGGATGTCGAAGTTGCCTACAAGACCTCCGCCCTCTATGCGCCCGACTGCGATGCCGGTCTTGCCTGGGACGATCCGGAGATCGGCATCGACTGGCCGTTGCCGGCATCGGGCCCGATCCTTTCTGGGAAGGATCGTGCGCAGCCGCCTCTGTCCGCGTTTGCCAGCCCCTTTGCCTATGACGGCCGCCCGCTGCGGCCGCTGGGCGAGGCGGTGGTGCCCTGACGGCCTGTTCTGGAAGGCGTTGACGTTTCACGGAAGGATGGCTGGTCCTTGCAAGCTCGGGTGCTGAATATTTTGGTGACTGGCGGGGCGGGCTTCATCGGCTCTGCGCTGGTGCGCCGCCTGGTGGGGGAGGGGCGGCACCGGGTGCTGACCCTGGACAAGCTGACCTATGCGGGGACGCTGACCTCGCTGGCGCCGGTGGCGCAGGCGGCCACCCACCGCTTTGTGCAGGGCGACATCGCCGATGCGGCGCTGCTGGCCGAGCTGTTCGCGCAGTTCGACCCGGACGTGGTGGTGCATCTGGCCGCCGAGAGCCATGTCGATCGCTCGATCGACGGCCCCGGCGCCTTCATCCAGACCAATGTGGTCGGCACCTTCACCCTGCTGCAGGCGGCGCTGGCGCATTGGCGCGGCCTGCCCGAGCCGCGCCGGGCGGGCTTCCGCTTCCACCACGTCTCGACCGACGAGGTCTATGGCTCGCTGGGGCCGGAGGGGCTGTTCACCGAGACCACGCCCTACGACCCGCGCTCGCCCTATTCGGCCAGCAAGGCGGCCTCCGACCACCTGGTCAGCGCCTGGCACCACACCTATGGCCTGCCCACGCTGATCACCAACTGCTCGAACAACTACGGCCCCTACCACTTCCCGGAGAAGCTGATCCCGCTGGTCACGCTCAAGGCGCTGCAGGGGGCGCCGCTGCCGGTCTACGGGCAGGGCGAGAATGTGCGCGACTGGCTCTATGTCGAGGACCACGCGCGCGCGCTGCAGACGGTGTTCGAGCGCGGCACGCCGGGCGAGACCTACAATGTCGGCGGCAATGCCGAGCGGCGGAACATCGAGGTGGTGCGGCAGATCTGCGCCCTGCTCGACCGGCTGCGCCCGCGCGCCGACGGCCGCTCCTATGCCGCGCAGATCACCTTCGTGGCCGACCGGCCCGGGCACGACCGGCGCTACGCGATCGACGCCTCCAAGCTGCGCAGGCAGCTCGGCTGGGAGCCGCAGGAGAGCTTCGAGAGCGGGCTGGAGAAGACCGTGCGCTGGTATCTCGCCAACGAGGCCTGGTGGCGGCCGCTGCTGGAGCGCAACTACGCCGGCGAGCGGCTCGGGCTGGCGGGCTGAGGGGATGGCGATGAAGGGCATCGTGCTGGCCGGCGGCTCCGGCACCCGGCTGCATCCGGCGACGCTGGCGGTCAACAAGCAGCTGCTGCCGGTCTATGACAAGCCGATGATCTACTACCCGATCTCGGTGCTGATGCTGGCCGGCATCCGCGAGATCCTGGTGATCTCCTCGCCGGAGTTCCTGGCCTCCTACCAGCGGCTGCTGGGCGATGGCAGCCAGTACGGGGTCAGCTTCCAGTATGCGGTGCAGCCGAAGCCGGAAGGGCTGGCGCAGGCCTTCGTGATCGGCCGCGACTTCGTGGGCAGTGACCGCGTGGCGCTGGTGCTGGGCGACAACATCTTCTACGGCGCGCATCTGTCGGACATGCTGCGCCAGGCGGCGGCGCGCGAGAGCGGCGCGACGATCTTCGCCTACTATGTCGAGGACCCCGAGCGCTACGGGGTGGTGGAGTTCGACGCGGCCGGGCGGGCGCTGTCGATCGTCGAGAAGCCGCCCGCCCCGCGCTCGCACTGGGCGGTGACCGGGCTCTACTTCTACGACAACACGGTGCTCGACATCGCCGCGGCGGTGCAGCCCTCGGCGCGCGGCGAGCTGGAGATCACCGACGTCAACCGCCACTACCTGGAGGCCGGCCGGCTGCAGGTGGAGCAGATGGGGCGCGGCTACGCCTGGCTCGACACCGGCACCCACGACTCGCTGCTCGACGCCGGCGAGTTCGTCCGCACCCTGCAGCAGCGCCAGGGCCTGCCGATCGCCTGCCTGGAAGAGATCGCCTTCCTCAACGGCTTCATCGACACCGACCAGCTGCGCGCCCGCGGCCAGCTCTTCGCCAAAACCGCCTACGGACAGCACCTCCTCCGCCTCGCTAACCAACACACCTGAGGGGGAGCCGAATGCAGCACCAGAACAGGAATTCATTGGCGGGAGAGAGTACGATGCGCATCCTGGTTGCCGGCCGCACGGGCCAGCTTGCTGTTGAGTTGGCCGACAGACTTCCGCGCGACGGCCATGAAGTGATAGCACTGGAGGCGCCGGAGCTCGACCTGACCAGCTCCGAGAGCATCGCTCGGGTGGTTCGCGAGACGGCACCGGACGCTATCATCAACGCCGCCGCCTATACGGCGGTGGACCGCGCGGAGGATCAGGCGGACCTGGCCTATGCGATCAACGCGACGGGGGCCGGGCAACTCGCGGCGGCAGCGGCCGGGCGCAGCGTCCCCTTCGTGCACGTATCCACCGACTATGTCTTCGATGGAGCCAAGGGCAGCCCCTATACGGAGACGGATGCGCCGAACCCGGTTGGGGTCTATGGTGCATCGAAGCTGGCCGGCGAGCAGGCGGTGATGGCCGCCAATCCCCGTTCGGTGGTACTGCGGACCGCCTGGGTGTGCAGCCCGCATGGCAACAACTTCGTCAAGACGATGCTGCGGCTCGGCGCGGAGCGGGAAAGTCTTTCCGTCGTCGCGGACCAGCATGGCGCACCCACCTTCGCGGCGGATCTTGCCGATGCCATCGCCCGTATGCTGCCCCGCCTCCAGGCCGAGGCGGCGGGAAGCGAAGCCTTCGGCATCTTCCATCTCACGGGCCAGCCCTGGACCACCTGGCACGGCTTCGCGGCGGAGATCTTCCGCCAGGCCGCCGCCATGGGGAGAAAGGTGCCGGAGTTGCGCGCCATCACCACCAACGAGTATCCGACGCGGGCAAAGCGCCCGGCCGATGGCCGCATGAACTGCAGCCGTATCGAGAAAGTGCATGGGATCGCGCCGCGGGACTGGCGCCTTTCCCTGCAGGAGTGCCTGGAGAAGCTCTCCGCCGCTGCCGGCCCGGAATCCTGACAAGGATATCGGGCCGCCGTCTCTGATGGCGGAGCAAGAAGTGTTCGAGCTGGGGTGAAGTGACCGTCCGCTGATGCGTTCTGCGCAGCGCGGCACTTCTCCCACGGCCGCTTGGGGAGGATTTCAGCCAACTCGGCCATCAAATGGCCTTGGTATGGCGGATTGTCGGGCCGACATGGGGCTGGCCCGGCTCACCGGCGGGCACAGTTCGGGCTATAAGGGTCGTGACGTGAATACTGGATCGCAGGGCAGGCGGCAGAGATCGGCGGGTGGCGAGATGCGCGTGCTCATCGTTTCCCACATGCATCCCCGGGTTTCCCGTGGAGGTGGCGAGATCGCTGCCTATCAGATGTACGAGACGCTGCGCGAAACCGCCGGCGTGAAGGCGTTCTTCCTGGCAGCCTCGGGCGGCAAGCTCTTCGCGCCGCTCGGCGCGCCCATCTTCCAGCCCTTCACCGAGGATGAGTTCGTCGCCTCCAGCGACGGCTACGACTACTTCAGCCACAGCAACCCGAATCCGAGCTTCCCCAAGCATTTCGCCGACCTGCTGCTGCGCATCCGGCCCGACGTCATCCACTTCCATCACTACGTGAACTTCGGCGTCGAGGTCTTCGCGCATGTCCGGCGCCTGCTGCCGCAGGTCCGCATCGTCGTTACGCTGCATGAATACCTCCTGATCTGCAATCACTTCGGGCAGATGGTGAAGCGGCCGAGCTTCGCGCTCTGCGAGGCTGCCTCCGCGCGCGACTGCGCCCGCTGCTTCCCCGAGAAGACTGAGAACGACTTCTTCATGCGCGAGTTGTTCCTCCGCCGCTTCCTGGAGGATGTGGACCAGTTCATCTCGCCGAGTCACTTCCTCGCCAATCGCTACATCGCCTGGGGCCTGCCCGCCGACCGGATGGAGGTGATTGAGAACGGCATACCGCCGCTGCCGCAGCCGGCGCGCCCGATGCCCCCCGTGGAGAGTGGTCTGGTCATTGGCTTCTTCGGCCAGATCTCACGGCTCAAGGGCGTGCCGGTGCTGGGCCGTGCCGCGCAACAGATCGCGATGGACGCACGTTTCGATCAGCCGATGCGCATCGAGATCCATGGCGATGCCTCCAACCAGCCGGCCGAGATCAAGGCCGAGCTGGAAACGCCTGAGGGCAGCCAGCGGTCGATCATCACGATGTGCGGTCCCTACCAGCACAGCAACGTGCACCGTCTCATGCAGGCCTGCCATGCTGTCATTGTGCCGAGTGTCTGGTGGGAGAACTCGCCGCTGGTCATCCAGGAGGCTTTCCTGAACCGCCGCCCGGTCATCTGCTCCGACATCGGCGGCATGGCCGAGAAGGTTCGGAACGGCCTCGATGGCTTCCATTTCCGCGCCGGCAGCAGCATGGAACTGGCCGACCTCCTCATGCGCCTCGCGCGCAACCCGGAGCGTGTGCTGGCCCTGCAGGAGACGCTCGCCGTTCCGCCTAGCCTCGTGGAGACCACGGGCATGACGATGGCGATCTACAGGAAGCTGCTCGCCGCTCTCCGCCCGGTCGCGAAACCGGCGGCCGGCAAGGCTGCGGTGCCGGCCGAGCCGGTGGCATGACGGCGCGCCAGGGATCCACGCGATGAACGAACGGCAGATCATCCTCCACGATGGGTTGGCCCATAGCTTTGTCTTCGAGGAAAGTGCCATCCGTCACGCCAGTGTCGTCAACTACACCTTCGGTAAGGACGTCCTGATCAACATCTTCATCCGCTCGCGGGGTGGCCGGCGCAGCTTCGTCGTCAACAGCAAGTCGGAAGGGCATTGGGGCGAGGAGCTGATCCTGCCCATCGCCGATCCGGCGGCCCGGGATGCGCAAATCAAGCTGCTCTTCGAGGGCGGCGCGGTGAAGGTGCAGCAGGAAGGAGGCGAGCCGGTGATCTTCCGGCCGGATCGCCAGCTGCCCAGGAGCATGAAGCTCATCTTCCCCTCCTCCATTCAGCTTCACGAGAACGCTCCTGTCGGCGAGGCAGTGGCCCTCAAGGCCAAGGATGCCTCCAAGGACAAGCTGCCGGAGAAGGCGGAGATGAAGAAGGCGGAGCAGAAGCCGAAGCCCGCGCCGTCGGCGACCGCACCGGCTGCCGAGACCGCGCCGCCTGCCCCCGTGGAGTCGCATGGCTTCGTCGATTTCCAGGGCTGCCTGGGCGATGCCGGCATCTGGGTGGCGGCCGGCTGGACCAAGGACTTCACCGCCGAGAGCGATATCGGCCGGATGACGCAGCTGCGCATGGCTTTCGCTGATGGCGAACTGGTCGGCCCGGCTGTGGTCTGCTGGCACGAGCGGCCCGACCTCAAGGGCGCCGGCGTTGGCTTCCTCGTCGTCTCGGCCATGCCGGAGGAGAGCGCCACGCCCGCCGGCAAGTTCAGCCATGCCGAAATCATGCGGGATTCCGGCTCGCCGCTGCGGGTCGTCGCCAGCGCGGTCACCAGTTCACCGCCAATCCCACAGCTGCAGCAGTGGACAAACGATGTGCTGGGCAAGGCGCGCGGTGAGGTCGCCACGGCACGCCGGCATCTCCGCCGCATCTACTCCGGCGCCGAGACCATCTCGCAGCTGCCGATCCATCTTGAGGTGGATGATGTCTGCCCGGTCGAGGACGATGGCGCCTTCCTGGCCGGCTGGCTGGTCGATCCGGGTGAGGCGGTGGCCAGCATCCGTCTCTGCGCCGGCCGCGCCCGTTCGAGCAACCTGCGCGACCGCTGGGTCTCGATCGCCCGGCAGGACGTGAAGGAGGCCTTCCAGTCGCGCTACGACCTTCCAGGAAACCGCCTCGGCTTCCTGGCCTATGCGAACCTGCCGGAGGCGTCGCTGTCCGACGCCTATCTCGAGGTCACGCTGAGGAATGGCGATGTCGGCTTCAAGCCGCTGCCGTCCCGGCGCATCACCGGGGTGCCGGCCATCCGCCGCGTGCTTTCCCTGGCCGATGTGGCCTTCGACGAACTGGATCATGTCTTCGGTGAGATCCTGGCGCGCCCGCTCGTGCTGCTGAACCGGCAGCGCCTGAACCGGCCGCTGCCGGTTACGGAGGCGGTGTTCGGCACGCCGCCGCGCAAGCCGCGCTGCAGCGTGGTGGTGCCGCTCTATGGCAGGCTCGACTTCGTCACCTATCAGACGGCGCTCTTCTCGGCCGGCGGCCTCGAGCAGGACGAGCTGATCTATGTGCTGGACGAACCGGAGAAGAAGCAGGCGCTCTTCGAACTGGCCCATTCCGCCTATGAGCGCTTCCAGATCCCCTTCCGCCTCGTCTTCCCGGCAGAGAACCGGGGCTTCGGCCCGGCCTGCAACCTTGGCCTGCAGCACGCGAAGGGCGAGTTCGTCTGCTTCCTGAACTCCGACATCTTCCCGCGGGAGCAGGGCTGGCTGAACTATCTGGTGGCTGACCTGCGGGAGGACCCGACCATCGGCGTCGCCGGTGCGCTGCTGCTCTTCGCCGATGGCAGCGTGCAGCATTCGGGCCTTGTCTATGAGCCGGTGAAGCAGTTCGGCGATTGGCTCTTCCCACTGCATCCCGGCAAGGGCTTCCGGCCGGAACTGCATGCCGATCCGGTCCGTGAGGTCGAGGGTGTCACCGGCGCCTGCATGGTCATGCGCCGGGATCTGGTGGAGAAGCTGGGCGGCTTCGATCGCGACTTCATCATCGGCGATTTCGAGGATGCCGATCTCTGTCAGCGCATCAAGGCGACCGGCCTGCGCTGCGTCGTGGACGAGCGGGCGGTGCTGTATCACCTGGAACGGCAGTCGCAGGGCAACCAGGCGAGCCGCTGGCGCATGAACCTGACGCTGGTGAATGCCTGGACCTATGGCCAGCGCTGGAACAGGCAAAGGCAGCAGGCGGCGGCCTGACACCGGCCGTCCGCTGCTCGCGCGGCGGCAGGCATTCTTCTCCGGCGCCGCCCGAGCGCCGCACATTGCCGCCGCGGGGTCGGGTATATCCCCGCGCCCGCAAATGGCCGGCAGCGGCGCATGGTGCCGCCCTTGCGCCAGGATGCGGTTCGGAGGACATTCCCGCGCGGGAAGCCGGCCTTCCGATGCCGCTTTCCTTTCTGGCTGTCCCGTGGTGGAACGAAAGCACCGTGATCACGATCGCCGCCATCGCGAAGAACGAGGGGCCCTACCTCCTGGAGTGGATCGCCTACCACCGGGTCGTCGGCGCCGACCGGATCATCGTCATGGACAATGACAGCACCGACGGCAGCCAGTTCCTGCTGCAGGCCCTCGATGGTGCCGGCATCGTCAACTACATCCCCTGGCCCACCCGCCTGGCCTACCGGAATTTCGAGAACCGGAAGACCGGCGCGCAGGTCCCCGCCTATGATTTCGCCTTGCGTGCCGAGCGCCATCTCGGGCGGACGGGCTGGATCGGTTTCATCGATCTCGATGAATTCGTCCTGCCTTTGGAAGGCAACAGCATCGGCGCGCTGCTCGACCGCTTTCCGGACGCTGCGGCGGTCGGGCTGAACTGGCGCGTCTTCGGCTCCGGCGGCCATGAGGCGCAGCCTGCCGGCCTCGTCATGGAGAACTTCACCCGTCGTGGCCCGGATAACTTCGGCCCCAACAAGCACGTCAAGACCTTCGCGCGGGTATCCAAGCTCATCAATCCAGGAATCCATGTGCCCTCGACGCTCGACGGCCCCATGCTGGACACGGACGGCCAGGAGATCGACCGGCAGGGGCGCGGCGTGCACACGCGCGTGGCCGAGGGCGCGCTGCGCATCAACCACTACTTCACCAAGAGCCGCGTCGAATGGGAGCGGAAGCGCCGTCGGGGGCGTGCGCCGATGGTCGTTTCCGACCCGCGGCGCATCCGCGATGACTCGGTCTTCACCGCGCATGACCGCAACGATGTCGAGGACCACACCATTCTCCGCTTCCTGCCGGAGGTGAAGGCCGAGATCACGCGGCTGCGCCGGGAAATCAAGCACTGGCTGGGTCGTGGCGAGGGCCTGCTGATGGGGGAGGACGCTGCGTGCTCCGGTCGCTGAGGGATGGCCTGCTCCTGATGCTGGCCGAAAATCCCGCGGCTTTCGCGACGCGCTTCCGCAAGGTTGCCGAACTGCTGCAGCAGCGCGCCGGAAGCCTCCCCTTCGATGCCGAATGGTATGCCGCCGCCTATCCCGACGCGGTGGCCGCCGTGGAGGCCGGAGTCTTTGCCGATCTGCACCAGCACTTCCGCGAGCAGGGCATCCTCTGCGGCCGCATGGGTGCGCCCATGCCGGTGGATGAGCCCTGGTACGTGCAGGCCCATCCGGCGGCGGCGGCGGAGATCGCCGCCGGGCAGTTCAGCAATGCCCGCGAGCACTTCCGCCGGAAGGGTTTCTTCGAAGGGTGCGCTGCCTCCCGCCAACATCAGGTGGATGCAGCCTGGTACCGCGCCCGCTACCCGCAGGCGCAGCTCGAGGTGGAGCTGGGCTATTATCGCTCGCTGCAGGACCAGTACAACCGCGTCGGCCATGGGCTGGGCTTCATCCCCGCGCCGCAGGGCGACTGAAGCCGCTGGCCGTCCTGCCTCAAAAACCGCCCGCACGTCCTGAAAGCCTGGCCGAGGCAGGTCCATGCTCGCCTGCAGGGAATTGCCCGCTGCAGGATATGACTTCCGGCGCACCCCAACCGGTCCACGAAGTTCTCTGTGCCTTCCTCGCGGAAAATGCTTTCGGCCGCTTACCGGGATGTGCTTTTTTGCGCGCATCCCGAGGGAGACTGCCATCTTGAGCACCACCGCGACCCGTCTTCGCGTCCAGGACGAGGATTTCCTTGTCGCAGCGATGATCGAGCGCTGCCCGAAGACGATGATGATCCGGGAATTGTTCAAGAACGCGCTGGAGGCTGCGGCAACCGCGCCGGAAGGCCGGCGCCGCGTCGAGTTCTCCGCGCTGTCCGTCGGGGGCGCCCCGAAACTGGCGCTGTGGAATTCCGGCCGAGGCCTCACCGGCGCGGAACTCTACCGGATGTGCGACATCGCCGCCTCGATCCGCAAGGAAAGCGGCCTCGACCGCAATTTCGGCATGGGCGCCAAGGTCGCCTCCCTGCCGTCCAACCAGTGCGGCATGCGCTATCGCTCGGCGCATGAGGGCGTGGTGCAGGAGGTGGTGATCGGCAAGTTCGGTGGCGTCTATGGCCGCCTGCTGCGCCCCGGCCCGGATGGCGCCCTCACCGAGGTCATCGCGGTAACGGAGGCTGCCCGGGCCGAAGGGCGCGATCCCTCCTCCGATTGGACCGAGGTGGTGCTCCTCGGCAATGCGCCGGAGCAGAACACCGTCGCGGACCCCTATGCCGGCAGCCCGCGCAGCCACTGGACCTGGCTCGTCGAGGCGGTGCGCAGCCGCTTCTTCCGCTTCCCCGCCGATGTCGAGATCCTCTTCCGGGAAGGTGTGGCGAACCTGAAGGAGCCGCGCCGCCTGGTGAGCCTCGCCAGCCGCCTGCAGGCGCTGAAGCAGTACGAGGCGGTGCGGACGCCCGAGGGCATCACCATCCACTACGCCTTCAATCCCGAGCTGCTGGCCGGCGCGCGGCAGGGTCACGCGGCCATCTGGGATACGGGCGAGGGCATGGGCGCCCTGGTCTATCAGGACGAGATCTACAGCATCCTGCGTGGCGCGGCCTGGCTGAAGGAAGCGCCGAGTTTCGGCATCCCCTTCCTGGCCCGTGCCGTCACCGTGCTGGTGGAACTGCCGAACGACTACCCCGTGCTGCCGGAAGCCTATCGCGAGTTCCTGCGCTACCGCACCGACCGGCAGGAGCAGGTGCGGGTGCATGACTATTCCGGCCTGGTGGTGCGCCACCAGCCGCTCTGGCTGACCCGCCTGCTGGCCGAGGCGGTGCCCCGCGCCGACTATGTCGAGGACATTGTCGCCGAGATGCAGGCGCTGCTGGACCAGCTCGGCGTTGCCCTGCGCCGCCCGAGCCAGGCGCCGAACTTCCGGCCCCGTGCCCTGCAGGGCTCTGCGCCGCAGCAGCCCGCGGAACCCGCGCCCTTCCGCGGCGAGAAACCGCCGGCGATCATCCTGCTGCGCGACCCGGAGGATATCGCCGGCCGTGGCCTGGCGCATCGTGCCGCCGCCTACTACCCCGAGACGCACCAGCTCCACGTGAACCTGCGATATGCCGTGGTGGCCGAGGTGGCGCAGACTCTCGCCGCCGGCGCGCCGGAGGACCGCGACATCGAGGGCGTGCAGGCGGCGGCGCAGCTCACCGCCGAGCGGGCCATGGTCAGCCGCGTGGCGCGTGCCCTGACCCACTGCCTGGCCAAGCGCGGCCGACCGCGCGAGTGGAATGAGGGGCAGCTGCGCGTGGTCTTCTCGGCGGAGGCGCTGACCCTGGCGGCGGACGACATCCAGACAGGCTGGACCGATACCGAGGCCAGCTTCGCCGAGGCGCTGAAGGACGTGCCCAGGACGGCCGTGCCCGCGCTGGCCGACTAGTGTCCTGCTTCCGAAGTCCTGCGGAGTTCGTCATCCGGGCACTCGTCTTTGCTTTCAATGGCCTGCTGATCCGCTTTGGCCGCCGCAACTGCAGTGAACTTCGCCGGCAGGACACTCGAGCGTTGTCCGTTCGCATTGGCTCACGGACAACGCTCTAGGACATTTGTTTCTACGAGCATCTTCAACCGGTCAGGCGATTCCGCCTGATCGGGACCTCCTCTAAGCTCCCAAATCCGGGAAAGTGAGGTGCCGGGCCCCTCCGCCGCTGCGGGCGGAGGGCCTCCGGCGTCAGGGCGGCTCAGCTCTCCGGATCGATCCAGCCGACATGCCCATCCGGCCGGCGATAGACGACGTTCAGTTGGCCGCTGGCCTGGTTGCGGAACATCATCACCGGGGCCTGGCTCAGGTCCAGCCGCATCACCGCCTCGCTGACGGTGAGATGGGCGATCTCGGTCGGGGTTTCGGCGACGATGGCGCCGTGATGCGCGCCGTCATGCCCGTCGGGCGCGACCTCCTCGGCCGCGCCGTCCTCGGCCAGCCCGTCCAGCAGCACCTCGCGGTCGATCGTCTCCTCCGGCTCGTCCACGGGCCGCGCCAGCACCACCTCGCGCGCGGTTTCGGCCGTCGGCGGCAGCCGCGTATCGGCCAGCTTGCGAGAGTGCTCGTTCATCCGCCGCCGGTAGCGGCGCAGCCGTTTGGCGATATGGGAGGCCGCCTCGTCAAAGGCGCGCTGCGCCTCGTTCCCTTCACCCTCACCGCGCAAGCTGAGGCCGCGCCCAGCATGAATGTCGATGGTGCAGGAAAAGAAGGCG
>Ga0180221_1001740_pt1 | contig 13807 bp, 11 predicted proteins | sample eDN5th37CKraftMG_FD_151339 | JGI IMG/M metagenome (GOLD analysis project Ga0180221, IMG submission 151339) | Enriched Miracle-Growth compost microbial communities from Emeryville, California, USA - eDNA 5th pass 37_C Kraft MG (version 2) (version 2) ...
CGCGTTCACACGCGTCTTCGACGCACTTGGGCGCTCCTCAGGATGAGGTCTTTTGCTCCGCGTCATCCTGAGGTGCGAGGCCGCAGGCCGAGCCTCGAAGGACGACGCTGCAAAAGTCTTGATGTGACGCAAGCGAGTCTCGCCGCGCCGTCTAAGCCTTGACGATCGGCGCGACGTCGGCGCGCGTCGCCGCTGCGGCCGTTGCCGCCGGCTCGTTGGTCACCGGCCCACGGCGCAGCGCGGTGCGCAGCGAGCCGATCTCGCCTTGCAGGCGCGCATTGTCCTTGCGCGCGGCTTCGAGCGCGCCTTCCACCACCGAACGCTCCATCTGCTCGCGTTGCAGCGAGGCGGCAAGCTCCTCGACGTGCCGCTCGACGCTGGTGCGGCTGACCTGGATGTCGGCTTCCAGATGACCGACGCGCTCGGTCAATTGCTGGATCTTTTCCTCGGCGCGCGCCAGCGCCGTCTCGCGGCTCTTGAGCGTCTTGGTCAGCGCGTTGGCGCGCTCGACCAGCGCCGCGCGCGAGGTCTCCATGTCGCGCACCTGGCGCTCGCGCTCGTCGCGTGCCGCGGCAAGCGTGGCGAGCTTCTTCTCGGCATTGGTATGGCCGATCGTCGCCTCGACGGCGCGGCGGTCGAAGGCGCGCACCTCCTCGGTGCGGGCGATGAGGTTCTGCCGCGCCTCCGCCAGCATCTTCTCGGCGGTGGTGGCGCGCGATTGCAGCGCGTCGAGCCGGACGTTGAGCGTGTTGCGCTCCGCCTGGTGCTGCTCGCGCGCCTCGTCGAGGGCGGCCGACAGGCGGCCGCGCTCGGAATAGGCTTCGGCGAAATTCGTCTCCACCTTGCCGAGCTGGGCGCGGGTGGCGGCGAGGGCATTTTCGCTTTCGGTCAGCCGGCGGGTGAGGCGCGAATGCTCGGCGAGCGACTGGTCGAGCGAGCCTTGCAGCGAGCGCCGGTCGTCCTCGGTCAGCGCGATCTTCTCGCGCAGCGCGGCGAGTTCGGCTTCCAGTTCGACGACGCGCTTTTCAGCGGTGTCGATCTGATCGGTGAGCGTGCGGCGGTTTTCCGCGAGCATCTTGCGCTGCGCCGTCTCCTGCGCCAACTGCCGCTCGAGTTCGGCGATCTGCGCGCGGTCGGCGGCGATCGTGTTGTTCAGTTCGAGCCGCGTGCTGTCGAGGCCGCGCGCCGCCTCGCGGGCGAATTCGAGGTCGCCGCGCAGCCGCTCCGCCTCGGTCTCGAAGGCGGTCGCCTTCTTCTCGGTGGCGTAGAATTCGCTGCGCAGCGTCTCGTAGGCGGCGCGACTTTCGTCGAGCGCGCTGCGCAGGCTCAGCGCCGTCGATTTCTCCTGTTCGAGCGCGCGCAGCGTGTTGTTGAACGGCGCGACGATCTTGCCGAAGGCGTCCTTGAGTTCGTCAAGCTCGGTGATCTTGCGGCCGGCATCGACCAGAAGGTTGCGCAGCGCCTCGTTCTCCTCGCCCATGCGGGTGCCGACGTCGGACGTATGCTGCGGGTCGTAGGCGTGCTGCGGGTTCAGATCGCCGCGCCGCTCGCTGGCGTAGCCGTTCTGGGCCGATTGGCCGTTCCGGTTCATGTCGTCATTGCCTTTGCCGTTCTCGCCTTTGCCGGCCTCGTTCGTTGCGGTGTCGTCGAAATCGTTTTTCTCGTAACCGCTTTTGCCGAAAAAGCCGGTCAACTTGCTCATGACTGAAAAACCCTGCCCGCGGCGCGCGCTGACGTTGCAAGTTAAGGTATTTTAACGAAAGGTAAACCGGAACGCGGGGTGCGGCAGGCCGCAGTCAACCGGCATTTTCGCGCGCCCCGCACGGTGCCGAACGGCGCAGAGTGGCGCAGAGGGACAAAACTTGAGCGAGCGCAGCGGGGGCCACCCCGGATCGGGGGGCGAATCGGCAGCCGGCCACGACAATACGGGGGCGGGCGCCGCCGGCGCGGATAGGAGCGGCGTCGACGAGGCTTATGCCTATAAGCCGTCGCTGCGCGGCGCCGCCTGGCACTATACGCTCGGCCCCGAGGCGCTCGGCTGGAGCCGGGGGCGCTATGTCGGCGAGGTGCGTTATCGCGACATCGCGCGGCTGCGCCTGTCCTACCGGCCGATGACCATGCAGTTGGCGCGCTTCCAGCTCGACATCTGGGCGCCGCAGGCACCGCGTCTCGTCGTCATGTCCGCGACCTGCCGCAGCTTCGTCGAGATGGCGTCGCAGGCCGACGCCTATCGCGGCTTCGTGACGGCGCTGCACCGGCGCATCGCCGAAGCGGGCGGCACGCCGCGCTGCGAGAGCGGCATCGCGCCGGCGCTCTATGTCATCGGCGTGGTCGTGCTCGGCGGCACGGCGCTGGCGCTCGTGGCGCTGGCGCTGCGCGCCGTCAGCGTCGGTGCCTGGGGTGGCGCGGCGTTCCTCGCGGCGTTTCTGGCGGTCTTCGGCTGGCAGGTCGGCACTTATTTCCGGCGCAACCGGCCGGGCCGCTATGAACTGACGGCGCTGCCGGAGCGCCTGCTGCCGCGCGGCGAAAAAACGCCTCAGTCGCGCACCACCAGCACCGAGCACGTCGCATAGCGCACGACGTGGCCTGCATTGGAGCCGAGGAAATAGGTGCGCATCGCCGCGCGGTGCGAGGTCATCACGATCAGGTCGGCGCCGATCGTCTTCGCCTCCTCGAGGATCTCGTGATAGATGCCGCCCTGGCGCACCGCGCTGGTGATGCGGCCGGGCAGCCCCGCTTCCTCGACCAGCGCCGCGAGCTTGGCCTCCGCGCCGTGCTGCTGGTTGGCGTCGAAATCGGCCGGCACATATTCCGCCAGCATCACCGGCGTCAGCGCCAGCACATGCAGGAGATGGATGGTGCCGCCGCTGGTTTTCGCCAGTTCGGCGGCGCGGGCGATGGCCGGGCGTGCCGTCTCGACGTCGTCGAGATCGAGGGGGACGAGGATGCGCTTGTACATCGTGGTGACTTGATCAGTGCCGGGGCACTGCCTTTGCGGGACTGGGCCGCCACTCTGGCATCTTTTCCCCTCCGCCTTGAAGCGCGAAGGCTGGTTCAATCCGTCGCAGCGTCGAGCAGGCGCGGGCTGACATAGCCCACCAGCCGGCCGCTCTGCGGGCGTATCCCGCTCCAGGGATTGGCAGATGCATTGGCGCCGGATGATGGGCCGGCGAATTCGATGATCGCCAGCGCCGCCGTCGGCATGCCGTCGCGCAAGGCGGCGCGCAGCTCCGCGGTGCCGGCCGCGCTCAACAGCAGCGCCGTCTCGTTGAGACCGGGATTGTGGCCGCAGATCAGCGGCCGGCGCGCCGTGGCGGGGAGCTGGCGCAGCGTCGTCAGGATCGCGTCGGCGGAGGCGTTGTAGAGCTGCGCGGCGGTGTGGACCGGCGGCGCGGGGTCGAGTTCCGCCGCGGCACAGGCCCAGGTCTCGCGCGCCCGCGTCGCGCTCGACACGAGAACATGGTCCGGCACCAGGTCGTGATGCGCCAGATAGCGGCCGATGCGGGCGGCGTCGGCGCGCCCGCGAGCGGTCAGCGCGCGGGTATGGTCGCTGCCGTCGGGGCCGGCGTTCTCCGCTTTGGCGTGACGCAAGATGAGCAGGCGAAGCATCGGACCGTTCCCGCCTCCAGCGCTTTCTCTCCCGGTTCTCTAGCACGCGACTTCGCCTTTGCCCCTCCCGCGCAGCGTCGCAGCGGTGTAAGAAGCCCGCGATGAATGGTCCCATCCCAGAAACCGACCGGGGCGCGGTCTGGTACGCGCGGCAGGCGCCGCCGCCGGAACCGCGCCCGCCGCTCACCATCGACCTCGATGTTGACGTCTGTGTGGTCGGCGGCGGCCTTGCCGGCCTCACCGCCGCGCATGAGGTGGCGCGGCGCGGCTTTTCGGTCGCGCTCCTCGAAAGCGGCCGCATCGCCGGCGGCGCCTCCGGCCGCAATACCGGCTTCGTGCTGCCGGGCTTCAATGCCGAACTCGAGACCATCGCCGAGCGCATCGGCTCCGAGCGGGCGCGGCGGCTGTGGGCGCTCTCCGAGCGCGGGCTCGATTACGTCCGCCGGCAGGTCGCGGCGATGCCGCAGATCGCGCCGCAGCCGGGCTGGCTGTGCGTGTCGAAGACGCCGCAGCGGCGGCCGTTGACCGAGGCGGTTGCGGCGTTGCGCGAGGCAGGCACGCAAGCCGAGTACTGGCCGGTGGAGCGCGTGCGCGCGGCGCTGCCGAGCCCGGCCTATTTCGACGCGATCCATTATCCGGCGGCCTTCGCCATCGACCCGCTGCAATATGCGCACGCGCTGGCCCAGGCGGCGGAAGCGGCCGGCGCGCGCATCTTCGAGGCGACCCCGGCGCTGGCGATCGATCCCGACGGCGTCCGCAAGCGCATCGATACGCCGTCGGCGCGCGTCAGGGCGGGCCATGTCGTGCTCGCCGGCAATGTCGATATCGGCGGCCTGATGCCGCGGCTCGCCGCGACGCTGATCCCGATCACCACTTACGTCATGGTCAGCGCGCCGCTCGGGCCGGTGCTGCGCGAGACGCTTGCCTATCGCGGTGCGGTCAGCGACGGTGAGCGCGCCGACCACCATTATCGCATCGTCGACGGCGACCGGCTGATGTGGTGCGGGCGGATGACCACGGCGCCCGCCGATCCGCGCCGCTATGCGCGGGCGCTGGCGCGGGCCGCGGCGCGCACCTTTCCGCAACTCGGGCCGGTCGCGGCGGAGCATGTCTGGGGCGGCACGCTCGGCATGCCGCTGCACCGCATGCCGCAGATCGGCGAATTGCTGCCCGGCGTCTGGGTGGCGAGCGGCTTCGGCGGCCACGGCCTCAACACCACGGCGATGGCCGGCGAACTGATCGCGTGCGGCATCGTCGACAGCGATCAGACGTGGCGGCAGTTCGCGCCCTATGAGCTGGTGTGGGCCGGCGGCGCCGTCGGCCGCTTGGCGATGCGCGCGCTCTATCTCGGCCGGCGCCCGCTGGAGGGCATGGAGCAAGCCTTCGCGCGCCAGCGCGAGCGCGCGCAACGTCGCAAAAGGGCGCGCAAAGCAGCCCGCAAATCGGCCCATCTGGGGAATGGAACCGGCGCCAGCGATCCGATGCAAACAAAAGGGTGAGCGGGCGGCGAAAAGTCGTTAAGACTCGGCCGGTAGATTTGTCGCAGGAAAACGGCTGCGCGCGCGACGCGCGGAACTGTCGGGATAGGAGTGCCGTGAGACGGTTGCAAGGAGTTCGCTACGCGGGGGCGCTCGCGCTGGTCACGGCACTGGCAAGCGGCACCGCCGCGGCCGCCGAGACCGATCCGGTGACGTCCGTAACCCACTGGCTGTCGGGTCCGTGGACGGTGACGCTCGGCGTCGAGGGCCGCGCGCGGCCGCTGTTCGAGGGCGCCGATACCCTGCGCTTCGTGCCGGTGCCGCTGTTCGATATCCGCCGGGCCGGCAAGGCGCGCGGCTTCCAGGCGCCGCTCGACGGCGCCAGCATCGGCATCCTCGAAACCGATAACTTCCGCTTCGGCCCGACCTTCAAGATCCGCCTGCCGCGCTATGAGCGCGATGCCGCCGGCTTGCAGGGGCTCGGCGACGTGAAATACGGCATCGAGGTCGGCGGCTTCGCCGAATACTGGCCGACGCAATGGCTGCGCACGCGCGGCGACATCCTGCAAGGTTTCCACGGCCATCACGGCGTCGTCGGCAGTCTCAGTGCCGACGCGGTCTATGCGTTGACCCCGCAGATCACGCTGTCGGCCGGCCCGCGCGCCCGCTTCGAGAGCGCCAAGACGATGCAGACCTATTTCGGCATCGATCCGCAGCAGTCGCTGCTGTCCGGCCTGCCGGTCTACAGTCCTTCGGGCGGTTTTCGGTCCTGGGGCGCCGGCGCGCAGCTTCGCTACGATCTGACACCGCAATGGTCGACGCATGTGTTCGTCGAATACGAGCGGCTGAGCAATTCGGCGGCGGATTCGCCGCTGGTGCGGCTGCGCGGCTCGCGCGACCAGATCACCACCGGCATCGGCATCAATTACGCCTTCGACGTCGGCCCGTTCTTCCGCTGACGCGCGTCTGACTCAGCGCCCGTCATGTGAGAGGGCGCTGCGCGTCAGCGCCCGTCACGTCTCGTCATAAAGGCAAGGCGCTCGAACAGGTGCACGTCCTGTTCGTTCTTGATGAGCGCGCCGGCAAGCGGCGGGATCAGCTTCTTGGCGTCGCGCTCGCGCAGCGTCTCCGGGCTCACGTCCTCGACCAGGAGCAGCTTGAGCCAGTCGAGCAGCTCGGAGGTCGACGGCTTCTTCTTCATGCCCGGCACGGCGCGGATCTCGTAGAACAGCTTGAGCGCCTCGCCGACCAGCCGCTGCTTGATGCCGGGGAAATGCACCTCGACGATGGCGCGCATCGCGTCCTCGTCGGGAAAGCGGATATAGTGGAAGAAGCAGCGGCGCAGGAAGGCGTCCGGCAGTTCCTTCTCGTTGTTCGAGGTGATGATGACGACCGGGCGCTGGGCCGCCTTCACCGTCTCGCCGGTCTCGTAGACGTAGAACTCCATGCGGTCGAGTTCGAGCAGCAGGTCGTTGGGAAATTCGATATCGGCCTTGTCGATCTCGTCGATCAGCAACACCGGCCGCTGCGGCGCGGTGAACGCCTCCCATAATTTGCCGCGGCGGATATAGTTGCGGATGTCCTTGACCCGCTCGTCGCCGAGCTGGCTGTCGCGCAGCCGCGATACCGCATCGTATTCGTAAAGGCCCTGTAGCGCCTTGGTCGTCGATTTGACGTGCCATTCGATCAGCGGCGCGCCGAGCGCGCGCGCCACCTCGATCGCCAGCATGGTCTTGCCGGTGCCGGGCTCGCCCTTGACCAGCAGCGGGCGCTCGAGCGCCACGGCGGCATTGACCGCGACCTTCAGGTCGTCGGTGGCGACGTAGTGATCGGTGCCTTCAAAACGGGCCATGAAACCTCGCAAAGTCCTCGCCGGCAGGGGAGCGGCCTCGCATGAATGTGATGGCGAATCCACCCGTTGCCGTCTCATGCCACCGCCCGAACGGCCGCGGAAGCGGCTATAACGACATATCGGTTCAAAACACGAAACGGGACGCGGCGCCAGTCCAGACGCAAGCTCAAGACATAAGTCCAGACGCCGGTCCGGATGCCAAGCCAAGAAGCCAGCCCAAGGAGGCCCCCCATGCTCGATCGCCGCTTCGTGTTGACAGGTGCCGCCGGCGCCGCCGTTCTGGGTCTGATGTTCAAGAACAGACAGGCCACGGCAACGGAGACGAGCGCCGCGCAGGACGCCGAGATCGTCAAGACCGATGCCGAGTGGCGGCAATTGCTGCCGCCGGAGCGCTACGAGATCCTGCGCAAGCACGGCACCGAGCCGCCCGGTTCGAGCCCGCTCAACCACGAAAAGCGCAAGGGCATCTTTGCCTGCGCCGGCTGCGACCTGCCGCTCTATTCGTCGGAGACGAAGTTCGAGAGCGGCACCGGCTGGCCGAGCTTCTGGCAGCCGCTGCCGAATGCGGTCGGCACCACGGTCGACAAATCGCTGTTCATGGTTCGCACCGAGGTGCATTGCCGGCGCTGCCGCGGCCATCTCGGCCATGTGTTCGAGGACGGCCCGCAGCCGACCGGCCTGCGCTACTGCATGAACGGCCTGTCGCTCACCTTCAAGCCGCAGGCACCCGGCCCCGCCTGAGCGCTCCCGGCCGGCAAAAGCTGCCGTCACCGGCAGGAACGGCCCGGCCCAGTGCCGGGCCGTTTTTATATCTATCTGATTTCATTCGATTTCTGATTGGCACGCGGATTGCTCGTTGGCTCCCGCGGGATTGCGCGCGCCGGCTCACGCACGGCGTGCCCCCCAGTGTGGAGAACGGTTTATGGGTATCTTCGGCGCGCTCAATACGGCGGTGACGGGTTTGCGGGCGCAGGCTTACGCGCTCGAAAACGTGTCCGGCAACATCGCCAATTCGCAGACCACCGCCTTCAAGCGGATCGACACCAGTTTCCAGGATTTGATCCCCGACAATTCGGTGAACCAGCAGCTTGCCGGCAGCGTTGCCGCGCAATCGCGCACCACCAACACCGTTGCCGGCGACATCCAGTCGTCCTCGGTCGGCACCTTCATGGCGATCAACGGCGACGGCTTCTTCGTCGTCACCCGGCCGGACAGCTTCAACGGCGGCGAGCCGGATTTCAGCGGTACCGAACTCTATACACGGCGCGGCGACTTCCAGCCCGACAAGAACGGCTATCTGGTCAACGGCGCCGGCTATTACCTGATGGGCGTGCCGGTCGATCCGCTGACCGGCGTTGCGACGTCCAGCCGGCCGGAGATCCTGCAATTCAAGGAAAGCTATCTGCCGGCGCAGGCGACCACCCAGATCGATTATCACGCCAATCTGGCGCGCGACGCGGCGACGCTCAACACGACGATGTTCCAGTCGAACCCGGTCAACGGGGCGCCGGTCTCCGCGACCATCGCCGGCTCCGGCGCCACCATCGCCGCCGATGCACTGCCGCAGCGCGTCGGCACCATGGACCTGTCGCTGTTGTCCTCGGCCGGCGGCACGCTGGTGATCGGCGCGACCAACATCACGATCCCCGCCGGCGCCAACCTCGCCGCGGTGATCGCCGCCGTCAACGCGCAGACCGGCACCACCGGCGTCACCGCTTCCTCCGACAGCGGCAACCATCTGGTGCTCACCGGCGCCGACGAGAAGACGCCATACGCCATCGGCAGCGCCACCACCGCCGCTCTCTTGAGCGAGTTCGGCATCTCCACCGGCACCGTCAATCCGATCAACCTGCTGACGCAGGGCATCGTGCTCTCCGGCCAGACGCTGACCGTGTCGGTCAACGGCGGCGCGGCGCAGACGATCCAGTTCGGGCCGGGCAATGTCGAGACGCTCGCCGATCTCCAGGCGGCGCTCTCCGGCCTTTCCGGCGTCACCGCCTCCGTCGACGGCAGCGGCAATATCTCGCTGACGGCGACCGATCCGACGCATACGCTCGCCATCGGCGGCACTGCGACGCCGGCCAATTTCGGCCTGCACGTCACCCAGGCGAGCCCCGGCGGCAACGGCGTGATCGCCGACGACGTGCCGGCGTTTCTGGCCAATTCGCTCGACGGCGGCGTGATCGGCGCCCGCGACGAGGCTGGCACGACCGTCAACGTGCATTTCCGCTGGGCCAAGGTCGGCCCCAACACCTGGAACCTGTTCTACGAGAGCGACACCGCCGCCACCGGCGGCGCGACGGCCTGGACCAATGCCGGCGTCAACTACACCTTCGGCGCCAACGGCCAGCCGAGCCCGCCGCTCACCCAGACGACGCTCTCCGGGCTCACCGTCAATGGTGTTTCGCTCGGCAACATCAATCTCGCCTTCGGCACCAACGGGCTGACGCAGTTCACCGACAGCAACGGCGTGGTGAAGGTCAATGTCTTGCAGGAAAACAGCGTCGCCGCCGGCGAACTGCAATCGGTCGCCGTCAACGACAAGGGCAATATCGTCGGCACCTATTCCAACGGCCGCACGCTGGTCCTCGCCAATATCACGCTCGCCAATTTCGCCGGCGCCGAACAGCTCAAGCGCATCGACGGCGGCGCCTTCGAGGCGACCGACGGTTCGGGCGTCGCCAGCTACGACGCGCCGGGCAAGATCATGGCGCAGTCGCTGGAGGGCTCCAACACCGATATCGCCGACGAGTTCACCAAGCTGATCATCACCCAGCAGGCTTATTCAGCCAACACCAAGGTCATCACCACCTCCAATGAGATGGTGCAGGACCTGTTGAACATGCTGCGGTAACGGCCGGGTAAAAATGACCGCGGGAGCTGACCGCTCATGAATCTGTCGCAGGCGCTTGCCACCGCCGTCGCCGGCTTGCGGGTGACGCAGTCTGGCCTGTCGGTGGTGGCGGCCAACGTCGCCAACGCCGAGACGCCTGGCTACGTCAAAAAAAATTCGGTCTCCGTGCAGATCTCTGCCGGACAGGCGGGGACCAGCGTCGCCGTCGGCGAGATCCAGCGCCAGCTCGACCAGTATGTGCAGCGGCAGATGCGCACCGAAGCCTCCGGCGCCGCCTACGCCAGTCTGCGCGCCGATTTCCTCGAAAATCTGCAAACCGTCTACGGCTCGCCGGGATCGACGGCGTCGATCGAAAGCGTGTTCAACGACTTCACCAATGCGTTGCAGGCGCTCTCGACCAGCCCCGACGATCAGGCCGCGCGCAATGCGGTGCTGGCGCAGGCGCAGGTGCTGACCCAGCAGCTCAATTCGATGACTTCGCAGATCCAGGGCATGCGCGCCGACGCCGAGCTTGGCCTCGCCGATTCGGTGACGAAGGCCAACAACGCGATGGCGCAGATCGCGGAGATCAACAAGCAGCTTTCCAACTACAACAAGGCCGACAGCACCACTGCCTCGCTGCTCGACCAGCGCGACGCCTATATCGACCAGTTGTCGCAACTGATGGATATCACCGTCGTCAAGGGCGACCAGAACCAGGTGAAGGTGTTCACCTCGTCCGGCATCCAGCTTGTCGGCAGCACGGCGGCGCGGATCGATTTCGACGCGCAAGGCACGATGACCGCCAACAACCAGTGGAGCGCCGATCCGAGCACCCGCTCGGTCGGCACGCTGACGCTGGTGACGGAAAGCGGCGGCTCCGTCGATCTGATCGCTAATAACGCGATCCGCTCCGGTCAGATGGCGGCCTATCTGCAATTGCGCGACCAGGACCTGCCGCAGGCGCAGGCGCAGCTCGACCAGATCGCCGCGGCGCTGGCGCGCTCGCTGTCTGACGTCACCGTCGCCGGCACGCCGGCGACGTCCGGCGCGCAAAGCGGTGCCGACGTCGATATCGGCAGCCTGCTCGCCGGCAACACGGTCAATGTCAGCTATCTCGACCGGATGACCGGACAGACCCGCACCATCACCTTCATGCGGGTCGACGATCCCGGCGCGCTGCCCTTGTCGAACGACGCCACGGCGGCGGCCGGCGACGAGGTGTTCGGCATCAATTTCTCCGGCGGCATGGCGTCGGTCCTCAGCCAGATGAACAACGTGCTGACCGCGCGCGGGCTGATCGCCTCGACCACCGGCGGCGACACGTTGCGCGTGCTCGACAACGGCTCGGGGCGCGCGTCGCTGACCTCGCTGTCGGCGACGCATACCGCAAGCGGGCTTGCCGACGGCACGGCGCAACTGCCGTTCTTCACCGACGGCACGCAGCTTTATACCGGCGCCATCGGCTCGCTCGGCTCGCAGAGCGTCGGGCTCGCCGGGCGCATCTCGGTCAATGCCGCGCTGCTTGCCGATCCGGCCAAGCTCGTCGTCTACGACGCCGGCACCGAGGCCGGCAATGGGACGCGCCCGAACTTCCTGCTCGACGGCATCAGCAAGGCGTCGTTGACCTTCTCGCCGGCAGCCGGGATCGGCTCGAAGACGACGCCCTATAGCGGCACGATCGGTTCCTATTTGCGACAAATGGTCAGCGCGCAGGGCCAGGCTTCGGAGAGCGCCCGCAGCCTCAGCGACGGCCAGAGCGTCGTGCTCACCTCGTTGCAGGAACGCTTCAACGACAGCGCCAGCGTCAATATCGACGAGGAGATGTCGACGCTGTTGCAGTTGCAGAATGCCTATGCCGCCAATGCGCGCGTGCTCTCGACGGTGCAGCAGATGCTGCAATCGCTGATGAGCGTGATCCCGTGATGCGTGCGCAGCAGGATGAAGTGAGGACGCGATGACGACGATCCCGATCGGAGCGCGCTCGACGCTGATGGTGCGTTCGCTGGTCAATATGCGCGCCCAGCTCGACGACTTGAACCGCCAGCTCGGCACCGGGCAGAAATCGACCACCTATGCCGGGCTCGGTACCAATCGCGGCCTGTCGGTGGCGCTTAACACCAATCTCTCGGCCATCAGCGGCTACAACGACACGATCACCACGATGACGACGCGGCTGCAACTGGCCAGCGCGACGCTCGACCGGCTGTCGGCGATCGGCACGGAGAGCAAGACGGCGGCGGTGCAGTCGAGCTTCGACCCGGATTCGACCGGTGCGACTTCGGCGACGCGGGCGGCGCTGTCCGGGCTCAGCGAATTCCTCAGCCTGCTGAACACGCATGTCGGCGACCATTATTTCTTTTCCGGTGCCGCCTCCGACCAGCCCTCAGTGGCCTCTGCCGACCATATCCTCGATGGCGACGGCGCCCGCGCCGGCTTCCGCCAGGTGATGGAGGAGCGCCGGCAGGCCGATCTCGGCGCCGACGGGCTCGGCCGGCTGGTGCTCGGCGCGCCCAGCGCCACCGCGGTCAGCATTGGCGAAGATGTTGCCGGCTCGCCCTTCGGCTTCAAGCTGTCGAGCATCGCCACCACCATCCCCGGCGCGACGGTGACGCAGCCGGGCGGCTCGCCGGCCACCGCCTCGATCGATCTCGGCACCACCAATGCGGTCGCCGGCAATACCGTCACCGTGACGGTCAACCTGCCGGACGGCAGCCGCGAGAACATCAAGCTGACGGCGACGACGGACGATCCGCCCGGCATCGGCCAGTTCACCATCGGCGCGACGCCGGCCGACACCGCGACGAACATCAGGACGGCGCTCGCGGGCGCAATCGGCACCACCGCCAGCACGGCGCTGACGGCGGCTTCGGCGATGGCCGCCGCCGACAACTTCTTCAACACCGACGACGCGCATCCGCCGCAGCGGGTCGCCGGCCCGCCGTTCGATACCGCCACCGCGCTCGTTGACGGTACCGACGCCAACACCGTGTCGTGGTACACGGGCGAGGCCGGCGCTTCGCCGGCGCGCGGCACGGCGACGGCGCGCGTCGACAGTTCGATCAGCGTCTCCTATGGCATGCGTGCCAACGAGGAGGGCATCCGCTTCATGCTGCAAAATCTGGCGGTGCAGGCGGCCTCGACCTATTCCAGCAGCGATGCCGACGCGCCCGACCGCGCCACCGCGCTTAATTCGCGGCTCAATGCCAATTACGCCGGCCCGCCGGGCATGCAGCGCATCCAGAGCATCGCCACCGATCTCGCCGGCGCGCAATCCTCGCTGGCGGCGGCGAGCGACCGCCACCAGCAGACGGCGGCGACGTTGCAGAGCTTGCAGCAGCAGATCACCGGCGTCTCCAACGAGGAGGTCGGCTCGCAGATCCTGGCATTGCAGACGCGGCTCACCGCCTCGCTGCAAACAACCTCGATGCTCTACCAGATGAGCCTGGTGAACTTCCTGTAGGGCAGGGCGGGCGCGTCATCCTGAGGAGCGCCGCAGGCGCGTCTCGAAGGATGACGTTTCGCGACGCTGCCGGCTCCCGGCGGCGGGCCGGAAGCGGCCCATTTTAGGCGATTCATTAACCAATTTTTTTCACGGGGCGTTATCGCGCCTACGCGATGATGCCGGCCGATCCCGAGGATCGAACCGTGTCAGCCGTCGAACGCGGCTGGCGTCAAACCAGAAAGGTTTTCTATTATGGCTTCCGGAATTACCCTCTCGGCCGGCGTTCGTCAGAACCTGCTTTCGCTGCAGAACACCGCGCAACTGATGGCTTCCACGCAGAACCGCCTTGCCACCGGCAAGAAGGTGAACTCGGCCCTCGACAATCCGTCGAACTTCTTCACCGCCTCCTCGCTGCAGAGCCGCGGCAACGACCTCAGCTCGCTGCTCGACTCGATGGCGACCGGCATCAAGACGCTGGAAGCCGCCGACAACGGCATCACCTCGATCACCAAGACGGTCGAATCGATGCAGTCGACGCTGCGCCAGGCCCGCCAGGACAAGTCGTTCCAGACCGCGTCCTATTCGATCTC
>Ga0180221_1001742_pt1 | contig 13806 bp, 9 predicted proteins | sample eDN5th37CKraftMG_FD_151339 | JGI IMG/M metagenome (GOLD analysis project Ga0180221, IMG submission 151339) | Enriched Miracle-Growth compost microbial communities from Emeryville, California, USA - eDNA 5th pass 37_C Kraft MG (version 2) (version 2) ...
AGCAGAAGACCCTGCAGACCCTCGACAATCCGTTCGGCACAAGGTTGTCACCCATGTCTTAGGTACGTTCCGTCACCCATGTCCCCGGGCCGGACAGACGTGCAATGGTGAGCCCGGCGGGACTCGAACCCGCGACCCCATGATTAAAAGTCACGTGCTCTACCAGCTGAGCTACGGGCTCGACGATCAGGGACGAGAGGGCTTACCGGCGCGGTCCCCGGAACGCAAGCCGGATCGGGACGGCGCCGGTGGGGACCCGTCGGCGAGCCTCATCCGCGCCCTTACGGATGCGCCGCCCTTTGCTAAGGTGCCGGTATCCAGGACGCTGCGAGGCCCCGCCATGCCGATCGTCAACCGTATCGCCGCCATGCAGCCCGAGATCGCCGCATGGCGGCAGGACATCCACGCCCATCCCGAGCTGATGTTCGACGTGCAGCGGACCGCGGCGAGCGTGGCGGAGAAGCTGAAGGCGTTCGGGTGCGACGAGGTGGTGCCGGGCATCGGCCGCACCGGCGTGGTCGGCGTCATCAGGGGCGGCAGGCCGGGTGACAAGGTCGTCGGCCTGCGTGCCGATATGGATGCGCTGCCGATCGAGGAAGCGAACGATCTGCCTTACAAGTCGACCGTGCCCGGCAAGATGCACGCCTGCGGCCACGACGGCCACACCGCCATGCTGCTCGGCGCGGCGAAATATCTCGCAGAGACGCGCAACTTCGCCGGAACCGCGGTGCTGGTGTTCCAGCCGGCGGAGGAGGGCGGCGGCGGCGGCCGCGAGATGGTCGAGGACGGCATGATGGAGCGGTTCGGCATCCAGGAGGTTTACGGCATGCACAACATGCCGGGGATGCCGGTCGGCCGGTTCGGCATCCGCTCGGGCCCGGCCATGGCCGCGGCGGACTTCGTCACCATCGAGATCGAGGGCGTCGGCGGCCATGCGGCGCGGCCGCATCTCGCGGTCGATCCGATCCTCGTCGGGTCGCAGATCGTCAACGCCGTGCAGTCGGTGGTCTCGCGCAACGTCGATCCGCTGAAATCGGCGGTGGTGTCGATTTGCGAGTTCCACGCCGGCTTCACCGACAATGTCATCCCGCAGACCGCACGGCTCGAGGGCACTGCGCGCAGCCTCGCGCCCGAGGTGCGCGACCTCGTGGAGCGCCGCCTGCACGACCTCGTGGAAGGCATCGCGAAAGCCCACGGCGCCAGGGCGACGCTCACCTACCGGCGCAACTATCCGGTGCTGAAGAACCACGCCGCGCAGGCGGAGTTCGCCGCCCGCGTGGCCGGCGAGATCGTCGGCGACGAGCGCGTCGACACGGATTACCCGCCGATGATGGGCGCGGAGGACTTTTCCTACATGCTGGAGGCGCGGCCCGGCGCCTTCATCTGGGTCGGCAATGGCGACAGCGCCGGGCTGCACCATCCCTCGTACAATTTCAATGACGAGGTCATCCCGGTCGGCACCTCATACTGGGTGCGGCTGGTCGAGACCGCGATGGCGGGTTAGGGCGCGGTGCGGCCGCGCCGGCTTACTGCGCCGTTTCCATGCGTCGCGGTTCGGCCGTCGCCTCGACGGCGCGGGCCTGGGGGACGGCCGGCGCGCGGCGCAGGGAAGGGATGAGCCGCCACGGCTGGGCGAGCCTGGCTTCGAGCGAGGTCCAGAACGCGAAGCTGTTGAAGCGCGAGTCCTCAAGCGCGGCCAGCGCCACCGCGGCGACGAACGGCATGCTCTGCACGATCAGCACCCAGGCGAACAGGTTGATCTCGCGCACCTGCTCGTAATTGGTGGCGAACACCAGAGCCGCGCCGGAGAGCAGCAGGCCGGCCATGATCGCCTCGTGGAACGCAGGAAAAGCCATGCGGCCGCGCGCCGAGCCGCCCTTGGCGGTGCGCACGAACGGCAGATGGTCGATGAACAGGCCCATGCCGACCGCGCGCGCCACGGTCCACTGCATCGACATCGCGGCCACCATGGCCGCCGCGGCGTGGCGCGGCGTGATGGCGACGCGGCGGCGGTAGAGCGCCGCAAAATGCAGGATCGAGACTGCGAAGGTCGCGAGGATCGGCAGCGTGAGAATCTTGTCGGGCACGGCGATGCCGACGATGGCGATCACCGGAACCCAGACGATGTTGAGGATCGCCACCACCACGCCGATGGCCTCGGCGCCGAGCCAGTTGAGCCAGCCCATGGCGAACTCGCGGCGCTGGTCCGGGACCAGGCGGCTGCCGCCCGGCATCAGCCGGCGCCAGTGCTTGCGCACGATCTGCACGCCGCCATAGGCCCAGCGGTGGCGCTGCTTCTTGTAGGCCTCGAAGGTGTCGGGCAGCAGGCCCCAGCCGTAGCGGCGGTTGGTGTAGTGGGCGGTCCAGCCGTGCTCCAGGATGGAGAGGCCGAGGTCGGTGTCCTCGCAGATGGTGTCGCTCGACCAGCCGCCGGCGTCGTCGAGCGCGGCGCGGCGGATCAGGCACATGGTGCCGTGAACGATGATGGCGTTGGCCTCGTTGCGTTCGACCATGCCGATGTCGAAGAAGCCGGCGTATTCGCCGTTCATGATGTGGTGCAGCGGGCTGCGCTCGCCGTCGCGGTGGTCCTGCGGCGCCTGGATCAGGCCGACCTTGGGGTCGTTGAAATAGGGAACGAGGTCCTTGAGCCAGTCGGGATGCACCATGTAGTCGGCGTCGAGCACGCCGACGATCTCGGCGTCGGGCGCGGTGCGCGTGAGCGCGAGCCGCAGCGCGCCGGCCTTGAAGCCTTCGAGCTTTTCGACGTTGACGAACTTGAAGCGGTCGCCGAGCAGCTGGCAATGGTCCTCGATCGGCCGCCACAGCGCCGGGTCCGGCGTGTTGTTGATGATGACGATGCACTCGAAATTCGGGTAGTTGAGCCGGGCGACCGAGTCGAGCGTCGCCTTGAGCATTTCCGGCGGCTCGCGGCAGGCCGGGATGTGGATCGACACCTTGGGCGCGGTGCCGCCGGTCGCGGCCGCCGCCGGGAGGAGGCGTCGCGGCGTGGCGCCGAACAGCACGGTCGCCAGCTCCTGGATGCGGGCGAGCGCGATCATCACCAGCGGGATCAGCAGGAACGTGGCAAGGAAGAAGGCGAAGGCGGCGCCGGGCACGAAATAGTGGCCGTTCCAGTAATCGAACACGGTGGCAGCCCAGGCGCCGACCACATGGGAGGCGGCGGCGAGGGTGACGACCTGGCCCAGGGTGGCGCCGGCGATGGCGAGGATCGGCAGCGAGACCAGCACGCCGGTCGCCACCGCGATGGCGGCAAGCTTGCCGTGGTTGGCGTCGGTGATCGGCCCGGTCCAGGCGAATTTCGGCGTGCGCGCGGTGTCGAACAGGCCCCAGTACGAGCCGACGCTGCCCTCGAACGACTTCCACGGCTGGTCGTAGGCTTCGATGATGTTGTAGTCGATGCCGAGCGCGCGGGCCTGGGCCACGAAATTGCGGATCACCATGGCCTGCTCTTCGCGGCCCGGCTCCGCGGCGCGGCGGTTGTAGCCGGCGCTGGGATAGCCGAACTCGGCGATCATGATGTGCTTGCCCTCGTGGGCGCGGCGCAGCTTGTTGTAAATGTCGATGGTGTGGTCCACGGACTCCTGGGGCGTCACGCCGTCCCAGTAGGGCAGCACGTGGGCGGCGATGAAATCGACCGCGGAGGCGAGCTTGTAGCCGTCCTTGTAGGCCCAGTCCGGGTCCTTGGCCGGATCGGGCTTGTGCATCAGCCAGACGTCCCAGGTCTCGCCGGTGGTCACGGGCACGTTGACCTGCTTCTTCACGCGCTTGATGAGCGCGACGAGTTCATCGACGGTCTTTTCCCGGCGCAGCGTGGTCTCGTTGCCGACCACGATGGCGTTGACGTTGCTGTGGCGGCGGGCAAGCTCGACGGCGGAGCGGATCTCGCGCTCGTTGCGCGCCTCGTCCTTGCCGATCCAGATGCCGAGCGTGACGCGCAGCCCGAACTCGGCCGCGATTTCCGGCACCGCCTCGAGACCGCCGGTCGATGAATAGGTGCGCACCGCGTTGGTGTAGGGCGCGATGGCGTTGAGGTCCTTGCGGATCTGCTCGGGCGTGACGTGGTTCGACGGATCGTCGGGGCGGCTGATGCCCTCGAACGGCGCGTAGGACACCGACGCGATCGGTCCTTCGATGTCGGGAGCTTCGGCACGGGGGGAGAAATAGGACCATGCGGCAGCGTGCAGGCAGGCTGCAAGCACAACCACGGCGGCGACGGCGCGCATCGACTCGTTACCGTACGGGGCGGAAGAGTTGCAGTGGCCGGAACCTGACCCCTCGGCTCGGCCAAGGCAATTGCAGGAGGGCAAGATACCTCAGCGATTGGCAACGCTTCAAGTAGTTATGTTGCATGGCGAATTAAAGGCGAGGCAGCGACGCTCGTGCGAAAAATGAACGGGAAGAGGAACTCGCGCCTGCTGCGGCGCCAACGCGGTTAACGCGGAGTAGTTCCGGCGTCGCCCGGCGCATCGGCCGGCGGCGGAGCGGCGGCGGCCTGCGGCTGCGCGCTCGGATTGATCCAGCAGGCGTGGATGCGCGCATTGAGCGTCTCCGGCGCCTTGGAATCGATGTCGCCCTGGCGCACGACGCAGCGGAACGTCGCCTGGATGTGGCCGCCGGGGCAGCCGAAGCGGTCGTAGAGGTCGAGATGGCGGAACGCCGTGTCGAGGTCGTCGCGCCACAGCAGGCTGATGACGCGGCGGCCGAGCCAGACGCACTCCGGGTTGGCCGCCGGGCCGGTGAGTAGGCGGCCGACCTCAGCGATCTCGTCGATCCGCTTGGGCACGCTTTCCTTTTTGTCGGGCGCCGCCGCCTTCTGGTCCTGGTTCTGCGACGCGCTCTGGGCGCCGGCCGAAGCCGGGATCAGCACGGCGGCAAGCGCCAGCGCGGCGAACGCCGCGCGCGCGGGAAGGAACCTGCTTCGGACGGGATTTTGCTTTGCGATCATGAACCTGGACTGCTTCGCCTTGAGACTGTCACGCTTCCGAGGAAACGCCCGGAAAGAGCCGGGAGTAGGGCGGGGACGACGCGGCGATTTGACGGATGTCGGCGGCGTTTGTCCAGCGCCGTCACCCGACCGGACAAGCGCTCCCCATGTCCCAAGCATGAACGGCGCTTCATCTCTGCGACGGCGATGTGGCGCCTTGGCATGCCGGGCCGCGCACGATAATCCGTCGTCCTTTGCGGGGCCTGCTCTCTCCGATGTCGAAAGCCTTTCAGGCGTTCCTGCTCTCGGCCGTGGCCATCGTCGCGGCGTGGTGGTGGCTCGGACGGCCGGTCGCCATGCCGGTGGCGCCGCTCGCGCCGGGCGACAAGCTCGACTGCATCTCCTACGCGCCGTTCCGCGGCGGCGAGACGCCGCTCGACCTGTCGCTCAAGGTCGAGCCGTGGCGGATCGAGGAGGATTTGAAGCGTCTGGCGCCGCTCACGAACTGCGTGCGGACCTATTCGGTCCACCAGGGCCTCGACCAGGTGGCGCCCATCGCCCAGCGGCTCGGCCTCAAGGTGATGCTGGGAATCTGGCTCGGGCGCGACCCGGTGTTCAACGCCAACCAGATCGAGGTCGCCGTCGCCACCGCCAACCGCTATCCCGACGCGATCCGGGCCGTGGTGGTCGGCAACGAAGTGATGCTGCGCGGCGAACTGCCGGCCGCGACGCTCGCCGACACCATCCGCGCGGTGAAGGCGCGGGTGTCCATGCCGGTGACCTATGCCGACGTGTGGGAGTTCTGGCTGCGCAACCGCGACCTGGTCAACGCGGTCGATTTCGTCACCATCCACATCCTGCCCTATTGGGAGGACTTCCCGATCGCCGCCGACAAGGCGGCCGATCACGTCATGTCCATCCGCCGCCAGGTGGCGCAGTCGTTCCCCGGCAAGGACATCATGATCGGCGAGTTCGGCTGGCCAAGCGCCGGGCGGATGCGCGAAGGCGCGCTGCCGTCGCCATCCAACCAGGCCAAGGTGTTCCAGGAGGTCATCGCGCGGGCGAAGCAGGAGAAGTTCGCGCTCAACGTCATCGAAGCCTTCGACCAGCCCTGGAAGCGCCAGTTCGAGGGCACCGTGGGCGGCCATTGGGGCCTGCTCGACGGCGACACCCGCGAACCCAAGTTCCGCTGGGCCGAAGCCGTGTCGGACCATCCGCGATGGGTGCGCAACGCCGTTCTCGGCGTGCTGCTGGCGGCCCTTACGTTCGGCGCCGGGCTTTACGCGTCGCGGCGGGACAAGGAGGAGGTCGCGTGGCCGGTCTGGATCGCGGTCGCGGCGGCCGCGGCCGTGTCCGGCACCCTGCTCGGCTGGGCGGTGGAGCAGGCCATGGTCGAAAGCTTCGGCACCATCGGCGCGCTGCGCTCGGCGGCGCTGGTGGCGGTCGCGGCCTCTGCGCCGGCTCTCGCCGCGGTTGCCATGCTGCGCGGGATACCGTTGCTTCCGTTCTCGAATATCGTCGGCCGCAGGGCCGAGCGCGTGTCCGACCCCTGGACCTGGGCGGCAGGGCTCGTGCTGGCAGCATCGACCGTGCTCGCGCTCCAGGCGGCCCTCGGCCTGGTGTTCGATCCGCGCTACCGCGACTTTCCGTTCGCGCCGCTGACCTCCGCGGTCGTGCCGTTCGGCCTGCTGGCGGCGCGGACGCGAGGTGGCACGGGCCGCCGCGCTGCCGCGGAGACCGCGGCAGCGGCCACGCTGGTGCTGTCGGCGGTCTATATCGCCTTCAACGAAGGCTTCGAGAACTGGCAGGCGCTGTGGTTCTGCGCCGCCATCGTCGTGCTCGCCGCTATTCTGAGGCAGGCGCGGGACGCGCCAGGCTGAGCACGATGAAACCCGCGGCGACGCCGGCGAAATCCGCGTCGTGCAGCACGAGCCCCGCGGCGGTGGTCGCCAGCGCGATGGCCATGAGCACGACGCCGGGGCGGATGAAAGTTAAGAGCGCGGCGCAGAGCGCGGCGGTGCCGAACACGTTGCGCTCGCCGAACGGAATCGCGACCTGCCGGGTGGTGCAGAGCCAGGTCTTGAGGCCGGCGTCGCAGCCGAGCCCGGCCTGCACGTTCTCCAGGATCATGTAGCGCACATAGATCGCGTAGCCGAGCGACAGCAGCGCGACGGCGATCAGCCAGTTCATCTGGCGGGCGGTGGGCAGGAAGCGCGGAGCCATCCCGTCACTATGCCAGCCCGGTCAGCGCAGCGCGAGATGCTGGCCGTCGAAAACCGTGGGGTGGCAGGCGTAGGGGCCGCCGACGATGGCGGCGCAGAACCGCGTCGCGGCCTCGACGTCGGCGAGCGGCCCGACCACGAGGCGCAGCTCGACCGGGCGTCCGGACCCCATGTCGCGCAGGCTGATGACCGGCTGCAGCCCGTCCACCAGCGAGCCGTGGGCCGCCTTGAAGGCAAGCCAGCGGGCGCGCAGCTTCTGCAGGCTCGCCGCGGGTCCGAGATCGACGCCGATCTCGACCTTGCTCGGCGCCTCGTCGCCGGTGTCGATTACGGCCGGCGATGGTGCAGGCGCCGACGCTTCGGCCGCCGGCGGCGGCGCCACGATCTTCGGCGGGGCCGCCGCGATCCGGCGCGGCGGGCGATGGCGCGGCAGCGGGACAGGAGCCGCCTCCGCGGCTTCGGCCGCCGGAGGATTGCCGTCCGCCTCGGCCGGAGCGGCCACCGGCGACCCCGCCGGCAGCGAGGCGGCCGGCCGGGTTCCCGGCGCTTCGACGGCTGGAGGGTTTTGCGGAACCTGCATGTCGCCGCCGGCGCCCGGCGCCGGGGGCTTTGGCGCGGTGATGCTCTCCCGCACGCGGTTGATCGAGCCGGTGAGGTCGCCCATCTCGCGCTCCACCATGCCGACCCGGGTGGCGAAGCGGTCGCGTTCGGTGGTCAGGGAGCGCACGGCCTCGCCGAGGTGGCGCGTCTCGCGCTCGGTGTCGGCGGTCCGGGCGAGCAGCTGGGTGATGATGCCGTCCTGGGTGACGGGCGCCGGCCCGGTGATGGAGGCGATCGCGGCGTCGAGCCGCCGGGCGCCGATGTCGGTTCGGGCCGCCAGGATCGCGGCGGTCGCCAGCACCACGGCCGCGATGCCCCAGGCAGCCAGCCGCAGCGGACCGGACCTATCGAAATGCCGGCCGCCATCTGCCATAGTGGAGGCGCGCGGGTCGGGCGCCATGCGGGCGTCTCTCCTGGTGTGCGAATCAGTTGAAAAGATTACCAGATTCGCTATCTCCGCGAGCCGGTCGCGGTGACCCTCGCAAACCTCCGGGGCAATGGTTGGCGGCGATGACGGAACGCACATGCCTGACGCTCGTGCTCGCGGCCGGCGAGGGCACGCGCATGCGCTCGTCGCGACCCAAGGTGCTGCACGCCATCGGCGGCCGGGTGCTGATCCGCCACGTCCTGGAGGCGGTGAAGCCGCTCGGCGGCACGGTGGCCGTGGTCGTGGGGCCGGAGGGGCAGGCGATCGCCGCCCAGGCGCCGGAAGCCCGCGCCTTCGTGCAGGCGGAGCGGCGCGGCACCGCCCATGCGGTGCTGGCGGCGCGGCCGGCTATCGCCGCGGGCGCCGACGACATTCTGGTGGTTTTCGCCGACACGCCGCTGATCCGCAGCCAGACCCTGCGGACGCTGCGGCAGGCGCTGGCCGGCGGTGCGGCGGTGGCGGTGCTCGGGTTCCGCGCCGCGAATCCGGCGGGCTATGGCCGGCTGATCGTGAACGACGGGGTGCTGGAGGCGATCCGCGAGGACAAGGACGCAACTCTCGCGGAGCGCGCCATCGATTTCTGCAACGGCGGGGTGATGGCGCTGGCCGGCGCCACGGCGCTCCCCATTCTCGACGCGATTAACGATGAAAACGCCAAGCGGGAATACTATCTGACCGACGCCGTCGCCATCGCGCGGCGGCAGGGGCTCAAGGCCGTGGCCATCGAAACCGACGAGGACGAGGTGCGGGGCGTCAATACCCAGGGGCAACTGGCCGAGGCCGAGGCCATCCTGCAGCAGCGGCTGCGCGCCGCCGCGCTCGACGCGGGCGTCACCATGGTCGCGCCGGAGACGGTGCATCTCGCCGCCGACACCGTGCTCGGCCGCGACGTGACCATCGAGCCCTACGTGGTGTTCGGCCCCGGCGTCACCGTGGGTGACGGCGCTTTGATCCGTTCGTTCTCGCATATCGAGGGGGCCGCCATCGGCCGCGGCGCCTCGGTGGGACCGTTCGCCCGGCTGCGGCCCGGCGCGACGCTGGGCGAAAAGGTCAGGATCGGCAATTTCGTCGAGGTCAAGGAGAGCGACATCGGCGCGCGCACCGCCGTCAACCATCTCACCTATATCGGCGACGCCTCGGTCGGCGCGGAGACCAACATCGGCGCCGGCACCATCACCTGCAACTACGACGGACAGCAGAAGAACCGCACGGCCATCGGCAGCAACGCCTTCATCGGCTCGAACTCGGCGCTGGTCGCGCCGGTCTCGATCGGCAACGGCGCCTACGTCGGGTCCGGCTCGGTCATCACCCGCGACGTGCCGCCCGACTCGCTCGCGGTCAGCCGCGCCCGGCAGGCGGTGAAGGAAGGCTGGGCCGCGCGCCTGCGCGCGCTCAAATCCGGCGGCAGGACCAAGCCCGGCGGGACGCAATAAGAGTGGATTTGCGAGGCGTTTGAAACGGAATGTGCGGAATCATCGGAATCATCGGGCGCGAGCCGGTCGCCGGCGCCATGGTGGAGGCGCTCAAGCGGCTCGAATATCGCGGCTACGATTCCGCGGGCGTCGCCACGCTCGAAGGCGGCCGGCTTGAGCGTCGCCGCGCCGAAGGCAAGCTGCGCAACCTGGAGCGGCGCCTCGCCCGCGAGCCGCTCGGCGGCACCATCGGCATCGGCCATACCCGCTGGGCGACGCACGGCAAGCCGAGCGAGATCAACGCGCACCCCCACGCCGCCGATCGCGTGGTGGTCGTGCACAACGGCATCATCGAGAACTTCGCCGAGCTGCGCACCGAGCTGACCGGGGGCGGCGTCGCATTCTCCAGCGATACCGACACCGAGGTCGTCGCCCATCTCGTCGATGCGGAGCTGAAGAAGGGCCGCACGCCGGAGCAGGCGGTGGCGGCGACGCTGCCGCGGCTCAAGGGCGCGTTCGCGCTCGCCTTCCTGTTCGAGGGCGAGGACGACCTCCTGATCGGCGCGCGGCGCGGCTCCCCGCTCGCGGTCGGCTACGGCCACGGCGAGATGTATCTCGGCTCCGACGCCATCGCGCTCGCGCCGTTCACCGACACTGTGAGCTACCTGGAGGACGGCGACTGGGTCGTCATTCACCGCGACAGCGCGCAGGTGCGCGACGCCGCCGGCACGCCGGTCGAGCGCGCCGTGATCCGCTCCAACGCCTCGGCGTTCCTGGTGGACAAGGGCAACCACCGCCATTTCATGGCCAAGGAAATCCACGAGCAGCCCGAGGTGGTGGGCCACACGCTCGCCCATTACCTCGATATGGCGGCAAATCGCGTGCTGCTGCCGGAGACCAGGGCGTTCGACTGGCGGGCGCTGCGCCGCGTCACCATGTCGGCCTGCGGCACGGCCTACTACGCCTCGCTGATCGGCAAATACTGGTTCGAGCGCTTCGCGCGGCTGCCGGTCGAGATCGACATCGCCTCGGAGCTGCGCTACCGCGGCGCGCCCATGGAGGACGGCAACCTCGCCGTCTTCGTCTCGCAGTCGGGCGAGACCGCCGACACGCTGGCGACGCTGCGCTACGCCAAGGAGAACAGGCAGAACGTCCTTTCCATCGTCAACGTGCCGACCTCCTCGATCGCGCGCGAGAGCGACCTCGTCGTGCCGACGCTGGCGGGGCCGGAGATCGGCGTCGCCTCGACCAAGGCGTTCACCTGCCAGCTCGCGGCGCTCGCCTGCCTCGCCATCGGCGTGGGCCGCGCGCGCGGCGTCGTCAGCGACGAGGACGAGCGCAAGCTGGTCCACGCGCTGATCGAGGTGCCGCGGCTGATGGCGGAGGCGCTCCGGCTCGAAAGCCGGATCGAGCATCTCGCCCGCGACCTCGGCAAGTGCCGCGACGTGCTCTACCTCGGGCGCGGCACCAGCTATCCGCTGGCGCTCGAGGGCGCGCTCAAGCTCAAGGAAATCTCCTACATCCACGCCGAGGGCTACGCCGCCGGCGAGCTCAAGCACGGGCCGATCGCGCTGATCGACGAGACCATGCCGGTGATCGTCATCGCGCCCTTCGACCGGGTGTTCGAGAAGACGGTCTCCAACATGCAGGAGGTGGCGGCGCGCGGCGGCCGCATCATCCTCATCACCGATCCCAAGGGCGCCGAGGAGGCCAACGTCGAGACGCTGGCGACGCTGACGCTGCCGGAGATGGCTTCGACGGTGACGCCGCTGATCTATGCCGTGCCGGTGCAGCTCATCGCCTACCACACGGCGGTTCAGATGGGCACCGACGTGGACCAGCCGCGCAATCTCGCGAAGTCGGTCACGGTGGAGTGATCGCCGGCGCTGCGGCGCATTGGCCGTAGCGAGGGACGGGGCCCTGCGGCTATATAGAGAATGCCGGGCGTTGATGATGCGAGTCGCAGATGACTGCCGAACCGCCCGGCGACCTTGGCGTCGTCATGGATCCACTGACCCGGCCGGTGCTGCACAAGCGCATCGGCGCCCGCATCCGCAATTATTTCCTGACCGGCCTGGTGCTGGTCGGGCCGGTGTTCATCACCGTCTATCTGACATGGTGGTTCATCACCTGGGTCGACGGGCTGGTGACGCCGCTGATCCCCCCGCCGTTCCGGCCGGAGACGTACCTTCCGGTCAACATCCCCGGCACCGGGCTCATCATCGCCTTCGTGGCGCTGACGCTGCTCGGCTTCCTCACCGCCAACCTGGTCGGCCGCAGCCTGGTCGAATTCGGCGAGAACATTCTCAACCGCATGCCGGTGGTGCGGCCGATCTACAAGACCGCCAAGCAGATTTTCGAGACCATCTTCTCTTCGTCGGGGTCGAGCTTCCGCAGGGTCGGGCTCGTGGAGTTTCCCGGTCCGGGCATGTGGTCGCTGGTCCTGCTGTCGCAGCCGGCCTCGGGCGACATCGCGGCGAAGCTGCCGGAGGGCGAGCACGTCTCCGTGTTCCTGCCGTGCACGCCGAATCCGACCACCGGCTTCTTCTTCTACCTGCCGCGCAAGGCGATCATCGATCTCGACATCACGGTCGAGGAGGCCATGACGCTCCTGATCTCGGCCGGCGTCAGTCAGCCCGGCGGCGGCGACCAGAAGAAGCTCGCCGCGCTGGCCCAGACGGCGCGGGCCGCACAGGCGCTGCGCGCGCCGGCGCCGGAGAAGGAAACGGCGGAATAGCCTAGCCGGCGCGGATCAACCGCACCGCCTCGTCGCGCTCGAAGAGATAGAGCAGCACGCGCAGGGCTTCGCCACGCGGCGTCATGAGCTGCGGATCGCGGGCGAGGATCAGCGCCGCATCGTCGCGCGCGGCCTGGAGCAGCCGGCCGTGGACCTCGATGCGCGCGACGCGGAACCCGGGCAGGCCGCTCTGGCGGGTGCCGAGCACATCTCCTTCGCCGCGCAGCCGCAGGTCTTCCTCGGCGATGCGGAAGCCGTCCTCGGTCTCGCGCAGGATGGCGAGCCGGGCCTTGGCGGTCTCGCCGAGCGGCGCGCGGTAGAGCAGCAGGCAGGTGGAGCGCGCGGTGCCGCGGCCGATGCGGCCGCGCAACTGGTGCAACTGGGCGAGGCCGAAACGCTCGGCGTGCTCGATCACCATCACGCTGGCCTCGGGCACATTGACGCCGACCTCGATCACCGTGGTGGCGACCAGCAGCCTGGTTTCGCCAGACGCGAAGCGCGCCATGGCGGCGTCCTTGTCGGCGCCTTTCATCCTGCCGTGGACGAGGCCGGCGTCGCTGCCGAACCGCGCCTTGAGCATGGCAAAGCGTTCCTCGGCGGCGGCGAGGTCGCTGGTCTCGGATTCCTCGACCAGCGGGCAGACCCAGTAGACCCGCCGGCCCTCCGCCATGGCGCGGCCGACGCCGTCCACCACTTCGTCGAGACGGTCGAGCGGGACGGCGCGGGTATCGACCGGCTGGCGGCCGGCCGGCTTCTCGCGCAGTTCGGACAGGTCCATGTCGCCGAAATAGGTGAGCACCAGGGTGCGCGGGATCGGCGTCGCCGTCATCACCAGCATGTCGACGGCCTCGCCCTTGCGGGCGAGCGCAAGGCGCTGGTGCACGCCGAAGCGGTGCTGCTCGTCCACCACGGCGAGGGCGAGGTCGCGGAACTCCACGTCGTCCTGGAACAGCGCATGGGTCCCGACGACGAGATCGATGTCGCCCGCGGCGAGCGCCGCGAGCAGGGCGGCGCGCTCGCGTCCCTTCTCGCGGCCTGTGAGCAAAGCGACGCGAATGCCGGCCGCTTCCGCCAGCGGCGCGATGGTCGCGAGGTGCTGGCGCGCGAGGATTTCGGTCGGCGCCATCAGCGCCGCCTGCCGCCCGGCCTCGACCACCGTGGCGCAGGCGAGCAGGGCGACCACCGTCTTGCCAGAGCCGACGTCGCCTTGCAGGAGCCGCGTCATGCGCTCAGGCTTGGCGAGGTCGGCGACGATGTCGGCCACGGCGCGGCTCTGCGACGCGGTGAGCTCGTAGGGCAGGGCGGCGACGACCTTCGCCCGCACCAGGCCGTCGCCGTCGGAGCGGCGGCCGCCGGGCTTTTTCGCGTGGGCGCGCACGAGGCCGAGCGCGAGCTGGCCGGCCAGAAGCTCGTCGTAGGCGAGCCGCGACCATGCGCGCGTCTCCGGCGACACGTCGCGCGGT
>Ga0180221_1001743_pt1 | contig 13803 bp, 16 predicted proteins | sample eDN5th37CKraftMG_FD_151339 | JGI IMG/M metagenome (GOLD analysis project Ga0180221, IMG submission 151339) | Enriched Miracle-Growth compost microbial communities from Emeryville, California, USA - eDNA 5th pass 37_C Kraft MG (version 2) (version 2) ...
ACCACGCCGTCCGCCTCGTCGCCCATTGGGTCTCGCGCGGATGGTCCGACGCGGAAATCCTCGCCACCGCCGAAGCCCTCACGCTGCCGGGCTGGACGCACGACCAGACGCGCCGCGACCTCGCGCGCATGATCGAGGGCGGGCGCCGCAAGTGGAACATCCCGAACCCTCAACATGAGGTCGGCGACAGTGACCCGCCGCCGCCTCTCGACATCGCCTGGGTCGATCGCCTCAACGCCGCGATGATCCCGCGGCGGCGGTGGCTGATCGGCTCCTTCGCCATCCGCGGCCACGTCACCGTTCTCGTCGCGCCGCCCGGCGCCGGCAAGTCCACGCTCGGCATCGCGCTCGCCACGGCGGCCGCCACCGGCCGCGAGGAACTCGTCGGCGAAACCGTGCACGAGCCGGTCAAGGCGTGGGTCTGGAACAACGAGGACGACCATGACGAACTGCGCCGCCGGCTCGCCGCCGTCATGCAGCGGTGGGGAGTCGATCTCGACGCGATCCGCCATCGCCTCGGACTCAATTCGGGCGCCGACCGCCCGCTGCTCGTGGCGCGCGCCAGCCGCGACGGCGCCGTGGCCCGCCTCCCCGACATCGACGCCATAGCCGAGCGCGTCCGCGCGAACGGCATCGGCCTGCTCGTCGTCGATCCCTTCGTCGAAACCCACGAGGTGGACGAGAACGACAACGCGCAGATCAAGGCCGTCGCGGTCATGTGGCGCGAGGTCGCCCGCCGCTGCGACTGCGCCGTGATCCTCGTCCACCATACCGGCAAGCCGCCCGCCGCCGCGCCCGACGCCTGGGCGGGCTCCCTTTCCGCCTCGCGCGGCGCGTCGTCCCTCGGCGGCGTCGCCCGCATCGTGCGGACCCTTTTCGGCATGTCCGAGCGCGACGCCGAGAAGCTCGGCCTGGCGCCCGAGGACCGCCACCGCTGGGTCCGCCTCGACGACGCCAAGGCTAACCTGTCGCTGTCAGAGAGCGCGAAGTGGTTCCGGCGCGAATCCGTGACCATCGCCAACGGCGACGAGGTCGGCGTGCTCGTCCCGGGCGATCCCAGGCCCGAAACGTCCGGCGCCGACTTCGACGCCATCCGCGAGGCGCTGCTCGACGCCATCGGCAGGGCTTGGGACGCGGGCAATCCGCTCAGCCAGCATCCGCGGGCAAGGGACCGCTACGCGCCCGCGATAGTGGCGCGCGAGATCGGCGCGGCGACCGACGACGTTCAGGCGGTTCTCGCCCGGCTCATGTCGGCCGGCGTCGTCCGCGAGGAACTTTACAGCAGCAAGAAGAACCTGCGCGGCCTGCGGATCGTGCCCTTCGACGAGCGACCGCCGCCAGAAGGAGGGGAGGAATGAAGTTCGTCGAAAACCCGCGCCTGCGGAGGCGCCTGCTTTCCACCGTCGGCAGGGCTTGGAAGCGTGGCGAACCGCTGAGCATGCGACCGACCGACGGCGACAGATTCGTCGCCCGCGTCATCGCGCGGGGCAGGATCGGCGTCGCAATCGCGGTCGAGAACGAACTCTTCGCCGCCCTGCGGGCGAAGGAAATCCGCGAGGAAGTCATCGCCCGGAAGCCCCCGACCTTCGGCCTGCGGCTCGCCGGTCAGCCGGCGAAGACGGGCGAAGACAGGGCGAAGACGTCCCCCATGCGTCTTCGCCCGTCTTCGCCCGGAAAGGCTAAGGCATTGAGGCAATTACCGAATCTTAAAGGCGAAGACGTGGGCGAAGACAGGGCGAAGACGCTAGGACGTCCCCGTAAGTCATTGAAAAGATTGGCGAGGACGTGTGGCGAAGACACCCTATCTTACTCCCTGAGTAAGATAAAACGGCGGCGCGCCGGCTCGGCGCCGCGCGCCGCCGTTTTTCGTGACGGTTGCGAGTTGCCTTTGAACACGCCGTTCGCGGTCGGCGACGTGTGCCTCGATCGCGGGCAGCGGTTCGTCTGCTTTGAAATCGTCCCGTGCATCCGCCAGGACGAAACCCCGTCGGCCTATAGCCTCTGGCGGTCGGCCTGCGCTGAATGCGCCGCGCCGTTCGTCCATCACGGCGGAACGGCGACGCTCACGATCCAGCGCCGTCGTTGCCCCGCTCATCGTTCGCCGGGCCGGCGGACCCGCTTCGCGCCGGCGCCGGGCAAGTCTCGCCGGAAGCGCCGTGAGGCGGTTCGATGAGCGCCGACCGCTACGCCCGCGCGGCCGTTGAACGGCTCGACGAAGTCGCCCATGCCATGGAGCTCAAGTGGGGAATCGGCCGGCTCCCCCGGCTCGTCGATCCGGCGCTGGCCGCCCGCTTCGAGGCCCAGCGCGTGAAGCTCAACGAAGCGCTCCGCTCGGATCGGTCCGACGCCATCGCCGCCCAGGCCGCCGCCATGGAGCGGGCCTGGAAAGCGCTCGACGCCGCGGCGCTCGCCGCCGGCGCGAAGCCGCTTTCACCCACGGTGTGGGAAGCCGCGCTGCCCTCGACCGGCGAGATCGTCGCCATCGTCCGCACCGCCGAGGAAGCGTCCGCCATCGCCCGCGAACGCAGGGGCGCGGTCTACACGCTCGCGGAAGTCGCGGTCGCTCTCGACGCATTCGGCGACGAGGTCCGCGCCACCAAGGCGGCGTTCCCCGGCGCCCAGGTCACGGCGGTCCGTTCCCGCGAGCTCAGCATCGGATCGGCTTCGCGGAATTCGCGCCCCGAGGGTCGTTCGCCCTCCCGGTCGAGGCGGACATCGGCCAAGGGCGGGATGGGCTTCGGCGGCCTTCTGTACGCCCCTCAAAGCAAGTCGTCGTCAAAGCCGCATTCCGGCGGCGAAGACCCGTTCTTCGACGACGAGATTCCATTTTGAACGGAGGTCGAATGGACGAGAAAATTGAAACCACTCCGGCCGTGAAGGAGGCCGCCGCGGGAGAACCCAGGACGATCCTCGCGCTCGACCTCGGAACCCGCACCGGATGGGCGCTTCGCGCCCGCGCTGGCACGATCACGAGCGGCACCCACGAATTCCGGCCCGGACGCTTCGAGGGCGCCGGTATGGCGTTCCTCCGCTTCGGCGGGTGGCTCGGCGAAACGCGCGAGCTCGCCGGCGGCATCGACGCGGTCGCCTTCGAGGAAGTCCGCGCCCACGCCGGAACCCTCGCCGCGCAGGTCTATGGCGGCTTCCTCGCCCACCTCACCGCGTGGTGCGAACGGTATGCGGTCCCGTATCTCGGCGTGCCCGTCGCGACGATCAAGCGGCACGCCACGGGCAAGGGCAACGCCTCGAAGGAGGAAGTCATCGCCGCGATGAAGCGGCGCGGCCACGACCCGCGGGACGATAATGAAGCGGACGCGCTCGCGATTCTCCATTGGGCGATTTCTCACGGCATCGGAGCATGAGCATGAGCAGGAGAAGAACGGAATTCCTTGAAGAGATCGCGGGCATTCTCACCGATCGCGAGGATCAATACGGGGCGCCCGAAAGGCTGTTCCGCGAGATCGCCCGCGTATGGTCGATGATCTTGAGCTTCGAGGTCGAGCCCGAGCAGGTCGCCCTGTGCATGATGGGCGTGAAGCTTGCGCGGCTCAGCCGCAACTGGTCGCATGCCGACAGCATCAGGGATGTCGCCGGATACGCGGCCATTCTCTCCCAACTGGTCAGCGAGGCACGCGCGAAATGAAATACACGCCCAAGGACATCGAGGAGCGCTTCGAGGAAGCCGCCGCGACGTTGCGGCGTCTGCCCGATACGCGGGTGCCCGGATATTTCAGCGCGTGGCCGCCGATAGTCCGCGCGGCGGTCGAGGCATACGGCTACGATCCCGCTCGGATGCCCCGGATCGCCCCGACGCCGCAGGCCATCAGCCGCATGGAGGAGACGTTCTCGTGGCTGATGTGGCTCGAGCCCGACGACGCGCGGATCGTGTGGCTTCGGGCCGAGGGCGTGCGATGGAAGCCCATCTGCTGGCGGATCGGAATATCGCGGGCAGCGGCGTGGCGCCGGTGGGCTGCGTCGCTCATCGTGATCGCGAATCGCCTCAATTCCAAGTTCGTCGTGAGCGAGAAAAAGGGACGCAAGAAAGGGATAGCCGCAACCATCGACGAAGCACGACGCGAAGGTTTGTTCTAAGGCGGCATGAATCGGCAAAAATCCGCAAAACACGTTGAACTTTGGGCGCGACACATTGGCGTTTTGAGCGCATGTTTCGCGGCAAGATCGCGGGACGCGCGCCCGCCAGCCCACCCCTCCCCGCCGGCATAGGTTCTTTTTCCCATCCGGAGAATGCGGGCGGCGAAGGCCCGATCGAAACCTAGCGGCAGAGCCGAAATCCGCTTGCGCACGGGACGCGCAACCGGGTTGCGCACCGTCGTAGCGGTGAACTCTCTTGCCTGACCTCGTGGGGATGCCCGCGCACTAAAGGATCGTCGAGACATCGGCGCAGAAAAGAGAGTTCACCGGTGCGGCGGCGTGCCATCGGGTTTGTGAGAACCCGATCAATGGCGGCAAGCGCCATGCTGGTTCCCAAGACCGGCCCGCATCGCCTCCCAAGCCACGACATGTCGTGGCTTCAGGCTGTGACGCCTACTTAACCCGCCTGCCGAACCAAGGCGGGCGGGTTTCATTCCTGCTCCCTTGGCCGAAGGGTCCGCGGCGCGGGCGATCTGGCAGACTTGAGGAAAAATACCGAATGCAGCGGATCGTTATCGCCGCCACGGCGGTGCTTTGCCTGTTGCTTTCGATGGCTCGGACGGAAGCGAGGCCTGCCGGATGTCCGGCCGCGTGGTGCGGTTGCTGGCTCGCGCGGCACTTCGGCCTGAACGACAGGCGGCTTTGGCGCGCGATCAACTGGGCGCGCCTTTGGGGCCATCCGGCGCGCGGCCCGGCGCCGGGCGTCGTCGTTGTCTGGCCGCATCACGTCGGTGTCGTGACGGCATCGGGAAGCCGCAGCGGAACGGCTGTGGTTCTTTCCGGCAACGACGGCCACCGCGTGCGTGAGCGCGAGCGGAGTTTGCGTGGCGTCATTGCCTTTCGTGCGCCCGAAAAGCCGGCGTTCGGTAATTTCTAAGTTCGGAGACATCGTTTGCAGATCGAGAAGCGGTCGATAGAGCGGCTTGTCCCGTACATCCGCAACGCGCGGACGCATTCGGAGGACCAGATCGCGCAGATCGCGGCTTCGATCGCGGAATTCGGGTTCGTCAACCCGGTGCTGATCGGCGCCGACGACGTAATCGTCGCCGGCCACGGGCGCGTGCTCGCGGCGAAGCGTCTCGGCCTGTCCGAGGTCCCGGTGATCGTGCTCGATCATCTGAACGAGGCGCAGCGGCGCGCGCTTGTCATCGCCGACAACAAGCTCGCCGAGAACGCGGGCTGGGACGAGGCGATGCTGCGGGCCGAACTCGCGGCGCTTCGCGAGGAAGATTTCGATCTCGACATTCTCGGATTCAGCGATGCCGATCTTCTTCGCATTCTGGATTCGATCGATCCCGCAGGCCAGGCGGCCGGCCAGGACGCCGACGACTCCGGTATCCCTCCCGCCGGGTCGTCGGCGTCCGAGCCGTCCGCGACGCTGGCGGAGCGCTTCGGAATTCCGCCGTTCAGCGTGCTCGATGCGCGCAAGGGATGGTGGCAAGACCGCAAGCGCGCCTGGATCGCGCTCGGTATCCGCTCCGAGCTCGGCCGCGGGGCCGCGCCGGGCGGAAGCCCGAGGCCGCTCGATCGCGCGCGGATGGAGAAGGCGAGCGCCGCGCCCGGCGGTTCGCCCATGCCCGCGATGAACTATTCGAAATCGAAGGCGCGCGGCGATGGGCGGGGGCGGCCGATATGACGAACCTGACATTCGTGAAGGGCGAGCGTGATCCCGAAGAACTCGATCCCGTGTCGCAGGCGATTCTGGATGTCGGTTCGGGCACGTCGATCTTCGACCCGGTGCTGTGCGAGATTGCCTATCGCTGGTTTTGCCCGCCGAACGGCGTGGTGCTCGATCCCTTCGCCGGCGGATCGGTCCGCGGCATCGTCGCTTCCCGCCTCGGCCGTCGATATGTCGGCATCGAGCTCCGCGCCGAGCAGGTCGCGGCCAACATCGCGCAGCTTTCGCTGGCGGGCGATCCGGCGCCGGAATGGCGGCAGGGCGACTCACGCGACATCGCCCGCATCGCCGGGGATGTCGAGGCGGACCTCGTGTTCTCGTGCCCGCCCTACTGGAACCTGGAAGAATACTCCGACGATCCGGCCGATCTCTCGACGATGGGCCTTGAAGAGTTCTTTGCTGCGCATGCCGCGATCATCCGCGACGCGGTGGCGCGCCTTCGTCCGGATCGCTTCGCGGTGTGGGTGATCGGCGACGTTCGTAACGACGACGGTTGCTATGTGAACCTTCCGGGCCGCACGGTCGAGGCCTTCGAGGCCGCCGGCGCTCGCTTTTACAACGACGCAATTCTCGTGACGGCGGTGGGATCGCTGCCGGTGCGTGTCGGTCGCCAGTTCGAGGCTTCGCGCAAGCTCGGCCGCACGCATCAAAACGTGATGGTTTTCGTGAAAGGCGATCCGCGCAAGGCGACGGAAGCGTGTGGGCCGGTCGAATTCGGCGAGATTGTAGGCGAGGAGCAAGAGTCTTGACGCAGGGTGGCGCAGCGGCAGCGCGCGCGGCTCATATCCGCGAGGTCGCCGGTTCAAATCCGGCCCCTGCTCCCGTTATCGCCGAGTACGACGGCATGCTGGTCGTTCGCGACGACCTCTTTCCGGGCGGCACGAAGGCCCGCTTCATGGCGATGCTGTTCGACGGCGCGCGCGAGGTCGTTTATGCGTCGCCGGCGGAAGGCGGCGCGCAGACCGCCCTTGCCCACGTCGCGCGACGGCTAGGAAAACGCGCGACGATCTTCGTCGCCGCGCGACGGCGCATGCACGACCGCACGCTCGAAGCGTCGCGGCTTGGCGCGAAGGTAGTTCCGGTCTCGCCCGGTTATTTGTCGGTCGTCCAGTCGCGGGCGCGCGACTACTGCTCGCGCACCGGCGCGAGGCTGGTTCCATTCGGCGTCGATATGCCCGAGGCGATCGACGCCATTGCAGCGGCCGCGCGCGCGACGGGGATCGAACCGGACGAGGTTTGGTGCGCCGCCGGATCGGGCGTGCTGGCGCGTGGCCTGGCGAAGGCGTGGCCGAGCGCGCAGCGACACGTCGTGCAGATCGGCCGCGAGCTTTCGCCGGCGGAGGTCGCCGGCGCGCGCATCCATGTTCATCCGCTGGCCTTCGGGCAGACGGCGCGGACGGCGCCGCCGTTCCCGTCCGATCCGCACTATGACGCCAAGGCGTGGGAAATAGCGAAGGCCTGCCGTGGGGCGGGCCACGTGGCTTTCTGGAATGTGACGGGACCGGCGCGGCCTTAGCCGCGCGACCTTTGTGCCCGCCGCCAGAGTGCTTCCGCGACGTTCGCCACGATCTGTTCGCCTTGATCGGCGCAATAGTGGCGCGCGACTCGCTCGGCGTCCGCGTATGTGCGGATCGGCATTGTGACGTTCAGCCCGTTCCCTTCGGTGATGGAACGGGAACGCCAGATCGAGTCGGCAACTTCTTCGCATTCGGTCATTTCAGAGCCCATTCAGTGATTGCCGCCTGCATGTCCTATGCAACATGGCCGGCGCGAGGAAACGCGCGGTGGATGTCGCGCAACGTCACGATGTCATGCGCGCGGAAATAGGCCAGGACCGTTCGCCAGGGCATCATCATCTGACGGGCATACTCCCGCGCATTCGCTTCCTGCTCGGGCGCGCGCTTTGTCATTTCCGCGTCTCCAACGCGATCACGCAAAGATCGCGATAGCGCGCCAGCGCCTTCGGGCTGGACGAAACGGGATTGATCGTCATCGCCTTGAGGCCGTCGATGTCGCCGGCCTTGGCAAGTTCGACGACCCGCGCGAGCTTGTTGCGAAACCGCTTATGCGTTTCCGCGCTGAAATCCGGCGGTTCGGGCAGCTTGCCGGCGCGGGCGTCGGCCTCGATCTGCGCGCGCTTGCCAAGCGGCCGCTCGCGCTTGGCCGCGGTCGCGGGTTGAGGCTCGCGCGACGGCTCGATCGCAGGCTTCGGCTGTTGCTTCAGGCGCCAGGTAAAGCCGTCCTTCGTCTTCACGATCTCGACCTCTTCGGGATCGTGGCCGGCGGCCTTAGCGGCGCGCTGCGCGTTGAATTTCTTGGCATAGGTCTTCATCGAACGTCCCTCTTCTCCGGTTGAGATGCCATCGGTGACAAGGGCGGAACGACCGTTTGCCCCGATGGCGTAGATCAGCGGTCGTCGCCCGTTGGGATGAAGCGTCGTGATCCGATCCGCTTCGCGACGTGCTTCGCGAAGTGTCGGCGCCGAAGCGTTCGCGTAGCGCCCTGTGCCTAGAAAGAGCGCCACGTCGAAGCGGATCGCCGTGTCGATGATTGCCCGGTCGGCGATATCGGCCGGATGCGGCTTGCGAACCATTTGCTCCTCCGGGCAATGGCCTGAGACGGGTCTCAGTCAGGCTCGACCGGCCAAGGAGAGCAACAGGTAAGTCGCTGGACGAAAAAGAGCATATCGGGAGCGCGAGAGCAGCATGGGTCTGTCCCGCAGGGCCTACGCGCGGCATCGTGGAGTGGCCGAGAACGCGGTTCGAGCGGCCATTGCCTCGGGGCGGATCACGCTTGAGCCGGACGGGACGATCGATCCCGCGAAGGCAGACGTTGAATGGGCCGCACGCACCGACCCATCGCAGCAGCGAGGGCATCACGCGCGCCCGAAGGAAGGCCGCAAGGAAACGCAGGCGGACGACGGCAAAGCCGTTCCCCGCGCCGCGGTGGACGCGGTTCAAAAGACGCTCCGCGAGTCCGGGGAGAAACCGGAAGGCGATGTGACCTTCCTGCGCGCCCGCACCGCGAACGAGGTGATCAAGGCGCAGGAGCGCAGCGTCCGCCTCGCAAAGATCAAGGGAGAACTCGTGGATCGAGCGCGCGCCGTCGCGACGATCTTCGGGCTCGCGCGTCGCGAGCGCGACGCATGGGTGCAATGGCCGGCGCGCGTCGCCGCTCTGATGGCGGCCGAACTGCAGGTCGATCCGCATCGGATGGAAACGGTTTTGGAAAAGCATGTCCGACGGCACCTCGCCGAGCTCTCGGACGTCCGGGTCGAACTCAGGTGAGGCCTACGACGGCGAGGCCGACATCGTTCGCGCCTGGGCGCGGGGATTGGCGCCCGATCCGGCGCTGACGGTTTCGGAATGGGCGGATCGGTATCGCATCCTTTCGTCGCGGGCCTCGTCGGAGGCGGGGCGCTATCGGACCGACCGCACGCCGTACATGCGCGACATCATGGACGCGCTCTCGCCGTCGCATCCCGCGCGGCGGATCGTGTTCATGTCGGGCGCGCAGCTTGGCAAAACTGAGGCGGGCAACAACTGGATCGGCTACTGCATCCACCAGGCGCCGGGTCCGTTCCTCGCGGTTCAGCCGACGACCGAACTGGCGAAGCGACTTTCGCAGCAGCGCATCGAGCCGCTGATCGAGGAAAGCCCCGAACTGCGCGAGATCGTCATGCCGGCGCGCACGCGCGACAGCGGCAACACGGTTCTCGCCAAGCGGTTCGCCGGTGGTCAGTTGGTGCTCACCGGTGCGAACAGCGCGGTCGGCTTGCGGTCGATGCCGGCGCGCTATGTCTTCCTCGACGAGATCGACGCCTACGAGGGCGACGTCGACGGCGAAGGCGACCCGGTTGCGCTCGCGATCGCGCGGACGAGGACGTTCGGCCACCGGGCGAAGGTCTTTCTTGTATCGACGCCGACGATCAAGGGGCTTTCGCGGATCGAGCGCGAGTACGAAGCCTCCGATCGGCGGCGCTACTTCGTGCCATGCCCGCACTGCGGGTCGATGCAGTGGCTCAAGTTCGAGCGTTTGCGCTGGGAGAAGGGCCGTCCCGAGACGGCCGAATACGTCTGCGAAAGCTGCGAGCGCGGTATCGCCGAGTACCACAAGACGTGGATGCTCGCGAACGGCGAGTGGCGCGCTACGGCGGAGTGCGCCAATCCGCACGTCGTCGGTTTCCACATCTCCGGCCTCTATTCGCCGGTCGGATGGCTCTCGTGGGAGCAGATCGCCCGCGAATGGGAGGCGGCTCAGGGGAACGACGCGGCGTTGAAGGCCGCGAAGAACACGCTGCTTGGCGAGACGTGGCAGGAGCGCGGCGAGGCGCCCGACTGGAAGCGGCTCTACGAGCGCGAGAAGGAACACGCGCTTCGGATCGTGCCGTGGGGCGGCTTGGTGCTTACGGCCGGCGCCGACGTTCAGCACGACCGCATCGAGGTCGATGTGTGGGCGTGGGGACGCGGGCTTGAAAGCTGGCTCGTCGATCATGTCGTGATCGAGGGCGACACGTCGCGTTCTTCGGTTTGGGACGCACTGACCCAACTGCTCTCGGCCGAGTGGAAGCACGAAGGCGGCGCGGCGATGCGGATCGCGCGGCTCGCCATCGATTCCGGCGACGGCCGTTCAACATCGCAGGTCTATTCGTGGGTGCGTCAGTTCGGCGCCGGCGTCGCGGTGCCGATCAAGGGTGTTGAGGGCTTCGACCGGTCCTCGCCGGTGGACGGCCCCACCTACGTCGATGCAACGGAGGGCGGCCGAAAGATTCGGCGCGGCGTTCGGCTTTGGAAGGTTTCGGTCGCGGTCTTCAAATCCGAGACCTATCGCTTCCTGCGGCTCGATCGCCCAACGGCGGACGATCTGCTGAACGGCGTCGCGTTCCCGGACGGTTTCGTTCACCTGCCGTCGGGCATTTCGGCGGAATGGGTCAAGCAGCTAACGGCCGAGCAGCTTGTGACGGTCCGCGACAAGCGCGGATTCTCCAAGCTCGAATGGCGGCAGATGCGCGAGCGCAACGAGGCGCTCGACTGCCGTGTCTATGCGCGCGCCGGTGCGTGGATGCTCGGCATCGACCGTTGGCAGGACGCGAAGTGGAAATCGCTTGAGCAGCAGGTGGCGGCAGACCGCCCGGCGGAACAGCCGGCGGGCGAGGTGAAGCCCGTCGCCGCGCCTAGCGAGAAACGGAAATCGAACTGGCTCGGCGGCCGGGACGGGAGATGGTTCTGAGATGAGTTGGACGCAGGCGGAACTCGACGCGCTCAAGGCGGCGTATGCGAGCGGAACGACGCGCGTCACCTACGAAGGGAGGACCGTCGAATACGATTCCGAGGCGGCGCTGCTTCGGCGCATTCAGACGATCGAGTCCGCGATCAACGCCACCGCGGGAACGCCGCGGCCGGTGGCCGGCTATGCCTCCTTCGGTCGCGGTGATCGGTGATGCAGGCGCAGGCTCCCGCCCCGACGCTGCTTGATCGGGCGATAGCGGCGGTCGCGCCGCGGGCCGGCGTCAAGCGGCTGCTCGCGCGACAGGCCTTCGATGGCCTGGCGCGGCGGGCCTATGACGGCGCGGCTCGCGGTCGGCGGACGGACGGCTGGCGCTCGACCGGCGCATCGGCCGACGCGGAGATCGCTTCCGCCGGCGCGCTGTTGCGTAACCGGATGCGCGATCTCGTGCGCAACAACCCGCATGCGGCGAAGGCGGTAAGCGCCTGGGTGAGCAACATCGTGGGCGACGGGATCACGCCGCGCGCGAACACGGGTAACGCGGCGCTCGACAAGAAAATCGACGCGCTCTTCGCCGAATGGTCGAAGGTCTGCGACGCGGACGGTCGGTCGGACTTCAACGGGCTTACCACGCTCGCCGTGCGGGAAATGGTCGAATCCGGCGACGTGTTCGCGCGGCGCCGGATGCGGCGCGTCGAGGACGGCCTGCCGGTGCCGTTGCAAATCCAATTGAACGAGGCCGATCACCTCGACGAGTCCAGGCTCGATGCGCGACCGGACGGAAGCCGCACGGTTCGCGGCATCGAATACGACGCCATCGGCCGGCGCTCGGCCTATTGGCTCTTTCCGAACCATCCGGGCGACATCGGCGTTCCGCTGTCTCAGGGCATTGCCTCGGTGCGGATTCCCGCCGACGGCGTGATCCATCTGTTCGCGCGCGATCGCGTTCAGCAGCGCGGCGTGCCGTGGGGCGCGCCCGTGATGCGGGCGCTGCGCGATCTTGACGATTGGACGAACTCCGAGCTCGTCCGCAAGAAGACCGAGGCCTGCCTTGTCGGCATCGTGACGGCCGCGGACGATGCCGATCAGGGCGTTGCGCCCGCCGTCGTCGATGCGGACGGGAAGACCATCGAGCAGTTCGAGCCCGGCCTTATCGCCTACGCGCGCGGCGGCAAGGACATCAAGTTCAACCAGCCGGCGGCGACGGCCGGCGTGAGCGAATGGCTGCGGGCGCAATTGCATATCGTCGCGGCCGGCTTCCGCCTGCCCTACGAGCTGCTGACGGGCGACCTGTCGCAGGTCAACTATTCGTCGATCCGCGCCGGAATCGTGGAGTTCCGCCGGCTCGTTTCGGCGATCCAGTGGCAGGTGGTCATCCCGGTCTTCTGCCAACCGGTGTGGGACTGGTTCGTCGCCGCGGCCTACGCGGCCGGGACGATCCCGGTCGCGCGCGCCGGCGTCGAATGGGAGCCGCCGAAGTTCGAGTATCTGAACCCGCTCGACGACGCGCGCGCCGATCTGATGATGGTGCGCATGGGTTCGACCTCGCTCCGCCGTGTCGTGGCGCGGCAGGGCGAGAACATCGACGACATTCTCGCGGAGATCGCCGAAACCAACGCGACACTCGACGACCTTGGGATCGTGCTCGACAGCGATCCGCGACGGGTGACGCAACAAGGGCTCTATCAGCCCGACACGACGGGCGCGGCCGGCGGCGCCGCCGAGACGCCCCGCAAGTCCTGAAGTCCTAGAGCAAGGAGGCTGTCATGCCCGCAGAGGTTCGGGAGCGCCGCGACGCGCTTCCGATGCAGACCCGGCGCGCGCCGATTTCCTCGGTCGATGCCGAGGCGCGCACCGTCGATCTCGTCTGGACGACCGGCGCGTCGGTGCGGCGTCGCAAGTTCGATTGGGAGGCCGGCCGCGTCGTTAATTACGACGAAATCCTGATCGTATCGGAGCGCGCGGTCGATCTCTCGCGCCTGAACGCGGGCGCCGCCGTTCTCGACAGCCACGATACGTGGTCCACGCAGTCGCAGGTCGCGGTCGTCGAACGCGCCTCGATCGAAGATGGCAAGGGCATCGCCACGGTCCGCTTCCCGCAGCCTGGCGTGGATGCGAACGCGGACCGCCTGTTCGCGCTCGTGGCCGACAAGATCGTTCGAAACGTCTCGGTCGGATACTCGATCGATAAGGTCCGCATCGAAAAGTCCGAGACTTCCGGCGATGTCGAGAAGTGGTTCATCGAGCGCTGGACACCGCACGAACTTAGCTTCGTAACCGTTCCGGCCGATCCGGGCGCGCAGGTCCGCGCGCAGGAAGCGGACCGTCTTTTCCCCTTCGAAATCGTCAACCGGGCGCAGCCCGCCAAGCAGGAGGTTGTCATGCCAGACAATGCCCAGACTCCGGGTGAACCCGGAACCGAACGTCAAGCCGCGGAGAACGCGGTCCGCGCGGCCGACCCCGCGCCCGCCGGGTCGCAGCCGGTGGACGCGAACGCGGTGCGCGCGCAGGAGCGGGAGCGCATCGCGGCCATCAACGCGCTGGTCGATCAATTCAAGCTCGAACGCTCCGTGGCGGACGATCTGGTCGGCCGCGGCGTCCTGATCGACGAGGCTCGGAAGGTCGTGCTGGACAAGCTCGCGGAGCGCGACGCCCGCGGCGTCGGCCATTCGCAGGTTTCCATGCCCGCCGGCGGCTTAGACGCGACCGTGACGCGGCGCGAGGCCATCGCCGAGGCGATCCTGCAT
>Ga0180221_1001745_pt1 | contig 13799 bp, 12 predicted proteins | sample eDN5th37CKraftMG_FD_151339 | JGI IMG/M metagenome (GOLD analysis project Ga0180221, IMG submission 151339) | Enriched Miracle-Growth compost microbial communities from Emeryville, California, USA - eDNA 5th pass 37_C Kraft MG (version 2) (version 2) ...
CGACCTCAACGCCACCCCGCCCGTCACCATCATGATGGTGGGTCTGCAGGGCTCCGGCAAAACGACCACCACGGCGAAGATCGCCAAGCGTCTCACCGACCGCGACAAGAAAAAAGTTCTGATGGCCTCGCTCGACGTGCGCCGTCCCGCGGCCCAGGAGCAGCTGCGCGTGCTGGGTGAGCAGACGGGCGTCGATACGCTGTCGATCGTGACGGGCCAGAACCCGCAGCAGATTGCACGCCGCGCCCTCGAGGCGGCAAAGCTCGGCGGCTACGACGTCGTCCTCCTCGACACCGCCGGCCGCATCCACATCGACGAAGAGCTGATGCGGGAATCGGCGGAGGTGCGCGACATCGCCCGTCCGCACGAGACGCTGCTCGTCGCCGACAGCCTCACCGGTCAGGACGCCGTCAACGTCGCCAAGTCGTTCGATGAGCGCATCGGCATCACCGGCATCGTGCTGACCCGAGCCGATGGCGACGCCCGCGGTGGCGCGGCGCTCTCCATGCGCGCCGTCACCGGCAAGCCGATCAAGCTGCTCGGCGTCGGCGAGAAGTGGGACGCGCTGGAAGATTTCCACCCCGCGCGCGTTGCCTCCCGCATCCTCGGCATGGGCGACGTCGTCACCCTCGTCGAGAAAGCGGCGCAGACCATCGACGCCGAGAAGGCGACGAAGATCGCCGAGAAGATGAAGAAGGGCATCTTCGATCTCGACGATATGGCCGAGCAGCTGAAGCAGATGCAGCGCATCGGTGGCATGTCCGGCGTGCTCGGCATGATGCCCGGTATGGGCAAGATCAAGTCCCAGATCGCCGAAGCGAACCTCGACGATTCAATTCTGAAGCGCCAGCACGCGATCATCACCTCGATGACACCCTACGAGCGGCGCAACCCGAAGGTGCTCGACGCGCGCCGCAAGCGCCGCATCGCGGCCGGCTCCGGCACGAAGGTCGAGGAGGTCAATCGCCTCGTCAAAATGCACCGCCAGATGGCGGACATGATGAAATCCCTCGGCCGCAACAAGGGCATGCTCAATCGCCTCGTGGGTGGTGGCCGCGGTGCCGCTGCGCCGAGCGAGGACGAGATGGCGGCGATGCAGCAGGAGCTGTCGAAGCTTGATCCCAAGGCGCTCGAGCAGCTCCCTGCCGAACTGAAGGATGCCCTGCCGAAGGGGCTCGGTGGCGCGGCGGGCAAAGCCCTTCCGGGCGGCGTTACTGGCGGCGGCATGATGCCGAAGCTCCCTGGGCTCGGGGGCGGATTGCCCGGCCTCGGCGGCGGCCTTCCCAGATTCCCCGGCTTGCCGGGAAAGAAAAAGTAGCAAACACGAACCACACAACGAAGGAACGAAACTATGTCCGTGAAGATCCGTCTGGCGCGCGGTGGCGCCAAGAAGCGTCCCTACTACTACATCGTCATCGCCCAGACGACGTCGCCTCGCGATGGCCGCTACATCGAGCAGGTCGGCACCTTCAATCCGATGCTCAAGAAGGACGACGAGCAGCGCGTGCGCCTCAACGAGGACCGCTGCAAGTACTGGCTCTCGGTTGGCGCGCAGCCGACGGACCGCGTGGCCCGCTTCCTGGACGCCGCCGGCCTCTTCAAGCGCACGCCTTCCAACAACCCGAACAAGGCGAAGCCCGGCAAGAAGCGTCTCGAGCGCGAGGCCGCCGAGGCCGAGAAGGCTGCGAAGGCCGCTGAGGCTGCCGCTGCCGCCGCCGCAGAGCCCGCCGCATAACGGGTGTGGGGTTAGTGACGCGCAACCACCGCGTGTCGATAACCCATCGTTCAATTATGCCGTGTCAGAACGGCTCCCGGGAGGTCGCGCATTTGGGTGCGCGACCAAGACCATGATCGCTTCGGACCCTATCAGTCCGAAGCGTGAATCATCGGTCTAATCAAAAGACTAGAGCCGGATCGTGATTCGAAGAAAAGCGATCGTGCTCTAGGACGGGGGACGGTATGCTTGAAGACGGAATCTACGGCCTGCGCTTTGTGGCTTCACATGGCGACGAAGAAGGCCAGGGCGGCGGACTTGCGGTGCTCCGCGAGGGCAATGTTCTCGGCTCCGATCCCCTGGGCGCGGTATTTACCGGCACCTACGAGTTCGACGCCAAGCGCCAGCTCAACCGTGTGCGTCTGCGCCTCGATGTTCCCCCCGATGGTGTGCTCTTGACCGGCTTCGCCGCGGGGCCGCACGGCGCCACATTGCACGTGGCGGGGGCTTTCCCCGGCGCCTCAGTCGATACAACGGCTTTTCTGCAGATTGCCGGCGCCCCATGGGCGTTGAGATCAGGTATCTTGGTCCACTGCCGAACTGATTTTCAACCGCACTGACCCTGACGGAGACGATGAGCGAAAAAGCCCCGCGCGTCCTGCTTGGCCGCATCACCACGGCGCACGGTATTCGCGGCGATGTCGTCATCGAAAGCCACACCGCCGCGCCGGAGGACATTGGTGCCTACGGTCCGCTGCAGTCCGAGGACGGCGCAAAGCGCTTCGATGTGAAGGTCGTGCGCGTGACACCGCGAGGCGTGATCGCGCGTGTTGCCGGCGTCACCGATCGCAACGCCGCCGAGGCCCTGCGCGGAACCACGCTCTACGCCTTGCGGGCCGATCTACCGGAAGCGGACGAGGGCGAATATTACTACGCCGACCTCGTCGGGCTGCGGGCGGACGATGCGGACGGAAAGCGCATCGGCACCGTCGCGGGCGTGCACAATTACGGCGCCGGTGATCTGCTGGAGCTACGCCTCGACGGCGTTGCAGTGACCGAGCTCATCCCCTTCACCGACGCCTTTGTGCCGGTCGTGGATATCGCGGGAGGCCGCGTATCCGTCGTGCTACCCGAAGCGACGGCAGACGAGAACGAGGAGCAAGAGGGCAACGACGACGGCCACGGCAAAAGCGAACCGATTTAGTTCGCGACGCTATCAATGCACCGCCGCAGTCCAATTCACGCGCTTCGCCACGGCATTTCGAGGTTCCCAAGGCGTTGGAAACGGCCGAGTGTTTCGCCTTAATCATGTCCTCTAACGCCCGCGACCACTGAGCTTTCGATGCAGGATGCCAAAGTGGCGCCTCAGTTGCTGCGTGGGCGCCTCGTCATTCAACACTCTGGCCGACCGCTTAGCATAGGAATAGAAGTTGTCGGTCCCAAGATGTGTGAACTCTCGGTAGAGTTTACGTCTAAAAACTGACGAGCCACCCTCGGCTCGTGCTTTTCTAGCCGCATGCCGCGTCGCGTAGCTCATACGTCTATAGTAGCGCGATAGGGTTCGACCTCGCAGAAACACCTTTCGTCCGTCGAAGGTGAAGCCAAGGTATGTGATTGGTCGGTCGCAACAGCAAGCTTTCTGTCGACGCTCGAAGATGCTGATCTCGGTCTTGTCTTCGCTCAATTTGATCTGACCACCAAGCTTTCCGATCTCGCGTCGCACGAATTTTACCACTCGATCCCTGAAGCGCGGCGCGCAGATGATCATAACGTCATCGGAATACCGTCGGTAGCTTCCCCCAATATTCGAGACATAAGCATGCACTGCTTCGTCGAAACCAAGCATGAACACATTGGAGAAGACCGCCGAAATAGGCGAGCCCTGCGGAATGCCGTAATGGCGATTGTTTGTCTCGATTAAGCCTTCGAATTCGCCACCGTCGCCCCGCACTTTTCGTCTGAAGTCAGCCGCAGGACACAACGGCCTTGGAGGATCCGCAGGGTCTATTTCAAGTCGCTTTCGGAGTTGTTCAGCATCGACCCACGCGTATTGGGTCATAGCTCGATACACGGAGAACCAAGATGGGCTCAGACGGTCGGCGCACAACACACGAGCTAGATTTTCTTTAAGTAATCGATGATCGATGTTGTCGAAGAACGAGCTTATGTCGAGGCAAATAGCCGCCGCCCTACGACGCCTCGCGACTTCGGCGAATGCTGCGCGCGCCATATCGATGTTTGTTCCGATGCCCCGCCGATAGCCAATGACGCTGACAGCGAACGGCTTGCGTGCGATGTGTTCCTCATAAGCAGCTTGAAGCTTATTCGCAAGGTACGCAAACACGTATCCGTCGACATGCGAGCAGTATTTAATTGGTCGGGATTTTGTGTCGGCTACGCGCTCGCCATTAATGGTGCGAAAGCGGCGCTTGCGATCTTCGAAGCCCAGGAATGGCCAATATGATCGCGAGGCGACCCAAGCCTCATCTTCGACCCTGCGTTTTGCCGCGTCGAACTCAAGAGGTTGATCAAAGTGTGGGAAGTATTTGCGTACATACCAGCCGTCAACGCGCTGCGTCTTCTTCATCGCTAGCGTCCCGGAAAGCAAGTCCGGGAGGGCGTGGGTTCGCGTCCACCTCTGAATCCCCCCCGGAGCCAACTCGTCTCCGCCCTAGAGCGTCGCAATTCACGCAATGCGCTACAATGAAGAAGTATGTAACGCTTGGATGCTCATCAGCATTCAGTGTTTAATGAAACTGGCGAGCATGCTGTCCATCTTGTGGCTGGCAATAGTTGCCGACGCACTTGACGGAGGTTACGCCTTCCCCTTCGGCCTTTGCATCCGAAGGCGCCAAGAAACTAATATTCCCACACTGAGCATTCAAGTCCGGAGGTGCTTTTTTCTGTGTTACCCAGCTATTCCTACCGTCGGTTTCGTTTGAACTCGGCTTGGGACGCGAAAGACTAAACCCGCTCTCCCCTCAACAGCCTCGGCACGTCACCCGTCAGCCCCGCCGCCTCGTTCACGAAGAAGCGCTTGAGGGCCGGCGCGCGGTCCACCAGCCCGAGGCCCACCTCCCGCACCGAGCGCAGCAGCGGCTGATCGCTGGCAAACAGCCGGTTGATGCCGTCGAACGCCGCCGTCGAAACCGCCGAGTCGAACCGGCGCCACCGCTCGTATCGGCTCAGCGCCTGCGCATCGCCCGCATCGAAGCCGAGCCGCACGCTGTCTGCGATCACCTCGCTCAGCGCCGCCACATCCCGCAAGCCGAGATTGAGGCCCTGCCCGGCGATGGGATGCACACCGTGGGCGGCGTCGCCGATGAGTGCGAAGCGCTCGCCGACATAGCGGCGCGCAAGGTGCATTGAGAGCGGCCAGGATTGCCGCGGCCCTTCCAGCGCCACCGCGCCGAGCCTGCCGCCGAACCGCTTTTCGACTTCGGCGAGGAACGCCACATCGTCGAGCGCAAGAATGCGCGCGGCCTCGCCCGCATCCTCGCTCCACGTGATGCACGCGCGGTTGCCCGTGAGAGGAAGGATGGCGAACGGCCCCGCCGGCAGGAAGTGCTGCACCGCGCGGCCGCCGTGCTCGCGCTCGTGGCGCACGGTAGTGACGATGCCGGTCTGCGGATAGTCCCATCCGATGAGCTTGATGCCGGCCGCTTCGCGCAGAGCCGATTTGCGCCCGTCGGCGGCGACGATGAGCCCCGCGCGCAGCTCCCGCCCATCGGCGAGCTGCAGCCGCGCGTCCGCCTCGCCGATTGCAAAGCCCGTTGCCGTTGCCGGCGCCAGCAGCGTGATCGAGGCGTGCGAGGCAGCGCGCGCCCGCAAGGCCGCTCCGAGCAGGCTCGCCGGAACGATATGCGTCGCGGTCTCGCCCTCGGATGTCGCGTTGTCGTAGCTCAGCAGCACCGGGCGCACACCCGCATCGAGCGCCGAATCGGTGATGTCGATCGCGGTGACGGGCTGCGCCTCGGCCGCAACCGCCTCCCACACGCCGATCACGGAGAGGAGATGTCGCGAGGCCGCCGACAGCGCGAAAGCGCGGGCATCCGGCGCCGGCGGTGCCGCCGGCGCGCGGTCGATCACCGCGATGCGGAAATCCTCGCCGAGCCCGTCGGCAAGGCTGCAGGCGAGCGCAAGACCCGCATAGCTGGCGCCGGAGATTGCGACATCGAAGCGAGCGGCCTCTTGCGGCATGTCCTGACCGATCATCTGGGCTAGAGTGCTTCCGGAAAAGTGGATGCCGGTTTTCCGATAAGAAGCACGGTTGATAAAGAGTGCTTCTGGAAAGGTGGGGAGCCCGGTCATGGCGAAGCCATGCGGGAACCACGTCCGATAGGAAGCACGATCCAATAAAACGTTGCGGGGCATCGCCCCTTCGACGCCAACCTACGCCAGCGTCATCCTGCCCGCCAGCCGCACACCCCGCACAGAGGCCCCATGTCGATCCCCGATACGCCGCAGAGCGCCCTCGACGCGTTGCTCGCCACCCTCGACCTCGAGCCGCTGGAGGACAACCTCTTCCGCGGCCCGCGCGGCATCGAGGGATGGCAGCGGGTATTCGGCGGCCAAGTGCTGGGCCAGGCGCTGGTCGCGGCGGCGCGCACGGTCGATCCGGAGCGGCCGGTGCACTCGCTCCATGGCTACTTCCTGCTGGCGGGCGATCCCTCCCGCGCGATCGTCTACGACGTCGAGCGTATCCGCGACGGCGGCAGCTTTACCACTCGCCGCGTGAAGGCGATCCAGCACGGCCGTCCGATCTTCTCGATGAGCTCCTCGTTCCACAAGGCCGAGGCGGGCTTCGAGCACCAGTCCACCATGCCCGACGTGCCGTCGCCGGAGGCGCTGCCGAACCCGAAGGACGCGATCGCCGGGCACCTCGACGCCCTGCCTGCCGCCATGCGCAGCTATTGGAGCCGCGAGCGCCCCATCGACATGCGCGTGCCGGATCTGTCCCGCTACCTCACGCGCGAGAAGAAAACCCCGCTGCAGAACATCTGGATCAAGGCCGCCGGGCGCCTGCCCGATGATCCCATCGTGCACCAGGCGGTTCTTGCCTACGCGTCCGACTTCACGCTCCTCGACACCGCGCTCATTGCCCACGGCAAGCTCCTCTTCGATGCCGACGTGCAGCTCGCCAGTCTCGATCACGGGCTCTGGTTCCATCGGCCGTTCCGCGCCGACGAATGGATGCTCTACGTTCAGGACAGCCCAAGCGCGTTCGGCGCGCGGGGCTTTTGCCGCGGCAGCATCTACACCCGTGAGGGCACATTGATCGCCTCCGTGGTGCAGGAGGGGCTGATGCGCCAGCGTACGTCAGCCTTCGTGCCCAGATAATAGGCATTCACTTTTGCATGCTGATCTATTAGGCAAAAAAAGCCGAGCCGCTTAGCCTTTGTGCACGGCGGCAAAGAGTTTTAGCAAGTAAAAACAGCCAGTTACCTCTGCTGATTTGGGTTGGCACGGGTCTTGACTCCGTTTGAGACGGCGGTCGCGCACACGCGTGTGCCGCAGGTCGAAACGAAGGCGCGTCGGTCGCTCCCTGGGGCGGCGTTGCGTCAGGGGAGATTGGGATCCGCATGAAGTTGATCACCGCAATCATAAAGCCCTTCAAGCTCGAGGAGGTGCGCTCCGCGCTGACCGACCACGGGCTGCAGGGCATGACGGTCACGGAAGTCAAAGGCTACGGCCGGCAGAAGGGGCACACGGAGATCTACCGCGGCTCAGAGTACGCCGTGAACTTCCTGCCCAAGATCAAGGTCGAGGTCGTCGTCCCTTCCGGCGAGGTCGACAAGGCCCTCGACGCGATTCAGAGGGCCGCGAAAACCGGCCAGATCGGTGACGGAAAGATCTTCGTCTCCCCCGTCGACCACACCGTACGCATCCGCACCGGCGAGGCAGATGAGAACGCACTTTGAGCGGGCTTCACCCGCACGCGCTTCACACAAAGACAGGAAGGGATGGGGAGTTTTGGAAATGCACCTCAACGCAGTGAGAAAATTGACAGTTTCCGCCTGTGCGGCGGCCGCCCTTTACGCCGGTTCGGCTCTGCCCGCGTTCGCCCAGGACGCGGCCCCGACGCTCGACACCGGTGATACCGCCTGGATGCTGATCTCGACCGCCATCGTCCTCATGATGTCGATCCCGGGACTGGCGCTCTTCTACGGTGGCATGGTGCGCAAGAAGAACGTGCTCTCCGTTCTGATGGCGACCTTCGCCACCGTGTGCCTCATGTCCGTGCTCTGGGTGGTCGCCGGCTATTCGCTGGCCTTCAGCGACGGCGGCGCCTACCAGCAGTACATCGGCGGTCTCAGCAAGGCGATGTTCGCCGGTATCGGCAAAGATTCCCTCCAGGGCACCATCCCCGAGCTGGTCTTCGCCACCTTCCAGATGACGTTCGCCGCGATCACGCCCGCGCTGATCATCGGCTCCATCGTCGACCGCATGAAGTTCTCCTCGTTGCTGATCTTCATGACGGTGTGGCTGTTCGTCGTTTACGTCCCCGTCTGCCACTGGGTATGGGGCGGCGGCTTCCTGGGCAATGATGGCGTGCTCGACTTCGCCGGCGGCACGGTCGTCCACATCAACGCCGGTATCGCCGGTCTCGTGGCGTGTCTCGTCCTCGGCCGTCGCTCGGGCTACGGCACCGAGAACATGGCGCCGTTCAACCTCGTGCTGACGGTTATCGGCGCTTCGCTGCTGTGGATTGGCTGGTTCGGCTTCAATGCAGGCTCTGCCCTCGCCGCCAACGGCACCGCCGGTGCGGCCATGGCGGCCACGCAGGTCGCCACCGCGATCGCGGCGCTCGCCTGGATGTTCTCCGAATGGCTCGTGCACGGCAAGCCGAGCGTGCTTGGCATCACGTCGGGCGCCGTTGCGGGCCTCGTTGCCATCACCCCGGCTTGCGGCTTCGTCGACGTGAAAGGCGCTCTCGTCATCGGCGCAGCCGCCGGTGTCGGTTGCTATATCATGTCGACGGGTGTGAAGAAGGCTCTCGGGTACGACGACAGCCTCGATGTCTTCGGCGTGCACGCCATCGGAGGCATCATCGGTGCCATCCTGACGGGTGTGTTCGCGGTCGAGGCGATCGGCGGCAAGTCCGGTCTCATCGAAGGCAACTTCGCCCAGGTGCCGATCCAGATCTACGGCGTGCTCGCCACCATCGCATGGTGCGCCATCGCCACCTTCGTGATCCTCATGCTGCTGAAGTTCACCATCGGCATCCGCGTCAGCGAAGCGGCGGAGGTCGAAGGCCTCGACGTCGCTCTGCACGGCGAGTCGGTGCAGTAGCCGCGAACCGCAGGCCGCGATCCGATGGGTCGCGGCCTGACGTTCTCCCGCGTGTGCGCTCTCCCCTTGGCGCACTCAAACTCGGCCCGGCGCCTCGGCGGTCCGGGTCTTTTTTATGGCGTGATGCGGATCAGCGTGCGCCGTCGGATGGCGGCGAGGAGGCGCTCGAGATGCGAGCGCTCGAGGGCGATGCAGCCTTCGGTCGGCGTCAGCCCCGGACGGGCAACATGCAGAAATACCGCGCTGCCCCGGCTCCGGACGCGCGGAGTATCGTTGTGGCCGAGAATGACGACGAGATCATATTGTCCATCGCTCCGCCACATGTGTTCGGCACTCGCCGGGTAAGGGTGGCGCACGGGGCGATTGTAGTTGCGGTCGGCCGGCGCATCGCACCATCCATCGTCCTGGCGCATCGGCGAGAGCAAAAGGGGGGTGCGCGGCCGCATTACGCGGTCGGGCCGGTAGAAAGCGGCGCGCAGCGGGAAATCGCCCACCGGGCTGGCGTTGTCGCCCTCCCGCTTGCCGACGCGCTTTCCCGTCTTCCCGAGGGCGCAGGGAAACCGCAGGTTGCCGTAGGTCAGGATGCCCCGTGTGTTTCGCGCCGACAGCGTTCTCACGACGATTTTAGGTGCCCGCCGCGATTTCCTGCCTAGTGTCTTCATTGGAGCTTCCCGGCGCACGTGCTATCGCATCCGTCAGATAGAGCGGGTGTGGGCCGCGGCCAAGGTATTTGCGGCATGGAGCACCTTGATCGTTTGCGGGAGCGAAAGAAACCACAATGAGCACGGCCCGACGCATCCTCATCGTCGATGATGACGAGGAACTGCGCGAAACCCTGAAAGACCAACTCATCCTCCACGACGAATTCGAAGTGCAGACCGCCGGCACGGCCGCAAAAGGCATGGAGACGGCGAAGGCGGATCACTTCGACCTCGTCGTGTTCGACGTATCGCTCCCGGACATGGATGGCCGCGAGGCGGTGCGCCAGCTGCGCAGGTCCGGCTTCAAGACGCCCATCGTCATGCTGACGGGCAACGTATCCGACGCTGATCAGATTCTCGGGCTCGATGCCGGCGCGAACGACTACATCACCAAGCCCTTCAAGTTCGCGGTACTGCTGGCCCGCATCCGCGCGCAGTTGCGCCAGCACGAGCAGAGCGAGGACGCCGTTTTCGCGATCGGCCCCTACACGTTCAAGCCGGCTTCCAAGCTCCTGATTACCGATAAGGGCACGAAGATCCGCCTCACCGAGAAGGAAACGTCGATCCTGAAGTATCTCTACCGGTCCGGCGACAAGGTCGTTTCGCGCGATACGTTGCTGCACGAGGTGTGGGGGTACAACGCCGGAGTGACGACGCACACGCTGGAGACGCACATCTACCGGCTGCGGCAGAAGATCGAGAAGGATCCTTCGAGCGCGGAGCTGCTCGTCACCGAGACGGGCGGCTATCGCCTGGTACCCTAGTGTCTTTCTCCACAAGGCATGTGCGCATCGTGTGGACTGGGCGGGCGCCTGTTGTGCGCCCGCAATAGCCCTCGACGGCGAATCAAACGAGATTATCGAGGGTTGCATGATCCCGGTTGGGCCGGGTGGCATGTGGAATGTCTGGTGGCAATTTGTAAACGGTAACGCAGCCCCAGCAGCACGAGCGGAACGCATTGGAACTCTTCGCAGGACAACTGGCGGTGCTGCCGCTTTTCCGCGGTCTGACGCCTCTGCAGCTTGCAGCCATCGCGCGCCGTGCCGACCGTGTCTCCTACACGCCCGGCGCCACGATCATCGAGGAGAACGGACTGGCCGACGCGGCGATCCTGATCGTCGCGGGGGCCGCTGTCCGCGTGAGCGGCCCGGAATTGGTGACCCACGCGGAGGCGGTTGCGCCAGGCTCGCTGCTGGGCGAAGCGGCAATGCTGGTCGAGACCACCTACGGCTCGACGGTCGTCGCCCGTAGTCGCGTCCGCGCGGTGCACATTACGCGCGAAAGCCTGCACGAGCTGATATTGGAGGATCCGAGCCTCGCCGATCGCCTCATGCAGAACCTGGCGGACCGGCTGGCCCAGACGGCAGCCATCCTGCGGCGTGCCGACGAGTTCCTGGCCCAGGCGGAGCCCGCTGGCACGGAAAAGGTGGATGCCCCGGAGACCGCGAAAGATCCGGAGCCGCTGCAGGCCGCAGGCTAAGGGCACGGCACGCGCGACAAAAAAACGCCCAACCCCGGGGGGAGGGGCTGGGCGTCGAGAGCGCTTTCGCGCGTGGTGCCGGGAGGGAAGCCGGCACCCCAGGCGGTGTCTTTCGGCTAGACGGGGGGCACTACCGATACAGGGTGACACCACCTGACTGCTTTGAGTTAAGCGCAAAGCCGGGAACTTCAATAGTGGCGCGCCCCCCGCATCACAAAAATGTTACCAGCCGCTCGGGGGTTTTCCCCAGCGGGCTATTGCCAAGAGTCCGAACAGCCACAGTGGGCGGTGTTCAGGGCGTCCCCAGCGGGCGGCCCATGGACTGGATCTTGAACAAGGCGGCGTCGAGCTCGGCGCTCTTGGTGAGGTCGGAAACCTGGACGCGCGTATCGAGGCCCTGAGCGTCCTTGGTTACCCATTCCTTGAGCTCGAGGGTGGGCTTGGTCGACATGAAAAGCTTGATCTGGCCGGGGGTGTCGGGATTCTTGTCGATAATGCCGACAACCAGCAGATCCTCCGATTCCTGAACCTCCATGATGCGCGCGTCGCGCACGAGGTCGACATCGCTGCGCAACAGCAGGCGGAATGGCGTATCGTCCAGCGCAACCCGGTCCTCGTTGTTGAGGTCGAGATCCTGGATCGCGAGATACCGCCCGTCGGACACCACCACCTGCCGCGAAGGCCGCGCGTAGTCGAAGCGGAAGCGGCCCGGGCGCTTCACATAGAACTTGCCGCGCATGCGCTTGTTGTCGGCGCTGGTCTGCACGAAGTTGCCCTGCAAGGTGCTGATTTCGCTGAAGTAGCCCGAAACCTTGTGCACCAGCTCGGTCTGGTGCTCGTTGAGAATGAGCCCTTCGCCGGGTTTGTTCGGCGCAACCTGCGCGCTCCACGCAGAGCTGGAGCCGGCAACCGGCTCGCCAGCCTTAGGGGCAGCCGCCGGCATCGGGGCGGGAACGGCGATCGGCGGGGCGGCATCCTCGGCAACGGCACCTGACGGCGCGGTGAAAAGGCCAAGCAACGCCACTGCCGCGATTGCGACTGTTCTCAGCTCCTGCATGGGCCCCCAAAGTCTCCCGAATCGCCCCTGAATTATGCCCTAGATAGGATATCCCCGTGCGCGCGGGAACACCCAGCGAGCACTCGTTGCCGAACATTACGTCTAGATGTTGGCAGTGCCCGTATGCCATTAGGCAGACGCAGCGCGGCCGTCCCGTCCGGTCATCAGGATTTCCCGCTTGCCGGTGCTGCTCGCCGGCCCGATCAGCCCTTCGCTCTCCATCCGCTCGATGAGATCCGCCGCCCGGTTGTAACCGATGGACAGCCGGCGCTGGATGTAGCTCGTCGAGGCCTTGCGGTCGCGCATGACGATGGCGACGGCCATATCGTAGATGTCGTCCTCGCTGGCTTCGCGCGCATCCGGAGCACCGTCGGCGGCGTTCGGCGGCGCATCGGTGATGCCGTCGATGTAATCCGGCGTGCCCTGGCGGCGCAGTGCCTCGGCGATGGCTTCCACCTCCTCGTCGGAAACGAACGGGCCGTGGGCCCGGATGATCTGGCCCATGCCGAGCGAATACAGCATGTCGCCCTGGCCGAGGAGCTGCTCCGCGCCCTGCTCGTTGAGGATCGTCCGGCTGTCGATCTTTGACGCCACCTTGAAGCTGATGCGCGCCGGGAAGTTCGCCTTGATGGTGCCCGTGACGATGTCCACCGACGGACGCTGCGTCGCCATGATGAGATGGATGCCCGCCGCGCGCGCCATTTGCGCGAGACGCTGGATCGCAGCCTCGATTTCCTTGCCGGCGACGATCATGAGATCGGCGAACTCGTCGACCACGACGACGATATACGGCATGGTCTCGGCAGGCATCTCCTGCTGGGCGTATTCCGCTTCGCCGGTCGCCTCGTTGAAGCCCGTCTGCACGGTGCGCGTCAGCTGCTCGCCGCGGCTCTGCGCCTTCTTCACGCGGGCATTGAACGCCTCGATGTTGCGCACGGACAGCGCGGCCATGCGCTTGTAGCGCTCCTCCATCTCGCCAACGACCCAGTTGAGCGCGGAGACCGCCTTGTGCGGATCCGTGACGACGGGCGTCAGCAGATGCGGAATGCCGTTGTAGACCGACAGCTCCAGCATCTTTGGATCGATCATCAGCAGGCGACATTCCTCCGGCGCGCGGCGATAGAGCAGCGACAGGATCATCGCGTTGACACCCACCGACTTGCCCGAGCCGGTCGTGCCGGCGACGAGCAGATGCGGCATGCGCGCAAGGTCGGCGACGATCGGCTCGCCGCCGATCGACTTGCCGAGCGCCATCGGCAGCGCGGCATCGGATGCCGTGAAGGCTTCCGCTTCGAGGATGTCGCGCAGATAGACCGTCTCACGCCGCACGTTTGGCAGCTCGATGCCGATGACATTGCGGCCGGGCACGATGGCCGCGCGCGCCGAGGTGACGCTCAGCGAGCGGGCGATGTCTTCAGCCAGCGCAACGACGCGCGAGGATTTGGTGCCGCGTGCGGGTTCGAGCTCGAACAGCGTGACGACGGGGCCAGGCTTGATCTCGCGCACTTCGCCTTTGATGGAGAAATCGGCGAGCACTTCCTCCAGCAGGCGCGC
>Ga0180221_1001748_pt1 | contig 13777 bp, 12 predicted proteins | sample eDN5th37CKraftMG_FD_151339 | JGI IMG/M metagenome (GOLD analysis project Ga0180221, IMG submission 151339) | Enriched Miracle-Growth compost microbial communities from Emeryville, California, USA - eDNA 5th pass 37_C Kraft MG (version 2) (version 2) ...
GCCACCGCCGCCGACATTCCCTTTAGCGCGGAAGGCGCGGCCGACGGAAGCGCCGCCGCGCGGCTGGCGCTCACCGAGCGTCTGCGCGCCGCGCTTGTCGCCACCGACGTCGTGGTGCAGCCGGCCGCCGAGCGCCGCAAGCGGCTGTTCCTCGCCGACATGGATTCGACCATGATCCGGCAGGAATGCATCGACGAACTCGCCGATTTCGTCGGCGTGAAGGAGCACGTCGCCGGCATCACCGAGCGGGCGATGCGCGGCGAGATCGCCTTCGAGCCGGCGCTGCGCGAGCGCGTGGCGCTGCTCAAGGGCCTGCCCGGCACCATCGCCGACGACGTCATCCGCGACCGCATCCGGCTGACCGACGGCGCCCGCACGCTGATCGCCACCATGCGCCGGCACGGCACCTATACCTGCCTCGTCACCGGCGGCTTCACGCTGTTCTCCGACCGTCTGGCGCCGGCGATCGGCTTCGACGAGGCGCGCGCCAACCGGCTGCTGCTCGACGCCGAGGGCAAGCTTGCCGGCACCGTCGCCGAACCGATCTTCGGCAAGAGCGCCAAGCTGGCGACGCTGATCGAGCTGCGCGGGCGGCTCGGGCTCGGCAAGGCCGAAACGATGGCGACCGGCGACGGCGCCAACGACATGGAGATGATCGGCGAGGCCGGCCTCGGCGTCGCCTTCCACGCCAAGCCGAAAGTGGCGGCCGCCGCGCCGGCGCGCATCGACCACGGCGACCTCACGGCGCTGCTTTATGTGCAGGGATATCGCAAGGCGGAGTTTGTGACCGCGCTCTAAGTCGGCACGCCTTCCCTCTCCCCTTGCGGGAGAGGGAAAGAAAGAAAGACCAGACTTCAAACAAGCGAGAGGCACGAAAAAGCGCGCGGCGAACCGCGCGCTTTGTCATTAATCCCCTTCGCCGGCTGGCTTGGGCTATTTCACCTCCAGCGCCACGAACTGCGTGTCGCCGTCGGGGTTGGCGACGAGCAGGACGACGACCTTCTTGCCGTCTTTCTTGAGCGCGTCGAGGCGGCTGCGGAACTCGGTCGGGCTCGTCACCGGCTGCTGCTGCAACTCGACGACGACATAGCCTTCCACAAGCCGCTTCTCGGCCGCCGGCGAATTGGCATCGACGCCCGTGATGACGAGGCCCTTGATGCTGTCCTTGATCTTGTAACGCTTGCGCAGCGTGTCGGTCATGCCGGCAAGATCGAGGCCGAGCACCTTCTGCGTCGCCGTCTTTTCCGCCGGCTCGTCCTTCTTCGGCGTCAGCGATGCCTGCATCTGCTTCTCGCCGTCTTCGAGGCGGCCGAGCTTCACCGTCTTCTTCTCCTCCGCGCCCTTGCGGATGACGATGACCTCGACGTCCTTGCCGACCGGCGTGTCGGCGACGATGCGCGGCAGGTCGCGCATCTCCTTGATGTCCTTGCCGTCGAAGCGGATGACGACGTCGCCCGGCTCGATGCCGCCGGGCTTGGCCGGCCCCGTGTCCTCGACGCCGGCGATCAGCGCGCCGCGCGCCGGCTTGATGCCGAGGCTGTCGGCGATGTCGTCAGTCACCGGCTGGATGCGCACGCCGAGCCAGCCGCGCCGCGTCTCGCCGTAGGTCTGCAACTGGTCGATCACTGCGACGGCGATCTTCGAGGGCACTGCAAAGCCGATACCGATCGAACCGCCGGACGGCGAGATGATCGCGGTGTTGATGCCGATCACCTCACCGGCGAGGTTGAACAGCGGGCCGCCGGAATTGCCGCGATTGATGGCGGCGTCGGTCTGGATGTAGTTGTCGTAGGGCCCCGAATTGATGTCGCGGTTGCGTGCCGAGACGATGCCGGCGGTGACGGTGCCGCCGAGACTGAACGGATTGCCGATGGCGATCACCCATTCGCCGAGCCGCACCTTGTCGCTGTCGCCGAACTTCACCGCCTTGAGCGGCTTGGTCGGCTTGACCCGCAGCACCGCGAGGTCGGTCTTCTTGTCGCGGCCGACCACTTCGGCCTTGAGCCGCGTCCCGTCATTGAGGATCACCGTGACTTCATCGGCATCGGAAATGACGTGATTGTTGGTGACGACGACGCCGGCGGCATCGATGATGAAGCCGGAACCGAGCGAATTGACCCGCCGCGGCGAGCGGTCCGGTCCGTTCGGCCCGCTGCGGCCGTTCTCGTTCGGTCCCTGGTTCTGTCCCTGCCGGTTGTTCGGGCCGGGCGCGCCGGGGCCGCGGCGGTTCTTGAAGAACTCCTCGAAGAACTCCTCGAACGGCGAGCCGGGCGGGATCTGCGGTCCGGCACCGCCGCGCAGGTCGATCGCCTGCGACGTCGAGATATTGACCACCGCGTCGATCACCTCCTCGGCCGTATCGGCGATGTTCTCCGGGCCACGGGCGGCCGCCGGCGTGGCCAGCAGCATGGCGCCGACCATAACCGGCAGCGCCAGGCGGACGGTCGCCGCGACGAAGGGGGAAGATGCAAAAGAGCCGCGCATCGGCTTGAGCCTCCTCAAAGGCATGGCTGCGAGACACATCTCGCCTGTTGGGCGGACACTGCCATATCGGCCCGCCGTTTCAAGCAGTTCCGCGCGGTTCCGGGCAGCGGCGCGGACAACTTGGCGTTATTGACCGCGCCGGCGGCAGCGGACCACGTTCCCGAAAACCGGCGCCCGTTTTTCGGGATCGTGCTCTATCCGCGCATCAGCCAGACCAGCAGCAGGCCGGCGATCGCACAGGCGATCCCGACCTTGCGCAGCACGGGTTCCGCCGTCTCGATGACGCACATCATCGCCCGCTTGGAAGATGCGGGAAACGCCGCGAACATCACCCCTTCGATGACGAAGACCAGACCGAACGCGACGAGGAAATCGGTCATGGGCGCTTCGCTCTTGGCCGGGGATCAGCGGGTTGCCGGTTGCTGGGCGGCGGCCGGCGGCGCCGCACCCGCATTGGCAGGAGCCGGTTTCCCGGACGGGTTGTTGAAGAACCGGAAGAAGCTGGTATCCGGCTTGAGCAGGAGACGGGTATCGCTCGAGCGCAACCCGGCCTCGTAAGCCTGCATCGAGCGGTAGAAGGCGAAGAAATCCGGGTCCTGGTTAAAGGCATCGGCGAAGATCCGGTTGCGTTCGGAATCGCCCTCGCCGCGGATGCGCTCGGCGCTCGACTGCGCGTCGGCGACGATGACGGTGACGTCGCGGTCGGCGCGCGAGCGGATCTCCTGGGCGCGCTGGGCGCCCTGCGCACGGAACTCGGCCGCTTCGCGCTGCCGTTCGGTCTGCATGCGCTGGTAGACCGCCTGGCTGTTCTGCTCGGGCAGATCGGCGCGGCGGATGCGCACGTCGACGACGGCGATGCCGTAGTTCTCGGCTTCCTTGTCGACGGATTCGCGGATGCGCGCCATCAGGTCGGCGCGCTGGTCGCGCACCACATGGGTGAAGGTCGCCTCGCCGAGCACACGCCGCAGCGCCGAGTTCAACAGAATGGCGAGCTGCGAATTGGCCCCGGGGATGGTGCCGACGGTCTGGTAGAAGCGCAGCGGGTCCTTGATGCGGTAGCGGGCGAAGGCATCGACCACCAGCCGCTTCTGGTCGGAGGCGATGACTTCCTGCGCCGGCGCCTCGAGATCGAGGATGCGCTTGTCGATGGCGATGACGTTATCGATGAACGGCGCCTTGAGATTCAGCCCCGGCTCGCTGATGACGTGGATCGGCTGGCCGAGCCGTACCACCAGCGCCTGCTGGGTCTGATAGACGGAAAACAGCGAGCTGTAGCCGACGATGGCGGCGGCAAACAGCAGGACGACGACAACGCCGCCGGTCACGCCGAGCTTCATTGCCGCCCTCCCTGGCGCTGCGCCTGCGGCTGGCCCTGCGAAGTTTGCGGCGCCGGCGGCGATTTCGTCAATTCATTGAGCGGCAGATAGGGCACGACGCCGGGCGAGCCGGAGCCGGCGTCGAGGATGATCTTGTCGGTGCCGCCGAGCACGCGCTCCATGGTTTCCAGATACATGCGCTCGCGGGTCACGTCCGGTGCCTTCTTGTACTGCTCGTAGATCGACAGGAAGCGCGCCGTCTGGCCGGTCGCCTCGGCGACGGTCTGCTGCTTGTAGGCTTCCCCCGACTGGGTGATCTGCGCGGCGCGGCCCCTTGCCTCCGGCACCACCCGGTTGGCATAGGTCTGCGCCTCGTTCTGCGCGCGTTCGAGGTCGGCGCGCGCCGCCTGCACGTCGCGGAAGGCGTCGATCACCTGCGAGGGCGGATCGACCTTCTGCAACTGCACCTGCTGCACGACGATGCCGGCGCCGTAATGGTCGAGGGTCTTCTGCATCAGGTCCTGCACGGCAAGCTCGATGGTCTGCCGCGCTCCGGTGAGGATCGGCTGGATGTCGGAACGGCCGATCACCTCGCGCATGGCGCTTTCGGCGACCGCCTTCACCGTGCCTTCCGGGTTCTGGATGTTGAACAGATATTCGCCGACGCCGGTCGGCTTGACCTTCCACAAGACCGAGAAATCGACGTCGACGATGTTCTCGTCGCCGGTCAGCATCAGGCTTTCTTCCGGCACGTCGCGCACCGTCGAGCCGCGGCGCGTGTCGTCGACGACGCGCATGCCGATATCGATCTTGTTGACGCGCAGCGCCTTCGGCGTCAGCACCGTCTCGATCGGATAGGGCAGATGATAGTTGAGGCCCGGCTGCACCTCGCGGACCTCCTTGCCGAAGCGCAGGACGACGCCGAGTTCGTCCGGCTCGACCCGGAAGAAGCCGGAGAAGCCCCACAGCACGATGGCGCCGATCACGACGATCGCCAGCCCCTTGCCGCCGAAATTGCCGCCCGGCATGGCACGGCGGAGCTGCTCCTGTCCGCGCCGCAGGATTTCCTCAAGGTCGGGCGGCGCGCCGCCACCACCGCCGGAAGGCTGCGGTCCCGATCCCCATGGCCCCTTCGGGCCAGAGCCCCACGGACCACCGCCTCCCTGATTGCTCCACGGCATCGATTCAAGTCTCCATCGCCCGGCCGGAGCCGGGCTGTTGGCTTGCGTTATAGGGGAGCGGACCAAGTGTGACAACGCGGCCCGCCTGCAACGATTCGCCACAATCGTCGGAAAGCGCATCCTCGCGCCTGAGCGACGGCACCCTCAGCGCCGCCGGTAGATGGCGGTGGCGAAGGGGGCGCTGTCGCGCTCGCCTTGCGGATGCTCGATCCAGGACGTCCGCTCCCAGACGGCCGGATCGATCGACGGAAAGAACACGTCGCCCTCCGGTGCCGCATGCACATGGGTAATCTCAAGCCGGTCCGCAAGCGGCATGGTTGCCGCAAAGATATGGCTGCCGCCGATGATCATGATCTCGCCGGCGCCGGTGCGGCGCGCCGCATCGCGGGCGACGGCGAGCGCCGCGTCGAGGCTCGTCGCCAGCACCACGCCCGGCGCCCGCAGGCCGAAACTGCGGGTGACGACGATATTGGTGCGCTCGGGGAGCGGCTTGCCGATCGATTCATAGGTCTTGCGGCCCATGACCACCGGTTTGTGGAGGGTGACGCCGCGGAAATGCTTGAGATCGGAAGGGAGCCGCCACGGCAGCTGGTTGTCGCAGCCGATGACGTTGTTCTCGCCGATCGCCGCAACCAGCACGATCTTCGGCGCACCGTGCGGCGCGCTCTGCGTCCTGTCCGCCGGATCGCCGCTCATACCGCCACGGCCGCCTTGATGTGCGGATGCGCGTCGTAGCCTTCGAGCACGAAGTCCTCATAATGGAACCCGAACAGATCGGTGACCGCCGGGTTGAGCCGCATCGTCGGCAACGGCCGCGGCGTGCGCGACAATTGCAGCCGCGCCTGTTCGAGGTGATTGAGATAAAGGTGCGCGTCGCCGAACGTATGGATGAAGGCGCCCGGCCGCAGGCCGGTCACCTGCGCCACCATCATCGTCAGCAGCGCATAGGAGGCGATGTTGAACGGTACGCCGAGGAAGACATCGGCGGAGCGCTGGTAGAGCTGGCACGACAGCCGCCCCTCGGCGACGTAGAACTGAAACAGGCAGTGGCACGGCGGCAGCGCCATCGCATCGACCTGCGCCGGGTTCCAGGCGGAGACGATCAGCCGCCGCGAATCCGGGTTGCGGCGGATCGCCGCCACGACGTTGGCCATCTGGTCGATGGTGCCGCCGTCGGGTGCCGGCCAGGAGCGCCATTGACGGCCATAGACCGGACCAAGGTCGCCGCGCTCGTCGGCCCATTCGTCCCAGATGCGCACGCCGTTGTCGTTGAGATATTTGATGTTGGTGTCGCCGGCCAGGAACCACAGCAATTCGTGGATGATCGACTTGAGATGCAGCTTCTTGGTGGTGACCATCGGGAAGCCGTCGGCAAGATCGAAGCGCATCTGATGGCCGAAGATGGAGCGCGTCCCAGTGCCGGTGCGGTCGCGCTTCTCGACGCCCTCGGCGAGCACACGTCCCATCAGGTCCTGATACTGGCGCATCGAGGCGGTCCACTAAGCGAGTCACACACGGCAGGCTATCGCCTTTTCAAGCGAAACGGCTACCGGCAGCGCTCTGGATATCGGGAAAAAAGAGAGCGGCCGCAAGAGGCCCGATAGGCGCTCCCGCGGCCGCTGTGGACGGTCGGACGATGGTTATGCCGCCCCTTATTCCTCGACGAACACCTCGTCGCGGCGCTTGCGGATCGACGGCAGCACCGCCAGCACCAGCAGGATCAGCGACAAGACCAGGAGGCTCGCCGACAACGGCCGGGTCAGGAACACCGTGGCATCGCCGCGCGCGATCAGCATCGCCCGGCGCAGGTTTTCCTCCATCAGCGGGCCGAGGACCATGCCGAGCAGCATCGGCGCCGGCTCGAAGTCGTGCTTGATCAGCCAGTAGCCGACGACGCCGAAGAGCGCCGTCATCGCCACGTCGAACGGCGAATTGTTCAACGAATAGATGCCGACCAGGCAGAAGATGATGATCATCGGGAACAGCAGGCGGTAGGGCACGCGCAGCAGGCGCACCCAGACGCCGACCATCGGCAGGTTGATGACGACCAGCGCGAGGTTGCCGATCCACATCGAGGCGATCATGCCCCAGAACAGTTCCGGCTGCTTGGTCATCACCTGCGGACCCGGCACGATGCCATGAATGGTCATCGCGCCGACCATCAGCGCCATCACCGCGTTCGGCGGAATGCCGAGGGTGAGCAGCGGGATGAACGAGGTCTGCGAGGCGGCGTTGTTGGCGCTTTCCGGCGCCGCGACGCCTTCGATCGCACCGCGGCCGAAACGCTCGGGGTTCTTCGACACCTTCTTTTCAAGCGTATAGGCGGCGAAGGCGGCGATGATCGTGCCGCCGCCCGGCAGGATGCCGAGGATCGACCCGAGCACGGTGCCGCGGGTGATGGCACCGGCCGACGCCTTGAGGTCGGCGATCGTCGGCATCAGGCCCGTCACCTTGCTCTGGACGATGTCGCGGCTGCCCGGATTGTCGAGATTGCGCAGAATCTCGCCGAAGCCGAACACGCCCATCGCCACCTGCACGAAGCCGATGCCGTCCGACATTTCCGGAATGTCGAACGCCATGCGCGACACGCCGGTTTCAAGGTCGGAGCCGACCATCGACAACAAGAGGCCGACGAGGATGATGGCGAGCGCCTTGAGCACCGAGCCCGACGCCAGCACCACCGCGAAGATCAGGCCGAGCACCATCAGCGAGAAATATTCGGCGGGGCCGAACATCAGCGCGATCGAGGTCAGCGGCACGCCGAGCGCGGCGACGAGAATGGTCGCGAAGCAGCCGGCGACGAACGAACCGATCGCCGCGATGGCGAGCGCCGGGCCGGCGCGGCCTTGCTTGGCCATCTGGTGACCGTCGAGCGTCGTCACCACCGAGGACGATTCGCCTGGGATGTTGACCAGAATAGATGTCGTCGATCCGCCATATTGCGCGCCGTAATAGATGCCGGCGAGCATGATCAGCGCGCCGACCGGCGGCAGGCCGAAGGTGATCGGCAGCAGCATGGCGATGGTGGCGAGCGAACCGATACCCGGCAGCACGCCGATCAATGTGCCGACGACCGCGCCGATCAGGCACAGCATGATATTGTAGGGCTGCGCGGCGACGCCGAAGCCCATCGACAGGTTTGCGATTAAATCATGCATGGGATCAGTACCAGAACTTCGGCCAGAGCATGAACGGCAAGGCCAGGGCATAGGGGAAGAGCAGCGAGCAGAACACCGTCAACGCCGCTCCCCAGATGACCGTCTCGCGCCATCGCGCCTCCGGTGTCGCCAGCGCCGACACCAGCACGGTGACGAAGGTCGCGAACACCAGCCCCATCGGACGGATGGTCTCGGCAAAGACGAGGACCGCGAGCACCAGGAAGATCGGGCCGCGGACCATCTGGCGCCGCGCCGGGTTGCGCAGGCTGAGATAGGCGAGCACCACGCCGAGCACGATCATGCCGATGGCAAGCGTCTGCCACACCATGCCTTCCGAGAAATGGAACACGAAATAGGCCAGCGACCACAGTGTCGGCGCAGTCAGATCGTAGCGCTCAAGCGGTGGCGCCTCGGTCAATAGCCCGGTGATCGCGACGGCGCCGCCGAGCAAGGCCAGGAGGCCGGCGAACAGTCGCGGCGCGGTCGCCGGACCGAAAGCAAAGCCGCGCATGCCTTGCAGATCGGCCGTCGCCAGCAAAGCGACGATGGCAAGCCCCACCAGCGCGAGGCCGCCGTAGAAATCCTGTTCGTTGCGGATGACGACCTTGCGCATCATCACCGCGATGCCGAGCGCGCCCACCAGCACGGCGATGACACGCGGCTCAAGACCGGGCCCGAAAAACTGGAAACCCTTATTATAGATCGACGCGGCGATCGTGATAACGGCGAATGCGACGATGATGCCGCCGGCAAAACCGGCATGTTCTTGCGAACGGACAATCGCCGCGTTCGGGGAGGAATTGACCCCCTCGGACATTAGCGCCCCTCCCAAATTGTTCCGCAGCCCCTTCGCCACCATATGCCGATCGACGTGCGGATGCCAACTGCTACTCCCTCACGCAGGCGGGCGCCCACGCGGGGCTATTGCCTTAGTTCGATATGGCGGCCGCTGATAGCCCTTCGCAAAAAAAAATCCACAACGGTGGGCGCACCGCAGCGATCTCTCTTTGCACTGCAACATCGCGCAACTTTTTTTCGCCGGCGCATCGCGACGCTGCCCCGCAATGCGGGCGCGATACCAGTTCGACACGACGCGCGCCCCGCCCCATCGCGTTTGTCTCGGCGGTCTTTCATCCGGTGACAACGATGCTTATATTCGTCGGTGCCGGAGCAATCCGGCTATGGCAATAAACGTGCGTCGGAATAAACCTATCGGACCCGGGGGCAGTACCCGGCGCCTCCACCCAAGCCCGCGGATCAAGTCCGGCTCATCCGGCGGGTTTCGGCGGGGGCGAAATAGGATCGACGAGGGCGTAAAAGTCGCGCTTTTGCTCGGGATGGTACCGTCGTTATCGGGCCAAATCATAGTTGCCAACGACAACTATGCTCCGGTTGCTCAGGCTGCGTAAGCGGTCTGAAAAATACCGAACCAAAGTCCTGACGGGTTAAGCTCCGGCAGGCGGGGTCCGGAGGCACCTGGCAACAGAAGCCTCCACTTTCATTTTCTCGTCTTCGACCCTGACGACCGTCTCCCAGCCGCACGACGTCAGTCAGGTGTGGGCGACTGCCGTAACGACGCCAAGGAGTGGGTGGCATTCGTCACGCCGCGCGGTAACGTGGCGGCAATCGAATCCGGGGCATCAAGATGTCCCTTCCAACGACCAAGTCTTTTCCAACGACCGAGCAGAGCGCCCGCATGGCTTCGGATCATATCCGCTACGATCTCCTGACCCAGCAGGCGCTGCGCGCCATGGTGCGCGACCTGCTCGCCGACGTCGCCAAGAAGGGGCTGCCGGGCGAACACCACTTCTTCATCTCGTTCGATACCAACGCCGAAGGGGTGGCGCTGTCGCAGCGCATGCGCGCGCAGTATCCCGGCGAGATGACGATCGTGCTGCAACACCAGTTCTGGGATCTCGCGGTGTCCGACGACCGCTTCGAGGTCGGGCTGTCGTTCAACGGCATTCCCGAACGGCTCACCATCCCGTTCACGGCCATCAAGGGGTTCTTCGATCCGTCGGTTCAGTTCGGCCTGCAATTCGAGGTGATCGCCGAGAGCGATGCCGATGGTGCGGTGGCGGCGCTGCCGGACGCGGCACCGGCGAGTAGGCCGGGCGCCGAAATCAGCGCGCTCAAGCCCGCCGACAAACCCGCCCGCAGAGTCCCGGATGTCAAACCGGATTCCAAATCGGTTGCCAAGCCGGTTGCCAAATCGGATTCCGAGCCGGAGCCCGATCCCGACAAGCCGAGCGGTGGCGGCGGCGAGGTCGTGCGGCTCGACCGCTTCCGCAAGAAGTGAGACGATCCGGCGCAATATCGATACGCCGGAGGATCGTCATGGCTACCCGCAAATCGGCTACCCGCAAACCCCGCAGCAAATCCCGCAACACGCCGCGCGGTTCGCTAACCTCCGGTGAGACACGCAGCGAGAGCGACGCCTTCGGTCCGCTCGACATTGCCGCCGACCGTCACTGGGGCGCGCAGACCGAACGCTCGCGCCGCAATTTCCGCATCGGCAGCGAGTTGATGCCGCTGCCGATCATCCACGCGCTCGGCGTCGTCAAATGGGCGGCGGCCGACGTCAACCGCGCGCTCGGCGGGCTCGACGCACGGCGCGCCGGGGCGATCGTCGCCGTCGCCAGGGACGTCGCCGAGGGCAAGCTCGACGATCATTTCCCGCTGCGCGTCTGGCAGACCGGCTCCGGCACGCAGACCAACATGAACGTCAACGAGGTGATCGCCAACCGCGCCAATCTCCGGCTCGGCGGCACGCTCGGCAGCAAGTCGCCGGTGCATCCCAACGATCACGTCAATATGGGCCAGTCGTCGAACGACAGTTTCCCGACGGCGATGCACATCGCGGCGGCGCGCCAGATCACCGACCGGCTGCTGCCGGCCCTGACGCATCTTTATGCCGAACTGGCGAAGAAGGCGGTCGCGTTCGACGGCATCGTCAAGATCGGCCGCACCCATACGATGGACGCGACGCCGCTGACGCTCGGGCAGGAGTTCTCCGGCTATGCGGCGCAGGTCAGCGCCGCCGAGACGCGCATCCGCCTCAGCCTCAAGGAGCTTTATCCGCTGGCGCAGGGCGGCACCGCGGTCGGCACCGGGCTCAACGCGAAAAAGGGTTTTGCCAGAGCCTTTGCCGCCCGGGTGGCGAAGATCACCGGCCTGCCCTTCGTCAGCGCGCCGAACAAGTTCGAGGTGATGGCCGGCCACGACGCCTATGTCTTCGTCCACGGCGCGCTCGCCGCGGCGGCGACGGCGCTGTTCAAGATCGCCAACGACCTGCGCTTTCTCGGCTCCGGCCCGCGCTCCGGGCTCGGCGAACTGCTGCTGCCGGCCAATGAACTCGGCTCCTCGATCATGCCGGGCAAGATCAATCCGACGCAGAGCGAGGCGCTGACGATGGTCTGCTGCCAGGTGTTCGGCAATCAGACCGCGATCCAGACCGCCGGCAGCCAGGGACATTTCGAGCTCAACGTCTACAAGCCGGTGATGGCGCATTGCATGCTGCAATCGATCGGCCTGCTCGCCGACGCGGCGCGCTCTTTCACCGACAATTGCGTCACCGGCATCAAGGCGGATGAAGCGCGCATCAAGGAGCTGATGGAACGCTCGCTGATGCTGGTCACCGCACTGTCGCCGAAAATTGGCTACGAAAAGGCCGCGCAAGTGGCGAAAACCGCGCATGCGCGCGGCACGACGCTGCGCGAGGAGGCGGTGCGGCTCGGTTTCGTCACCGCGGCCGAGTTCGATCGGCTGGTGCGGCCGGAGAAAATGATCGCTCCGCACTAGGCCCGTTGCCGGCAGCGTCGGCGTTCACCCAACCGTGTATTGAAAGACGCGGCCAAACATCCGAATAACGATGGGCAATGGCATGAAGGCCCGGATGTCAAACGTCATCAATCTTCGTACCGCCCGCAAACGCGCCAGACGCCAGCAAGACGACAGCGACGCCCAGGCCCGCCGTGCGGCGTTCGGAATGCCGAAGGCGGAGCGCGACAGGCTGCGCGCCACCAAGGCGTTGACCGAGCGCCAGCTCGATCGGCACCGCCTCGACGACGATGGAGAGGAGCGATGAAATCCTCGTCGATGAAATCGTCGGTGGTGAAGCGCTCGATCGTCATCGCCGGCCACAAGACCAGCATCAGCCTCGAAGATGCGTTCTGGAAGGGTCTCAAGATCGCCGCGGTTCGCGGCCAGACACTCTCCGACATGGTCGCCGCCATCGACCGCGACCGGCAGGACGGCAATCTGTCGTCGGCGATCCGCCTGTTCGTGCTCGATCATTACCGCAACCGCGACACGACATCGGCCGCCGGCGAGACAGCCGCGGCACCGGCGCAGGCACCCGCCTCCATCGCCTGACCGACAGCAGCATCGGCGCCCTGATTGCGGGTTCATAAGACCCGCTGCCACGGCTTTTGTAAGCTCCGTGTCAGTATTGCCTCAGCTTGGCGTCAGTAATCTGTCAGTCTTGCGTAAGGTTTGACCCGAGAAACCGGGGTTCCGCGACAATTTGCAGCAAGTATTATTGCGCTGCAATATGACCGATGACTGGTTTGGCCGGCGTGGATATCCACAGAATTTTTGGTCCAGGCCGGCGGCGGGCGGTGCGTCAGTTCTGCGGGGCGATCTGCAACGGCGCGGCAGGCACCATCCGGCCCGGCCGCGGCGCTGGCGGGATCGTCTGCGGCGCCGGCAGCGGCGGTGCAATCGCGGCGGGAGCCACGCCGGAAGGAGCAGCAAGCGCAGCGCCCGCTGCGCCGGAAGGGTTAAGCGCGGCGGCGCCGGCAGCGCCGGGAGAAGGACGTGCGGCGGGCTCCGCGCCGGACGGCGCAAGCCCCGGCGGAACCAGCACCGGCGGCACGATCGGCTCGGCCGCCGGCCGCCGTTGCGGCGGCTCGCTTGCCGGCGGCGCCGATATCGCCGGCTGCGCCCGTGCCGCCGCCTGCGCGCGCTCGCGCTCGATCGCTTCGAGCTTCTTGGCCTGCTGGTCGACCGCCCGCAGCGTCAGCCAGCCGGTCAGCGCCGACACGTCGATACTGCGGCCGGGTGCGGGAAGCGGCCCGCGCAGCGACATGAAGACGTCGGGCTTGCCGCCGTCCTGCGCGTCGGCCCCGGTGAGCACCAGCCGCGCGTCGAGCGCACCGCGGGTCAGATCGAGATTGCCGGAGAGCGACAGCGACGCCCCCTCCGGCTCCACCGACACATCTTGCAGGCGGACCTGCCCGCCGATCAGCCGCAGCCCGGCCTTGGCGTGCCGAACCGTCAGGCTGCCGCGGTCGAGCGCCTTGCGCATGAAATCGGCAACGCGGATGCCGTCGATCGGCAGTCCCTGATCGGCGGCGCGCATCACCGCGGCGAAGGCGTGCGGATCGAGCGAGGCAAGCTGCGCGCCGTCGAGCGACACCGTGCCGCTGCCGTCGAGCGAGCCGACGAGCGCGCTCGGGCTGAGCCCGACGCCCTCCACCTCGGCCGTCAGGTCGAGACGGCCGGTGACCGACGGCCGCACCGCCGCCGGCTGCAACACCGTCGCATCGACGCCCTGGAGCGCGAGGCGCGCTTTCGCCCGCAGCCCCTCGCCGCTTCGCGCCAGCGACAGGCGCCCGGTGAAGCGGCCGCCGCCGAC
>Ga0180221_1001752_pt1 | contig 13763 bp, 9 predicted proteins | sample eDN5th37CKraftMG_FD_151339 | JGI IMG/M metagenome (GOLD analysis project Ga0180221, IMG submission 151339) | Enriched Miracle-Growth compost microbial communities from Emeryville, California, USA - eDNA 5th pass 37_C Kraft MG (version 2) (version 2) ...
GCCCACCCAGCGGGACGCCGCCACGATGATCTGCCCGTCCGCATGGATCAGGTCCGCCTGCGCCAGGTCGGCGCGAAAGGCCGGATCGGTCGCGTTCATCGACAGACCCTGCCCGTTGCAGTCGAAAACCAGCAGCGCCGGCTCGTCCAGAGACCGCCGCAGCGGCGCTTCCTCCAGCATCCGCCGGATCAGCGCGTGGAGCGAGAGCGTCGACACCGGCACGCCGCCGACATGGGCAAGCGCGCCATGCTCGCTGCTTCCGGGCCGCGCGGGTTGCGGGCGGGGGAGGGCCTGCTGCGCGCTCATGCAATCACGGTCCCGGCGATGGGCACCTTATGCCGGTCCAGATCGTCGATGATGCGCCGCATGTCGGCAATGGCCGTGTCGCCCCGCCGTACCGCCAGCGTCACCGCGTCGAAGCCCGCGAGGATCGAACCGAAGGGCGTCTGGTCGCCCCGCCGCTCGGCAAGGTAGAACAGCATCCCCATCTCGCCCAGACCCCAACCGTCCGCCGTTTCCGCCAGCGGCCCGCGCGTCAGCAGGCCCGCCGCGCTGCCCGAAGGCCGGCCCGCCGTCATCAGCCACAGCCTTTCGATCGCCGTCTGCGCGGCGGGCAGCAGCGTGGCGCTGCCCATCAGCTGCTCCGCCAGCCCCGCCTTGTTGGCGATGCGGAACAGCCGGTCGAGCGAGGGATGGGCCATGTCGACATCGACCGCCATGGTCGGGCCGTCCATCTGCGCCATCACGACCGCCAGATTGGCCGCCAGGATCGCCGCTTCATCGCCCGTGTCGATCGACAGGATCGCCATGCGCGGCGCGCTTGCGTCGCTGCTGCCCGCCGTGGCGCGCATCTTGGCGCGGATCGCCCGTACCTTCGCCGCATAGGGATCGGCCGGGTCGAACGCGGTGACGACCAGCGGGTCGATCCGCTCGTCGCCCGTCAGCAGCAGCGGAAATCCGCCGCCCATCGCGCCTAGCAGTCCCGCCATGTCCGCGTCGAACAGCTTGAGGTCGACCGCCGCCTCCGCAAAGCTCAGGTCCGACGCCCGGGCATGGGCGTCCACCCTCGCGGCTTCCGCATCGGTCAGCAGGCCGTGCTGCACCGCCAGCCGCGCCGGGTCCTGCCCATCGCGGGCGCGGGGCTTGAGGGCGGCCGAAGCGCTGGGCGTCGTCAGGCCGGGATGAACATTTGCCGTGGAACGCAGTCTCATGCCGCCTCCTGCTGCTTGTGGAACCAGAGCGTCCGCGCCGGAACGGGGCGCAGTTCGGTGATGACATCGACGTCCGTCGCCCGCGCCACGCCGGAGGCGGAGCGCACGCGCGGCGTCACGATCTCGCCCAGGATCACGAAGGCGACCCCGCCGACCAGACCCAGCGCGATGCCGCCCACCAGCCACAGCAGGATGTTGGGCTTGGCCGGGAGCAGCGGCACCGTCGCCTCGTCCAGCAGGCTGGCGTTGGGCTGTGAGATCTGGCTCTTCAGCTCCGCCTCGTTGAAGCGCTGGCGCACCGTGTCATAGGTCTGCCGCGCCGCGTCCACGTCGCGCTGGAGCACCATCAGCTGATCCTGCACGTCGGACATGCGGATCATGCGATCCTCCTGCTCGGACATGCTGGACCTAAGCGTGCCTTCGCGCCGCCCGGCCGCCACGCTGTTGGCGTTGACCGCGGCCGACTGGCTGCCCCGCGCCGACGCCAGCTTGGACTGCAATTCCCGCAGCCGCGCATTCGCGGCCACCATGCTGGGGTGATTGGGGCCAAGCGTCTTGGCGAGTTCGGACACCTGCCCGGCCTGCGTCGCGACCTGTTCCTGAAGGTTCTGGACGATCAGCGACCCTTCGATGTCGGACACCGACCCCGCGCCCGTCTTGGACCGCGCGGCGGCGGCTTCCGCCTGCGCCTGCGTCAACTGGTAGGACATGTTCTTGAGCTTCTCGGCCTCAAGGTCCATGCGGTTGATGCCGATGATGTCGTGCGCGCGCTGGAAATCGGACAGCCGCTTTTGCGCCAGTTCATAGCGGCGGCGCACATCGGCGGTCTGTTCGTTGAACCATTTCGCCGATCCGCGCGCGGGGGACGCCCGCAATTCCACCTGCTCGCGCATGTAGATCTTCGCGGCAAGGTTCGCGACCTTCGCCGCGACTTCGGGATCGGGGTCGAGGAACTGCAACTGCATCACATTGCTCTGCCGACCGGTGGTGATGATGAGGCCCGCGCGCACCCGCGCCGCCGCAGCCTGTATCCGCTGGGCGGCGGGCAGCTCGGCGGGCAGCGCATCGACGAAACCCGCTTCCTTCGCGACGGCATTGACGACCTTCGCGCTGCGGATGATGTCGGTCTGCGTGCCCACGATGCTTTCGGTGTCCACCCGCACCTGGTTATTGCCGTCCTCGGTCGGGTCGGTCTGCGACAGGTCGAGCATCAGCGATGACGTGCCCATATATTGCCGCGGTTGCAGGAACGCGGCGATGGCGATCATCAGGAATAATATGCCGCCCACCAGAGCGGCCGAACGCCAGCGCGCCCTGAGCGCGCTCAGCAGGTCGATCGGATTGAGGATCATAGCCCGTCCACTCCTTTCAGCATGGCGCGCATCTCTTCGGTGCGGCTGGGCGCGGCCGCGCCGTTCCCGGGCCGCTTCGCCATCAACAGCAGGAATTGCGGCGCCAGCGTGTCTTCGAACATCCACAATTCCCCGGCCGATGTCGGCACCAGCGCCGGGGCCAGCCGCGCCAGCGCATCGGCCGCTTCGCCATGCAGCCGGTCTGAAGGCCCGAACAGCTCCGCTCCGACCTCCACCAGCCGCTCCTGCGAGATCGCGTAGATTTGCGAAGCCACCACGCCCGCCAGCGCGATCATGCGGCGGTTATGCGGCGCATCGCGTAGCGCGCGCGCCAGATGGGCGTGCGCCACTGCGCTCATTTCCGCCCAGTCCTCCAGCGCGACGGCCAGGCCCGCTTCCACATCGGCGGGCGTGATGCGGGTGCGCCCTGCCGCTTCGGGGATCAGCGCCGCCTGCATCCCGAACAGCCGGGCGTGATAGGGCGACCCCATCGCCGCGTTCGCCAGCATGTCCAGCGCCTCAAGGTCCATGGTCAGGTTCGCCCGCTCTGAACAGCTCAGCAGCAGCCGGGCCAGGTCGGGGGTGGGGATGGGGCTGACCCGCTGCGGCGCGATATGCCGCCGCAGCGAAGGGTGCGCCGCGATCAGGCCGTCGATGTCGCCCGCAATGCCGACCAGCACCAGTTGCACCGGCGAATGAAGGTCGGTCAGCAGCTTCATCAGCGCGGCCACATCCTGCCGCGCGGTTTCGGAATGCACCCGGTCATATTCGTCGATGATGAGGATGGAGCGTTGCCGCACATCCTCCACCAGCACGCTGGCGAGGCGCGGCACGTCGAACGGGCCGGACAGCAGTGCCTTCGCCTTTTCCTTGCCCGCCGCGCTCATCGGCAATTCGGGCAGGAAGGATCGGAACAGCGCCTCGAAATCCGTTTCCCCATTCGCCGACCCGTAAAGCGCGACGCAGCCCGCTTCGTCCGCCAGATCGCCGAATACGCGCGCGAGCGAGGTCTTGCCCGATCCCCGCGTGCCGAAGATGACGGCGTGCTTGCGCTGGACGACGATGGCTTCGACCAGCTTTTCCAGCTCCGCATTGCGCCCGGTCAGGCCGTGGCGGTCCGTCACCGGCATGGCCGTGTTGAAGGCGGCATAGATGGAATCCCGTCGCAGGCTGATCGGCTTGATGGGTTGTGCCATCGCGCCCATGGAAAGCGGGCGCGGCCCGTCCGCCTCCGGCCCGTCTCCGGAGGGCCGGCCGAAGCCGGGCGGAGCCAGTTCCTCCAGTAGCAAGGGGGCGGCGGAGATCGGCGGGGACGCGGGGATGACCCGCTGTCCGCCCTTGTCCACCCCGGCCAGCTTGCGCGGCAAGGCTCTCAACCAGTCCAGCGCCCCGCCTTCGGAGCGCTGCGGTTGTTTGAAATCATGGTCGATGGCCGTCAAAACAGCTTCTCCCTGATGATGAGGACGTCTTCGGGTTTCACCGGATCGTCGAGATCGGCCTCGACCTCCTTGCCGTCGCGCTTGACCTTGATGCGCTTGGTCGAACCGGCCAGCGTCGGCCCTCCGGCCAGCGCCAGCGCCTGCCGGAATGTCTGGCCCGGCGCGTAGGAGAAGGCGCCCGGCTGCTGCACCTGGCCATAGACATAGACCTTCTCGGCCGGCGGCACGAACAGGATATCGCCCGGTTGCAGCGTGCGGCCCGCGCCAGCGCTCATGTCGGCCAGCGATATGCGGACCGGCCCGCTGCCGTCCGCCGGCGTCAGGATCACCGCGTTCGCGCCCGATGTGGTCGAACCGCCCGCCTTCGCCAGCATGGACGCGACCGAATAATTGCGGTCGAGCGGATAATTGCCCGCCTGCGGCACATTGCCCAGCACCGTGACGAAGCGGCTCACATATTGGCTGACCTCCACGCTTACAGACGGATTGGTCAGGAAACCGCCGCTGGCATAGGCCGATGCTATGGCCTGCCCCAGTTCCGATGTGGTCTTGCCCTGCGCCGCGACCGGGCCGATCAGGGCTAGCGTCAACGATCCGTCCGCCTTGATCCGGCTGGTGGTCGACAGGTCGGGCTGGCCGAAGATCGAGATCTTCACCTCATCGTCCGCGCCCAGCCGGTATCCGGCATTGGCGGGCGAGGGGGAAGGGGCCGCCGCCTGGGCAGGCGCGGCCGGTCCGGTCTGGGCTGTCGCCACGGCGGGCGCCGCCGCCGTCAGCAGGATGGTAAGAGACCGGAGGAGTGTTCCTGTTTTCACAGCTATCGCTCCCATATTCATGGCTAGAATCGCAGAAGGGCGGACAGCGTCACTTGCGTGCCGCTATAGTTTGACGAACTTGTGTCGGTGCGCCGCCTGTAATGTTGCGCGTCGAGCGCCAGATCGGCCCGGTCGGTCAGCTTGCGCTTGACCGTCGCGCCGAAACGGCGATTTTTGTCGGCGGTGATGTTGAACGGGCGCAGCGCCGCATCCTGGCGGAACTTGCGCCGCTCCCAATCGGCATAAAGGCCGATGGAGGTCAGTTCGCTCAGCGCATAATAGCCTTCGACCCGGTAGTTCGACCGGATCGCGAAGCCGCTGGCGATCAGGCTGTCGTTCACGATGTCGCGCTTGGTCGAAACCGCCAGTTTCAGACGGGGCACGAAAGCGCTGGTCAGCTTCACGTCCCAGCCCAGCCCGTCATAATCGCCCACGACATCGGACCCGCCCTTCACGTCCAGCCAGGCGACCTGCGCGTCGATCTGGGTCAGCGGCGACACCGACCGTTGGAACCGCAGCGCATAGGCGTCGATGCGGTTGGTGATGCCCAGATTGTCGCGGTCGCTGGACGTATGTTCATAAGTGGCCGTGATCGTGCCCAGGCTGGGTTTGTTATAGCCCACGCCCGCATAGACGCTGTCGCTGGTCTGGTCGGCATAATCGAACCGATCGGCGTTGCGCGTCATGGCATGTTCATAGCCCGCGACCGGGAACAGGCCGGGTCGTTCGCATGACAGGTCCGCCCCCAGCGTCGTGAAGCGTTGCAGATTTTCTGTATTCTGGTTGATGTCGCCATAATCGGCGCGCTGCTGGCGGTAGGCGGCGCTGGGCGTCAGCACGCAGGTCGCGCCGAAACGGATATTCGCCCTTGCCTCGCCGTCGAGGCGCAGCTTGCTTCGCTCATTGTGCGACACGAACCAGTCGTAACCGGCCTTGGCGCGCACCAGCACGTCATGGCGGCCGACCGGATGCGCATAGGTCAGTTGGACGGACGGCGTGACGATGATGTCGTCGGCCGGCTTTTCGACCCGGTCGTCGACCCTGAAGACATTGTCGTCATACAGCAGGTCGAGTCCGGTTTCGATCTGAAGACCCAATTTGCCCGGTGTCTTGCTGCTGCTGCTATTGTTGCTTTCCTGGGCATGCGCCGGCAGCGATGCGCCCGCCATCATCGCGCTGCCCAGCGCAACCGCGATGGCGGCGCGCTGCCAGTGGGTTTCATTTATTGCGGGCGCACAGGGGCGCTCCTGCAAATGCAGGCGGTTGGTTATTTTCAAATGCTATGACCCTTATTGCATTGCAGCAACGAAGGTCATGCTAGTCCGATTTCAGGGGAAATATAGGGGCTGCGATGCGGCTGGTCGCAGCAAAGCAACGGCTCGCTTCATGGCCCATGCGGCCCGTTCGGCGGGGCTGCGCGCCGTTCATCTGACAGCAAGGAAAGAGGCGTCGTCAGCCCCGGAACAGGAAATAGGAAACGGCCGCCAAAGCGCCTGCGAAAGCCGCGATTCCCGCCCATCGCGACAAGAGCTGGATCGACTGCTCGGCCCTGTCGGCAAAGGCCGGCGCCGCCAACGCCCGCCCCATCGGCCGATAGTTAAAACCCGAACTCTTCGATATTTCATTCGCTATTTTGATCTGAACCGCTTCGTCACTCACCGCCTGATCCTCGCGCTTGGTCCCGCGCAGGCTTATCGGCTCTCTTGGTTCACAAATGGTTGATCCCGGCGCTCGGTTCACCGCAAACCGGCGGGAGAAGGACTCCCGCCTCCCGCTCAATAGGCGTTGCGATGGATCAGCACATTGGCGGTGCCGATCAGGATCGCGATGTCCCGCATCAGGCTCCAGCCGTGCAGATATTCCAGGTCCGCCTCCACCCGGTTCAATATGTCGCGCCGCGTTTCCGTCGCCCCCCGGAAACCGCGCACCTGCGCGAGGCCGGTGATGCCGGGCTTCAATGCGTGCCGGTGCCAATATTGCCGGTCGACCTGCCAGAAAAGCTGCTGTTCCGCCGTCGAGCCAAGCGCATGGGGACGCGGCCCGACGAGGCTCATCTCGCCTAGCAGCACGTTGATGAGCTGCGGCAGTTCGTCGATGCTGGTCCTGCGGATGAAACGCCCGACCCGCGTGATGCGATCGTCGTCCCGCCGCGTGGAAGCCGCGCCCTCCGCGTCGCATTGCTCCACCTTCATGCTGCGGAACTTGAGGATATGGAACAGACGGTTGCCCCGGCCGATCCGCTCCTGCCGGAAGAAGACCGGACCCGGCGAATCCAGCTTGATGGCGATGGCAATGGCGATCATCAGGGGCATGAGGGCGATCAGGACCGGCACGGTGAGCGCGATGTCCAGAAGCCTCTTTTTCGCCCGGTTGGCAAGGTTCAGCGGTCCTCGAGCGACAACCAGCGTCGTGACGCCGCGGCAGTTCTGCACCGCGAGCGGCGCCATGGGCGCGAGTTCGGGCACCACGATTTCGCCCAGGATATTCGCGCCCTTGAGCATTTGCGCCCAGTCCGCCTTGCGTTTGGCGGGACAGGAGATCACGACCCGATCGAAGTCCCGCAGCACCATGCCCAGCCGGTGCAACATATAGGGATCGTCCAGATCTGCCTTGAGGCCGATGGTGGGAGCGTCCAGGATCACCATGCCGTTCACATTTTCCGGGATGAAGCCTTCGTCGATGATCAAAAGCTGGGCGAACAGATCATTGCCGAAATTTCGCCGGACAGCCCGCGTGATGAGGACCCGCTGGGCTATCAGCAAAGTGCCGCTGCACACCAGCCCCGCCGCGATCCCCAGCCGGGACAAGTTGCCCGTGGCCTTGAGCGAAAAGAGGACGAGCAGGAAAATGAGAAGGGTTCCGGCAAACGCCATCGCCACGCTGCGGCATGATGCCGTGCCGTGAGTCAGGCATCGCGGGTTGTAAGCCTGGCTGTGGAAGGCGACGAAACCATAGACGACGATGCCGCCGCACAAGGGTTGCCACAGACCCGTCGACCAGACAGGGACGGAGGCTGTCTGCATTCCCAGGGCAAACCCTGCGGCCAGCGCTGCCATATCTGCAAGCAGCAGAAGCAGGCAAAGCCACAGCCGTGTGTTTTGCTGAACAGCGGCGGCGGCAGGCTGACGACCGGGAACTCCCTCGATCGCCAGATCGATCTTAGACATCGGCAACCCTTTTTTTGTCAAGGCATCGGTCAACTACCAACCGCATGTATTGCGGCGGATCAGGCTATCGGACATCCGCACCTATATTAACCTAAAGCCATTTGACTTATGTTGCGCGGCAGCAGGACATAAATACATGGCTCTGACAATCGGCTGTGGGACATGCGGACCCGGTTTTCCGACGATCCGTTGAAGACGGAAAAGCCGATTCGGACCGGGTTTTTCGCAGCTGCGCTCGGTTATTCCCTTGTCGGCGTTCAGTTTTTTTCTTCGAAGGCGCTATCAGTGCGCGATAAGCCAGCCGATCAGCGCAAGAGCGGCGAAAAATGTCGCCGGTCCCGCCCAACGCGACAGGCGGGAGGCAAAATTGTCCAGCCTTGTCGCTATGGAAACGGGCTGCTTTTCCTGATCCGCGGAAGCGTCTGCCTTCACGGTCCCATCCTGCCGAGGGCGTCGAAGAGCGACCGGGGCATCCGGGCTTTCATCGAACGGAGGTGGAAAAAGCTCAACCATCTTTCATCCTGGCGCAAATTTCATCGTGCCCGTCGAAGCAGAATAGCCTGTGTTCGGGAAAAGCGAAACCTTGCCCGCCGCATTTTTCTTTGAAGCAAAGTCGCTGCGATCCCCATTTGAGATTCGATCTAAGGATTCCGCAGCGCGTCCGTCACCGCTTTCATAAGGGGAATGGGCGCGGTCAGGAGATGCTCGCTATCTGGAACCGTCGCCCACCCGATCGTTCGCTGAAGCGCAAAGCCGCTAAGGCGAGGGCGCAAGACGTCCATGTAGCGATAGCTTTCCGGCATGACGGTGACGCCCAGGGTTGCGGCGACCATCTGCATCACGCGCTCGTCATTCGTCGAGCGGAGAGCGAAATGAGGCCGTACGCCGCGTTCGGTGAAATGACGACTGATGTCGGACAGCGCCTCGCAATTGCGGCGTACGATCATGACGTCGTTGGCAAGCTCTTCCGCCGTGATCTCCTGCCTGTCCGCCAGCGGATGACCGGCGGGAATGGCGAGCGCGTAGCCTTCCGTGACGATCGGCCTCTCCGCAAAGCGGTCGCCGCCTCGCCCGACGAGCGACAGGGCCAGATCGATCCTGCCCTTCGCCAGATGGCCTGTCAGTTCGCGCTCGCTGCCGAAAACCAGTTCGAACCGCCAATCCTTTCGCGGCGCGGTCGACGCGATGGCCGATGCGACGAGCGCGCCGGATATGCTGTCCAGAACGCCCAGTCGCAGGGGAGGCAGATCGACCGCCTTGTCCATGGCCTGAAGCGCGAGGTTGAATTCCCGTTCGATGCGGCGGGCATGGGGGAGAAAGCGCGCGCCCGCGTCGGTGAGTTCGATCCTTTGGCTGGACCGGACGAAAAGGGGAAGGCCGAGCGTCCACTCCATCTTGGCGATGCCGACCGACAGGGTGGGTTGCGACACATGGCAATGGGCGGCGGCGCGGGAGAAGTTGCCCTGATCGACGACGGCGAGGAAATAGCGAATGAGATAGCGATCCAGCAAGATATTCCTCCGGAGGATAATTATAGATGCTGTTAATAGCATTGTTGCCAAAATTTCAATTTTCCGATGGATGGGCCGCGCGCTAGGGTGGAGGCGAGGAGAGACGCGATGACTGATTTCGACTTCGGCCTGGGCGAAACCGCCGACATGATCCGGGAGAGCGCGGCGCGGTTCGCGGCGGACCGGATCGCGCCCCTTGCGGCGGAGATCGACGCGAAGGACTGGTTTCCGCGCGATCTCTGGCCCGAAATGGGGGCGCTTGGCCTGCACGGGATCACCGTCGAGGAGGAATGGGGCGGCCTGGGCCTTGGCTATCTGGAGCATGTCGTCGCGCAGGAGGAAGTCGCGCGGGCCTCGGCCTCCATAGGGCTGTCCTATGGGGCGCATTCCAATCTCTGCGTCAATCAGTTGCGCCGCTGGGGCAATGCGGCGCAGAAGGCGGCATATCTGCCCCGGCTGATTTCGGGCGAGCATGTCGGCAGCCTCGCCATGTCGGAGGCGGGAGCGGGATCAGACGTGGTTTCGATGAAGCTGCGCGCGGAAAAGCGGGGGGACCGCTATGTGCTCAACGGCACGAAATTCTGGATCACCAACGCGGCGGAGGCCGACACGCTGATCGTCTACGCAAAGACGGGCGAAGGATCGCGCGGGATCACGACCTTCATCATTGAAAAGGGCTTCAAGGGCTTCTCCATCGGTCAGAAGATCGACAAGATGGGGATGCGCGGCAGTCCGACCGGCGAGCTGGTCTTCGACGATTGCGAGGTGTCGGAAGAGAATGTCATGGGGTCGCTCGACGGCGGGGCGGGCGTACTGATGTCGGGCCTCGATTACGAGCGCACGGTGCTGGCGGGGATACAGCTCGGCATCATGCAAGCCTGTCTGGACGTCGTGCTGCCCTATGTGCGGGAACGCAGGCAGTTCGGACAGCCCATCGGCGCGTTCCAGTTGATGCAGGCGAAGGTCGCCGACATGTATGTGGCGCTCAATAGCGCGCGGGCCTATGTCTACGCGGTCGCGAAAGCCTGCGACGCGGGCAGGACGACCCGCTTCGACGCGGCGGGGGCGATCCTGCTGGCGAGCGAGAATGCGATGAAGACCGCGCTGGAAGCGGTGCAGGCGCTGGGCGGCGCGGGCTACACGAAGGACTGGCCGGTCGAACGCTATATGCGCGACGCCAAATTGCTGGACATCGGCGCGGGGACGAACGAAATTCGCCGCATGTTGATCGGCCGGGAATTGATCGGGGCATGAGCGCGCCGGTTCTGGATGGGAAGCTGTCAACGGACGGCGACGCTTTCCGCGCCAATGCGGCCATCAATCGCGCCCTGGCGGAGGAATTGCGGACCAAAGTGGCCGAGGCGGCGCGGGGCGGCTCCGCCAGGGCGCGGGAGAAGCATGTGGCGCGGGGCAAGCTGCTGCCGCGCGAGCGGGTGGAGCGGCTGCTGGACGCGGGATCGCCCTTTCTGGAGATCGGGCAGCTTGCGGCCCATGATCTGTATCAGGGCGAAGTGCCGGGCGCGGGCCTGATTACGGGCATCGGCCGGGTGTCGGGCCGTCAGGTGATGATCGTCTGCAACGATGCGACGGTGAAGGGCGGAACCTATTATCCGCTGACCGTCAAGAAGCATTTGCGGGCGCAGGAGATCGCGCTGGAGAACCGGCTGCCTTGCATCTATCTGGTCGACAGCGGCGGCGCGAACCTGCCCAATCAGGCGGACGTGTTCCCGGACAAGGAGCATTTCGGCCGCATCTTCTTCCATCAGGCGACCATGTCGGCGCAGGGTATTCCGCAGATCGCTTGCGTGATGGGGAGCTGCACGGCGGGCGGCGCCTATGTCCCAGCCATGTCGGACGAGACGGTGATCGTCCGCAATCAGGGGACGATCTTCCTGGCCGGTCCGCCGCTGGTGCAGGCGGCGACGGGCGAGGTCATCAGCGCGGAGGATCTGGGCGGCGGCGATCTGCATGGCCGCAAGTCCGGCGTGGTGGATCATGTCGCGGAAAATGACGACCATGCGCTCAGCATCGTGCGGGACATCGTTTCGACGCTCCAGCCGGATCGCGAAGCCGACATCCATGTTCGCGAGGCGCGGCCGCCGAAATTCGCGGCCGAAGAGCTTTACGGCATCATCCCGGAGGATGTGCGCGCGCCCTATGACGTGCGCGAGGTGATCGCGCGGTTGGTGGACGGCAGCGAATTTCACGAGTTCAAGGCGCTCTACGGCTCCACGCTGGTCTGCGGCTTTGCCCATATCTGGGGGATGCGGGTGGCGATCCTCGCCAATAACGGCGTGCTGTTCAGCGAAAGCGCGGTCAAGGGCGCGCATTTCATCGAACTGGCCTGCCAGCGGCGTATTCCGCTGCTGTTCCTCCAGAATATCTCCGGCTTCATGGTCGGGGGGAAATATGAAGCGGAAGGGATCGCCAAGCACGGCGCGAAGCTGGTGACGGCGGTGGCGACGGCGCAAGTTCCCAAGATCACGGTGCTGATCGGCGGCAGTTTCGGCGCCGGCAATTACGGGATGTGCGGGCGGGCTTATGGACCGCGCTTCCTCTTCACCTGGCCCAACAGCCGCATTTCCGTGATGGGCGGGGAACAGGCCGCGTCGGTGCTGGCGGCGGTGCACCGCGACGCCGCCGCATGGACGGCGGAGGAAGCCGAAGCCTTCAAGGCGCCGATCCGGCGGAAATATGAGGAGGAAGGCAATCCCTATCACGCCACGGCGCGATTGTGGGACGATGGCGTCATCGATCCGGCGCAGACCCGCGACGTGCTGGGACTGGCCTTTGCGGCGACGTTGAACGCGCCGATCCCCGACCGTGCCCAGTTCGGCCTGTTCAGGATGTGATGCCGATGATCCGTTCCCTCCTTATCGCCAATCGGGGCGAGATCGCCTGCCGCATCATCCGCACCGCGCGGCGCCTGGGTATCCGCACCGTGGCGGTTTATTCGGACGCCGATGCCGGGGCGTTGCATGTGCGCGAAGCGGACGCGGCCGTGCATATCGGGCCGTCGCCTGTCCGTGAATCCTATCTGCTGGGCGACCGGATCATCGCCGCCGCGCGGGAGACGGGGGCGGAGGCGATCCATCCGGGCTATGGTTTCCTGTCGGAAAATGCGGACTTCGCGCAGGCGGTGATCGACGCCGGGCTGATCTGGGTCGGTCCCGATCCGGCGAGCATCATGGCCATGGGATTGAAGGACGCCGCCAAGTCCCTGATGAGCGAGGCGGGCGTGCCGGTGACGCCGGGCTATCTGGGGCAGGACCAGAGCGAGGCGCGGCTGGCCGCGGAGGCGGACGCCATCGGCTATCCGGTGCTGATCAAGGCGGTCGCGGGCGGCGGCGGCAAGGGGATGCGGAAGGTCGATGGGCCTGGGGATTTCGCCGAGGCGCTGCTGTCGTGCCGGCGGGAAGCGGCTTCGTCCTTCGGCAACGATCAGGTGCTGCTGGAAAAATGGGTGACGAACCCGCGCCATATCGAAGTGCAGGTTTTCGGCGACCGGCACGGCAATGTCGTCCATCTGTTCGAGCGCGACTGCTCGCTCCAGCGGCGGCACCAGAAGGTGATCGAGGAAGCGCCCGCGCCGGGCATGGATGACGCCACGCGGGAGGCGATCTGCGATGCGGCGGTCCGGGCGGCCAGGGCGGTCGATTATGTGGGCGCGGGAACGATCGAGTTCATCGCGGACGGTTCGGAAGGGCTGCGGGCCGACCGCATCTGGTTCATGGAGATGAATACACGGCTTCAGGTCGAACACCCTGTCACCGAGGAGATCACGGGACAGGATTTGGTCGAATGGCAGTTGTGCGTGGCGTCGGGCGAGCCTTTGCCCCGCACGCAGCGGGAATTGTCGATCGATGGCTGGGCGATGGAGGCGCGGCTCTATGCCGAAGACCCGGCCAACGGATTTCTGCCGTCCATCGGATCGCTGGAGGCGTTCGATCTGGGCGGGGGATGCCGGATCGATACGGGTGTGGATCAAGGGGCGGAGATATCGCCTTTCTATGATCCGATGATCGCCAAGGTCATCGCCTATGGTCCCGACCGGGAAGCGGCGCGAGAGCGGCTGGCGGCGTGCCTGAGCGACAGCGTCATCTGGCCGCTCAGGACCAATGCGGGATTTCTGGTGAAGGCGCTGGAGCATCCGGCCTTCGTCGCGGCGGATGTCGATACCGGGCTGATCGGGCGGGAAGGGGACAGGCTGATGCCGCCGGAGCGGCCTTCCGAAGCGGCGCTGGAGGATGCGGCGGCGGCGTTAAGCT
>Ga0180221_1001753_pt1 | contig 13752 bp, 10 predicted proteins | sample eDN5th37CKraftMG_FD_151339 | JGI IMG/M metagenome (GOLD analysis project Ga0180221, IMG submission 151339) | Enriched Miracle-Growth compost microbial communities from Emeryville, California, USA - eDNA 5th pass 37_C Kraft MG (version 2) (version 2) ...
TCTCTCTCGGTGGTTGCGGCGGCACGCTCTCCGGTGCCGGCCCCTACAAGAGCTCCATCGAGAGCCACGATGACAGCTACAACCTGGTGGAGATCAACGCTTCCACCATCGGCCCATACATGCGTGCGGCCGAGCCGGCGCCCGCCACCTCGATCATCAAGCCCATGCCCCCGGCAGTGCGCCTGATGCCTGGCGACACCCTCAGCGTGCTGATTGCCGATACCGCACCCGAAGGGGCTGCGCTATTCGCCCCCCTGGCCACTGGTGGTACCCAACTCAAGGTCCGGGTGGACGAACAGGGCATGATCTCGCTGCCCTATGTGGGGCGGCAGTTCATTGCAGGCATGACCCTCAATGAAGTGGAGAACCTGATTCGCACGCGACTGAAGGGCGTCACCACTGACGTGCAGACCCACGTCGAACTGGTCGGCGACCTTTCCGGGTCGGTACTGGTCGCCGGTGCGGTGAAGTCTCCTGGCCGCTTCTCCACCCTGGAAAGTCCGCTCACCCTGCTGGACGCCATCAACCAGGCCGGAGGCCCGGTGCTGGAGCCACACCTGGTGAATGTCACTGTGCGCAATGGCAAGCAGGTGCAGCAGCTCAACTACGAGGAAGTACTGGCCGGCAAGAACATGCTGCTGCAGCCCAACTCCGAGGTCATTCTCGACCGTGCCCGCCAGCGCTTCGTGGCCATGGGCGCCGTCGAGCAGCCCGGCCTCAAGGATTTGCCTTCGCAGAATTCCAGCCTGCTGGATGCCCTGGGTAGCGTAGGTGGCTTGCGAGAGTCCAGTGCCAACCCCGAGGGCGTCTTCGTATTCCGTATGGAGCCGGGTAAGGCAAAACCGACTGTACTACGCCTGGATATGCGCGATCCGGCCGCGATTTTCTATGCACGGCAGATTGTGGTTAAACCTGATGACACCCTCTACGTGACCAATTCTGCTGTATATGAGTGGCAGAAAGTTATTGCTCCTGTTGTGCAAACTATGGTGTTGGGTCGGGCAACCGGAGCATACAAGTAGTGATAGCGGCTTGTAATCGCAGATCGTATTAGTCTGCATGACCGTTAATGGGATTCCTCCATAAGCCTCTGGTTGTGAGCCTGGGTGAGCGAAAAGTCTCTTTTGGAATCGCATCAACAAAATATCGGCTTGCCATTATTGTACCTCTCGAAGACGGAATGACATGAACTTTGAAGACTTTGTAGCCCTTGTTGAAAAGTCAGGAGGGGAAGTTAATGGGAGGCCTGCTACATGGAAGTCCGTTTCGGTAGTGTTAAAAGGGAAAGGTACTAGCTTTAGTTTTTCACCTTCATCGAAAGTAGATGGACTTTCCATTACCGATTATGGAGGAAACAATCGTTTTAAGGTTGGAGAAAGGTCAAAGTTAACCGGTACAATTAAAGTTGGTAAAGGATGCGAACTTAGTATCGGTGAGAATTTTACATCCACTGGCGGACTTAAATTTCACTTGTCTGAAGGTTGTAATATTCATATAGGTAATGATTGTATGCTAGGGTTAAATGTCAATATTTATAATCATGACTATCACCCTGTGTTCTCTGCTAGTACCGGTAAGAGATTGAATTGGTCAAAAGATGTGATTATAAAAGATCACGTGTGGCTGGCAAATAATGTTACCGTACTTAAAGGAAGCATCATTAATAGTGGCTCCGTGGTAGGTATAGAGTCCACTGTTGTCGGAGAGATACCCAGCAACTGTATTGCAGTTGGAAACCCTGCAAAAGTTATTAAGGAAGGCATCGTTTGGGACAGGGCTTCGCTGAATACCTCCCACCCGGATGGAATCGAGAGCTTGGAGGAAATTTAAATGGGAACCTTCATTAAAAAAACCAAAAAACTCATCCTGCATCCTAAAAAATTCTTCATTGACCGTCAGCGCAAAATAGATGCTGCCAAGCAGCAAGTTCTCGCTCCCAAAAAGAGTCAGCCTGCATCTGTTCACTCAAAGCCTAATCCTAGTCATAAGCTCTATGTGAACTCAAGTTTCACCGATAGCGACAAGCTCTTCCAACATGCCAAAGGTATCTTGGAAAAGTACGCAATGCTCAAAATTGATGACTACCGCTTTGCTAAGACTGATATAGTTTTTGATATTTCAGGAAAAGTCTATGTGGCTGAGTTGAGCTCTCCTGTAGAGAACAATATACTCGTAAAAGGATTTTTGCTCGTTACTCCAAAAGATACCATTGAGTCCGGTTCAAATAAGCTGGATGCAGTATTTCTTGATTTGCTACACAAAATAAATGTTGATCACATGAAGTCAGTCTCGGACTTCAATCTCCTCTACAAGTATTATGATGATCGCCCTGAGCGCAATGAGCAGTCACAAGTCAAGTATGCGCTGAGTGCTGGTATATACGAAAAAGATATAATATCCAAGGCGTTGGTTTTGCTTGAGGGAAGCTCTGTCAATCTGGCACCTAAGGATGTCATGTTTGTCTTCAAGAAAATCTATAGAGTACTCGGTGTCGATCAACGGCTTGAAGCAATTGCTAACAGGTTGGCGATAAGTATAAAAAAAGAATCATATCCAACAGATTTCATTATGCTTCTAGCCGCATTCTTCACTGAAAGTGGGGATTTCAAACGTGCGCTGGAAATGGCCAGCAATGCGAAGTCTGCGGACTTAGATGCTTGGAGCAAATACCGCTATTTAGGCCTGTCTCATCTTATTTATTCTAGTGGTCTGAGTTCGGATCTTACGGTCAAGCAAGATCATGATCTATATTTGGTCTTAAGTAGAAATGAGTGGGAGTTTGAGAACTATCTCTCTGAAAGCTTTGATAGTCTGGCTATTGTTGGAAATTCGCCGATTGAAATATCTAGGCGAAAGGGGGGTGTTATAGACTCCTATAATAAAGTTGTGCGTTTCAATAGCGCGATTACCGACTATCCACATAGTCTTGATTATGGCAGAAAGACAAATGTCCTGATTATAAATCCGCGCTATTACGAAACACAAAGAAATAGGAAGCATGATCTGGATTTTATTGTGATATCTGACGGTAATCTATTCTCTACTCGGGATCTATTTTATAAGGTAAATGATCTCTCGCAATTTACCGGTAAAGTTTGCCTTCTTCCTAGGCAGTTGGATTTAAAACTTACACAGAAAATCTGTGCATCTCCTAGTAGCGGCTTAAAATTTTTGACTTGGCTCTATGAAAAAAATGGGCCCATTCCAGAAGAAAGTATTTTTGGGTTTTCTCTTACTGATCAAGGTCATGGAGTGGCCACCTCATATGCAAGCGGCCGAAAGGTTGGTTTAAATACCATCCATAACTGGTCGAGCGAGAAATTCCATCTGGAAGAAATAATCCTCAAAGAAGACTCAGAGGAAATTTTTTAATGAGACTGGATGTAATCATTCCTTTCAAGGATGCAGAGATTTACCTGCCAAACATTTGTGCAGATCTGGAGAACCAAACCTTCAGAGACTTTACTGTTCACTTTGTGTCCGATCATAGCGTTGATGGTTCGCTCGAATATCTGAGCCAAAAGTTCTCTTTTGAGTTTAAGGTTCATGAATCAGCAGAAGTTGGACCTGGCGCGGCCAGAAATCTCGGAATTATCTCCTCTAGCAATGAATATATTTTATTCATAGACGCTGACGATAGAGTCTCCAAAAATTACCTTTTGAGATTCTATGAGAAGGCTGTATCCACAAAGGCTGATATCATTGAGTGCATGTATCAGTCCATAGATACAAGCGGAAATATTATCTCTGGCACAAATCTTGAAAGTTTCATTTCTTCGAATGATAGATTTATGGCCCTGGTTTACGGAGATGTACCTAGGTTGTCATGGGGTAAAGCATATAAAAGAGAGATGATTGAAAGTAAAAAAGCATTTTTCCCCAGTGATATTCACAATGGGGAGGATCATATATTTTTATTAGAGGCTTATAAGGATTCGCCCCACATCGAAATTATATGTGAACAACTTTATAGTTGGGTTAGATATTCTCATAGTCTAACAAATAGAGAGCCAACCAGAAAGACTGTGGAAGACTTTGTCAAGGTTGGTGAGTTAAAGTCGGATATACTTGGCTTGGTTCCCTGGGCTACAGATGTTGATGGGGATAAGTTACTGAAATTTTCAAGGAGGACTTTTAAAGAGGCCAGAATGTTGATCTCGAAAATAAAGTCTGATTCTAGTGAGTCTACTGCTCTTATTGAACTTCTTCGTGAGCTTATAGGTAAGTCAGATAAGCTCGGCTTGGTCTGTGATACTCTGAAAAGCGATAGTACAAGCTACTGGCAAGATGTAATGACCTGGCAGGAATAAAACTATATGCCCGTTAAATTTTGAGAGCTAAAGTTGAGAATTACAGAATCCATTAATTGTTCGAATTCTGCCCCGTTTGTTCTCTTCGGCGGCATCAACGTCCTAGAATCCCTCGATCTGGCGCTGACTTCCTGCGCCGAGTACGTCCGCGTCACCGAAAAACTGGGTATCCCCTACGTCTTCAAGGCCAGCTTCGACAAGGCCAACCGCTCCTCCATCCATTCCTATCGTGGCCCTGGCCTGGAAGAAGGCCTGCGCATTTTCGAAGCGGTGAAGGCCGAATTCGGTGTGCCGGTGATCACCGATGTACACGAGCCTTTCCAGGCTGCTCCGGTGGCGGAAGTGGTGGATGTGCTGCAATTGCCCGCTTTCCTTGCCCGCCAGACCGACCTGGTGTTCGCCCTGGCCAAGACCGGCAAGCCGGTGAACATCAAGAAGCCGCAGTTCCTCAGCCCCTCGCAGATGCACAATATCGTGCACAAGTTCAGGGAGGCCGGTAACGACCAGCTTCTTCTCTGCGATCGTGGTACCTGCCTGGGCTACGACAACCTGGTGGTGGACATGCTCGGTTTCGGCGTCATGAAGCGCAGCTGCGACAATCTGCCGGTGATCTTCGACGTGACCCATGCGCTGCAACAGCGCGACGCGGGCGGTGCTGCTTCCGGTGGGCGACGCGAGCAGGTGGTGGAGCTGGCGCGTGCCGGCATGGCCGCCGGTCTGGCCGGCCTGTTCCTCGAGGCGCATCCCAACCCCGCCGAAGCCAAGTGCGACGGTCCCAGTGCGCTGCCCCTGGACAAGCTGGAGCCTTTCCTGGCCCAGGTGAAGGCGATCGATGATGTGGTGAAGTCCTTCCCGCCACTGGTCATCGCCTGAGGTGAAATACGTTCTATGAGTATTTCCCAGGCACGTATCGCCATCGTCATACCGGCCCGTTTCGGTTCGACCCGGCTGCCGGGCAAGCCGCTGGCGGACATTGCCGGCAAGCCGATGATCCAGCATGTGTACGAGCGCGCCTGCGAGGTCGCCCGGGCGCAGGTCGTGGTGGTCGCCACCGACGACGGGCGCGTGGCCGAGGCAGTGCGGGGCTTCGGTGGCGAGTGCGTGATGACCTCGCCGGACCATCCGTCCGGCACCGACCGCCTGGCCGAGGTGATGGGTCAGGTCGAGGCGGATATCTACATAAACCTGCAGGGTGACGAGCCGCTGGTGCGCCCTGCCGACATCGACGCCCTGGCTGCCGGCATGTTGGCCGATGCCAGTGTTCAGGTGGGCACTCTCTGCCACTCCATCGAGGCAACGGAAGCCGGCAACCCGAATGCCGTGAAGGTGGTATTGGCCGGAAACGGCGATGCCCTGTATTTCAGCCGCTCGCCCATTCCCTACCCGCGCGATGGCGAGCAGGCGCACTACCTCAAGCACGTTGGAGTCTATGCCTATCGCCGCGAGGTACTGGCGGAATATGGCAGCTTGCCGCAGCCGATGCTGGAGCATGCTGAAAAGCTCGAACAATTGCGTCTGCTGGCGGCCGGCTACCGTATCCGTGCTTTCAAGGTGGAGCCCACCGGGCCTGGCGTCGATACTCCGGAATGCCTGGAGCAGGTGCGCGCCATCATGCTGGGGCGGGAGCTGCCGGCGGCGCCGTGTCTGGAAGACGTCCGCCTGGTCATCACCGATGTGGATGGCGTGCTTACCGACGGCGGCATTTACTACGACGCCAGCGGCGAATGCCTCAAGCGTTTCCATGTGCGCGACGGCATGGGGATGCGTCTGCTGGAGGAAAACGGTGTCCGTGTCGCCGTGCTTTCCGGGCGCGATTCGGAGACGTTGCGCAAGCGTGTCGCCGATCTTGGCGTGAGTCTTTGCCAGTTCGGCGTAAAGGACAAGCAGGCTGCCTGTCTGGCCTTGATGGCCGAGGCCGGCGTCAGTGCACGGCAGACGGCCTGCATCGGCGACGACAGCATCGACCTGCCGGCCTTCGCCGTCTGTGGCCTGTCCTTCGCTGTGGCCGATGCGCCCGTCTACGTGAAGTCCAGCGCGAGCGCTGTACTGCAAAGCCGGGGAGGCAACGGTGCATTTCGTGAACTGGCCGATGCCATCCTGGTGGCCCAGGGCAAGGCCGAGGTGTTCGCCAGCGCGACCGGCTATGCCAAAGTCATGACGAAGATGGCCCAGTAGAGTCGAAGGCGCTGTCAATCATGACGGTGCCTGCCGACGCGACGGGAGGGACATGCAGCGTTCCTGCATGCTCCCACCTCGTTATGTGTCGGGAATCAGTCGAAGATTTCGACCACGCCGACCACGGCCTCGCCTTTTTCATCGGTGACGGCCAGCGCGCGAATCTTGTTGTCGTGCATGTAGGCCTCGGCCTCGGAGAACTGGGCATCGGCGCGAATGGTGTGTGGGGAGGCCGTCATCACGCCAGCGACCGTTCCATTGACCACCGAGGGATTTTCCAGCAGGGCACGGCGCAGGTCTCCATCGGTGACGATGCCAACCAGTTGCCCGGCGTCATCGACGACAAGCGCCAGCCCCAGGCGGCTCTGCGTCATCACCAGCAGGCAGTCATGGAAGGATGTCTGCGGCGTCACCTGCGGCGCAGGCGAGTGCATCACGTCGCGCACGCGCGTCAGCAGCTTGCGGCCGAGGCTGCCGCCGGGGTGGTAGCGGGCGAAGTCCATCGGCTTGAACTGGATGGCCTCGATCAGCGCAACGGCCAGTGCGTCGCCCATGGCCATGGTGGCCAGGGTCGATGTGGTCGGTGCCAGGTTGTTCGGACAGACTTCGCGCACCACCGAGATGTCCAGCCAGACGTCGGCATGCCGGGCCAGGGTGGAGTTGCCGTTGCCGGTCATGGCGATGATCGGGTTGCCGAAAGACTTTAGGCTCGGAATGACCTTCACCACTTCTTCGGTTTCGCCGCTGTAGCTGATCAGAATGACCACGTCGATGGGCTTGAGCATGCCCAGGTCGCCGTGGAATGCCTCTGCCGGATGCAGGAAGAAGCTGGGGGTGCCCGTGGAGGCGAAGGTGGCGACCATCTTCTGGCCGATCAGCCCGGACTTGCCCATGCCACAGACCACGGTACGTCCCTTGCAGGAAAGGATCAGCTCGACAGCCTTCTGGAATTCGCCGTCCAGGCGCTCGGCCAGTTGCGCGATAGCCTGGGCCTGCGCATTGAGGGCTTCCTTGGCAATGATGAGATGGTTCATGGCGTGTATGTCGTTCCCTGATATCAAAATGGCGCCGGACTTTAACAAGCGAAAAGCAAGAAGTGAATCGCTGAACCTTTGTGAGGGATGTCTCTTTTGTGGGTAGGTGGATGCCGAAATCGGGATTCTGCCGCATTCGCCCGGCATGTCGGCGGTGCCGTGGCTTCGTTGTGTGCCGGCTCTTCCTTGCAGGGAATACGGCGTCGCTTGGTGGGGCAGGGGCGTGGAGCGGGTCCGCAAAAGTGAATGAGGGCGACTCATGGCTCCGGCTGCCAAAAACAATTCCACTCGTCGGAAAAATTGGACGATTTTTCTGTCAAAATCGTCGGACATGTCCCATGTAATGGCGTTTTTATATTATGCTGCGCGCCGTTTGCAAAGGGGCCGGCGAGCCGGCCCGTCATCCTGCGCCCACTGGAATTCCACGCCTTCTTTATGGATGAAGTCTCCCCGCGTACACGTCTGCTGGTGCTTTCCAAGGGGGCTCAGCGCGTTTCCACGCTTCCGGCATTGCTGTCCGACCATGAGTTGGTGCATGGTGGCGCGCGCGCGGTGAACGGCGCCGACTGCCTGCTTGCCTGGGGCCGCAAGCCCAGTGCCTTCAAGGCCATGTCCCTGGCGGCCGACGCGGAACTGCCGGTGCTGACGGTCGAGGATGGTTTCCTGCGCTCGGTAGGTCTCGGGGCCGACGAGCCGCCGCTGTCCCTGGTGGTCGATGACCTGGGGATATATTTCGATGCCGGCCAGCCTTCCCGTCTCGAAGTATTGATCAACCAGCCCCTGGACCAGGAGCAGACTGCCCGGGCCGTCGCGCTGCAGCAGTTGTGGCAAGGGGCGCGTGTGTCGAAGTACAACGCTGCCCGCATCCTTTCCCCCGAGCTTCCTGACGACTGCGTGCTGGTCGCCGACCAGACACTCGGCGACGCTTCGCTGCAGGGGGCCGGCCCTCTGGAGTTCGCCGAGATGCTGGAGGCGGCGCTGGCGGAATATCCCCAGAGCACCGTGCTGCTGAAAGTGCATCCGGACGTACTGGCCGGACACAAGCAGGGGCACTTCGATCTGGCGCGGTTATCCGGGCGCCCCCGGATTCGCCTGTTGGCGGAGGATATTCATCCCGCCGATCTGTTGCCGCGGCTGCGTGCGGTCTATGTGATGACCTCGCAGTTGGGCTTCGATGCTCTGATGTGGAACGTGCCGGTGCATACCTGGGGCATGCCTTTCTATGCCGGCTGGGGGTTGACCCGCGACCGGCTGCCGGCGCCTTTCCGTCGCCGGCCGGTCAGCTTGCCGCAGCTGGTCCATGCCTGCCTGGTGCGCTATTCGCGCTACATCGATCCGCAGACCGGGGAGCGTTGCGAAGTGGAGACGCTGTTGCGTTGGCTGGGCCTGCAGCGCCGGTATCGCAGCGTATTGCCGGAACGTGTCCAGGTGCTCGGCTTCAGCCGCTGGAAAGAGCCGCTGGCCGCCCATTTCTTCAACGGTTCCGAGATTGCTTTCGTCCCTCCGCAGGAAGCCGCGGACCTGGCGCTTCCGGTGGTTGCCTGGGGCTGCAAGCACGACGACGAAGTCAGCGCCCATCCGCACCCGGTGCACCGGGTGGAAGATGGCTTCCTGCGCTCGGTCGGCCTGGGCGCCGGCAAGGCCCGGCCACTGTCGTGGGTGATCGACGACATGGGGATCTACTACGACGCCACGCGCCCTTCGCGCCTGGAGCACCTGCTGGCGAATCACGAATTCGACGAGGCCCTGCTGGCCCGCGCGCAAGCCCTGCGTAAGGCCATATGCCACCTGGGCGTCACCAAGTACAACCTGTCGGGGGAACGCTGGCGGCGGCCGGATGGCAAGCGGCCGGTGATCCTGGTCACCGGCCAGGTCGAGGCCGATGCCTCGATTCGCTATGGCGCCAACCGTATCCGCAGCAACCTGGCCTTGCTCAAGGCGGTCCGCGAGCGCAACCCGCAAGCCTGGGTGCTGTACAAGCCGCACCCGGAGGTGCTGGCGGGCACCCGCGCCCGTGGCGACGACGAGGCCCAGGTTGCGCACTGGTGCGACGAGGTGCTGGAGCGGGCCAGCTTCGGACAACTGCTGGAGCAGGTCGATGAGGTACACGTGCTGACCTCCCAGTCGGGTTTCGAAGCCCTGATGCGCAACGTGCCGGTGACCACTTACGGGCAGCCTTTCTACGCCGGCTGGGGACTGACCCGCGATCTCGACCTGACCGAGGACGTGCGCCACCGACGACAGCGACGGCTTTCGCTGGACGAGCTGGTGGCCGCGACGCTGTTGCTTTACCCGACCTACGTCAGCCGGATCACCAATCGCTTCACCACCGCGGAACAGGCTCTTCACGAACTACAGAACTGGCACTCGCTACCCGAACAAGGACGAGAATCGAAATGGCAGGAAGCAATACGGCGCTTGAGCAGTTTCCTCGGGATGGCATTGCTGAGGAACTGAAGGCAGAAGAGCCTGCCCGCCCGGCGTACCGTTCTCGCAGTTCGTTCCTTTTCCTGCAGGGCGTGAGTTCGCCGTTCTTCTCGCGGCTGGCCGGGGCCCTGCGTTCGCTCGGCCATCAGGTGCATAGCGTCACCTTCAACGTTGGTGACCTCGTGTATGGCTCGGGGCAGCGGCTGTTCTGCAACGTTCCGCTTGCCGAGCTGGATGCCTTCTACGCCGACAGCTTCCGCAAGCACGACGTCAGCGACGTGGTGCTGTTCGGCGATTGCCGCCCGGTGCACCGCCCTGCGGTGGCCCTCGCCCGCGCACGCGGCATCCGCGTGCACGTGTTCGAGGAAGGTTATTTCCGCCCCTACTGGATCACGCTCGAACGTGACGGGGTGAACAACCATTCGCGCTTGCCCAGGGACCCGGACTGGTACATGCAGGTCGGCAAGCACATCCCGCGCTATGGAAACGGCGAGACCTTCATCCAGTCCTTCGCGGCCCGGGCTACCCATGACGTGCTCTACCACCTGGGGGGAGCCTTCAACCCCCTGTGCTTCCCGCACTACCGGACCCATGCACCGTTCAGCGCAGCCACCGAGTACGCCGGGTTCATCCGCCAGGGCCTGCGCCTGCTGAGCAGCAAGCGCCGTGACGATGAGCAGATAGAGGCAGTCGTGCGTGGTGGAGCCCCGACTTTCCTGCTGCCCCTGCAACTGGACAGCGACGCCCAGGTCCACCAGCACTCGCAGTATTCGAACATGCGGGACGTGATCGAGCGGGTGACGGCCTCCTTCGCCCTGCATGCCCCCTCGGATGCCCGGCTACTGGTGAAGAACCATCCGTTGACGCCCGGCCTGGTCAACTACCGCAAGGTCACCGCCGAGATCGCGAGCCGTTACGGCGTTGCCGATCGGGTGGCGTTCATCGAAAGCGGGCACATGCCGACACTGCTGTCGCATATCGCCGGAATGGTCACCGTCAACAGCACCGCCGGTGCCTCGGCGCTGCTGCACAACCGGCCTACATTCGCGCTGGCCGATCCGATCTACGCCATGCCCGGGCTGACCCACCAGGGGCCTCTGGATGATTTCTGGCGCCAGCCGCAGGCGCCGGACAGCACGCTGTTCAAGCGTTTCCGCAATACGGTCATCCATACCACACAGGTCAATGGCGGCTTCTATACCGCCAGCGGCATCGAGATGGCGGTGCGCAACTGCCTGGAGGTGCTGCTGGCCAAGACTTCACGACTCGAGACCTACCTATGAGCCAAGACTCTTCGCCTCGCTGTGTCTTCATCACCGGGGCCACTGGCGGTATCGGCGGCGCCCTGGCGCCGGCCTACGCCGCCCCCGGCGTGACCCTGATTCTCCAGGGGCGTCGCCTCGATCGCCTGGAGCAGTTGGCCCGGGAATGCCGCGACAAGGGCGCGCGGGTCCTGCTGGAGCCCATCGATGTGCGCGACCTGGACGCGCTGCGCGCCGCCGTGACGCGAATCAGCGAGACCGAGAAGCCGGACCTGCTCATCATCGGCGCGGGCCTGAACACCGCGGTGGGCGCCAATGGCGAGCCGGAAAGCTGGGAGAACACCCGGGCCTTGCTGGAAGTGAACCTGCTGGCTGTCATGGCCACGGTCGATGCCGCGCTGCCGGCCATGCGCGCCCGGCGCAGCGGCCAGATAGCCCTGTTCAGTTCGCTCGCCGGCTGGCGTGGATTGCCGGTGACGCCCAGCTACTGTGCCAGCAAGGCGGCTATCCGCGTATACGGCGAAGCGATCCGCGACTGGCTGGCCCCCGAGGGCGTGAAGGTCAATGTGATCGTGCCCGGTTACGTGGAATCGAAGATGTGCTTCGAGATGCCCGGGCCCAAGCCATTCCTGTGGACCGCGGACAAGGCCGCGCAGCGCATCAAGAAAGGCCTGGCCGCTAACCGCGCGCGGATCTCCTTCCCGTTCCCCTTGAACCTGGGGACCTGGCTGCTCGGTGTCATCCCGCAGTGGCTTTCTTCTTTCATCCTGCGGGGGCTGAACTACGGTGCCTGAGTTTTCCGTATCCTTGTGCTGGGCCTTCGGCCTCCTGGCTTCCGTACTGGTGGAGCGACTGCTGCAGCCACGCCCGCCGCTCAGGCGCCCGCTATGGTGCTGGCGCCTGCACGTGGCGATTTGGAGCATCGCCTTCGCCGTGCTCCTCGGCCTGACTGCCAGGCCGTTGTTCAGCACGGTGAATACGCTGGTCCTGTGGCTGCTGATCGTGCTGGTGAGCAATTCGAAGTACCACTCGCTGCGTGAGCCGTTCGTCTGCGCGGACTTCGAGTATTTCAGCGATGCCGTGCGCTTCCCGCGTCTTTACCTGCCGTTCTTCGGGTTCACCAAGGCGGCGCTGATGGCGGTGGCCTTCCTCGCGTACCTGTGGGCCGGGCTCAGTTTCGAACCCGAAGCCGGCGCCGGCCGCCTCGAGGCGGCGTTGTTGGCCCTGTTCGGCTTCGCGCTGCTGCTGCCCGGTACGCGCAATACCGGGGCGCCGAGCTTCGATGCCAGCGCCGACCTGCTGAAATGGGGGCTGGCCGCCAGCCTCTGGCGCTATTTCTGGGCGGCCCGCCAGCCGGTGGATCGCGGCGCCCTGGCGTCTCCATTCGCCACCCAGGAGGCGCTGCCGCCGGGGAATGCGCTTCCGGACCTGGTGTCGGTGCAAAGCGAGTCGTTCTTCGACGTGCGCGATCTCTGGCCAGGTATCAAGGCCGGGGTACTCGGCGAGTTCGACCGCTTGAACGAAGAGGCGCTGGCCTGTGGCAAGCTGCAGGTTGCGGCCTGGGGTGCGAACACCGTTCGCACCGAGTTCGCCTACCTGACCGGCATCCAGGCGCAGCAGATGGGGGTACACCGCTTCAATCCGTACCGCATCCTGGCGCGCCGGGCATTGCCGAGCATAGCTGCGCAGCTCAAGGCGCGGGGCTATCGTACCGTCTGCATCCATCCCTACGATGGCAGTTTCTATGGCCGCGACAAGGTGCTTCCGGCACTGGGGTTCGACGAGTTCATCGATATCCGGGCATTCGAGGCGAGCCAGAAGTCCGGTCCCTTCATCGGTGACATGGCGCTGGCCGAGAAGGTCATCGAGTTGCTCGATGCGCCGGAGCGGAACCAGCCGCTGTTCATCCACGTCATCACCATGGAGAACCACGGCCCGTTGCATCTGGAAAGCGTGACGCCCGAGGAACTGCCGCAGTGGTTCGAGCGCCCGCTGCTGGATGGCCTGGACGACCTGGCACCCTACCTTCGGCACGTGGCCAACGCCGACCGTATGTTGGGGCGTCTGCGCAGCGCACTGCTGGAGCAGCCCCGCGACGCCCTGCTGTGTTTCTTCGGCGACCATGTCCCGATCCTGCCGAAGGTCTACGAGGTGCTTGGCGCGCCCGTCGGCGACACCGACTATTTCATCTGGTCGAACCGGCAATCTTCCGGTGCGCCTGCTTCGGCGTTGCCGGTCGAGCGTCTGGCCCGGCGGCTGTTGGAGTGCGCGCGGTTGCGGGCTCCGGCAACGGCGGAGGCCGTACGGGAACTGTGAGGGCATGGTGCGGATAGTGTCGGGCGTCGATCTGCCGGAGGATGCCGGGTTGCAGCGGCTGGTGACTGGCGGTCGCGGCGCCCTTTCCCGCATCCTGGGCGATGCTGATTGCCGCCAGCGCCTGCTGGGCGGGAGCATCCACTGGGATCGCGTGCTGATCGCCCTCGAGCAGGGAAGACCGGTCGGTTTCGCTGCTTTCAAGTACCGCGGACGCGGCCCGTTCGCCCT
>Ga0180221_1001754_pt1 | contig 13748 bp, 7 predicted proteins | sample eDN5th37CKraftMG_FD_151339 | JGI IMG/M metagenome (GOLD analysis project Ga0180221, IMG submission 151339) | Enriched Miracle-Growth compost microbial communities from Emeryville, California, USA - eDNA 5th pass 37_C Kraft MG (version 2) (version 2) ...
ACCACCGTCGTGTGGGGCCACTCCCAGGGCGGCCACGCGGCGCTGTGGACCGGCGTCCTCGGGCCCGGCTACGCACCCGACGTCCCGCTGTCCGGGGTGGCGGCGCTGGCCCCGGCGGCGAACCTGCCGGCGCTCGTCGACCGGTTCGACGAGGTCACGGCGGGAGGCGTCTTCGCGTCGTACGTCGTCGCCGCCTACCGCGCGGCCTACGCCGACGTCGACGAGACGGTCGTGCGCCCGGGGGCCCGGCTCGTCGTGCAGGAGATGGCCGGCCGCTGCCTCTCGGAGCCCGGAGCGCTCGTGTCGCTGGTGACGGCGCTGGCGCTCGACCGCGACGTGTGGCACCGCGACCCCACCGCGGGCGCACTGGGCGCGCGGCTGCGCGAGAACGTCCCCGACGGGCCCATCGACGCGCCGCTGCTCGTCGGCCAGGGCGGCGCCGACACGCTCGTCGTCCCGGCGGGGCAGGACGCGTACGTCGCGGCACGCTGCGCGGCGGGAGGCGCTGTCGACTACCGGACCTACCCCGGGCGCGGCCACGTCGAGCTCGTCCAGGCCGACTCGCCCGCGGTCCACGAGCTGCTCGCGTGGACCCACGAGCGGATCGTCGGCGCCCCCGCGCGCGACACCTGCTGAGACCGCTGCCTGAGACCGCTGCCGAAGGCGACCCTCGCCGGCGGGGCCGGACGGTGACAGGCACGGCCACCCGCGCGAAGGCACCGGGTGCCGGGCCGCGGCGTTAGGTTCGACCCCGTGCCCCGACGTCTCCCGCGCCCGCCGCAGCGTCCGCAGGAGGGCGACTACCGGGAGGTGCGGCACCGCCGCGGCCTGGACGACGTGCGCGCGATCGCCGTCTGGCTCGCGGTCGTGGTCGTCGGGCTCGGCTTCGCGACCGTCGCCAGCGGCACGATGTCGGGTGTCGCGGGCGACCTGCGCGCGGGCGCGAGCCGGCTCCCCCACCCGCTGCTCGCCGTGGTCCTCGTCGTCGTCCAGGTGGTGTACCTCGCGGTCCTGACCGTGACGCCGCTCGTCCTGCTCGTGCTCCGTCGCTGGGGGCTGCTCGGGCGCGGGGCACTCGCGCTGCTGCTCGCGCCGTCCGCCTTCGGCCTGGTCACCCTGCTGCCCGCCGTCCGGTCGTCAGCCCCCGTCACGCCGCAGGGCGAGGACCTGCTCCAGCTCGTCCGCGTGGACTGGCCGCCCACGTCCGCGCTGGCGTCGGCGACGGCCCTCACGGTCGCCACCACGACGCGGCTGCCCCGGCGCTGGCGCCGCGCCGCGTGGGCGCTGCTCGCCGTGCTCGTCGTCCTGCGCGTCGTGACCGCCTCGTCCGCCCCGCTCGACGTGGTCCTGGCGGTGGGGGTCGGCGGCACGGTCGGCGCGGTCCTCACCCTCGCCCTCGGGCGGACGGAGCAGGAGCTCACGCCGACCGGCGCGCGGCACGTGCTCGCCGCCGCCGGCATCGAGGCGCTGGACCGTCCGGCCGAGGGCGACGGCCCCACCCAGACGTTGCGCGCCCGGACGCCGCACGGACCGGTCGAGGTGCGCGTGCACGGCGAGGGTCGCTGGCGCGGCCGGATCGAGAAGGCGTACCGGCGGCTGCGGTGGCGGGACGTCGGCGACGAGCTGGGCACCCGGACCCCCGCCCAGGCGGTCACCGCCGAGGCGGCCGTCCTGCTGCTCGCCGGCGCGCACGGTGTGCGAGTCCCCCGGGTGCGCGCCGTCACGCGGGCGCCCCACGGCGAGTCGGTCCTCGTCGTGGACGCCCCGGACCTGACGCCGCTGGACCGCCTCGACCCCCTCGACGACGTCACGCTGCGCGCGGCCTGGCAGCAGGTCGTCGGCCTGCGGGCCGCCCGCGTGGCACACCGCGACCTGCGACTCGGCGTGCTCGGCGCCGACCCGTCGGGAGACGTCTGGCTCACCGGGCTCGAGGACGGGCTGCCCGCCGCGGACGACGCCACGCTCGGCTGGGACGTCGCGGAGCTGCTCGCCTCGTCCGGCGCCGTGGTCGGCCCCGAGCGGGCGGTCGCCGCGGCGGTCGACGTGCTGGGCGCGGACGTCGTCGCCGACGCGCTGCCTCGGCTCGTGCCCGCCGGCTTGTCGTCCGCCACGCGCGGGGCGCTGCGGGCCACGCCGGACGGCATCGCTCCGCTGGTCGCCGAGGTCGTCCGGGTGACCGACGCCGAGCAGCCGGACGTCGAGACCGTGGCCCGCTTCCGCCCGCGCACGCTCGTGACCGCGGCGTTCCTCGTCGTCGCGATGTACTTCCTCGCGCCGCAGCTCGTCGACCTCCCCACCACCCTGCGACAGCTCGGCGGCGTGAGCTGGTGGTGGATCCCCGCCGTTCTCGCCGCGTCCGCCGCGACGTACGTCGGCGCCGCCCTGGGGCTCGCGGGCGGCACCCCGGGACGGGTGCCGGTCGGCGAGGCGGGCGCCGTCGCGCTGGCCTCGTCGTTCGTCGCGACGTTCGCCCCGCCGGGCGTCGGGCAGGTCGGCCTCAACATCCGCTTCCTGCAGAAGCGCGGGTACCCGACGCCGGTCGCGGTCTCGGCCAGCGCCGCGAAGGAGGCCGCCGTCCTCGTCGTGCACCTGGTGCTGCTCGTGACGTTCGCGGTGCTGGCGGGCTCCACCGGTGCGCTGTCGCAGGAGCTGGACCGGCTGCCGCCCGGCCATGTCGTCGCGGCCGTCGCCGTGGCCGTGCTGGCGGTCGTCGGCATCGCGCTCGCCGTCCCGCGGCTGCGCGCCCTCCTGCGCGGGCGGCTGGTCCCGGCCGTGCGCTCGTCCGTCGACGCGATGCGCGACGTCGCACGCAGCCCGCTCAAGCTCGTCATGCTGCTCGGCGGCGTGACCCTGCTGCCGCTCGGGTTCGCGGCGTGCCTGTGGTGCTCCGTCGAGGCGCTCGGCGGCCACGTCGGGTTCGTGCCCGTCGCCCTGGTGTCGCTCACCGCCGGCGCGGTCGCCACGGCGGCTCCGACGCCCGGCGGGCTGGGCGCGGTCGAGGCGGTGCTGCTCGGCGCCCTCACCGGCATCGGCGTCGCGTCGGGCACGGCCCTGGCCGGGGTGCTGCTCTACCGCCTCGCGACGTTCTGGCTGCCCATCGCACCCGGAGCCGTGGCGTTCCGCACCCTCACCCGGCGCTCGGTGCTGTAGCCGGTGCGGCCGGCCCGGCGGACGCGCCGGGAGCGCTGGGGACGGCGGCCTCGTCGAGCACCGCGCTCAGCGCGTCCAGGTACGCGACGACCGCGCCGCGGGCGGCGGGCGGCACGGCGCGCGCCGCCTCGGCCATGCCCGCGTGCATCCGGGAGAGCCGCTCGCGGATCTCGTCGTGCGCGTGCTCGGTCGCGAGCAGGCGGACGGCGCGCCGGTCGTCCGGGTCGGGCTCGCGCCGCAGGTGGCCCGCCGCGACGAGACGGTCGACCAGCTTGACCGTCGAGGCGGTGGTGATGCGCAGGTCCCGAGCCACGTCGTGCGGGTGCACGGCGCGACCCCGGCGCTCCCCCGCCACGACGAGCTGCAGCGCCGCGAGGTCGGAGACGTTCATGCCCATGCCCGCGCTCGTCCGCCGGCGCATGCGGTCGTCGGCGCCGCGGAAGCGCCGCACCGCCCCCAGCAGATCGGTCACGGACGGGTCGTCGGCGTACCAGTACGACGAGCTCTCTCGCACCGGTCGATGATACGGCCGACATTCACTAGTCTGGCTAGCAATCGGGGAACCAGCCCCGGTCACGACGCCAGGGAGCCGCCGTGCACGACGAGGTCGTCCTCCTCACCTCCGACGGCGCGCCCGTCGGCACCGCGCCGCGCGCGACCGTCCACGGGAGCCGCACGCCGCTGCACCTCGCGTTCTCGTGCCACGTGCAGGACGAGCGCGGCCGGCTGCTCATGACCCGCCGTGCGCTGGGCAAGCGGAGCTGGCCCGGCGTCTGGACGAACGCGTTCTGCGGGCACCCCCGACCCGGCGAGGCGCCTCAGGACGCGGTCGCCCGCCGTGCGCGCGACGAGCTCGGCGCCGAGGTCGCCGACCTGCGCCCCTGGCTTCCCGACTTCCGTTACGAGGCCGTCGACGCCCACGGCGTCCACGAGAACGAGGTGTGCCCGGTCTGGGGAGCGCGGCTCGCCGGCACGCTCGACCCGGACCCCGACGAGGTCGCCGACCTTCGGTGGGTCGAGCCGGAGGACCTGGTCCGCTCGCTGCGCTCCACGCCGTGGGTGTTCAGCCCCTGGCTCGTCCTGCAGGCCGAGCAGCTCGTCGCCGCCGGACGCTGGGACGCGGCCGAGACCAGGACGGCCTGAGTGCGCGCCCTCGACGAGGTCCTGGGCGGCCCGGCGCAGGCGCCGGCCGGCGGCGTCGAGCTGCGCGCGCTCGCCGAGACGCTGCGGCTCGGCGTCGGCACGGGACGCGGCGTGCGTCCGCGGCTGGTCCGTGCGTCCTACACCGCGTTCGGAGGGACCGACGACGCCCTCGCCGGCGCGCTCGCCGACGCGGTCGAGCTGCTGCACACCGCCTTCCTCGCGCACGACGACGTCCTCGACGGGGACGAGGTCCGGCGGGGTCGGCTCAACGCCGTCGGGGTGTTCCGACGCCGCGCGTACCGCCAGGGCGCCTCCGCCGACGCCGCCGCGGCGTACGGCGACGCGGCCGGGATCCTCGCGGGCGACCTGGCGCTGGCCGGTGCCGTGGCCGCCGTCGGCGCGCTCGACGTCGACGCCGCGGCCCGCGGCGAGCTCCTGCGGCTCCTCCTCGACTGCATCCGCACGACCGCCGACGGCGAGCTCGCCGACGTCCACCACGGGCTCGGGCTGCGGGTGCCCACCCTCGAGGAGGCGCTCGTCACCGCCGAGCGCAAGACCGCCGACTACACGTTCCGCCTCCCGCTCGTCGGCGGCGCACGCCTGGCCGGTCCGCTGACCGCCGGGACGTCCGCCCGCCTCGCGAACCTCGCCCGCCACCTCGGCCTGGCGTTCCAGCTCGCCGACGACCTCGACGGCGTGTTCGGCGACCCGGCTGTCACCGGCAAGAGCCGGCTCGGGGACCTGCGCGAGGGCAAGCGCACGCCGCTCGTCTGCCACGCCAGCACCACGTCGGCGTGGGCCAGGATCGCCCCTCTTCTGGGCGACCCCGGACTCGACGAGGACGGCGCGGCGGTCGTGCGCGCCGAGCTGGAGGCCGCCGGGTCCCGTCGCTTCGTCGAGGACCTCGCGCGGCGCCACCTCGACGACGCGCTGCTGCTCGCCGGCGCGCTCGGGCTCGCTAGCGCCGTGCGCGACGTGCTCGACCTGCTCGACATCCCTCAGCCGGCGGTCGCCGCCGCGAGCTGAGCCACCGCGCCGCGCCGGCGGGTGGCGTTCTCGCCGGTGGACGACGACGGGCGCGCACCCTCGCGGGTGCGCGCCCGTGGTCGAGCGGCCGCGCTCAGCCGAGCCGAGCCGGACGCGTCAGGTCAGGCGATACGGCCCGACGACGCCTCGTCGTCACCGATCTTGTGCACGACGATCGAGTTCGTCGACCCGACGACGCCCACGGGCGTGCCGGCGACGACCACGACGTAGTCGCCGATCTCCGCGAGGCCGTTCGCGCGCAGCGTGGAGTCCACCTGGCTCACCATCTGGTCGGTGTCCTCGACCTTCGGCACCTGGTAGGTCTGCACGCCCCAGCTGAGCGAGAGCCGGTTGCGCACCGACTCGACCGGCGTGAAGGCCAGCAGCGGGATCGCCGAGCGCAGGCGCGACATCCGGCGCGCGGAGTCGCCCGACTGCGTGAAGGTCACCAGGTACTTGGTGCCCAGGGCCTCGCCGATCTCGGCGGCGGCGCGGGTGATCGCACCACCGCGCGTGTGCGGGGTCGAGCCCAGCGGCGCGATGCGCTCGCGGCCCAGCTCCTCGGTCGCCTCGATGATGCGGGCCATCGTGCGGACCGTCTCGATCGGGTACGCACCGACGCTCGTCTCGCCCGAGAGCATGACCGCATCCGCGCCGTCGAGCACCGCGTTGGCGCAGTCCGACGTCTCGGCGCGCGTCGGCCGCGGGTTCGTGGTCATGGACTCCAGGACCTGCGTCGCCACGATGACGGGCTTGGCGTTGCGCCGCGCCAGCTCCACCGCGCGCTTCTGGACGAGCGGCACCTGCTCCAGCGGGAGCTCCACGCCCAGGTCGCCGCGGGCAACCATGATGCCGTCGAACGCAGCGATGATCTCGCTCAGGTTCTCGACGGCCTGCGGCTTCTCGATCTTGGCGATGACCGGGACGATCCGGCCCTCCTCCTCCATGATCTCGCGCACGCGCTCGTAGTCGGCCGCGTTGCGGACGAAGGACAGCGCGATGAAGTCGCAGCCCTGCGCGAGACCCCAGCGCAGGTCCGTCTCGTCCTTGTCGCTGAGCGCCGGCACCGACACCGCGACGCCCGGGAGGTTGAGGCCCTTGTTGTTGGAGACCGGGCCCGGGACCTCGACGCGGGTGACGACGTCGTTGCCCTCGACGGCGACGACGCGCACGAGGACCTTGCCGTCGTCGATCAGGATCGGGTCGCCGGGGCTCACGTCGCCCGGGAGGCCCTTGAACGTCGTCGAGACGCGCTCCTTGCTGCCCTCGATGTCGTCGGTCGTGATGGTGAAGGTGTCACCCACCGCGAGCTCGTGCTTGCCCTCGGTGAACCGACCGAGGCGGATCTTCGGGCCCTGCAGGTCGACGAGGACCGCCACCGAGCGACCGGACGTCTTCGCCGCCTGGCGGACGTTCGCGATGACCTTGGCGTGCTCCTCGGGCTCACCGTGGCTGCGGTTGATGCGAGCCACATCCATGCCGGCGTCCACCAGGGCCTGGATCTGCTCGAGCGACTCCGTCGCGGGACCCAGGGTGCAGACGATCTTTGCTCTACGCATGACGACGAGCCTATGCCTTTCACGTGGAACTTCTCGGGGTACGAAGTCCCCGGGAAGCGGTCCCCCGGGGCGGTAGTGCTCAGGGACGCATCGCCACCGTGGACGCCGTGACCGGTGCGGGGAGCTCCGTGGATCCCGACAGGTACGTGTCGACGGCGGCGGCTGCCGCTCGTCCCTCTGCGATCGCCCAGACGACGAGGGACTGCCCTCGTCCGGCGTCGCCGGCGACGAAGACGCCGGGGACGGTCGTGGCGAAGTCGTCCGTGCGGCGCACGGTGCCGCGCTCGGTCAGCTCGACGCCCAGCTGGGCGGTGAGCGCCGACGTCTCGGGGCCGCTGAAGCCCATCGCGACGAGGACCAGGTCCGCCGGGATCTCGCGCTCGGTGCCCGGGGTCGGCACGCGCCGACCGTCCGGGAGGTACTGGGTCGTCGCGAGCCGCAGCCGCTCCACCCGCTCCTCACCGACGAACTCCACGGTGGACGCGAGGTAGCTGCGCTCGCCGCCCTCCTCGTGGGAGCTCGAGACCTCGAACAGGATCGGGTCGGTCGGCCACGGCTGGTGCGCGGGGCGCTCGGTCGGCGGCTTCTTGCCGATCGCCAGCGTGGTGACCGACGCCGCGCCCTGGCGCAGCGCCGTCCCCAGGCAGTCGGAGCCCGTGTCGCCGCCGCCGATGATGATGACGTGCTTGCCCTCGGCCGTGATCTGACCCGGCACGGGCTTGCCCGCCACGACGGCGTTCGCCTGGTGCAGGTACTCCATCGCGGGGTGCACGCCGGCGAGGTCGTTGCCCGGCACGCGCAGCTCGCGCGGCACGGTCGCGCCCGTCGCGACGACGATCGCGTCGTAGCGCGCCCGCAGCTGCTCCCACGTGACGTCGCGGCCGATCTCGACGCCCGGCCGGAACCGGGTCCCCTCGGCGGACATCTGCTGCAGCCGCCGGTCGATGTGGAGCTTCTCGAGCTTGAAGTCCGGCACGCCGTACCGCAGCAGGCCGCCGATCTCGTCGTCCCGCTCGTACACGGCCACCGTGTGGCCGGCACGCGTCAGCTGCTGGGCGGCGGCGAGGCCGGCGGGCCCGGAGCCGACGACCGCGACCGTGTGCCCGGTGAGACGCTGCGGCACCTGCGGGTGCACGTAGCCCCGGTCGAAGGCCTCGTCGATGATCGAGACCTCGACGTTCTTGATCGTCACCGGCGGCTGGTTGATGCCCAGCACGCAGCTCGACTCGCACGGCGCCGGGCAGATGCGGCCGGTGAACTCCGGGAAGTTGTTGGTCGCGTGCAGCCGCTCGATCGCGTCGGACCACTGGCCGCGCCACACCAGGTCGTTCCACTCGGGGATGAGGTTCCCGAGCGGGCAGCCGTTGTGGCAGAACGGGATGCCGCAGTCCATGCAGCGGCCCGCCTGCTCCTTGAGGAACGGCTGGCCGGCCTCACGGTGGGCGTGCACGTCCTTCCAGTCGCGCAGCCGCACCTCGACGGGGCGGTTCGGCGGGAGCTCGCGCTCCCGCACCTTCAGGAACCCGCGCGGGTCAGCCACGCGCCACCTCCAGGATCTGGTCCCACACGCCGGGGCGCGTCGGGTCGAGGCCGTCGGCCTCGGCCTGCGCGAGCGCGCGGCGCACGCGGGCGTACTCGGTCGGCATCAGGCGCGTGAACCGGCCGCGCGCGGCGGGCCAGTCCTCGAGCAGCTGCCCGGCGACGGGCGAGCCCGTCTCGTCGTGGTGCCGGCGGACGAGCTGCTCGACCAGCGCGGCGTCCTCGTCGTCGAGCGGCTCGAGGGCGAGCTCGCCCGTGCGGACCGCGTCGGTGTTGACGAGGGCCGGCTCCAGGTCGAGGACGTACGCCGTCCCGCCCGACATCCCGGCGCCGAAGTTGCGGCCCGTGCGACCCAGCACGAGGACCGTGCCGCCGGTCATGTACTCGCAGCCGTGGTCCCCGACGCCCTCGACGACCAGCGTCGCGCCGGAGTTCCGGACGCCGAACCGCTCGCCCACGAGGCCGCGCAGGAAGATCGCGCCGCTCGTCGCGCCGTAGCCGATGACGTTCCCGGCGATGACGTTCTGCGGGCTGGTGAGCACCGCGTTGCGGTCGGGTCGCACGACCACGAGGCCGCCCGACAGGCCCTTGCCGAGGTAGTCGTTCGCGTCGCCGAACAGCCGCAGCGTGACCCCGGACGGCAGGAACGCGCCGAACGACTGGCCCGCGGAGCCCGTGAGCTCGACCTCGATCGTGCCCTCCGGCAGGCCGGCGCCCCCGTACCGCTTGGTCACCTCGTGCCCGAGCATCGTGCCGACCGTGCGGTTGACGTTGCGGATCGGCAGCGAGATGCGCACCGGCTCGCGTCGCTCCAGCGCGTCCTGCGCCAGCGAGATCAGCTGGTTGTCCAGCGCCCGCTCGAGCCCGTGGTCCTGGTCGCGCACGTGGTGCAGCGACGAGCCCGGAGCGGGCTCGGGCACCGCGAGCACGGGCGTCAGGTCGAGGCCCTCGGCCTTCCAGTGGTCGACCGCCGCGCGGGTGTCGAGCATCTCGACGTGGCCCACGGCCTCCTCGATCGAGCGGAAGCCGAGCCGAGCGAGCAGCTCACGCACCTCCTGCGCGATGAACTCGAAGAACGTGACGACGAACTCCGGCTTGCCCGTGAACCGCGCGCGCAGCTCCGGGTTCTGCGTCGCGACGCCCACCGGGCAGGTGTCGAGGTGGCAGACGCGCATCATGACGCAGCCCGAGACGACCAGCGGCGCGGTCGCGAACCCGAACTCCTCGGCGCCGAGCAGGGCTCCGACGACCACGTCGCGGCCGGTCTTGAGCTGGCCGTCCACCTGGACGACGACACGGTCGCGCAGGTCGTTGAGGACGAGCGTCTGCTGGGTCTCGGCGAGGCCGATCTCCCACGGCGTCCCGGCGTGCTTCAGCGACGTGAGCGGGCTCGCGCCCGTACCGCCGTCGTGGCCCGAGATCAGGACGACGTCCGAGTGCGCCTTGGCGACGCCCGCCGCGATCGTGCCGACCCCGAACTCGCTGACGAGCTTCGTGTGGATCCGCGCACGCGGGTTCGCGTTCTTCGCGTCGTGGATCAGCTGCTTGAGGTCCTCGATCGAGTAGATGTCGTGGTGAGGCGGCGGCGAGATCAGCCCGACGCCGGGCGTCGAGTGCCGCGTCCTGGCGACCCACGGGTACACCTTGTGGCCGGGCAGCTGCCCGCCCTCGCCGGGCTTGGCGCCCTGCGCGAGCTTGATCTGGATGTCGTCGGCGTTGGTCAGGTACTCGCTCGTCACGCCGAACCGGCCCGAGGCGATCTGCTTGATCGCCGACCGCCGGCGCGGGTCGTGCAGGCGCTCGGGGTCCTCGCCGCCCTCGCCCGTGTTCGACTTCGCGCCGAGCTCGTTCATGGCGATCGCGAGCGTCTCGTGCGCCTCGGCCGAGATCGACCCGTAGGACATCGCACCGGTCGAGAACCGCTTGACGATCTCGCTGACCGGCTCGACCTCGTCGACCGGGACCGGCGGGCGCACGCCCTCCTTGAACGACAGCAGGCCGCGCAGCGTCATGAGGCGCGAGGCCTGGTCGTCGACCCGGTTCGTGTACTGCTTGAAGATGTCGTACTGCCGCGTGCGCGTCGAGTGCTGCAGACGGAACACGGTCTCGGGGTCGAAGAGGTGGTCCTCGCCGTCCCGGCGCCACTGGTACTCGCCGCCGATCGCGAGGCGCTGGTGCGCCTGGCGGTTGCCGCTCGCGGGGTACGCGTCCGCGTGACGCGCGGCCACCTCGGCCGCGATGACGTCGAGGCCGATGCCGCCCAGGCGGCTCGTCGTCCCCGTGAAGTACCGCTCGACCAGGGCGTGCGACAGGCCGATCGCCTCGAAGACCTGCGCGCCCCGGTAGGACGCGATCGTCGAGATGCCCATCTTCGACATGACCTTGAGCACGCCCTTGCCGAGCGCCTTGATGAGATTGGCGACGGCCTTCTCGGGTGTGACGCCCGGCAGGTAGCCGCTGCGGGCGAGGTCCTCGACCGTCTCCATCGCGAGGTACGGGTTGATCGCGGCGGCGCCGTAGCCGATCAGCAGCGCGACGTGGTGCACCTCGCGCACGTCGCCGGCCTCGACGACGAGCGAGATCTGCGTGCGGGTGTGGCGGCGCAGCGTGTGGTGGTGCACCGCGGACAGCAGCAGGAGCGACGGGATCGGCGCCAGGTCCGCGTCCGAGTTCCGGTCGGACAGGATGACGAAGCTGGTCCCGTCCTCGATCGCCCGGTCGACCTCGGCGAAGATCTCCTCGAGGCGCGCGTGCAGGGCCTCTCCCCCGCCGGCCACGGGGTACAGGCCGCGGATGATCGTCGAGCGGAACCCGTGCCGGGGCTCCTTCGCGACGTGCACGATCTTGGCGAGCTGGTCGTTGTCCAGCACCGGGAACGGCAGGACGAGCTTGCGCGCGTGCTCCGGGCCGTCCTCCAGCAGGTTCGGCTCGGGGCCGATCGCCCCGCCGATCGAGGTGACGAGCTCCTCGCGGATCGCGTCCAGCGGCGGGTTCGTCACCTGCGCGAACATCTGCGTGAAGTAGTCGAACAGCAGGCGCGGCCGCGTCGACAGCACCGCGACGGGCGTGTCCGAGCCCATCGCACCGAGCGGCTCGGCGCCGGTGGCCGCCATGGGCGACAGGAGGACCTTCAGCTCCTCCTCGGTGTAGCCGAACGCCCGCTGGCGGCGCCGCACCGACGCCGCCGAGTGCGCCACGTGCTCGCGCTCCGGCAGCTGCTCGAGGTACACCGAGTTCTCACGGACCCACTGCGCGTACGGGCGCTGCGCGGCGAGCTGCGCCTTGATCTCGGAGTCCTCGACGATGCGGCCCTGGCCGGTGTCGACGAGGAACATGCGGCCCGGCTCGAGCCGGCCCTTCGCGACCACGGTCGCCGGGTCGAGGTCGAGCACGCCCGCCTCGGACGCGCAGACGACCAGCCCGTCCTCGGTGACCCAGTAGCGCCCGGGCCGCAGGCCGTTGCGGTCCTGCACCGAGCCGATGAGCGTCCCGTCGGTGAACGTGATCGCCGCCGGCCCGTCCCAGGGCTCCATCAACGTCGAGTGGTACTCGTAGAACGCGCGACGGTCGGGGTCCATCTGGGCGTGGTTCTCCCACGCCTCCGGGATCATCATCATGACCGCGTGCGGCAGCGAGCGGCCCGCCAGGTGCAGCAGCTCGAGCACCTCGTCGAAGCTGCCGGAGTCCGACCCCCGCGGCGTACAGACGGGCAGCAGCGGCGCGAGGTCGCCGATCGCCTCGCTGCGCAGCGTGCCCTCGCGCGCCGCGACCCAGTTCCGGTTGCCGCGCACGGTGTTGATCTCGCCGTTGTGAGCGATGAGCCGGAACGGCTGGGCCAGCGGCCAGGACGGGAACGTGTTCGTCGAGAACCGGGAGTGGACGAGCGCGATCTCGGTCGCGTAGCGCGGGTCGGACAGGTCGGCGAAGAACGGCTCCAGCTGACCGGTCGTGAGCATGCCCTTGTACGTCAGCGTGCGCGACGAGAGGGACGCGAAGTAGGTGCCCAGCTCCCGCTCCGCCCGCCGACGCAGGCGGAACGCCCGGCGGTCGAGGTCGATGCCCGACAGCTCGCGCGACGGGTCCGCCACCACGAGCTGGCGGAAGACCGGCATCGAGGCGCGCGCGGTGGGTCCGACGAGGTCCGCCGTGACGACGACGTCGCGCCACGCGAGGACGTCGAGCTTCTCGTCCGCGGCGATCGCCTCGACGCCCTGGACCACGCGGGCGCGCTCGTCCTCGTCGACCGGCAGGAACGCCATGCCGATCGCGTACGAGCCCACCGGCGGCAGCTCGGCGTCGACGACGTCCCGCAGGAACGCGTCCGGGATCTGCGTGAGGATGCCGGCGCCGTCGCCGCTGTCGACCTCGGCGCCGACCGCGCCGCGGTGGTCGAGGTTGAGCAGGGCGGTCAGGCCGGCGTCGACGATGTCCCGGCCGGGCGTGCCGCGCAGGGTCGCGACGAACGCGAAACCGCACGCGTCGTGCTCGGCCGACGGGTCGTAGAGACCGCCGGGGACCGAACCGTGCGTTCCGGGGTGTGCGGGCGTCGCCGACATCTGCACCGTCCTCACGTGCCTCGACGGGGGCGTCGAGGCATGGCAACGAACATGGGGAAAAGTGGGACGTCGTCGGCCCGAGTGTGGCGACGATACAACCCGTTGACTTGGCGGGTCGTCATGCGCCACGTGGGAGTGGCTCACACCTGCTCACGGTCAGCGAGCGAGGTCCGAGGCCTCTTCCTCGTCGTCCTGCGTGGCGGGGGGTTCCAGCAGGAGGGTCGTCTCGCGACCAGGATGGCGGCGACCGACCACCACGAACGCTACCAGCGCGCCGAGGAAGGCCAGGATCGACGTCCAGACGTTGATCCTCAGCCCGAGGAAGCCGTGCGCGGGGTCGATGCGGAGCATCTCGATCCAGAGCCGCCCCGACGTGTAGACCATGACGTAGAGCCAGAACACGCGGCCGTGACCCAGCTTGAAGCGCCGGTCCGCCCACACGAGCAGCGCCGCGCCCGCGAAGTTCCAGACCATCTCGTAGAGGAACGTCGGGTGGTAGAGCGTGCCCGCGGGGTCCCCCGCCGGGCGGTGCGCGTCGTCGATCTCCAGACCCCACGGCAGGGACGTGGGGCCGCCGAACAGCTCCTGGTTGAACCAGTTGCCGAGGCGGCCGATCCCCTGCGCCACGAGCAGGCCGGGGGCGAGCGCGTCCGCGAACGGGGCGAGCCGCACGCGCTGGCGCCGTGCGCCGATCCAGGCGCCGACGGCGCCGAGCGCCACGGCACCCCAGATCCCGAGGCCGCCCTCCCAGATCGCGAACGCCTTCCAGGGGTCG
>Ga0180221_1001758_pt1 | contig 13726 bp, 15 predicted proteins | sample eDN5th37CKraftMG_FD_151339 | JGI IMG/M metagenome (GOLD analysis project Ga0180221, IMG submission 151339) | Enriched Miracle-Growth compost microbial communities from Emeryville, California, USA - eDNA 5th pass 37_C Kraft MG (version 2) (version 2) ...
GTTCCACGCTGAAAATCCTCGCGCCCTCCCTGCTGTCGCAGAAAGGGAAAGGGTGGACGACTTTTACGCCGCCCGCAGCAGCTCCATGCCGCCGCTTCCGTGGCCTAATTTCTCACCGCCGTTCTCAAAGAAGGCTGGCGGATAATAGACCGGCCAGCCTGACAGCTCGAACCACGGATTGCCGAGTTGAGGCTGAAAGCCGAGGCGGAAGGCGACCCATTGCGTCGCCGCCCACGTCATCACCAGAACGATAGTGAAGACGACAGCAATCTGCCCCCAAAGGATTCGGCCTCCGCGCAATGCAGGCTCCAATCGGTATAAGATGGAACCGATCGGAGAACAGGGTTAGTTGGAGAGCAAGTAAAATGGAACGGCTGTGGGGCTGCCGGATACTGCCGGCGGCAAATCGGATGGATGGCAGCGGCCACCTTCGACACTCTGCGGGAGGAACTGGTTCAAATCAGGCATTTCCATATGTGCGACTGATCTCGACAGCCATGGAAAGCAGGTTCAAGAGCGCGGGATCACGGTTGGAGGGTGACCATACAGCCGAGAACTCGATAATTTCAGGCTCGTCGCGGATCGGCAGGAAAGTGGCACTCGTTCTAGTGGCTTCTGCGCCTTCCTCGGCAAAAAGCGAAACGCCATGGCCCGCCGCAATCATCGACAACAGCGTGCTGCGGCCAACATCGAGACGGTGGATGGTAGGCGTCAGCCATTTGCCGGCCGCACGGGCCACGATCAGGTCATGAATCTGTGGACCTGTTCCGCCGTGTCGCACGAGGAAAGTTTCCTCCGCAAGCTGCCGCCATTCGACGTCCGACTTCGTAGTCAATCGGTGCCTTGCCGGCAGCGCAACCATCAAACGGTCACGCCATATAACACGGGAATGGAGATCGGGTATTTCCTGGGCACCGGCCATGAAGGCGACATCTAGCTTGTTTTCACGCAGCATGAACTGTGCGTCGCGTGCCGTGCCTTCAGTAATGTGCAGGCAGACGCCTGGATACTGTCCATGGAACCGTAGTAGCAGCCTGTCGAGAAAGCCGCCCGATGTGAGGGCGTATACCCCGATCCGAAGGTCGCCTTCCTTGCCGCGCGCATGCATCCCGGCGGTCTTGATCGCATGATCCAGTATGCTCATCGCGTCCTCGATCTGCTCAACGAAGCGCCGCCCGGCTTCAGTAAGGCGGACGCCTCGCGTGTTGCGGTCAAAGAGCACGATGCCGAGGTCTTCCTCCAGCGCCCGGATTCGTTCACTGACGCTCGATTGGCTGGTGCCGAGTGCCTGTGCCGCGCGGTGAAAGCTGAGATGCCGGGCGACGGCTGACGTGTGAATTAAGGCAACCATTGGGATGCGCCTCCCATATAGAAACTGGCTGTTGTTAGGCCTAACAAGCCGACGCCGACGCATTTCGCCGCCTCCCTTCAATGACTTCTGATTACCTATGATAAGCGCTAAGACGACCCAGATTGGCTACGACTTAGTTCTGCCGTTACCCTGGCTGCATCGCTTGCATCCCCCTCGTGATCGAAATCGACACCGGGATCGCAAGCAGCGGCGCTATGGCAAAGAGTAGGAAGAGCCAGTAGGCGGCGGCGGCGGTGCCAGCTACTCCTCCCGGCTCCGTCAGGCCGGCTAGATTGGCGATCATGCCTGCGACCGCGGCCCCAAGCGCAGTCGCGAAGAGCTGTATCGTCGTGATCGCGGAGGCTGCGAGGTTTTGTTCGTCTCCCGGTGCAACGTGCAGAACTCGTGTCAGAAGATGTGGCCATGCCAAGCCAACCCCGAAACCCACAAGCAACAGAGCCAAGACAATCGCTGAAAGAAGCCCGACGTCTATGTTGCTCTGTATCGGGGTCAGCCACGCCAGACCGATAAATCCGACAATCATGATTGGGGCCGCGAAAAGGATTGCCTTGCGCGCGCCGCCCTCCCGCAGGCCAGAGCCTCCGATTTGAGCCAGCGTCCAGCTTGCTGCCATAATGGCGGCGAGATAGCCTGCGGTTAGCGGGGAGACGCCGTGAAGGACCTGAAGGAAATAAGGCACAAAGATTTCGCTGCCCGGGACTGAGAAGACCAGTAGGGCAAGAGCAGCATAGGCTGCGCCCAGCGGGCAAAAGACATTAAGGGCTCCGCGAGGAAGAAGTCGCGTGGATCCGCGAGCTTCCATCACCACAAGAATCGTAATCAAGACAAGGGCTATGGCGATTCCGATAAAGTTGCGGTCGACCTCATTCGAAACACTGCCAATAGAGATTGCGAGAATTGCTGCGGCGAGAAGCGCGAGCTGAAAAACAGCGACCGGGTGTCGTTCACCGTCGGCTTGGCTCCGCTTAGGTAGCACCGCAAGAGCCAACAGGAGCAGCAGGATTGCAACACCCGCCACTGCCCAGAATGCAGCTCGCCATACATCCAACTCGGCAAATATCCCTCCAAGAGCCGGGCCGAATAGCGTTGATACACCCCACATTCCAGAAACCAAGGCCATTGCGCGTGGCCACAGTGCCTCGCTGTAGATAATTCGAATGATCACATAGGAGAGCGCGAATACCAGTCCGCCGCCGAACCCTTGGAGAGTACGTCCCACAAGCATGATTTCCATGGAGGGGGCGACGCTACACAGAAGCGAACCGGCCGTGAAAATGAGAAGCGCGAGGGCGAACGCCCCCCGTGGGCCGAAAGACTGTAATGGGCGTGCGGAGAGAGCAGAGCCGATGATCGAGGCGACCACGAAAAGGGTAGTATTCCATGCGTAGTAGTCAAGGCCGCCAATATCCCGCACCACCGATGGCAGGATGGTCGTTGCCACATAGACATTGACGGCGTGCAGACCGACGCCGCCAGACAGTGTAATGGCCTGCAATGCGGAACGCCCGCTAAAGAGTTCAGCCCAACTTCCCTTGTTCGACAATTTCAGATCTCCGTCGTTCGGCCGCTTGCCCGAGCGGAGATGTCACGTGTCGTTCCTCCCCACCCGTAGTCCGTGACGCGCTGTCATACGGGAGTTTCCCGCCGGACTTGCAGCGAATCCATGAATGAGGATAATCATGATCTTCCATAAATGGATGAGCAAATGAGAATTTCTAACGATCTCATGAATTCTGCTAATACGATCGTTCTCGCTCAGCTCTCCGGCATATAGGGGATAGCGTCATGTGGAACGGGTCTGGAGTTTCGTATCGTTCAATCCCGCCGCTGCCGACGTTGCGAACGTTCGAAGCTGTCGCACGAAAGGGAAGTTTCACGCTGGCTGCGAGAGACCTCGCGATTACGCAAAGCGCCGTTAGCCATCAGATCAAAGCGCTTGAGGAGTTTCTTGGTGTCCCGCTTTTCTGGCGACATAATCCCGGCATTGAACTCACCGAGGATGGGAAGATCCTGCTGGAGGCGGTGCGTGCCGGGCTTGATGTGATCCTGGCAGCAACAGACCGGATTCGGTATCGTAATCAGTCGGGCATCCTCACGATCGCGGTCCCCACAGCGTTTGCCATGTGGTGGCTCGTGCCGCGCCTTGGTCGCTTCGCCACTCTGCATCCAAATATTGAGATACGACTGTCGATGCTCGATCATCGCTCGCCAGACTTCGTTCGCGACGGACTCGATGCAGCGATTGTTTCGCACCCGGCCGATCAGGCGCCGACGGACAACGAGATTTTTCTCTTCCGGGAAGAGAGTTATCCTGTCTGTAGCCCGATCTTGCTGAAGCAGCCTAGGGAAGACAAGCAGTTTGATCTGACTGGTTATACGCTCATCGAGGAGGACCCTGCGCCTGACCAAGCGTTGGCGTGGTCGTATTGGCTGGACCGGCTGAAAGTGAGCGCCGACAACACACAGCCACGGCTCCGCTTCAGCCACTATGGCGTTGCGCTTTCCGCGGCTATCGATGGCTTGGGCGTCGCTCTAGGTCGTTCACCGATGATCAATGCGGAACTGGAGGCCGGTCGTCTGGTTCGGCCATATGGTGACAATGTCAAGGCGCTCGCGTCCCACGTATATGCGCTCACATGGCCGGAGGGATTGGCTACAGACCAACGGCTGATGGCGTTCCGTGATTTTGCGCTGGATGAAGCATGCGGATGCGAACTTGCGGCCGGTCCGTGCGGGGCTCCGCCACCTGCTGAAGGAGCCCCGGCAGTAAATTGGTCCGGCGATCGAGCAGCTCGCCGGCGTGCTGCACTCTCGGGCATTTAAGCTGAAGCGGCATAGGTGCTAGCGCTCTTGAAGCGCTAGTCGAACCCCTAGAGCACAGTACACGCAGCCGACCACTTTCCCCTGCCATTTCATCACCGACGGGTTCCGGCGCAGGAAATTGCCCAGCCCGCTCGCGCCCACGGCGAATACGATTGTGCTGACGAGGCCTAGGCCAACAAAGATGATCCCTAGAATGATGAGTTGAAGCGTTATCGACCCGTTCTCTGGCCGAACGAATTGCGGGAGGAATGCAAGAAAGAACAACGCTGTCTTGGGATTAAGGACTTCCGCCAAAATTGCCTGACTGAAAGCCTGACCAGCGGAGATCCGCACTGCGCCGGCCGACGGATTGACTGAGGTTTTTTCCAGAAGCGCGCGTATACCGAGATAAATGAGATAGGCAGCGCCGATATATTTGACGATACTGAACAGCATGGCAGAGGCGGCTATGACTGCCGAGATACCGACCACGGCCATGAGCGTGTGTACCAGGTCGCCAGCGGCAATCCCGGCTCCGGTGGCGATCCCGACCTTCGTTCCAGAAGTTGTAGCCCGCGCCACGGTGAGCAGCGTGGCTGGCCCCGGAATAAAGACAAAGCCTAGAACAACTGCACAGTACGTAACCATTGTCGTCATGTCGATCATGCTATTTTTCTCCGGGAGAATAAGATCAAAGAGGTCAGGCATGCAGCTATTGGCTAATCAGCAGGGCAGTGACTGCGCCACACAACGCTAGCAGTGTCGCAAAGTCTAGAGGTACGCGCCAAATGCTCAGCCGCACCCATCTCCTTGCTTTCTCCTGCATAGCCGGCGTCATTTGGTTCGCTCGTTCGAACTCGAGTGCGCGGGGGATGAAATAGACACCTGACCAGGCACGCATCAGGAGATGGCTTGCCGCCGCAATGAAAAGGCACAGGCGTGCAGATGGATGTGCCCAGACCAGCCACAAGGCGGCGATGAGGGTGAACTCAAAGACAAAGTGCACAGGCATCCAGAAGAGCTTCCGGTTGAGCCCACCCTGTTCCGGCTGGATCAAGTGAATATTCGCAGGCCATATCCGATCTACCAACAGGCACTCGTACAACGCGCCGCCTAGGCTCATGGCGGCAAGAGCAAGCGCGGAAAAGGTTGCGAAGGGAGCGAGCACGCCATGCATTGCGGATGCCTCCAACTGTGATATCTTACCAATCAATTATCTTGATTGGTAAGGGAAATCGATGGCGGAGTCAAATCAGCGGCGGACGGACCAGATGACCAGGCTTGGCGTAGCGCTTCGGATGGCTAGCGCCCAAAGTACCTTAATCAGCCAGGCAGTCGCCGACGCAGTCGGCCTCACTCCTACGGCCCTTGAGTGTCTCGACCTGATTCAATTACGCGGTTGTGCTACCGCAGGTGACCTGGCGCGGCATACTGGTTTGACGACCGGAGCCGTAACGAGCCTGATCGATCGGTTGGAGCAGGGCGGTTACGTCACTCGTGAGCGTGATCCGCAAGATCGTCGACGTGTCTACGTCCGGCTGCGGCCCGAGAACATAGGCGAGCTCGCAGCGATCTATCATCCTCTTCAGGCGGCGACGGAACGTCTGTTTAACCGCTACTCGAGGGCAGAATTGAACCTGCTCATAGATTTTACAGAACGCAGCGCCGAGATTGCGAGCGATTTCGTTAGAAGCCTTAGAAATCTGGAAACTCAAAGCGACAGCGCTGAGAGGCACTAAAAGAGGTTGTATAGATGTCGGAAGCCGATGGATTCTCAGAATTGCTCGTTCATCAGGCAAAGTTGCAGGCCGAAGCCGACGCGCTAATAGATGCGCTCGGCTTGGACAACTTGCTGTCAGATATCGGAAGTCCGACGCGCGTGGGGAGTTCCGCACTGGGTCTGATGGTCCGCCGGGATATCGACATCACGGTTGTATGCAAAAAGCTGGATGAGGAGACGCACCGCGCGGTGGCTGAACTTGGCGGGAAGCTGGCTATGCATGCTTCTATAGGCTCTGTTCAATTCCGCAATGATACGGGTATCTGGAACAGTGACGTCGAAAAATATCCCGATGGTCTGTATCTGGGGGTTACCTGTCGCGACGAGACCGGCCGAGACTGGACCTTTGACATCTGGTTTGTCGACGAGCCGGAGAGGCAGCCTGATCTCAAACATCTTCGCACCATTCCGCTAAAGCTGACCACGTCCGCTCGCCATTTGATTCTGGCGATCAAAACCGCGCTGGCGAATGGTTCCTTCGCAGGTAGACGCCCGTCCAGCTTTCAGATCTACGAAGCTGTACTTGAACACGGCGTAACAAGCCTCTCCGAGTTTGGAGATTGGCTTAACGATACGCTTCGATCAGAGTTTTAGTTGCTTTTTCCCAACTGCCACGGAGCCCGAACTGCCTTTACAACGTCAATCACGAATCGGCCATCGATGACCGGTCGTCACGAGGCAAGGGTGAGTTCCAGAGTCTTTCGACCACGGCGAACTTGCCGCTGGATAACTGCACGGAGCATATATGCTGTAGTGGTTGAGCGTTGATGAGCATCGAAGAAGACAAGCAAATCATGGACTATCAGGAAGCGCTTAAGCGCGCGCGCACGCTCATGCAGGCTCACCCCCGTATAGTCTTCATGATGTGCGGGATAGCAGGTTCAGGGAAGACCACTTTCGCCCAAGCGCTTGAGAAGATGGGCTGCCAACGGCTATCCATAGATGAGGAGATCTGGCGCACAAGCGGTCGATTTGGCGTGGACTATTCAGAGCACGATTATCCCGACCTGCAAGCGTCAGTAGAGAAGAGCCTGCGTCGGCAGCTTGTCAAAATGCTGCGGCACGGAACCAAGGCGGTAATCGACTTTAGCTTCTGGAACGCCAAAGCACGGGCCGACTACCGGGAGCTTGTGCAGCGCAACGATCATCACTGCCAACTCGTGTATATGAACGTTCCAGAGAAGGTCTTGCGCGAGCGGTTGATCGCGAGGGCCTCCCGCCGAGATGCTAACGCGGCCTTTCCAATTACAGAGAAGCGTTTGCGGCGCTACATCCGGGGCTTCGAACCACCATCTGGCAAAGAGGCGTGGACGGTGGAATAGGGACCAGAGCGCTCATAAGTCATGCTGGTGGCAAAGAATCTCAGGGAGTAGCCGGAGAAATGGAGAGAATCGGAAAAGTACGACGCCTTCGTCGATATCCGTTGAAATCAGCCCTTGGTGAAGAGCTTCAGCACGCGGTGCTGACAAAGACAGGTGTATATGGCGATCGGGCATTTGCCGTGTTGGATAGGGAAAGCGGGAAAATCGCCAGTGCGAAAAGGCCAATGCTCTGGCGGTCCCTTCTATCGCTCACGGCTCAGCTTTCGGAAGACACTGGCACATTGGCAATCTCTCTGCCCAATGGCCACACCATTCATTCGAACTCAGAAAATATCGATTCAGCTCTGTCCAACCTCCTTGGACGCCACGTCTCGCTGGTATCCGAGCGCCGGCCCGGAATGCAGTTTGAACGCTCACGACCGGAAGAAGTGCTGGCTCATGGTCTTGATGCCGATGTTGCCTTGGATGTGGGAGAAATTGGTGCAGCCGCCCCGGAAGGAGGTTTTTACGACTTTGCGCCCGTGCATCTCGTCACTGTCGCTTCCTTGGAAGAAATTTCGCGCAAGGCAAACCTCCATGCGCTAGAGGCGGAAAGATATCGGCCCAACATCGTGATCGATAGTTCCGACACCACTCCCTTCATCGAAAACAGTTGGACAGGCCAGAAATTGCAGATCGGCAGCGCAGTTCTGGAAATCATGGTGCCTACGCCTAGATGTGCCGTGCCGACTTTGGCTCACGGCCTCGGGCTTGAGCCGAAACCAGATGTATTACGAGCAATCCACGCGAACAATCGCGTGGACATACCTGATGCCGGGACGTTTCCATGCCTTGGCGTCTACGCGAAGGTTCTTCACACTGGGGAAATAGTGCCGGGGGATTCAGTGCTTTTCGTAGATGACTGATCCGGTTGGGCGAGCATTAGCCATTTGCGTCAGAGAAGCCTCCATTGTTGGAACAGTCGCTCCAATGGTCAGTCGCGGCGTCAGCTAACCGTCCATAAATCCGAGTAAGCTCCGCTCTATAGTAGAAGCTAGTCCAGCTTTCAAGTTTATGAGCTGTACTCGAAAAGTAAGCGGGGTCTGACGGCCGCCTTGCACGCCGCGCATCCGCCGGGATGATTGCCGCTCTTTAAGCGGGGTGGCCGGTGTTGGACCAGATCGAGGATTCAGCGAGCGATGGAGCAAGCACTCATACAAGCAGTCGTATGAGTAGTCGGATAGAGGTCATTAGCCGGGTGTCGGGCCGGCGGCGCTGGACGGTTGGACTTGTAACGGTTTTGTGCCGGTCACCTGTCTCATTATGCCACCTTGGCTTCGAACGCGAGCGGGCTAATTCCACCCAGATATGAATGTCTGCGGCGGGTGTTGTAGAACCCGTTGATGTACTAGAAGATGGCAGCCTCTGCTTGTCGCCGTGTTGGCCAGCTTTGCCGCCAGATGAGTTCGGCCTTCAGGCTTTTGAAGAACGTTTCGACAGAGGCATTATCATAGCAATTGCCCTTGTCGCTCATCGATGGACGTAGGCCATAGGCCTGCAACTTCTTCTGATAATCGTAAGAACAATATTGGCTGCCGCGGACGCCCTTCTGTTTGTCAAGCGACGATCCTGGTTTGATTGATCTGCTTCTGGCGACGCATGATGATGCCGAAGACTTCCCGAGCGATGTAACGTTTCAATGCCCGGATTGCATCGAGCTTGGAGTGGCCCGCAGCCATACGGCGAGCGACATACTGCTTTGTCTTGTCATCGGTCCTGAGGCGGCCAATTGCAATGATATGGAGGGCGCTATTGGCAAGCCGGTCGCCGCCCCGGTTCAGACGATGTCTTGTGGTCTTTCCTGAGGATGCTGGCACAGGGCTGACGCCGCAGAGCGCCGCGAAACTTGCTTCTGACTTCAATCGCTCGGGATTGTCGCCGGCGGTGAGCAAAAGCTGCGCGGCGCTGTTGTGTCCAATTGAATTACGTTCGACAAGGTCCGGAGCCAGGTCTTCGACGATTGCAGCGATCATCATGTCGAGATCGGCAATCTCATCATGCAGTTCGAGGTATCTGCGACCAAGCGACTTCAGGGTAATCCGATACGCCGCTTCCACATCGCGATAGGCTGTCAAGTCCGGACGCCAGGCGGCAAGCAATCGAACCAGTTGCATGCGGGTCATGCGACGCAGCTGATCCCGCAACACGTCGGGCGCTGCGATGATCGTATTCTGGATTAATTGCAAGGCTATGCGCCGAGCGTTGACTGCCGTCTTTCGGCAAGCCTTTAAAACTCTGAGAGATTCCACCATGCCGTCCCGGCTTCGAGGTGTGACGGTTCGCCGTTTGGCAAAGGCGGCATGTGCCGCAGCCTGGGCATCGAGATCATCATTCTTACCCCGTCTTCGACGGTCGTGACGATCTGGTGTGGTAACTTCAAGGACCTCCACGCCCGCGGCCTGCATATATCGCAGCAGCCCAGCACCATAACTGCCTGTGCACTCGACACCAACGCGCTGCAACTCTCCGAATGTCCGCATCCAGGCAAGCATCAACCGATAGCCGTTACGGGTCGTCGGGAAACTGCGCGTCTCAAGAACGCGGTCGTAATCATCGACGACCGCTGCGACATGTAAATCCTTATGGGTATCGACGCCGCCGACAACATGACGCGCTGGCTTGTTCTTCTGTTCCATGCCGTAACCTCTGGAGTTTGACCGCTATCGCACGGCTCAACCACGGGCATATGCATGGACAGGACAGTCATGTGACCAACGCGGTCAGGCCCTTCTTGGGTCACAAGCAAACGCCGAGGCAAAGCCTCACCGCAAGGCGCTCCCGGGCGGCTGACAGGTCCAGGGAAAGACACGCTGGTCGATCGGAGTGTGGGTCAAGCCACACCTGGACGCCTTGCAGCGCCAGCCTACCAAGCGATCGATCGGTGTTTGAGACAAACCGCCCGGGAACTGGCTATCATCTTCTGACTATCCGAATGGAAAAGGCAGCCTTCCGGAGGCTGACGCAGGCGCACCGCCATATCGAGCGCCCTAATCGCCAGATCCTTTTTCATCCTGTCGCTGACAGCCCAACCAACGACGCGACGGCTATGCAGGTCGAGAATGACGGCAAGGTAGAGCCAACCCTCCGACGTCCAGATATAGGTGATGTCGCCTGCCCATTTACGGTTGGGAGCATCAGCGGCAAAGTCGCCGTCCAGCCAGTTCGCCGCGACACCCAGGCGATGATGGCTGTCCGTCGTCACCTTGTGCTTGCGCGTGCGGACCGGCTTGATGCCGTTGATCCGCATAAGTCGTCCGACCCGGCGCTCGCCAACATCGAGCCCTACCTCCTTTAACTCCATCGTCATGCGAGGACGACCATAGCTACCAAGGCTGAGGCTGTTTTGTTCCCGGATATGGGCCAGCACTTTCATATCCGTCCGCTCCCGCTGACTGATCGGTCGCGAGCGCCAGGAACGATATCCGCGCTCACTGACAAGCATGACACGGCAGAGCAACTCAACAGGCCAGCGATGCCGCCAGCTATGCACAAAAGCGAACTTCACGGCTTTTGGCTCGCGAAGAACTGCGTGGCCTTTTTTAGGATTTCCCTCTCCTCCCGAAGCACACGATTCTCAAGGCGAAGGCGTTCATTCTCACGTGCCAGATCTGCCTGCGGCGCTGAAACCAGATCACTGGGCCGATACTGCGACACCCATTTGCCAAGCGTCGACTTCGCTATCCCCAAATCCGATGCAACCCGGTCGCGGGGTAACCCGCTGGTCAGCGCTATCCGCACCGCCTCATGCTTGAACTCTTCTGTATGCTTGATCATCTCGTCGGTCTCCTGTTGCGAGCTCTAATCGCTCAGGTGACCGGCACAAAACCGTTACAAGTCCAGGTGGAGCAGAAGCTGGCAGTGCTGCGGGATGCATTCGGCCCGGAGGGCTCCGTGCGCGCGGCCTGTGAACGCCATGACGTCGGCAGCGGCTCGATCTACACCTGGCGCCGTCAGGCGATGTCTGGCGAACTGACCGGGGTACGCAAGCCGATCGAGCCTGTGCTTGCAGAGGTGCAGATCAGCGAGCCGCCCGCGTTGCCCGCTCCGTTGGTTTCCTCGCCCATCAGCAGTTCGATCGGGATTGATCTGCCATCGGGCATCAGGGTGACGGTGGATGCCACGGTCGATGCTGATGCTCTGTCGCGGGTTATCGGTATCCTGACGCGATGATCCCGCTGCCACCAACGACGCGGATATTCCTGGCCTGTGGCGCGACAGACATGCGTAAGGGTTTTGACGGCCTTGCCGTGATGACACAGCAGGTTCTGGAGCAAAGCCCGCATTCCGGTGCGCTGTTCGCCTTTCGGGGGAAGCGCGGCGATCTGGTGAAGCTGCTCTGGTATGACGGCCAGGGCATGTGCCTTTTCTCCAAGCGGATGGACCGGGGTCGGTTCGTGTGGCCATCGACTAAGGCTGGGTCGGTGATGATGACGGCCGCGCAGCTTTCCATGCTATTGGAAGGCATCGACTGGCGGCGGCCGGAACGCACTTTTACCCCCTCGCTCGCGGGATACAACGCCCATTTTCCGGCAGTTTTGCTGGCTTTGGAGTGTCCGATTCGCTATAGGATCGCGGTGTCGGACGCAGGCCTTTCCACCGCTGACAAAGACGCTCGGATCGCCGAGCTCGAAGCTGCTTTGGCAGCCGCCCACGCCGATATTTCTGCTCGCGATATCCTGATCGACACGCTGCGCGTGCAGATCGCGCGCCTCAAGCGGATGCAGTTCGGCAAGTCGTCCGAGAAGCTCGACACGCAGATCGCGCAGCTTGAGCTGGCCCTCGAAGAGCTGGAGGGCCAGGCCATCGTCGCTGCCGCGCGTCGGGCCGATCCGGCAGATGGCATTCGGTCAGCGCCTGTTCGCGCGCTGCCCGCCCATCTGCCGCGCGAGGAACAGCGGATCGAGCCGGAGCAAGGCGCCTGCACCTGTCCCGACTGCGGTGGAACGCTGCGGCCTCTGGGAGAGGATAGCGACGAGATGCTCGATGCCGTGCCGGTGCAATGGCGTGTCATTCGAACCATCCGGCCCAAGTATAGCTGCCGGTCCTGCGAGAAGATCGTGCAGGCGCCCGCGCCGGTAAAAGCCATTGCCCGGGGCAAGGCGACCTTTGGCACGCTGGCCCACGTTGTCGTCTCCAAGTTCGACCATCATCTGCCGCTTTACCGCCAAGCCGAGATCATGGCTGCGCAGGGGATCGAAGTCGACCGTTCAACGCTCACAGGCTGGGTCGGGCAGGCATCCGTGCTGCTCGACCCGATCATCAGTCGCATCCGCGAGGTCGGCCTGACCGCCTCGAAGATCCATACCGACGATACGCCGGTTCCCATGCTTGATCCGGGCCGGGGCAAGACGGCGACCGGCAGGCTCTGGGCTTACGCCGTCGATGATCGAAGTTCCGGAGCCACCACTCCCTCGCTGGTCTGGTACGAGTTCACCACCGACCGCACCGGCGCGCATCCCCAGCGGCAGCTGGCCAACTTCACTGGCTATCTCCAGGCTGACGGCTATGCCGGCTATGACAAGCTCTACGATACGAACCGCGTCACTGAGGTTGCTTGCTGGGCGCATTTCCGGCGGAAGGTATTCGACATCCACGCCGCCAAGCCGACGCCGCTCACCACTGATCTGCTGGAACGCATCGGCGAGCTTTACGAGATCGAGGCAGAGGTTCGAGGCCATCAACCCGATAGCCGACGACGAAGCCGGCAGGACCGCACCCGGCCATTGATCGATGATCTGCGCCAGACGCTCGACGATGCGTTGCGCCGTCTCTCGCCCAAGTCCGAGATGGCCAAGGCCATCGCCTATGGCCGCAAGCGCTGGGTCGCGCTCACGCGCTTCCTTGATGACGGCCGTCTGGAGATCGATAACAACGTCGCGGAGCGCGCCATGCGGTGTGTGGCCCTGGGCCGGAAAAACTGGCTGTTTGCCGGATCAAAGGCAGGCGGCGATCGCGCCGCTGCCGTCTATTCCGTCATCGAGACCGCAAAGCTCAATGGCCTCGAACCGCAGGCCTATATTGCCGACGTCATCGCCAAGATCGCTGGCAACTGGCCTGCTGCCCGCTGGGACGAACTCATGCCGTGGAACTGGCGGCCAGATCAGCGACCGATCGCCGAAGCCGCCTGAACCGCGGTCCTCAGGCCACGCTTACCTCGAAAACGGCGTAACCAAGCTATCTGAACTTGAAGACTGGCTGAAGGGGACCCGTCAACCAGAGTTCTAGGTCTTCGCGACTAAGAACTCTTCCGCGCTCGATAATTGCAAGCCATCCTTCCGGTTCGCGAAGTAGCGTTGTGCAAGTGCGCTCGGAGTGACATGCCGAACATCCTGAAAGCCGGCACTCCGAGCCATGGCCGTTATCTCTTCAGGCGCGAATAAGCTAATGAATGGTGTTCCGCTTGCGCGTGCA
>Ga0180221_1001759_pt1 | contig 13726 bp, 16 predicted proteins | sample eDN5th37CKraftMG_FD_151339 | JGI IMG/M metagenome (GOLD analysis project Ga0180221, IMG submission 151339) | Enriched Miracle-Growth compost microbial communities from Emeryville, California, USA - eDNA 5th pass 37_C Kraft MG (version 2) (version 2) ...
CCGCCCGCTTCAAGGCGCTGACCCGCTGGGGCGAGATCGAGAAGACGCTGGACGGCATCTTCGCCGCCAAGGCCGCCGGGCTGGCCGTCAAGATCAACGCCGTGGCAATGAAGGGCGTCAACGAGGACGAGTTCGACCGTCTCATCGCCTGGTGCGGCGAGCACGGCTTCGATCTGACGCTGATCGAGACCATGCCGCTCGGCGAGATCAGCGAGGACCGCACCGACCAGTACCTTCCCCTCTCCCTGGTCCGCCGCCGCCTGCGCGAGACCTGGACGCTGGAGGAGACGGACTACGCCACCGGCGGCCCCGCCCGCTACATGGTGGTGAAGGAGACCGGCCGCCGCCTCGGCTTCATCACGCCGATGACGCACAACTTCTGCGAGAGCTGCAACCGCGTGCGCCTGACCTGCACGGGCACCCTCTACATGTGCCTGGGCCAGGAGGACGCGGCCGACCTGCGCGCCGTGCTGCGCGACCCCTCCGTGGACGAGGAAGGGCTACAGGCGGCCATCGAGGCTGCCATCGCCCGCAAGCCGAAGGGGCATGATTTCGTCATCGACCGACGCCACAACCGGCCGGCGGTCGGGCGCCACATGAGCGTGACGGGCGGCTGAGCGGATGGAAGGATTGCGCGGCCTCGTCACCTCGCTCGCCATCCCCGGCATGCCGGAATGGACCGGGCTGCTGCTCCTGCTGCTGGGCCTGCTCTGCGCCGCCGCCTTCCTGCTGATGCCCTTCAGCGTCTTCGGCGTGAAGGCGCGGCTGGAGGCGCTGGAGGTGCAGCTCGACGAGATCCAGGGCGAGCTGCGGGTACTCGCCATGCGGCTGGAGGATCCAGCTCTCGTCCGCCGCCCGGTGGTGACGAACGATTCCTGGGCCGAACCGCCGGCGCTCGCCCAGAAGCCTGCGCCCCAGCGGGAGCCGCCGCGCGTCACCCCGCCGGTTCCGCCGCCACCCACCTGGCCGGGCGGCACCGGCCGCGGCCCGCGGGCTGAGCCCAGGCTCGACTGGCCGCGGCAGCGCTAGAGCAGATCCCGATCAGGGGGGAATCACCTGATCGGGTGAAGATGCTCGTCAAAACAAAAGGCGAGAGCGGTTGAAGTGAGCCAAGGCGAACGGAAACCGCTCTAAGCCTTCGGTTCCTTCAGGAGCCCGGCGCCGGCTGCACCGCCGGCGTCACCCCACGGACGGCCTGTGCGACCTCGCGCGTGAAACCGTCGGCGTCCAGTCCCAGCAGATCCTTCTGCCGTGTCGGCACGGCCAGGAAGACCTTGAGGAAGCGCCCGGCGGCCACGCCGACGCAGACCTGCTGCCACATGGCCGTGCGGCCATAGGTGCCCTGCAGCTCGGCGCATTGCAGCGGCCCGCCACCGGCGACCGGCAGGATATGGCGCCCGCTTTCGGCCATGGAGCGGCCCGGCGCCGGAGCCAGCGCCTCCTGCACGCCCTCATCCAGCTTGGCCGCGATCACCCCGTCCGGGGTATCGGGCGGAAGGGGCGGCAGGCCCTGGTCATAGATCATCACGGAGGCGATCGCGGCCCGCGCGGCCACGCCGGGATGCGCCAGGGTGGCGTAGTCCACGGCACGGCCCTGCCCGGGCTGGTTCGCCTCCATGTCGGTGGTCATGCCGCGGCCGAAGCCTTCGACATAGTCCGGCAGCCGCGCCAGCGTCGCATCCAGGCTGGGCCGGGCGTTCATGGCGGCCCGGTCCGGCTGCGCGGCGCAGGCGGCCAGCAGGCCGCCCAGCGCCAGCATCACCGGCCAGCAGCCGGCAGGCTTCAATGCGCCACCCCCGGGAGGGCAAGGCCCAGATTCAGTGCCGCATTCGCCATAACAATGCCCTCCCACAGCAGCTCCAGGCCGATATAGACAATCAGCGCCACGCCGACATAGGCGATAATCTTGAACCGATCCAGGAGCTTAGCAAGCAGGCCACCCAGCAGGCCCATCATCACGATGGAGATGGCGAGGCCAATGATCAGCAGCGTCAGGTTGGCGCGCGCCACGGCGGCCACCGCCAGCACATTGTCCAGGCTCATGGAAACGTCGGCCAGGATGATCTGCCAGAGCGCCTGGCCCAGCGTCTTCTCGGCGGCCGGCGCGTGGTCCGTTGCGGCCTCGTCCCCGCCATGCCGCAGCTCGCGGTAGAAGCTCCAGGCAATGTAGAGCAGCGCCAGGCCACCAACGAGATCGATCCACCAGAGCGCGAGCAGGAAGGTGGCGAAGATCGAGAAGACGATGCGCAGCACCGCGGCGGCCAGTACGCCAAACAGCACCGCCCGGCCGCGCTGATGCGGCGGCAATCCGGCAGCCGCCAGGCCGATGACCACCGCATTGTCGCCCGAGAGGATGATGTTCAGCCACATGATCTCGGCCAGGGCCGGCAGCATGCTGGTCAAGCTTTCCATGAACCGTATTTTCTCCAGAGAGGCGGAACCGCGAGGCCGGCCCCGAAATCCGGCGGCACGCTAGTGGAGGGGGCAGGCGGGGTGAAGCGGCGGTCCGCTGCGCCCTTCGGCGCTCCGGCGGCATGGATGACAAAGCCTTCATAAGAATCGGGCCGCCCCTCGGAGAAGGGCGGCCCGTGTGTGACAGCGGCATAAGTCTTCGCGCCGCTGCCTCCTTTCGGTGTCGGCGATCAGCCGCCGGCCGGCGCTGTCGTCGCGTCGCCGGTGAAGTAGGGCAGCACCTCGCCGCCGCCGTGCCAGATCATTTCCACGGCGACATAGAGAATGACCAGCAGGCCGACCCAGGCGATCCAGCGATGGCGCTCCAGCAGCTTGGCGATGAAGGTGGCGGCGACACCCATCAGCACCACCGAGATGGCGAGGCCGACCACCAGCACCCAGAGGTGCTCCTTGGCCGCACCGGCCACTGCCAGCACGTTGTCGAGGCTCATCGAGACGTCGGCCACCAGGATCTGGGTGATCGCGCCACGCAGCGTCTTGCGCTCGCCCGTGGTCTGCGCCTCCACCTCGGCCTCCTGCACCTCCGGCGCGTCGCCGTGCTGCAGTTCGCGGAACATCTTGTAGCAGACCCAGAGCAGCAGGATGCCGCCCGCCAGCGTCAGGCCGACAATGGCCAGCAGCTGGGTGGTGATGGCCGCGAAGCCGATACGCATGATGGTCGCGGCGGCGATGCCCCAGAAGATCGCCTTGCGTCGCTGGTCGGCAGGCAATCCCGCTGCGGCCATGCCGACGACAATGGCGTTGTCACCTGCCAGTACCAGGTCGATCAGCAGGACCTGACCGAGGGCGATCAACTCCGGCATGAGGGCAGCCAAATCCATGAACCTGTTTCCCGTTCCCGTTCGGTAGAGGGGCGCTTAAGGCCAGCGCCAACATTGCACAACAGTCATGTCGGATAACTGACCGGTTTGACATGTCCCGGAGGTTGACGTGACCGGGGAAGATGGCCATTCCCCGCCTTCTCCGGGCCGTCCGCGCGCCGGCCTCCAGCCCCCCCACGCAGGACGTCAATCATGGTTCCGCGCTATACCCGCCCCGAGATGGCCGCCATCTGGTCGCCCGAGTCTCGCTATCGCATCTGGTTCGAGATCGAGGCGCTGGCCGCCGAGGCGATGGGCCAGCTCGGCACCATCCCCGCCGAGGCCGCCACCGCCATCCGGCAGAAGGGCGAGCCCCGCGCTGCCGCCATCTCCGCCGCCGACCTGGAGCGGATCGACGCCATCGAGCGCGAGACGCGGCATGACGTCATCGCCTTCCTGACCTGGCTCGGCGAGGGCATCGGCCCGGAAGCGCGCTTCATGCACCAGGGCCTGACCAGCTCCGACGTGCTGGACACCTGCCTCTCCGTGCAGATGGTGCGCGCCGCCGACCTGTTGCTGGAAGACCTGGACAAGCTGCTCGCGGTGCTGAAGCGCCGGGCCGAGGAGCACAAATATACCCCCACTATCGGCCGCAGCCACGGCATCCATGCCGAGCCGACCACCTTCGGCCTCAAGCTGGCCGGGTATTACGCCGAATTCACCCGCAATCGCGCCCGCATGGCTGCCGCGCGTGAAGAAATCGCAACCTGCGCCATTTCCGGCGCGGTGGGCACCTTCGCCGCCGTGGACCCGCGCGTGGAGGCCTTCGTGGCCGAGAAGCTCGGCCTGCGGGTGGAGCCGGTCTCCACCCAGGTGATCCCGCGCGACCGCCACGCCGCCTTCTTCTGCGCCCTGGCGGTGATCGCCTCGGGCATCGAGCGGCTGGCCACCGAGGTCCGCCACCTGCAGCGCAGCGAGGTGCGCGAGGCGGAGGAGTATTTCCACCCCGGCCAGAAGGGGTCCTCCGCCATGCCGCACAAGCGCAACCCGGTGTTGTCGGAGAACCTGACCGGCCTCGCCCGCCTGGTGCGCGGCTATGCGGTGCCGGCGCTGGAGAACGTGGCGCTCTGGCACGAGCGGGACATCAGCCATTCCTCGGTCGAGCGGGTGATCGGGCCGGATGCCACTATCGCGCTGGACTTCGCCCTCTTCCGCCTCACTGGGATGATGGACAAGCTGACGGTCTATCCGGCCCGCATGGAGGCCAATCTGGAGAGCCTGGGCGGCGTGGTGCACAGCCAGAAGGTGCTGCTGGCGCTCACCCAGGCCGGGCTCTCGCGCGAGGGCGCCTACCAGGCCGTGCAGCGCGCCGCCATGGCCACCTGGACCGCGCTGGGCGACCCGAACGGCAAGCCCTTCCGCGACAACCTGCTGGCCGACCAGGAAGTGGCCGGCCGCCTGGACGCCGCGGCGCTGGACAAGGTGATCGACCCGCAGCGGGACTTCCGCCACGTCGAGACCATCTTCGCCCGAGTCTTCGGCCAAGGCTGAGGAAGAGGGCTGAGGGAAACACGGTTTCGTGATGGGCGGCCATGGTGCCGCCCCCGCGGCGCCACCGTTCCGCCTCACGGCAAGGGCCATATCTCCGGTATCTTGAGGAGGAACCGAAGCATGCGCCCCTTGCGTGAACTGGCCCTCATCGGTGCCGCCGCCGCCGGCCTGGCGCTCGGCCTGACCGCCGCGCCGCAGCCGGCCCATGCGGACGAAGTCGTGCTGGTGCATGACCACGGGCGCCGCTGGGGCCATCGCCCCCCGCCGCCCCGCCATTGGCGCCACCATCCGCCGCCACGCTACTACGGCTACGGGTACGGCCCCCGCTACTATCGGCCGCCGCCGCCGCGGGTCTATTACCCGCCGCCGCCGCCGCGCTATTACCGGCCTCCGCCGGTCGTCATGCCCTATTACCGGTACTGAGGCGCCGGACATCGAAAAGGCCGGGGGAAGCGCTTCCCCCGGCCTTTTCCTGTGCCTTGCCTCGTGGCGTGGCTCAGCCGATGTCCTGCTCCGGCAGGGGCCCCGGCTTGGGCTCCTCCTCCGGCTGGTGCCCGGCCAGCTTCGCCTCCAGCTGGGCGACCCGCTCGGCCAGCGCCGCGCTTTCCTCACGGGCGCGCCGCGCCACTTCCAGCGCGGCGTCGAGCTCCTCCCGCCGCACCAGCTCCAGGCGCTGCACCAGCGTCTCGACCTGCGACTTCGCCATGGCCTCCATCTCGGCGCGCAGCCCGCTCATCACCGAGAAGGCGCCGCCGGCCATGCCAGCCAGATCGTCGAAGAAGCGGCCGCGGCGGCCAGGGCCGCTCTCGGAACCGGTGTCCATCTGCAAATCCTCCTTACACGGCATTTCCGCCGCAGCTCGGCACCCAACTTGCCCGCCCTGCCGCCCGGCGCCTATACCCGGCGCGCCCGGCGGGGCGACCCTCCCTCCCGCTTTCACCTTCGCGGAAGGCTTGCTGCATGTATCTGGTCACGGGCGGCGCCGGTTTCATCGGCTCCAACATCGTCGCGGCGCTTTGCGAGCAGGGCGCGGAAGTGCTGGTCTGCGACCGCCTCCGCGCCGGCGACCCGGGGCGCGAGAAATGGCGCAACCTCGCCCATCACGGCATCGCCGGCATCCTGCCGCCCGAGCAGCTCTGGTCCTGGCTGGCCGAGTCGCCGCGGCCCGAGGCGATCATCCACATGGGCGCCATCAGCGACACCACGGTGCGCGACGGCGACCTGGTGGCCGAGAACAATCTCTCCCTCACCCTGCAGCTCTGGAGCTGGTGCGCCGAGAACGGGGTGCGGCTGATCTACGCCTCCTCGGCCGCCACCTATGGCGACGGCAGCCAGGGCTTCGACGACGACGCATCGCCGGACTATCTCGCCCGCCTGCGGCCGCTGAACCTCTATGGCTGGTCGAAGCACGCCGTCGACCGCCGCGTGACCGACCTGCTGGCGCGCGGCAATCCGGCGCCGCCGCAATGGGCGGGGCTGAAGTTCTTCAACGTCTATGGCCCCAACGAGTACCACAAGGGCCGCATGGCCAGCGTGGTGCTGCACAAGTTCGGCCAGATCATGACCGGCGCCCCCGCCACGCTGTTCCGCTCGGACCGCGAGGGCATCGCCGATGGCGAGCAGCTGCGCGACTTCGTGCATGTCGATGACTGCGTCGCCGTGGTGCTGTGGCTGCTGCAGAATCCGCAGGTTTCCGGCCTGTTCAACGTCGGCACCGGCACGGCGCGCTCCTTCCTCGACCTGACGCGCGCCATCTACGCCGCGCTGGGCCGGACGCCGGAGATCGCCTTCGTGGACATGCCGGTCGATCTGGTCGGCAAGTACCAGTACTTCACCGAGGCGCGGATGGACCGGCTGCGGGCCGCCGGCTTCAACGGCACCGCCATCAGCCTGGAGGATGGCGTGGGCCGCTACGTGCAGGATTACCTGATGCAATCCGACCGGTACCGCTGAGCCGCCGTTATGCTCTTCGCCATCCCCTACCCGGCGATCGACCCGGTCCTGGTCCAGCTCGGGCCTTTCGCCATCCGCTGGTATGCCCTGGCCTATATCGCCGGCATCATCATCGGCTGGCGGCTGATGCGTCGGCTGGCGGCGCTGCCGCCGCTGGCCGCCACGGCCGAGCAGGTGGATGACTTCGTCACCTGGGCGGTGCTGGGCGTGATCCTGGGCGGGCGGCTCGGCTATGTGCTGTTCTATCAGCCCGATCATTACCTCTCGGCGCCCTGGGAGGCCCTCTATCTCTGGCGCGGCGGCATGTCCTTCCATGGCGGCGCCGCCGGGGTTATTGTCGCGATCATCCTCTTCTGCCGCAGCCGGGGGCTCGACATCCGCCGCTTCGGCGACCGGCTGACGGCGGTGACGCCGATCGGCCTCTTCTTCGGCCGCATCGCCAACTTCATCAACGGCGAGCTCTGGGGCCGCGTCACCGATGTGCCCTGGGCCATGGTCTTCCCCCATGCCGGGCCGGAGCCGCGACATCCGAGCCAGCTCTACCAGGCCTTCATGGAAGGCATCTGCCTCTTCGTGCTGCTGCAGATCATCATCCGCATCCCGGCGCTGCGGGCGCGCAAGGGCTTCACCGCCGGCGCCTTCCTCGCCGGCTATGGGGTGGCGCGCATCATCGGCGAGTTTTTCCGACAGCCGGACGCGCAGCTTGGCTTCCTCTGGGGCGGCGCGACCATGGGCCAGCTCCTCTCGGTGCCGATGATCCTGGCCGGCGCCGCGCTGATGGCGGCGGCGCGGCCCGAGCCGGTGCAGCGATCGGCCGCCGCGTGAGCACCCCCGAGCGCCTCGACCGCTTCATGGCGCGCGCCGCCGCGGCCTACTACGCCGCGCGCGACCCCTTCGGCGCCAAGGGCGACTTCACCACCTCGCCCGAGATCAGCCAGGCTTTCGGCGAATGCCTCGGCCTCTGGGCGGCGGTGGCCTGGCAACAGATGGGCCGCCCCGACCCGGTGCTGCTGGTCGAGCTGGGCCCCGGCCGGGGCACCCTGATGGCCGACGCCTTGCGCGCCGTCACGGGCGTGATGCCCGCCTTCCGCGCCGCCCTGCGACTGCATCTGGTGGAGCAGAGCCCCGCCCTGCGCGCCGTCCAGGCCGCCGCGCTGCGCGATGCCGCCCCCACATGGCATGACGGCATCGACAGCCTGCCGCCCGGCCCGGCGCTGATCTTGGCCAATGAGTTTCTCGATGCGCTGCCAATCCGCCAGTTCGTCCGGCGCGGTGACGACTGGCGGGAGCGTTTCGTGCAGGCGGGCGCCTTCGTCGAGGCCACCGCCGAACCGGCGCCACCGCTGCCCACCGAAGCGCCGGAGGGCGCGGTCCAGGAAATCTGCGAGCCGGCGCGTGCCCTGGCCGCCGCGCTGGGCGCCCGGCTGGCCAGTCAGGGCGGCGCCGCGCTCTTCATCGACTATGGCCCCGCGCGGAGCGGGTTCGGCGAAAGCCTGCAGGCGCTCTCCGCGCATCGCGCCGCCGATCCGCTGGCCAGCCCGGGCAGCGTGGACATCACCGCCCATGTCGATTTCCAGGCCGTCGCCGAAGCAGGCCGGGCCGCCGGCGCCGCCGTTCAGGGCCCGGTGCCGCAGGGCCTCTTCCTGCAGGCGCTGGGGCTGGTGACGCGCGCCGCCATGCTGGCCCGCGCCGCACCGGCGCAGGCGGGGCACCAGCTTTCCGCCGCCCAGCGGCTGGTCGCCCCGGAGGGCATGGGACGTCTGTTCAAGGCCCTGGCCCTTTGCCACCCTGCCCTGCCCCCCCTGCCCGGGTTCGAGAGCGCATGACCGCCGAATTCCTGACTGCCACGCCTTTGGCTGGCCTGCCGCATGGTTTCTTCACCCGGCGCGGCGGGGTTTCCTCCGGCGGCTTCGCCACGCTGAACTGCTCCCTCTCCGGGCGCGACGACCCGGAGAAGGTGGCGGTCAACCGCGCCCGCGCCATGGAGGCGCTCGGCCTGCCGCCCTCCGCCCTGTCCGGCGCGCACCAGGTGCACGGCATCGCCGTGGCCGAGGTGACGGAACCGATCCCCAACGAGGCCCGCCCCGAGGCCGATGCGCTGGTGACAAACCGGCCCGGCCTGGCGCTCGGCGTGGTCACCGCCGATTGCGGGCCGGTGCTCTTCGCCGACCGGAAGGCGGGCGTGGTGGGCGCGGCCCATGCCGGGTGGCGCGGCGCCGTGGCCGGCATCCTGGAGGAGACAGTCCGGGCCATGGAGCGGCTTGGCGCCCATCGCGGTGATATCGTGGCGGTGGTCGGTCCCTGCATCCGGCAGAATTCCTATGAGGTCGGTGCCGACCTGCGGGAGGCGGTGCTGGCGCAGGATCCCGCTAATGCTCGCTTCTTCGCCGAGGGGCGACGGCCGGAGCACTGGCAGTTCGACCTGCCCGGCTATTGCGCCGTCCGGATGACGAAGGCCGGACTCCGCACCGTGGCGGTGCTGGCCGCCGACACCTTCGCCGACGAGGGCAGCTTCTTCAGCCACCGTCGCCGCACCCTGGCGGGAGAAGGGCCGATCGGCCATCAGCTCTCCGCCATCGCCCTGCCCGGCTGAGGGCGGCCGCCTTGCCCTACATGCTGATGTTCCTCGTTCTCCTGCTGCTGACCATGCTGGTGTCCTGCTTTGCAATTCTCTGACCGCCCGTTCCGTCTTCTCGCGGTGCTGCTGCCTCTCCTGCTGGCCGCCGCCTGTGGCGACATCCGCCCCTATGCCGGCAACCCCGGGGGCGCGGCGCCGCGGCTCGCCCTGCCGCCGGCCTACCGCATCGCCGTGCCACCGCCGGAGCAGGCGCTGCTGAGCGATGCCGGCGCCAACGCCTTCGCCGATACTCTGGCCGATGCGCTGCAGACGGCCGAGGTGCCCGCCGCCGCCACCGCCGCCAATCCGCTGGACTGGCCACTCAAGGTCACGGTCGAGCGGCGGGGCGAGAACGTGGTCCCGCGCTATGAGCTGCGCGACGCCGATGGCACGGTGCTTGGCGCCACCGAGGGCGCGCCCGCGCCGCTGCGCGGCTGGGGCCTGGAGGACCCGGCGCTGTTCAAGGAGGTCGCCACCCGGGATGCGCCGGCTATCGCCGATCTGCTCGGGCGGGTGGAGGCGAGCCGCAAGGCCAGCGACCCCGCCGCCCTCGCCGGCGAAGGGCCGTTGCGCGTTCGGCTGGCCGGCGTCAAGGGCGCTCCGGGCGACGGCAACAAGAGCCTGAACGACCGTATGGGCGACTTCCTGACCAAGCTCGGCTACCTGCCGCAGAACACGGCCGAAGGCGCCACCTATGCCGTGCAGGGCGTGGTGAACGCCGTGACCGTGCCGGGCAACAAGCAGCGCATCGAGTTGCAATGGATCGTCTCGCGGCGCGACGGCTATGAGCTGGGTCGCGTGGTGCAGATCAACGAGGTGCCGCGCGGCACGCTGAACGGGCTCTGGGGCGATGTCGCCTATGTGGCTGCCGAGCAGGCCGCGCATGGCGTGCAGGATGTGCTGCGCAATGCCATCGCCTCCGGCAAGGCTCCAGCCGAAGGGGAAAAGCCCGAGGGGGAGAAGAAGCTGGAGGCCCCGGTGGCGGCACCCGGGCCACAGGCGGCCCGGTAACCGCTCCGACGCAGCCCGGAATCGCGCTGGGAACATATCCCGGCGCGGTACGGCGATGGACATATCTCCGTCACGTTGCTACCACCCGCCCGTCCCTCGCCGGGCCCGACTTCCAGCAGGGTCCGCTGCCCGGAGATGTCGCGCCCCATGAAGATCGTCGCCTGCAACAGCAACCGCCCGCTCGCCGAGGCGGTCGCCGCTGCGCTGAACCTGCCCCTCACCCACGCTTCCATCCGCCGCTTCGCGGATATGGAGGTGTTCGTGGAGATCCACGAGAACGTCCGCGGCGAGGACGTCTTCGTGGTGCAGTCCACCTCCTATCCCGCGAACGACAACCTGATGGAGCTGCTGATCACGCTGGACGCGCTGCGCCGCGGCTCCGCCCGCCGCGTGACCGCCGTGATCCCCTATTTCGGCTATGCCCGGCAGGACCGGAAGTCCGGCCCCCGCACGCCGATCAGCGCCAAGCTGGTGGCCAACCTCATCACCGAGGCCGGCGCCGACCGCGTGCTGACGCTCGACCTGCATGCCGGGCAGATCCAGGGCTTCTTCGACATTCCGGTGGACAATCTCTTCGCCGCCCCGCTCTTCGCCCGCGACATCCTGGAGCGCTACAAGGGCCGTGACCTGATGGTCGTCTCCCCGGATGTCGGCGGCGTGGTGCGCGCGCGGGCCATCGCCGCCCGGCTGCACACCGACCTTGCCATCATCGACAAGCGCCGCCCCCGCGCCGGCGTTTCCGAGGTGATGAACGTGATCGGCGATGTCGAAGGGCGCGACTGCATCCTGGTCGATGACATCGTCGATTCGGGCGGCACCCTCTGCAATGCGGCCGACGCGCTGCTGAAGAACGGGGCCAAGTCGGTCAGCGTCTATGTCACCCATGGTGTCTTCTCGGGTGGTGCGGTGGCCCGCATCGGCGCCGCCAGCATCGAGCAGATGGTGGTGACGGACAGCATCCAGGCCACCGAGGCGGTGCGCGTCTCGACCAATATCCGCCAGCTCACCATCGCGCCCCTGCTGGCCGAGGCCATGCGCCGGATCAGCGAGGAAAGCTCGGTCTCCACCCTGTTCAACTGAGGCAGGCCCGGTCAGGCAAGCCCAGTCAGGCAGACCAGGTGCCGCGCGTCGGGCGCGGCACCGCCATGCCGGTGCCGGCCCGGCGGCGTCGCGCCGCAGCCCCCCCTTGCGCCCATCGCCGGCCCCGCCGATGCTCCGCCCCGAAGGCCTGATGGCCAGGAAGGGAACACCGGCATGAAGCTCTACTACTCCCCCGGCGCCTGCTCGCTTGGCATCCACGTCATCCTCCAAGAGATCGGCAAGCCCTTCGAGGCGGTGCCCACGCTGCTCAAGGAAGGCGCCCAGAACAAGCCCGAGTTCCAGGCCCTGAACCCGAAGGGCAAGGTGCCGACGCTGCAGCGCGACGACGGCTCGGTGCTGACCGAATGGCCCGCCATCGCCTTCTGGCTGGCCGCCAGCAACCCGGACTCGAAGCTGTGGCCGGAGGGCATCGAGGCCCAGGCGCGCGCCTATGAGGTGATGGACTACGTCTGCGGCACCATCCATCCGCAAGGCTTCACGCGCCTGTTCAACCAGGCCCGCTTCGCCCCCAGCGAGGCCGACCACCCCAAGGTCATCGAGCAGGGCCGCGGCATCGCCGAGAAGGGCTTCGCCGTGCTGGACAAGCGCTGGGCCGGCCAGGACTGGGTGCTGCCCTCCGGCTATTCGGTGGCCGATGCGGCGGTGTTCTTCGTCAGCTACTGGGCGGTGAAGCGCATGAACATGACGCTGCCGCCGCGCATCGCCGCCCATTTCGAGCGGATGATGGCCCGCCCGGCGGTGCAGCGCGCTCTGGCCGCCGAGGGCCTCTCGGCCTGATGCCCGAAATCGCCCCGCTCACGCAGAAGCCCTTCTGGTTTCTCCGCCACGGCGAGACGGACTGGAACGCGCGCGGCCTCTCCCAGGGCAATGTCGACATCCCGCTGAACAGCGTCGGCATCGCCCAGGCCGAGCGCGCGGCGCAGGCGTTTCGGGGCAAGGAGATCGCCACCATCGTCTCCTCGCCGCTGAGCCGCGCCCGGCACACGGCGGAGGCGGTGGCGGCGGTGGTCGGCCGCCCGGTGCAGATCCACGAGGCGCTGCGGGAGGTTGCCTTCGGCGTGCAGGAAGGCCAGCCCATGGCCGAGTGGTTCGACGACTGGGTGGAGGGCCGCTTCACGCCGGAGGGCGGGGAGAGCTTCGCCCAGCTCCGTGCCCGAACGGCGGCGGCGATCAATCACTGCCTGACACTGCCCGGCCCCGTGCTGGTGGTGGCGCATGGCGCTCTCTGGCGCGCCTTCCGGGCCGATGCGGGGCTGCCGCCCAATGTCCGCACCCCCAATGCCCTGCCTATGTGGGTGATGCCGCCCCTGCCGGGCGAGACGGCCTGGCGCTTCGAGCCCCTGGCGCTGGGCTAAGCCGGGAAAGCAAAAGCGGGGCCGGCCGGACACGCCCGCCGGCCGCCCCTCCCTGCCCTTCGCTGTTGCGCCGCCCGGCAAAATCGCGTAATCGCCCCCCGCTGCGCTGGCACCCCTGGAGGCCGGCGCAACTGTTTTCGGGCATCCGCCCGGAGGCGGACATTGACATGGCGCCCCGGCCAGGCCGGCGCGGCGCCTTTGCTGATTGGAGCTGAAGCAATGGTCCAGACCATTCGGATCGAGGCCGAGGCGCGCGAGCGGGCCGGTAAGGGGGCGGCGCGCGCGACCCGGCGTGGCGGGCGTGTCCCCGCCGTCATCTACGGCGCGAAGCAGGAGGCCACCCTCCTCTCCCTCGACCCGCGCGACGTGATGAAGGAGATGCACAAGGGCGGCTGGCAGTCGCACCTCTACGAGGTGGCGGTGAACGGCAAGGCCGAGCGCTGCCTGATGCGTGAGGTGCAGTTCCACCCCGTGAAGGACACGCCGGTGCATGTGGACTTCCAGCGGCTCGCCCCGGGCCAGCTGATCCGCGTGAAGGTGCCGGTGGCGTTCCTGAACGAGGACACCGCCCCCGGCCTCAAGGAAGGCGGCGTGCTGAACGTCGTGCGCCGCGACCTCGAGGTGCTGTCGGACCCCGACCAGGTGCCGGACCAGTTCGAGATCGACCTCGCCAATGCCGGCATCGGCGACAGCCTGCGCTGGTCCAACGTGATCGACGCCAAGGGCACCAAGCCGGTCATCCTGGGCCGTGACTTCGTGGTGGCCACCATCGCCCCGCCCACCGTCGAGGAGGAGGTGGTGATCCAGGCTCCGGCCGCGACGCCGGCCCCCGCCCCGAAGGGCAAGGGCAAGAAGTAAGGCGGAGA
>Ga0180221_1001760_pt1 | contig 13719 bp, 13 predicted proteins | sample eDN5th37CKraftMG_FD_151339 | JGI IMG/M metagenome (GOLD analysis project Ga0180221, IMG submission 151339) | Enriched Miracle-Growth compost microbial communities from Emeryville, California, USA - eDNA 5th pass 37_C Kraft MG (version 2) (version 2) ...
CGATGCCGGACGGCACGCCGATGGTGGCGCTGAACCTGCGCTGCGTGGATGGGCTGGATCTGAAAACCCTGCCGGTGGTGGAGTATGATGGCGCCAGTGCGTGAAGCCAGGGCGGGCAAGCCGCTGGTCGGATTGCTCGTCGTTTCCATGGAGCAGGCGGTGGCGGCGCCGACCTGCTCGGTCAAGCTCGCGGATGCCGGCGCGCGCGTCATCAAGATCGAGCGCGCCGAGGGCGATTTCGCGCGCGGCTACGACAAGGCGGCGGCCGGGCAGTCCACCTATTTCGTCTGGCTGAACCGGGGCAAGGAGAGCGTCTGCCTCGATATCAAGCAGCCGGAGGACAAGGCGCTCCTGCAGCGGCTGGTGGGGAAGGCGGATGTCTTCATCCAGAACCTCGCCCCCGGCGCCATGGCGCGCGCCGGCTTCGGCAGCGCCGAGTTGCGCAAGCGGCATCCGCGCCTGATCACCGTGGATATTTCCGGTTACGGCGAGAGCGGCGACTACGCCACCATGAAGGCCTATGACCTGCTGGTGCAGGCGGAGAGCGGGCTGGCCTCCATCACTGGCCATCCGGCGGGGCCGGGGCGGGTCGGCGTCTCGGTCTGCGACATCGCCTGCGGCACTATGGCGCATGCGGCCGTGCTGGAGGCGCTGATCGAGCGCGGCATCACCGGGGAGGGGCGGGCGATCGCGGTTTCCCTCTTCGACGCCATGGCCGACTGGCTGAACGTACCGCTGCTTTATTTCGAGGGCACGGGCAAGGCGCCGCAGCGCGTCGGGCTGGCGCATCCTTCCATCTGCCCCTACGGCGCCTTTGCCACGGCCGATGGCGGGCTGGTGCTGATCTCGATCCAGAACGAGCGGGAATGGGCGCAGTTCTGCGCCGGTTTCCTGGGCGAGCCCGACCTGCCGCAGCGGGAAGGCTTCCGCAGCAATGTCGAGCGCGTGGCGCATCGCGAGATGGTGGACGCGCATGTGGCCGCGGCCTTCGCGCGGAAGACGCGGCAGGAATGCGCGACGCAGTTGCGGGCCGCCAATATCGCCTATGGCTTCGTCAACGACATGGCCGCGCTGGCCGTGCACCCCGCCTTGCGCCGCCTGGAAGTGGCGACGCCGAATGGCCCCGTGGCCGTGGCCGCTCCGGCGGCACAGCTGAAGGACGGCGCGCCGCGGGACTACGGGGCGGTGCCGGCCCTCGGGCAGCACACGGAGGCGGTGCGGGCCGAATTCTCGCGCGATTGACGCTCCCAGGCCCGGCGGGCAATTTGGCCGGGCTCGCGCTGGCATCGAAGCGGCGCTCGGCGGTCTGGGAGACGATGACGGATGTTGCCTCGCCGACAGCTTCTGGCGGCCGCTGCGGCCGCGCCACTGCTGCCGCGCCCCGTGCGTGCCCAGCCGAGGCCAATCCGCCTGGGCGTGCTGGGAGACTTCTCGGGCCCTTATCGCCAGAATTCCGGCCCCACGACAGTCGCCTGCGTCCAGCAGGCGGTGCAGGACTTCGGCCTCGCCGAGCGCGGCATCACCGTGGAGGTGCTGCAGGCCGATCACCAGCACAAGGCGGATATCGGCCTGTCCATTGCCCGTGAATGGCTGGACCGCGGAGCGGTGGACGTCATCCTCGAAGTCAACAACTCCTCGGTCGCCCTGGCGCTGAGCGGGCTGGTGCAGGAGAGGGACCGGATTCACCTCAATACTGGCGGCGCGACCGCCGAGCTGACCGGCAAGGCGTGCAGCCCCAACACGGTCCACTGGACCTTCGACACCTACATGCTCTGCCGCTCTTCCGGCGTGGCCACCGTCCGGGCCGGTTCGCGCAGCGTCTTCATCATCGCTGCCGACATGGCCTTCGGCTATCAGATGGAGCGGGATCTCAGCCGTTTCGTGCGGCAGGAGGGAGGCAGCATCGCCGGTGTGGCGCGCCATCCCTTCCCCGGTACCCTCGACTTCTCGTCCTTCCTGCTGCAGGCGCAGCGCAGCCGCGCCGATGTCGTGGCCTTCGCCAATGCAGGGACGGATTTCATCACCTGCATCAAGCAGGCGCATGAGTTCGGGCTCGCCCGGCGCGGGCAGAAGCTGCTCGGCACCATCGCCTTCGTCAATGACGTGAAGGCGCTCGGGCTGGAGACGGCGCAAGGCCTGCTGCTGACGGAAAGCTTCTACTGGGATCTGAACGAGCGGACCCGCGCCTTCACCCGCCGCCTCTTGCCGAGGACGCCGGACAACTACCCGAACCAGACGCATGCCGGGAACTACTCGGCCGTCCTGCATTACCTGAAGGCCGTGGCGGAGCTGGGCCCCGCCCGCGCCAGGGAATCAGGCCGCGAGGTCATCGCCGTCATGAAGCGGATGCCGAGCGATGACGATGCCTTCGGCGCCGGCCGCCTCCGCGAGGATGGCCGGCACCTGCACGACACGCACCTCTTCGAGGTGAAGGCGCCGGAGGATTCCGGCGGTGGCTGGGATCTGCTGAAGCTGGTGAAAACCACACCGGCTGAAGAAGCTTTCCGACCTCTCTCGGAGGGTGGCTGCCCGTTCGTGCCGGCCTGAGTGGGGGAGGGCATCTGGCCAGCCCGCCGCGCGGCTTGCGCCGGGCTCGGAGGATGGAAGGCTATTCCCCGTCGGAAATGCCATTCGCCCGCGGGAACAGCGCGCGGCTGGTGAAGGTCGCGACATCTCGCAACTCCTCGCCGAGCCGGGTGCAGGTCTCCGGCGTGTGCTGGCCGGAGATGGTGATGCCACTCAGCCCGAAGCGGGGCTGGCCGTTCTGGTCCGTCACCAGCGCGGCGACGGTCAGCAGCCCGCGGTAGAGCTGGTTCTGGTCGATGCTCCAGCCGGCCTCCCGCGCGCGCTCCACATCGGCGAGATAGGCCTCGAAGCTGGGCGGCGACTGCCAGCGCAGCGCGGCGAAGCGGCGGCGCAGCTCGGCCTGGGGCAGGTTCAGCGCGGCGGCGACGCAGCGGCCCACGGCGCCCACCAGCATTGGCAGGCGCAGCCCGAGCCGCATCTCCACCCGCACGGCGGTGTGGCTGTGAGCGCGGTCCACCAGGACGATGTGGCCATCCTCCGTCACCCGCCAGAGCACGATCAGCATGTCGTAGTTCAGCGCCAGCCGCTCCAGCTCGGGGCGGATCAGCTCGGCATGGCTGACGCCAAGGAAGCCGGCGGCCAGCTCGGCCACGGCCAGGCCGAGGGAATAGGTCTTGTCCTGCTCACGGAAGGACACGAAGCGCGCCCGTGTCAGGGTGCGGAGGATGTTGAAGCAGGTGCTCGGGCTGATGCCCGTCCCGCGCGCGACGGCGGCCACCCCGAGCGGCGCGGTCGCGCCCGCCAGGTGCTGCAGGATGCGGATGGCATGGATCACGGCCCCCACGTCGCGCTGGCTGGCCGGGTCGCGCTCCGCTGCGGTCGGCTGGGTGTCCATTCGATATTCCGATTGATTTCCCGAATGCGGAATGTAGCCTGCCGCGGTCCGGGCGCAAAGCGTGATGCCGGCAGCGGGGAGGGATGACATGGCCGAGGCGGATGGCGGAGCGACGATGCGCATCATCGAGGAACGCGACGGCCCGGTTCTGGTGCTGACCATCGATTATCCGGCACGGCGCAATGCGCTGGCCCCGCAGTTGCGGCAGGACATGCTGGCCATCCTGAACCGCGCCGAGGGCGACCCGGAAACCCGCGCTATCGTCGTCACGGGAGCGGGTGGGAACTTCTGCTCTGGCGGCGACCTGTCGGGCATGGATGTGCGCAACCCGATGCAGGGGCGCGAGCGGCTGCGCGCGGCGCATGACATGATCCGCCTGATGGTGGCGGGCTCCACACCGGTCGTGGCGGCGGTGGAGGGCTGGTGCGCCGGCGCCGGGCTTTCGCTCGCCTGCGCCTGCGACACCATCGTCGCGGCGGAGGATGCCAACTTCATGGCAGCCTTCGGCAAGGTCGGCCTGATGGCGGATCTCGGCCTGCCCTATACCCTGCCGCTGCGGGTGGGCCATGCCCGGGCGCGCGAGATGCTGCTCTATGGCGAGCCGGTCAGGGCCGATGAGGCGCTGCGCATCGGCCTGGCCGACCAGCTCGCACCGTGCGGCGCGGTGCTCGATGCCGCGCTGGCGCGCGCCCGCATCCTGGCCGCGCAGGCGCCGACCGCCGTAGCGCTCACCAAGCAGATCCTGGCGGAAGGGCTGGACTCGGCCCTGAACCAGGAGCGCCATTATCAATCGCTGTTGTTCCTCACCCGCGATCACGCCGAAGGCAAGGAGGCCTTCTTCGGCAAGCGCGCGCCAGCCTTCAAGGGGGAGTGAGGCCGAGACGGAGCTTCGGAGGAGGCCGGGATCTCTCCCGCACCGTCTGACAATCCCGGCCGGCGCCGCAACCTGTGCTGCGGCGGTTGGTTATCGGAGCGGGCGCCGTTTGGCGCGAACAAAGTCAAGCACAGGGATCTTTTCACATGGCTGGCATCAAGTCGCTCGACGATCTGTTCATGCACACGCTCAAGGATGTGTACTACGCCGAGCGGCAGATCCTGAAGGCTCTGCCCAAGATGGCGAAGGCGGCGCAGAACGAGCAGCTGCGTGACGCCTTCATGCATCACCGCGAACAGACCCAGATGCAGATCGAGCGCCTGCAGCAGGTGTTCGAGGCGCTCGGCAAGCGCGCTCAGGGCGTCACCTGCGAGGCGCTCAACGGCCTTGTGGAGGAAAGCGAAGAGCTGCTGGACGAGGCGAAGGAGCCCTCGCCGGTGCGGGACGCCGGTCTGATCGCCTCCGCCCAGGCCATCGAGCATTACGAGATGGCGCGCTATGGCGCGCTGGTCGCCTGGGCCAAGGCCGCGGGCCATCAGGATGTCGTCAAGCTCCTGGAGGAAACCCTCGCTGAGGAGAAGCAGACGGATACGCTGCTCAACGAGATGGCCAACAAGCAGATCAACCAGGCCGCCGCCAAGGCTGCCTGAGCGGGGTCCACGTTCCTCCGTGAGCCCTTCGCGCCGCGCGGTTTCCCCGCGCGGCGCGTTGCATTTCCGCCTCAGCGATAAGCGGAGCCATCTTCGGCACGCGCGGGCTGCTCGACGTAGCGCCCCTGCTGCGGCACCGCCACGGTGTCGAACTCCTCCGCGAGGCGGTGCAGCGCGCCGCGCATCGCCGCGCCTTCCAGGGCGCGGCCATGGCCCGTCACCAGATAGTCCGGTTCCAGCGCGGCCAGCCGCCTCGCGGAGTCCCGCGCCGCCTGCCAGTCAGGCGTGTAGTACATCGGCGGCCCGTGCAACTCGGGTTCCTGGGTCGCCGCGCCATAAGCCGCCTCCTGCGCGGTGGTGATCACGGCATCGCCGGCCAGCAGCAGGCGGTCGGCCTCCCGCCAGAACGAGACATGCCCAGGCGCGTGGCCGGGGGTGTGAAGCCAGCGCCAGCCTGGCATGGGCGGGATGCTGCCGTCCTCCGGCAGGGCGCGCAGCGCGCTTCCGACATCCACCGGCCCCCGCGGGAAAACAGGCGAGATCAGCGCCATCAGGCCGCCCCCGACCCAGGGGTCCGGCGACGGATAGGAAGCCTGGCCGTTGAGATAGGGGTGCTCCAGAGGATGCGCATAGACCGGCACCTGCCACTCCCGCGCCAGGGTGACGAGCGCGCCGACATGGTCGAAATGGCCATGGGTGAGCAGGATGGCCGCCGGCGGATGCCCGGCGAAGCGTTCCTGCGCCGCCCGCCGGATGGCACCGGCCATGCCGGGAAGGCCGGTGTCCACCAGCACCCAGCCCGGCTGCCCAGGCCGCCCCCAGAAGGCGACATTGACAATGGCCAGGCGCTTGTAGGCCAGATCGGCAACGACCTCGCGGGTACCGCCCTCCGCCAAGGCGCCGATGGCGGCCTCCGGAGCGACCGGGATCTGCTGCGTCATCGCGTTTCTCCTTGCACGGCAAGGCAACACGTGGCGCCCGGCAGGGTTCCCATGCCGGCCGGCCACCCCGCCGGCCTGGGCGAACAGGGAAAGGGCCTGGAGGATCTCTCCCCCAGGCCCTCGGCTGGCCCTCATCGGCCCATGATCCCTGACAGAGGGGCCGGGGCGCCTCAGAAGGGCGGTGAAGTCGGGCGCGGTGGCACCGTGGTGGTCGCGGGGGATGCCAGAGGCGAGCGCGTCTCGGAGCTGTCGGCGGTGGCGCCGGGCTTGCCGGCCGTGGAGCCCGGGGCAGCGGTGCCAGGCTTGTTGTCCGCCGAGGAGCCCCCGGGCGCCGTCGTCCCGATGCCGCTCTTCGCCTCTTCCTTGACCCCGTGCACGGTATCGGTGGTCGCCTTCTTCACCTCGGTCGCGGCGTTGCTGACGACGTCGGCCACCTTGCCGGACGAGAGATCGCCCTTTTTCAGCTCCTCCTTCGCGTGGGCATAGGTCTCCCCGAGGGCGGCCTTGCCCTGCTCCAGGTGCTCCGCAGCCGTCTGCTTGGCCTGCTCGTAGCCCTCCTGGAGGGCGGTGGTGGCGCGGTTGGCCAGCGCGTCGCTCGCCTCGCCCATCAGCCGGTCCTCGGTCCTGGTGCGCGGCAACATGGCACCCAGCGCCGCGCCGAGCGCGAGGCCCAGCGCGCCGAAGAGCAGCGGCTGCTCCTCCGCGACCCGGCTAAGCCCCGCACGCGTGCGATCCGCCAGCATGCCAGCCCGCTCCGAGGCCGCCCCATAGCCGCGCGCCACGCTGTCCGTCGCGTCGTAATAGCTCGCCCGGACGGAACGCCGGGCGCTTTGCAACCCTTCGGAGGCTTGGCCCGCCAGATCGGAGGCGGTCCGGCCGACCCGTGTGGCCGCATCACTCGCCGCCCCGGCGGCGCGGCTGGCCATGTCGGCGCCCGCCGCGTAGGTCTGCGCGGCGCTGTCACGCACCGAGTCCATGCCGGAGGCGGTGCGGTGGCGCATGTCGGAGTACGTGCCCTGCACGCGCTCCCCGGCATGACGCGCGGCCTCGCCGGCACGCGTGCCGAGCCCGGGGCCGGCGGAGGGCGGCGGCAGCAGCGCCATGTCCGGGTCAGGCCGGCGCGTGGCCGGGTAGGTCACCGGGCGGCGGCCGCTCGAAAGCATCATCCAGCCGAGCCCGGCGCCCACCAGCAGCAACGGCAGCGGATTGTCCCGCACCGAGGCACCCAGGTTGCGCATGAAATCGGCGCCGCCGGATTCACGGGCATAGTCCACCAGCTGGTCCATCACTTGGCCGGGCGACATGCGATCGCGCAGCGCCTCGATGGTGTCCGTCACACGCGCCCGGGTGCGCTCGACATCCGCCTCGATTTCGGCGGAGGACTGGCCATGCGGATCCGTGGTTTCGCTCATCGCACCTGCTCCTTGGCTACCGTCGCGTCGCGGGAAAGCTGCGTCACGGTCCGTTGGGGGGTGAGGTTCGCGGCCTTCAGGCGGTTCAGCCCGGCCCGCAGCATGATGTAGCCGATGACGGCCACCACCACGGCGACGATCAGGCTGGAGAGCCAGACCGAAAGGCCGAGGGTGACGAGGAAGGCGGCGATCGCGTTCAGCAGCACGATCAGCGCCGCCAGCAGCAGCGCACCGCCGACGGCGATGCTGCCCGCCGAGGCGCCGACCTGGCTGACCTTCTCGCTCATCTCGGCACGCGCCAGCTGCACTTCCTTGCGCAGCAGCGTCGAGGTCTGGTCAACAAGGTCGCCGATCAGGTCGGGGACCGAGCGGTTGGCTTCGGGCATCATTACAGCGTCCCTCCGGTGCTGCTCGGCATGCTGCCGGGCTCGGCAGTGCCAGGCTTGTGCGCGGCGGCGCCGCCCAGCGTCGCTGCCGGCATGGTGGCCGGGCGCAGCTCGGAGCTCTCCGCCGTGCTGCCCTTGCCCGCCTCCCCGGGAACCCATCCAGGCGCCATGTTCGGGTTCCGCTGCAGGTCGCTGCCATGCTGCCCGCCCCCGCGATATGGTTCACCCGTACGATAGGGCTCGCCGGCAGCACGATAGCCGCCGACGGGGGCGGTGCGGCGCATCCTGTGGCTGTCGCTGGCCGAACTGCGGGCGAAGCGGGTCAGGGCGAAGCCCGCCGCCATCGCCGCGCCGAAGAAGGCCACCGGCTGCCGATGCGCGAAGGCATTCACCTCCCCCAGCAGGTCACCCACGCTGCGCTCGCGCAGGGCGGTGGCCAAGCTGTCCACCGATTCCGCCGCGCTGCGCACATGGCGGGCGATTTCGGGCGAGGTGTCCTCCAGGTCGTCAGCCACGCGGCGCACCGCATCGGCCAGGTGGTGGCCCTGCTCGGCGCCGGCCGCCTTCTGCTGCTCCACCACCTGCTCGGCCTTGTCCCGCGCGGTGGCGGCCAGATCCTGACCCTCCGCGCGCACCGCCTGCAGGGTTTCGCCCGCCTCGTTCTTCAGGTTCCGGCCCGTCTCGCTGGCCTTGTCGCGCGTCTCCGACGTCGCGGCCTGCAGGTCCGCCTTGGTATCGCGCATCGGTTCGCGGCGCTCTCCGGGCAGAGTAGGCTGATCGCTCATGACTCGCCTCCTGTCTCGTTCTCGCTAAGCAGGCGCGATCTCGCGCACCTCACCCCATCGTTCCGGCGCATGGCCTGGCCATGGCCTCTCGCTTCAGGATGTTTCGACAACACCGGGGAGACGTGTCGGTTCCGGCAGAAAAGACGAGTTTGTGCTGAAATGGCCGCCGGCGGCGCAAATGACCCCGCGCCTCTGGCGCGCCGAGCCGCCCGGCCCTACATCCGCTCCTTCGTGTCGCGCGCGATCAGCCACCAGTTCACCGGAAAGCTGGTGGCGAAGCCGAGCACCATGGCGATCTGCATCATGAACCAATAGGTCCACTGGGCCGGGCTTGAGCTGGGGAAGATCCAGCGGTGGAAGCCCATCCAGGCGAACATCCCGACCTCATAGGCGAGCAGCGAGAGCGTATCGACCTTGACGGTCGCCCGAATGCCCTCCCACGGCCCGAGGCCGCGCATCGGTGCCAGGCTGAAGTACCGAAAGGCGATGCCGAACAGGTAGGCCAGCACGAAGGCAAAGAGATACTTGCCCAGCAATGCGGAGCCGAACAGCGTGAAGCCGAGCACGAAGACCAACCAGTCGCCCAGCGCGCAGCCGGCACCGCAATGCGAGGTCCCGCCGAAGGCAAATGCCGCCATGCTCTTCCGGCCCTTCGGCTTGCGGCCGATCGCCCAATAGAAGGCCAGGCCGAGCGGCCCCCAATAGAGGATTGTCAGCGGCCAGACCACCTCCATGACCCACACCTTCTGGCGGCGACCGAGGATGAGGATGTCGAAGGCCACCAAGAGGGCGCTGAAGATGGATAGAAGGCAGTAATAGAAAGCCAGGGCGTCCAGTCATGCGGGCGGCATCAGCTTCTCCTTCGGGGAAACGCGGTCGCGGCGCGCGGGGAGGAGCAGAGGCTGTTGCTTGGCCTTACCGCCGGCACACTACCTCTGTAAGGGCATAGGCAGAGCCGGGTGGCTACGGGCCGGGGATGCTGCCCTGTCTGCTTCCGCTAAGGCGGCCCGCTTCTGTGCATGTCGCCCGCAGTGAAGGCGGAGACGGCAGTTTCGGCGCAGGTCCGGCAAATGCCGCAAATATCCGTGAAGCGGTCATGGCAGGCCATCGGCTCGGCTCCCGCCGGAAACCCCCTCTGCCTTCCGGCGTCTCGTTGGCGACTGCCCCCGGCCGCGCGTGGATGATGGCCGCCGGCTTTCGCTGACACTGCCCCGCGCCGATGCCGCCTCTTCAGGGAGCGCGGCCGGCCCCCTTCCGCACAGGAGCCGCATGATGATCGAGCAACCCTGGCTGCTGGTCTTCTGCACCTTCGGCCTGCTGGTGGCGCTCGGCACCTCCTCAGGCCTGGTCAATACGCGGCTCAACATTTCCGAGCCGCTCGCCTGCACGCTGGCGGGCGTGGCGCTGGGGCCGGTGGGGCTGGGCCTGATCCGGCTCGATCCCGCCACGGATCCGCAGGCGGCAGCGATCCTGCGCGAGGTGGCCCGCGTTGCCCTCGCCATTGCTGTGACCGCTGCCGCCATCCGCCTGCCGAAAGGCTGGATGCGGCGGCATTGGCGCGGCCTGTTCGTCGCACTCGTGCCGGGCATGCTGGGGATGTGGCTGGCCGGAACCGCTGTCACGGCACTGACGCTAGGCCTGCCGGCGGCGATCTGCTTCCTGATCGGTGCCGCCGCCGCGCCGACCGACCCGGTGCTCTCGGCCCCGGTCCTCACCGGACGGCTGGCGCGCTGGGCGACGCCGCCCGACCTTCTCCATGCTCTCAACGCCGAGAGCGGCGTGAATGACGGGCTGGCGCTGCCACTGGTCATGCTGCCGATCCTGCTACTCGGACACGGCCCGGCGGAGGTCGGCTACGACTGGATCGTGCATGTGCTGCTCTGGGAAATTGGCTGTGCCGCGGTCATCGGCGCCGCCGCCGGCTGGCTGGTGCGGAAGGGCCTGCGCTGGGCGGAGCGGCGGCCGGACGCGGACCCGGCCTCCCTGGTGACGGTGGCGCTCGCGCTTGCGCTGGCGACGCTGGGCGGCGTGCGGCTGCTGGAAGGCGATGGCCTCCTGGCCGCCTTCGTCGCAGGGGCGATGTTGAACAGCGGCATTCCCTCCGAAGAAGTCGCGGAGCGCCAGGAGCACTTCAACGAAGCCTTCGGCCGCTTCTTTGACCTTCCGGTGATGATCCTCTTCGGCGCGGTGATACCCTGGCAGGCCTGGTTCGATCTCGGCTGGCGCGGCCTGGCCTTCGCGATCGGCATCCTGCTGCTGCGGCGGCCGCCGGTCTGGCTGCTGCTGCAGCGCTTCATGCCCTGGACCCGCGCCAGGCCCGAGGCGCTGTTCGGCGGCTGGTTCGGGCCGATCGGCGCCGGGGCGCTGTTCTATGCCATGGACATCCTGCTGCGGACCGGCCTCGAGGTGGTCTGGCCCGTGATCAGCCTGGCCGTCGGTGCCTCCGTCCTGGCACATGGCGTCACCGGCACGGCCATGACGCGCCGCTTCGGGCACTGGCAGCGGCAGCCCACGGCGCCCGGCCAGCCGCAGGGCGAGGATTAGCCGCCCATCAGCGGGAAAACTCGAAGAAAAAAGAAGGGGGTCTGGGGGAATTCATTCCCCCAGCCTTCAGCGCGGCGGGATCACTGGCCCGCCATAGCGGCTTGCCGGCGCCGGCACGCCCAGGTTCTCGCGCAGCGTGCGCCCGCTGTACTCGGTCCGGAACAGCCCGCGCCGCTGCAGTTCCGGCGTCACCATTTCCGCGAACTCCTCGAGCCCCAGCGGCAGCACCGGCGGGCAGATGTTGAAGCCGTCCGCCGCCTCCGCCTCGACCCAGGCCTCCATCTCGTCCACGATCTGCTTTGGCGTGCCGATCACGATGCGCGAGCCGAAGCCCGCGGCAATGGTGGTGTAGAGCTGCCGGATGGTGAGGTTGTCGCGCCGCGCCAGCGCCAGCAGGTTCTTGGCGATGCTGCGCACCTTCGGGTCGTTCGGCTCCGGCACCGGGCCATCGAGCGGATAGGCGGAGAGGTCGCCCATCTGGCCATAGAGATAGGAGAGGCCCAGCTCGGGCGCGACCAATTCGTTCAGCAGGTCGTACTTCTCGCGCGCCTCGGCTTCGGTCCGGCCGATGAAGGGCGTGATCCCCGGCAGGATCTTCAGCCCCTCCGGCGCACGGCCCTGCTTGGCGACGCGGGATTTCAGGTCGGCATAATAGGCCCGGCCGGTCTCCAGGTCGTGCGGCACGGCATAGACCACCTCGGCGCTCTCGGCCGCGATCTGCATCCCGGCCTCCGAGGCGCCGGCCTGCACCAGCACAGGGCGCGCCTGCGGGCTGCGGGCGACGCTCAGCGGGCCCTTCACCTTGAAGTGCTTGCCCTGGTGGCTCAGCACATGCAGCTTGGCCGGGTCGAAGAAGACGCCGCTGGCCTTATCGTGCCGGAAGGCGTCGGCGTCCCAGGAATCCCACAGGCCCTTCACCACTTCGACGAACTCGGCGGCGCGCTCGTAGCGCGTGCTGTAGTCCAGGTGCTGGTCGCGGTTGAAGTTCTGCGCCTCGGCATCCGACCAGGAGGTGACGATATTCCACCCCGCGCGCCCACCGCTGATGCGGTCGAGCGAGGCGTATTTGCGCGCGATGTGATAGGGCTCGTTGTAGGTGGTGGAGGCGGTGGCGACCAGGCCGATATGCGTCGTCATCGGCGCCAGGGCCGAGAGCAGCGTCAACGGCTCCAGCTCAGCGGTCTGCGCGGAGCGGCAGAGCGAGCCGGGCGGATCGTCCTTGGCGCGGATGCCAATGCCGTCGGCGAGGAAGACCATGTCGAACTTTGCCGCCTCGGCGGTGCGCGCCACGTGCAGGAAGTGGCTGAAGTCGGAGGCCCCGCCAGGGTCGGCCTGCGGATGACGCCATGCGGCGGCATGGTAGCCGAGATAGCGCATCGACAGCCCGAGGCTGATGGGCTTGCGGGTGCTCATGCGGGTATCCTCACTTCGCGGGCCACGCTGCCATGCACGGTGCCGAGCAGCGCGCGGGTGTAGTCATGTTGCGGGTTCTCGAAGACCTGCTCGGTCGGGCCGATCTCCAGCAGCTTGCCGAAATGCATCACGCCGATGCGGTGGCAGAGGAAGCGGGCCACATGCAGGTCGTGGGTGATGAAGATCATTGCCAGGCCACTGCGCGCCTGCACTGCGCGCAGTAGGTTCAGGATCTGCGCGCGCACGGAGACGTCGAGCTTCGACACCGCCTCGTCCGCCACGATCAGATCCGGCTTCAGCGCCAGGGCGCGGCCGATGGCGGCGCGCTGCAACTGGCCGCCGGACATCTGGTGCGGATAGCGGTCCGCGAAGGAGGCAGGCAGGCCGACCTCGTCCAGGATCTGCGCGATGCGCGCCGGCAGCTCGGCTCGTGCGCAGAGCCGGTGCAGCTTCAGCGGCGTGGCGATGGCGGTGCCGATGGTCTGTCGCGGGTTGAACGACGAAAGCGGGTCCTGAAAGACCATCTGCATGGCATGCCGATGCGGCCGCAGCGCCCCCTCGGAAAGATGCGTCAGATCCAACCCGCGCAGCAGGATGCGGCCGCCGGCAGGCTCGTAGAGCCGCAGCACCGTCTTGCCCAGCGTCGTCTTGCCGCTGCCGGATTCGCCGACCAGCCCGAGGATCTCGCCCGGCGCGACGGTGAGGCTGACGCCATCCACCGCGCGCAGCTCGCCACCGGGGCGGTGCGGGTCGGCGAAGCGGACGAGCAGGTTCTCGACCTGCAGCAGGGGCTCAGGCATCGAGCAGGCACCGCATCTGTCGGCCGGGGGCGATCTCGCGCAGCGCCTGCGGTGCCTCACACCCCTCCCGCGCCCAGCCGCAACGCGGGCGGAACACGCAGCCCGAGGGGCGGGTGCCCGGCGCCGGAAGCTGGCCGGGGATCTCAGCGAGCTGCTCCGCCCGCGCGGCAAGGGCATTGGCGGTGGCGATCAGCCCGCGCGTATAGGGATGGCGCGGCGCGGTCAGCACTTCCTCCGCCGGACCGGTTTCCACGATGTCCCCGGCATACATCACGGCCAGACGGTCGCTGATCTGTGCCGCGATGCCGATGTCGTGGGTGATGAAGATGAAGGCCGCCGAGAGCCGCCGCCGCAGGTCAGCGAAGAGAGCCAGGATCTGCTGCTCGACGATATTGTCGAGATTGGTGGTCGGCTCGTCGGCGACGATCAGTCCCGGCTCCAGCGCCACCACCATGGCGATCAGCGCCCGCTGCAACATGCCGCCGGAAAGCTG